>Ga0163209_1001286_pt1 | contig 10979 bp, 10 predicted proteins | sample Kivu_160m_FD_113538 | JGI IMG/M metagenome (GOLD analysis project Ga0163209, IMG submission 113538) | Freshwater microbial communities from Lake Kivu, Western Province, Rwanda to study Microbial Dark Matter (Phase II) - Kivu_160m | ecosystem: Environmental > Aquatic > Freshwater > Lake ... | reverse complement strand
TGATCGGGAGAACAGGGACCGGGTCATCAGCGTCGTCGGTCAGGACAAATTCAGTTTTGTGGCGCAGTTCATCCCCGCGCTGTTCCCGCCCGAAGTGCATCAGAAGTTTTCGAAGCAGATCAAGCGGCTGATCCGCCGTGCGGCAAAGATGGAGAAAGAAGGGATCATCGCGGCATTGGAGGGGATGAAGGTCAGGAAAGACCAGACGGAACTGCTGCGGAGCACTGAACTGCCCGTCCTCTTCATTCTAGGGCTGAAGGATGCCAAAGCTCCCCTGCCGAAGCTGTGGGAGATGATCTCGCTCCCGGCGGTGAGCGAAACCTTACTCCTGCGCGATTGCGGACACATGGGGTACATCGAGGAGCCGGAAAAAACGTTGGAAGCTCTTGAAAGTTTTTCGAGGAGGGCACTTTAGTTTAAAAATGCAAAATGCAAAGTGAAAAAATGAACGTTACAGGCTCACCTGATCACTTGTCCTCTCGTCGGCCTGTCCGCCCGTCCGCCGGTCCGCTTGTCCCCTTGTAAAAATTCATCTCCCCGATATATTTCCACACCTTTTCCGGAAGGAAATAACGCATGTCCTTTCCTTCCCGGATGCCTTCCCGGATGAAGGAGGAGGAGACCGTGATCAGCGGCGCATCAACCCTGACAATGGATGGATGGTCGTCAAACCTGCTTGCCGGGGCTCCCGGCCGGGGATAAACAAATAATTTGTATTGATCCAGCAGGGCTTCATAATTCTTCCATTTGTGGAACGCCGGAAGGTTGTCGCTCCCGGCGATCAGCACGAATTCCTTCTTTGGGTATTTCTCTGAAAGGTAAGTCAGCGTGTCGATGGTATAAGACGGGCGGGGAAGCCTGAACTCGATATCGGAAGAGCGAAGCCGGGTGTCGTCCTCAATGGCCAGGTTGACCATGAAGAGACGGTGGCGGTCGGCCAGCAGGGTGCTCTTCTCCTTGAGGGGATTGTGGGGCGAGACCACGAACCACACCTGCCGGAGGCCGGCGAACTCCGCCATATAGGAGGCGATCATCAGGTGCCCGCTGTGGACGGGGTTGAAGGAGCCGAAAAAAAGACCGGTAAGCACTTTTAATTATCGAGTTACGATTGACAATTTACGATCCGCGCGTTGAAAGAATTAATCTTTTCCCAGAAGAAAGTCTTGTACAAGTTTTGTCACCTGCATGCATTTATCCTCCAGATCGTCGTTGATGACGACCGTATCGAAATACCGGGCAAAGGTCAGCTCATATTCCGCTTTGTCCAGCCTTTTCCTCAGCATTTCGTCGGATTCCGTGCCACGTTTTCTCAGGCGGTTTTCGAGCTCGGCAACGGAGGGTGGATGGATGAAAATTCCCAGTCCGGCGTCTCCGAAATATTTCTTCAGGTTCACGGCGCCGACTACATCCACATCGAAGATGGGTGTTCGTCCCAGCGACCAGATCCGGTCCATCTCTGATTTCAGCGTGCCATAATAGCTCCCCGGATAGACTTCCTGCCATTCTACAAATTCGTCCCGGGCGATCTTTTCCCGGAATTCCCCGGCGGTGATGAAGTAGTAGTCCTTCCCGTTCGTCTCCTCCTCTCGCTTTGGCCGGCTGCAGGCCGAGACAGAAAAATCGAGCTGCGGAACGGCTTTCAGCAGGCGCCTGACGATGGTGGTTTTTCCTGCTCCGGACGGCGCTGAAACGATGATTGCTTTTCCCTGCATCCTTATAAAAGGTTCCCTAACTGTTCTTTGATCTTTTCCAATTCGTCTTTCATCATTACCACGATCTTCTGAATCCCGGCGTCGTTGGCCTTGGATCCGATGGTGTTGATCTCCCTTCCCATTTCCTGGGCGATGAATCCCAATTTCTTGCCCTGCGAACCCTGCTCCTCCATCGTCTCGAGAAAATACCTGCAATGCTTTTCCAGCCGCACTTTTTCTTCTGTTATGTCCAGTTTTTCAAGATAATAGATCAGTTCCTGCTCGAACCGGTTGGGGTCGGGCGTGGAACCGTTCATATCGGTGGCGTACCGGGCAAAGTCGCGCCGGAGACGCTCGCGGAGCAATGTGATGCGGCTGGTTTCGAATGGCCCGATGGTTTCCAGCAATCCGAGGATTGAATGCACCCGGCCGTGCATCTCCCTGCCGAGGACTTCTCCCTCGTGGATCCTGAATTCATCGGCGGCGGAAACCGCCTGCCCGAGGGCAACGGCGATCGCATCCCACTGGTCCGGATTGAACTCTTCACGCCCGGGCGACATTACATCCGGCATTTTCAGCACCAGCGACAGCAGGTCTGCCGGCAGCGCCTCGCCGAGTTCGGCAGCCAGATCTTTCAGTTCGCGGTGATAAGATTTCGCAAGGGGATGGTTGACGGATGCCGGCGATGTTTCACCGGTCTCTTCCACCGTGATATAGAGGTCGATTTTACCCCGCTCCAGCTTCCTGGAAAGCAGATCCCTGACCTCCCGCTCCCGGTCGCGGAAACACCCGGGAATTTTGAGGTTCAGGTCAAACTGCCGGCTGTTGAGGGCCCTGACCTCGATGGTAAGCCTGCTTCCGGCGATATCAACCGTGGTCTTCCCAAACCCGGTCATGGATCTGATCATCATGCTTTTTTAAGCAAACTTACGATAAAATCCGCTAATCTTCGGGAGGTATCGGCTGCATGTTCCACTTTTTCATAAATTTGGCAGTAAAAGTATAGCTTTCTCCTGCATGATGTACAGGATCATCGACGATACTTTACAGTATTACAACCTGTTGCTTAGTGATATCGCAGCGGCGAAGGAGTATATTTACCTTGAGACTTACAAGTTCGCCAATGATCACATGGGCATCCGGTTTCGCGATGCGTTGACCAGGAGGGCCAGGGAGGGGATCAAGATCAGGATCCTCATCGACTCCTGGGGGGGAGGGCCGGTTTCGGAGAACTTTTTTGCCGAGATGATCCGCCATGGCGGCGAGGTCAAGTTCTTCGAGAAGATCAAATTCAACAGCGATATTTTTACCAGGGCCCATAGGCGCGACCACCGCAAGATCACCGTCATTGATGATGAGATCAGCTATATCGGCTCCGCCAACATCACCGGTTACAACCTCAACTGGCGGGAACTCTGCCTTCGCGTGGAGGGGAATCTGGCCATTGCCTTTAAAAAAGTGTTCCTTGAGAATTTCAACGCGTTCAATCCCTTCATCATCACCAACAAGGTCACCTATACGCGCACGATCCGGACGGGCGATTTTGAGATCATCCGCGACGTGCCTTCGATCCAGTTCCAGCGGTTGAGAAAGCGGTACACCCAGCTCATCCGTCAGGCTGTCCGTTCGGTGGTGATCGAGACTCCCTATTTCCTTCCGGGATTTATGCTCCGGAAGGCTATGATGGATGCGGGCAAACGTGGGGTAGAGGTGAGGGTGATCATGCCAAAGCATTCCGATATGCGGATGGTTGACATTCTGCGCAACAAGTACCTTGGCCTGCTGTACAATGCCGGGATCAAGCTTTTATTTTACCTGCCGCATAACCTGCATGCCAAGCTCCTGGTGATTGACGACGAGATCTTTGCCGTTTCGAGCGCCAACTTTGACTTCCGGAGCTTCCGGTACCAGTATGAGATCGCGCTCATCGGATCCGAGCCGGAGATCCTGCGGCAATTAAAAGAGCACATCGATGAAACCGTCAGTAATTCGCAGGAGCTCGATTACCTGGAATGGACACGACGACCCCTTATTGAGAAGATCTTCGAATGGTTGCTGCTACCCTTTCGCCACTTTTTCTGACAGGGCTTCTGCCCGGCCTGCCCGGTTGACCAGGTACACTCCCCCAAAGATCAGCAATGCGGCAATGACCTTGGGAACCGTGATGGTGTCCTGCCCTATGGATACGGACATCACCGCGGCTATGAAAGGCTGGAGGTAGTTATAGTAGCTGACCATGCCGAGTGAAACCTGTTTCACCGCAAAGTTTATGAGCAGGTATGCAACGAATGTATTCAGCACAATCACATAAGCCAGTCCCAGGTAAGCATGCATCGGTATTGTACCCGGGTGGATGCCCAATGCCGGTTTGATCGTGAAGGGCAGAATAGACAGAAACCCGAAGAAGGAGACCCATTTGAGGATGGTGGTGGTATGGTATTTCCGTGTGAGGGGCTTGATGAGGACGAGGTAGAGCGCATAAAAGACCATGTTCAGGAAGACCAGGATATTACCGAGCATATGCGTGCTGTCGAACCGGGCAGACTGGCCGTAAAGGATCAGGATCACGGCCCCGCCGGCGCCCAGGGCGATCCCGCCCGCTTTGAGCAGGGTGATCCCTTCCCTGATCAGCAGGCTGGCAAAAATAATGACCAGCACCGGGTTCAGGACATGGATAAGGGATGCGTCCACCGGGTTGGTAAGGTTAAGCCCCTCGTAAAAAAGCGACTGGTTCAGGGCGAAGCCGAAAATGCCGCAGAAGGCAAGTTTGAGCAAATCGCGTCTGTCAACTTTTTCAGGAACGAACAGCCGCTGGAACATCCAGAAGAGGATGACTCCTCCAAGCAGCCGCAGGAAGATGAGCTGGCTGGGTGAGAACACGTCCGGCATCAGGCTTTTGGCGATCGAATAGTGCATTCCGAAGATCAGGGTCGTCGTCAGCAGGGCCAGGTGAGCCTTATAGGTGTTCTTCATCGCGCAAAGGTAAAAAAAAAGACCCCGTCAGGGTCTTGCACCCTGACGGGGTCGGCCACCCTGACGGGGTGGGCGCTGCCCCCTTACGAAACCCTGATCTCCTTCTTCAACTCAGTCTTCGCCTCTTCCTTCTTCGGAAGAACGATCTTCAGGATGCCGTCTGTATATTCAGCCCGGATCCTGTCCAGGTCGATGGTCTTGGGCATCGTGAACGACCTGCTGAAAGAACCGTAGTAAAACTCTTTCCTCGAGTAGTTCTTGCCCTCCTCCCGCTTCTGGTCGTCAAATTCGGCCGAAATGGTCAGGATGTTGTTGTCGAGGTTGATCCTGAAATCCTCCCTGGTCATCCCCGGGGCTGCGATCTCCAGTTGGAACGAATCGTTCAGTTCTATGATATTTGCCGCCGGATCGCTGAACCTTTTTCCGAAGAAATCTCCGAGGTCATTGTCGAAGATGTTGCTGACCATATCCGATAACGGATTCCTGTGCTGCCATTTTATGAGTGTCATGGTGTTGCCTCCTGTCTTTTAATTGTTTTTTTTGATTTTTCACGAAAAAAGTCAAAAAATATACCGGTAGGTCTTGAAGGAAAAATCCCTGCCATATTGACGCAAATAAAACGGGGAAAATGCCAAAACGGCACATTCAGGACATTCCCAGCAATGCCTTTTTCGTTTGCTCATGCACCATGGAGGCGATCTGCTTGGGATCCATCGTGCTGTAAGTTTCCCATGGGATAGGGTCAAGCACGGCAAGCCTGATCCGCTTGTTCCGGTGGACCAGCAGTCCTCCTTTTCTGATGGCCAGGTAGGTTCCCGATATGACGATGGGCAGGATCGTGGTCCGCGTGTCAAACGCCAGGCGGAATGCCCCGGATTTATAAGCCTGGAGAATGCCGTCAGGCGCGCGGGTCCCTTCCGGGAAAAGCATGACCGAATTACCCGATCTGATCGATGCCGCCGCGCGGTCCATCATCTGCAGCTTGCTCCTGCCCCGGCTTCGTTCGATCGGGATGTATCCGTTCAGCGCCATGTTCCAGCCGATAAAGGGCACAGCGAACAGGCTTCTCTTGGCGACCCATTTGAAATGCCTGTGAAGTTTGAACAGTACCATGATATCGAGCCCCGACTGGTGGTTGGCCACCATCACATAAATCCCTGCCGGATCTATTTTCTCCAATCCTTCCGTGCGAACTGTCCAGTAAGGATTGATGGCAAGTATGATATCGGACCACCTGCAGGTAAACCACTGAAGCACGACCCTATGCCGGTCGAACAGTACCGTTCCGATCCAGATCAACACGGAAACAGGGAATAAAATACCGGAAACGAGGAATAACGAGATCCAGAAATAACATGACACACCGAGCTGCAATAAACTGATGTTCCCCGATGTCTTTTCCGCTGTCACCCCATTCTCTCCTGAACCACTTCTGTTCGACATTCGATATGTGATATTCAATATTCGATATTCACTTTTCGCCTTTCCCTTCTATTGCCTGTATCTCCTCCACTTTTCTATGACCTCTGCCAGGTCAGCCGGGTACTCCGAGTCGAAAAACAGGCGCTCCCCCGTAGCCGGATGCTTAAATCCAAGCGACTTTGCATGCAGCGCCTGCCTTGGCAGGAGTTCAAAGCAGTTCTGCACGAACTGCCTGTACTTCGTGAAGGTGGTCCCTTTCAGGATCTCCGCTCCCCCGTAACTCTCATCATTGAACAGCGGATGCCCGATGTGCTTCATATGCACCCTGATCTGGTGAGTCCGTCCCGTTTCCAACCTGCATTCCACGAGGGTGACATACCCGAACCGTTCGAGGACCCTGTAATGGGTAACGGCCCTGCGACCTGCTTCCGGGTCTTCGTAAACAGCCTGTACCAGGCGGTTTTTGACATTGCGACCGATATTGGCATCGATGGTCCCTTTATCTTCGGCGATATTCCCCCATACCAGGGCGACATAGGTACGTTCGATCGTGTGGTCGAAAAACTGCCTGGCCAGCTTTGATTGTGCAAGCTCGTTTTTGGCAACCAGCAGGATGCCGCTGGTGTCTTTATCGATGCGATGCACGAGGTATGGCTTTATTTCCGGGTTTCCGGGGTCACTTTGCTGCAAATGGAAAAGGAGGGCGTTTTGAAGCGTCCCGGTAAAGTTGCCGTGGCCGGGATGCACGACCATGCCGGCTGACTTGTTCACCACGATGATTTCGGGATCCTCGTAAAGGACGGCGACAGGTATGTTTTCCGGCAATATTTCGGTATCGCGGGGCGGGTATGCCAGCACGATGACGATCACGTCGAGCGGCCTCACTTTGTAATTTGGCCTGGCAGTATCGCCGTTCACCAGGATATTCCCGGCGCGGGCAGAATTCTGGATGCGGTTCCTGGATACGTTCTCGATTTTAGCCATGAGGTATTTGTCGATCCGCAGCGGGGCCTGGCCCCGGTCGACAATAAAACGGAAATGCTCGTAAAGTTCCCCGGATTCTTCGGGAACATCCGGCTTTTCTTCATCTGTCGTCAGATCCGAGGGAGTGGAATTCCAGTCAGCCATGGCCGTATCTGTCCCGGCCTGCTCACCGGTAAACAATGAATTTGGATTTGGCGGTCGTGACGCCCGCTGCGTTCCTGATCTCGGCCAGGTACATGCCGTTTCCCAGGGAACTGACATCGACATCATGCCGGTATGGTTCCCTTATCAAAACTCTTCCGGCCAGATCCCGGATAATGAGCATCCGGCCGCCTGGTACCTCAGAAGCGATGGCAGAAGAGGGGAAAACAATGTGCAGCAGACCGGTGTTGCAGGGATTCGGATAAACGTGCAACCGGGCATCCCCGGTGACGACATCGCCGATCCCCAGCGGAATGGGTTTCCCGATCACGGGCCGGATCATCAGCGATCCCGAATAAGATGAGGTGTTCCAGGATCCGTAAGAGTTCCAGAATATCTCATCCTGGTTGTTGTCGTACCGGTCGAAACCAACGCACAGGATGTCGTCGGTTGTCTGAATCCATCCAACGAAAAAGGTGCCTGTGATGACAACGGGGGGGATAAGGTGGTAGGTCACAAACTTGTTGATGCTGTCGGCGTATTTTGGCATGACCAGGTCGGAATAGATGGTGTCGCCTGGTTTGCCCGCGTTTTCGTTCCAAACGCAAAGATAGAAGAATTCTTCGCTTGTATTGCTGAGCGTGCGGTTGAAATAGAACCGTATGGCGCGGAGCGTATCGGGAGATTTATTGAGCCGGAAGCGATAGGCGAGTTGGGAACCGGCAGGTGTCAGCCCGTAGCTTGCTTCCGGGGTCCCGTCATCGTAAGCATAGTAATTATAGAAATCCTGCCAGGCCTGCATCGAGTCTCCCGGTGCAACTTCGGGATCCGGGCATTTCAGTACATGCTTCATCAGGAACCTGGCGCTGTCGGCCTGGCTGATGGGGAAAAGGAAAGGCACCGCCGGGTGGGCGAATTTCTGGTAGGTCACATATGGCGCAGTGGGATAGGGCTGAATATTGTAGCTCCCGCCACTGTAGGATTTTGAAAAACTGCTGCCCGGGCTGGTGACATAATAATTATATGTTGACATGTGCGCAGAGAGATCCCTGTTGGTCATCAGGATGTCGAGGGTATCCCTGATCTCGTTGGTCGGGTCGTTGCAATACTGTGGATAAGGCATCGATTGATAACGCTTTAGCAGGGACGGGGGACGGTAAACGAACCGAAGTTCGGGATAAACCGTGTCGAACCGGTTCCTGTCCATATTGAGGTAGACATTGTCGAGGTTCCACTGTGCGGTATTGCACTGCCAGCTCGGCTCCGAAAGGCTCGCCAGGCTTACGTAGTTGAAAAATCTGAACCTGAATTTCCTGGTGAAAAATACCGTGTCGGTCACCGGTATCATCACCTGGACGAACCACTTGTTGTTGTTCATGTAAAAGGTGTCGAGCGGCATCCCGTTAGCGAACCAGACCTGGCGCCAGAGATCGGGCAGAGCGATCGTATCCGTGGGGGTGATGCTGTCGTGTGCCGGCCGGACTAAAAATTCAAGCACCAGCGAGTCGTTTTTCTGCGGGGCTTTCCCTCTTCCCTGGGGCTGGTAAAAAAAGCTGAGGTAAACGGAATCTGCCGGGGTCAGGGCCTTTGGTGCGGGGGAGAAGACGGAATCGAGCCGGATATAGCGTGAAGTAAGGTGATCGGCGATGAAGTTTGCCGGGCCGGGAACGGCGTTGGGATACATATTCCCCGAATCGTTGATGGCATCCATGGTCATGGCGCCGATATTTACGGGGAAAACCGGAAGATCGTCGTTCTCGAATGCAAATTTGTCTATCCATCGCCCTGACGAAGGGAAGACCCCTGAAGAGGAAAAATCGTCGAAAAATGGTATTGTTACCGGGATGGTGTCGCTTTCGGCCAGGGGATAGTCCGGAAGGCCTTGTCTTGCCGCCATGGCTTTTACAACCGGGTTGACCTGCAAACCGGTTAAAATTTCCTGGGTGAACCCTGTCAACCCGATCAGAAAAAATAATCCCGTAAATAAACCGAACCGCATTCTGTCTTTTCGTTTAATTAAGAATGATCTATAACCCTATTTACCCTGGTCACCTGCTCACCTGCTCACCCGTTCACCTGTTCAACTGCTCCCCCTCCAAACTATCCCCCGGCACCGAATCCGACGCAACTTCGGCCGCCCTGGCGCCCATACCCACCGTAAGGTTGATCACGGAGCCCTTTTCAATCTCTGTTCCCGCCCGGATCGGCTGACCCTTGTAGAGCTGGTTCTGGACGGCATCTTCGTCAAATGTCTTGATATAAAACAATTTGCCGAGTTTCAGTCCTGCGCTTTCCAGCATCGACTGTGCCTGGCGAAGGGTGAGATCACGCAGCTCGGGCATGATGGTCTTCTCGGGCACCGTGGAGGTGATGGTCAGATACACCATCCTGTTTTTCTTGACCTTGGCTCCGGGGAAAGGATCCTGCGAGAGGATGATCCCTTTATCCTTGCCGGGATCAAACAGGGAATCAACCACGTTGAACTGGTAAAAGCCATTATCCGGATTTGCCCGAACCTCTGTCATCGGCAGCCCCCTGAAGTCGGGCACGATGATGTATTCGTTATGCTTCGTGTACCATGCCAGTGATTTCAGCACGATCCAGATCAGGACCACGGTGGCCGCAATCGCGATCAGGAGGTGCTTCAGGAATTTTTTTGAGAAGAGGAACCGAAGAAAATCCATTTCCCGCTTTACTGGATAACCTGAAAAGTGCAGGTTTATTGTGTTTTACAAAATATTCGACAAACTTACGCAAAAAATGGCATCCCTCCAAAGGGCTACGTTTTTGTGTTATTTTTGTTTCCAAAAAACCGCAGAATATGCTGAATGTTGCCATCGTGGCCGGAGGGGGTTCCGGGGAGCACGGGATCTCAGTGAAAAGCAGCAGGCAGGTCGAGCTTCACATGGACCGAGAAAGGTTTAATCCCTATGTCATTGATATCAGGGGAACTGCCTGGAACTACAGGATAGGGTACAAACGATTCCCGATCGACAAGAACGACTTCAGCCTGGCCATCGGCAGAAGAAAGATCAGGTTCGACTTGGTTTTCAATGCCATCCACGGCACTCCCGGCGAGAACGGGAAACTTCAGGGTTATTTTGATCTGCTCGGTATCCCGTACACCTCGTCCGGGGTCACCACTTCAGCGCTGACCTTCAATAAAAGCTTCTGCAAGGATGTGGTCAGCGCCTGCGGCATCCGCACCGCGAAGTCCCTCCACCTGTTCAAAGGCCGTTCGTTAAAGGCTGCTGACATCCTCAAAGAGATCCCTCCTCCTTTATTCGTAAAACCGAACAACGGCGGGTCGAGCGTGGGCATGTCGAAGGTGAATGCCGGGAAGGATCTTCGTTCTGCGCTCGACACAGCCTTCAGGGAGGATGACGAAATACTCGTCGAGGAATTCATCCCCGGCAGGGAGCTGACCTGCGGCGTTATCAGGACCAGGGGACAGGTCCTCGCCTTCCCGGTTACGGAGATCATTCCCGTTAATGAATATTTTGATTACGAAGCCAAATATACGCGGGGCAAAGCGAAGGAGGTAGTGCCTGCGCAGGTTGAAGTCGAAATTTCGCAGAAATTGCAAAACATTTCTGCCCTGCTGTATGAAAAGCTGGACTGCCGGGGAGTCGTCAGGTTTGATTACATCTTTACGGGCAGGGAGTTTTATTTCCTGGAGGTCAACACCGTTCCCGGCATGAGCGAGGCCAGCATCGTGCCCAAAATGGCCAGAGCTCATGGCTGGACCTTCCGGGAACTGATCACCCG
>Ga0163209_1001285_pt1 | contig 10992 bp, 10 predicted proteins | sample Kivu_160m_FD_113538 | JGI IMG/M metagenome (GOLD analysis project Ga0163209, IMG submission 113538) | Freshwater microbial communities from Lake Kivu, Western Province, Rwanda to study Microbial Dark Matter (Phase II) - Kivu_160m | ecosystem: Environmental > Aquatic > Freshwater > Lake ... | reverse complement strand
GCATGGGATAAGGCATTTCACTGATTTCATCTAGCAGAAATGTACCGCCCTCAGCCTCTTCGAAAAGACCTTTGGTGGTCTTGATGGCGTTGGTGAAGGAGCCCTTTTCATGTCCGAACAACGTGCTTTCAAAGAGCGTTTCAGGGATGGCTGCGCAATTGACTTTAATGAAAGGACCACCGGCGCGTTCACTGTTCTCATGAATCGCCTGAGCGATCAATTCCTTGCCGGTTCCACTTTCACCCTGGATAAAAACCGGGGCATCGCTTTTGGCAACGACCTCGATCTGATTGAAAACCATCTGCATCGGCTTGCTTTTACCCACCAGACGGTTGAACTTTTGGGTACTGAGCAGTTTTTCACGCAGATGACGGTTTTCCGCTTTGAGGGTGCTGTACTCGAAGAAACGCTCCATACGCGAGACAATATGTGAGATGGAGAACGGTTTGGTGATAAAATCAAAAGCCCCTTTGTGAAGCGCTTCGACGGCTTTCTCGATCGTGCCATAAGCGGTGATGATCAGGAAACCGATTTCGGGATTTTTTTTGCGGACCTCCTGCATGAACTCGATACCGTTCAGCTTGGGCATGATCAGATCCGAGATAACGAGGTCATACTCATTCTCACGGCACATTTCGAGACCTGTCTCACTATCCTTGGCAATGTCGACGGCAAAATCGTTTTCGGTCAGCGCCTCTTTGAGTACCGTTCGGATGCTGCGATCATCGTCAACAACTAAGATTTTTTTCATGGTTTTTTCCTGATCTGTAACGGATGGTTTCAGGTCCGCCTTTCCGGTAGCAGCGGTTTTATCTGACGGATCATTTTTCATTTGGGAGGTTTGCGGTTCTTTGGATGTTCATTGTCAATATTGCGCGTATAGGTATCGATCACAGATTCGCGATATATTTTTTCGAGTTTTTTCTGATCAACCGGTTTGAGACCCAGTCGCGATCCCTGGGGAATCAGCTCGGCAATCGTTTGTTTGAGCTGTTCGTTTTCGCGCCGCAGGCTTTCAATCAGAGCCATGGAATTACGCTGTTCACCCAGCAGCTGGACTTCGCGTCGCGCGCGCTCGATCACCGATAGCACCTGTTCAAAGCGGAAGGGTTTGATCAGATAATCATAAAGGTCCTGCCGCAGGGCTTCGATGGCACTGTCGATTCCCGGAAAACCGGTCATCAGAATGATGAACACATCCGGCAGGAGTTTCTTGATCTCGAGACTCAGCTGGATGCCACTGATATCGGGCAGTAAAATATCGAGTAATGCATACTGGAAGGAATTGGAGCGCGCAATCTGAATCGCCTCACTGCCCCGCATCGCTGTATAGACATTGAATCCCTGATGTTCAAATCCGAATTTAAGGATTTGAATCAAGGCATTTTCATCATCGACAATCAAAATCGATTCGCTTGCCGGCTGGGTATCAATTGAATTGGTCACAGGTTTAATTTATCCATTTTCATGAAATATTTTTGAGGCTAATTGCGCGATAATTTCAGTTGCCGATTCACCGTCAATCGGGTAACAACTGACAGCGAACTGGAGGCGAATCGCCTGATTCCCCCGGGCATCCTGAAAACGCTGTTCGATAGTACGCTTGATCTGGGTACAGGAAAACTCGAGCATAATCGAGTTTTCACCGGGCTGGGTAATCAGTATCGAGTCGAAATTTTGCCAGACCAAGTCCGCCGCCGGACCCAATTCAGATGTCACGGTATTCTGATAAATCGTGCGCAGCTCTTTAAGATTCAGCACTCTGGTCACTTCCGGATTGCGCTGCAGCCGTAAAAAGGCAAAGGAGACGATACTGCGATTTTTTTGAGCCGCCAGAATTTTTTCACTCACCAGCCGGTTGGCGGCATTTTCAAATATCTGATTATCAGAAATTTGTTTAGGCGACCGGCAACGGCTCATTTCGAGGATCGGGGCGACCTGAGTCGCCATGATTTTCAGCAACCGAGCGGATTCTTCGCGACTGAACGTCTCTTCCGAAAAATCAAAAACCCCCAGAAAACCATGCGTTTTATCCGCATAGCGGATGGGAATCAGCATCCATCGTTCGATTGGATCATCAGCGCTCAATTCATACCTTCCGAGGCGGGTCAGGGATAAATCCGACTCAGTACAGCTGACCGCCTGATCAGCCCGGATCACCTGTCCATCGATGTTTTCCCCGATCCGGAACCGGCATTCGGCAATCATCCCTGAGCTGAGCCCGCGCGCTTTGAAGATGGCATATTGGGTGTCTTCCTCATCCATCACGAAAATGGCCGCTTTGCTGATTTTCAATCCCTCATGCAAAGTATCCAGAATCATATCCATAACGGCGTCAAAATCCTCCACCTGATATAAAATCGTCGTGATATCATAGAGGGTGGTGATATAGGCAAACATCTTGCGGATTTTTTGATTGAGGGCGACGTTTTCTCGCCGCAGCAGCAGTTTTTCGGCTGCCCGCTGAATGATTTCCGCCAATTCCTTGAGATTGTACGGTTTCTTGATGTACCAGTAGACGCCGTACTTGATGGCATCGATGGCTGAATCGGTGGTAGCGAATCCGGTAAAGATGATGATCTGAGTGTCGCTGCCTTTCTGATTGACGGCTTTGATCACATCCATTCCGCTGACTTTGGGCATCATCAGGTCGGTCAGTACGATATCATAGTCAAAACCGGCAATCAGTTCGAGTGCCTTGACTGAATCGGTTTCACCGGTTATCCGGTAACCCAGTTCCGACAGGAAAAAAGTCACCTGCTGGACAATCGGTGATTCATCATCGACGACTAGTATATGGATTTGCTCGTTATTCATAGGTATTGGCCAATTTTTCGGAAACGATCCGGTTTTCCTGACGATAAATTCTGACGTTGGTGAGGGTTTGCTGCGTACGGTATTTCTGATCCCCGATGGTGATCGTCACACCGCGATGAATCTTATCGATCACTTCAATGGCCTTGACATGAGCCGGATCCTCCTTCTGCCCCATCAGCTGCTCTTTTTCGATTTTGAGTGTCTCGATTTGCTCCTGGTATTGCAGAACCTGCTGCTCGATTTCCTGCAGTTCTTTCTGTTTGGTCTCGGACAATTCGGGCAGCCGTTCACGCAGTAACCGGAGAAACTCGAGACGTTTGGTATTCATATTCAACTTCGCCAAAGTCTCTTCGATGAGGCGATCGATCTCAAACGTGCGCGTATCCATCTGGTGATAGGCAAATCCGCTGATTCCGATATCGGTGGGGATATTTTGCCGCGAACCTATTTCGATCGCCCGCATACCCTCATCCGCAAAGGTACGTCCGCCCCGGATCAGCCCTTCATTTTGTATGAGATAGACTTTGCCGCCGGCTGAAACATGACTATTGATAGCGTAATGCTCTACGATGATATCTTTCTTGGCAGCGACGGTGGCATCCTGTAAAAAGCGGCAGTAGAAACTGCCACCGGCAAGCACTTTGGCCCGGTTACGCCCGAGAATACCTAATTTGACAACAATATCGCCGCGTTCGGAATAAATTTCAGCCGCTTCGACATTGCCCCGCACATAGATCGATTCGGTGGCATCCACCCTGAATCCTGACCGGACGTCGCCATCGATCAGGATGGTCCCATCGAATTTGACGTTGCCGGTGCTGAAATCAACATCGCCGGTAATGTGATAGATATTGTCGACCTGCAGGCGCCCGAGTTTCCAGTAGACGTAGCCGTCAATTGTCGAGGTTAGTGACAAGCCGTCGTCAGTCAAGCGGATATTTTTCCCACTAAGCTGTTTGAGGTTATCACTCATGCTATAGGAATTTTCACCGGTGACCGTCGTTCCGGGTTGGGCATTCTGGGACGGTAAAAAAGAGACCAGTTCCTGCCCGGCTTTGACAAATTCGAGTTTCTTGAGATGCTTGAAATCGGCCTTACCAAATTCATCAATCGTTGGACGGGCGGATTCAGAGATATCCGTATACCAGATCAGTTCACCTTCATCACGCGAAAAAGAGCGGATGCCCCTGGCAAACAGCACATCTTTGCAGTAGTGCTGTTCACGGACCAGATTCCCGATGATCTCATGATTGATCCCGAAGATGATTCCAGCCTCCTGAATGGCCTGATAAATCTGTTCCTCATCCGGGAAACCGCCTGGAGTCTCGTAAATACTGATGCTGGCGTCCATTTTATCTTCGGAAAGGGTTATTTCGATTGGCTTGGTGGTCAGTTCTCGGATCAGCATAGTTACATCTCAGGTTTATTGGCGTACAAACAACTATCGGCGTTCAAACTGAAAACGGATTTCCGCGACCTTGCCGCAGGTGCAACGATAAATAACACCGACGACTTCGTTGTGTTCGATAATCGGTTGGACAAGACCCTCTTCATCGTCATCCAGATCGGACTCATCGGCTTTAATGATCACCTGCCGGTCGTCCCTGACGTGATGACTCTTGATTACCGGTGCATGCCAGACTCTGGAGCGTGGTATTCCCGGTCTAATTTTATCGCTCAGTTCCTCGAATCCATCCTCATCCGGTATTCGGGTTGCCGCGCTTGCTTTGGGTTTCATTTTCAACGGCGCCTTACTTGGGTTTAACTAAACAACTGATCGATATCGTCCTGAGAAATTTCATGATCCCTGACGGTATCCTGTATCTTTTCATGGAATTCTGTTGTTTCACGGCCGGTTAGTTTGTCCTGAATACCGTCTTGTAGTTCTTCGATCACCTTGGAGCCCAGATGGGAACTGGTACGAACGAGATTCATCGAAGTGAAGATCGAGATGAACTTTTCATAGATCGCGGCCAGAATGCGATTGGCATGTTCGAGTTTCTGGGAGGTAATGTCCTGGAACTGGAGTGCATAGATGATATCGGTAACATCGTTCTGAATGACTTCGATCTGCTGATTGGCAGCCGAATCAACTGTTTTACCCAATCGCGATAACTTTTCCGATATGGCATCGAGTTTATCCAGAATTTCCTGGGTCGCCAGTTCGGTGGTCTGGGTAACATCGCTGATACGGTTGGAGGCGGTCGGTAAATTGGAAGTCCCTTCTTTAAGCGAGACGCCGGCTTCCTGGATCAGCGGCATCATATCGCGCAAAAACTGGAGCAAATCGCCCAGAAACGGCAGGATTTCATCGCCGCTGCGCAAAAAACCGCGGATTTCATGTACTTTTGAAATCACATCCTCGAGATTGTATTGTTTTTCCATCATTCCCTCTTCCTTATGTTATACAAGAACATCGGTTATTTTCTTCTTGAGCACTTCCGGCGTAAACGGTTTGACGATATAGCCGCTGACGCCGATTTTAACGGCATTGATGACATCATCTTTCATGCCGCGGGTTGTGATCATCAGGATCGGCGTATTTTTATATTCCGCACTAGCCCGCAGGTTGACTACCAGTTCTTCGCCGTTCATTTCGGGCATATTCCAATCGGTTAAAATCAGGTCATAACGGCCTGCGCTCAGTTTCTGAAGCGCATCAACGCCGTTTTCAGCCTCTTCAACATCCTCGAATCCGATCTTGTTCAGCGAGTTTTTAATAATCCTTCGCATGGTCGGTGAATCATCCACAAAGAGCACTTTTTTATTGGCCATAAACTCACCCCTTAGTTAGTGATTGTTTTCAATGATGCAATAATTCCATCAACCGACAGGACGGCGTCGGTCAGATTAGCGTCGACGGCTGCCTTCGGCATACCATATACGACACAGGTTTCTTCATTCTGAGCAATAATTTTGCCGCCGCGGCCATGCAGTTCCTTCAGGCCCAGCACGCCGTCGCGACCCATTCCGGTCAGGATCAAACCCAATAAAGCGCTTCCGTAAGCTTCAGTCGCCCGGCTGAACAGAACATCCGCGGAGGGATGATAAAGCAATTCCCGCGGATGAACCGTTAATTCGATCAGCACTTGGGTGCTGCGTCGCTGAACAACCAGATGCTGTCCTCCCTGTCCGATGAAGGCATATCCTTTCTGCACGACATCTCCGGTTGCAGCCTCCTTAACCGTGATCTGAGATAATTTATTCAACCGGTCGGCAAAAGCCCAGGTGAATTCTTTGGGCATATGCTGGGCAATTAGAACCGGGACCGGAAATGAGGCCGGCAAAGAACTCAGAATTTTCTGCACGACCGGCGGCCCGCCGGTTGAAATCCCGATCGCGACACATTTAATATTGGCCTGGCTTAAATCCAGTAGTTCGCCCGGCTTTTCGTCCGCAACAGTGATCTGGCGCTCATGGCGCAGAAGGGTGCGTTGGCGCACCCGCGCCCAGAAGGATTTGCGCGAGACCTGTTTTACTTTTTGGATCAGATCATCCTGGATTTTGGTAATATCGATGGCCACGAACGAACGGGTCTTGGGGATAAAATCGACTGCTCCCTTTTCCAGCGCTTCGAGAGTCACGGCCGCCCCTGCGGTGGTTACCGAACTAACGACCAGAACCGGGGTAGGAATATCCTTCATGATCATCTGCAGACACTGCAGCCCATTCGTGCGGGGCATTTCAATATCGAGAGTAACCACATCCGGCCGGAATTGACGCACCTTTTCAAACCCTTCGGCGCCATCCCGGGCGGTCGCAATCACTTTGATTTCCGGATCCTTCTCCATCATCAGCGTCAGAGCCTTGCGCATGAAGGCTGAATCGTCGATCACGACTACGTTGATCACGCGGTGCCTCCCTGACCATTGGAGAGTAATTCCACCAACTCGGGGACATCCAGAATCAGGCTGATCCGGCCATCACCCCGAATCGAGGCACCGGTTATAAAGGGCACTTTACCCATGATTTGTCCGAGTGGTTTTACAACCGTTTCTTCCTGTCCGAGCAGTTCCGAAACCGTGAGACCCAGACGTTTTTCGGCAACCGCGACCACTACGACATAGGTATCACGCTTTTTATCACTCTGAACCGGGACATTGAGGACTTCGTCGAGGCGAATGATCGGCAGAATCGTATCGCGTAACTTGATTACCTCGAGTCCTTTGATCGTTGACAGGCGGTAATCGCTGAGTTTGACGGTATCGGAGATCGTGTTCAACGGAATGATATACAATTCCTGAAACACTTTCACGACCATACCGGTCATGATCGTCAGGGTCAGCGGCAGTTTAATGGTCAGAGTCGTGCCTTCATTGACTTCGGTTTGCACCTCCACCGTTCCATTGAGTTTGGCCACATTGGAATGAACCACATCCATGCCGACTCCGCGCCCGGAAACATCGGTCACTTTCTGAGCCGTGCTGAATCCCGGTCTGAATATCAGGTTGACGAGGTCGCGTTTGGACATGCTGCGGGCTTCTTCTTCGGTGATGATTTTCTTTTCAACTGCTTTTTGGGCGACCCGTTGTGGATCGATACCCGCACCGTCATCACTGATCCGGATGACGATGTTGTTACCTTCCTGAAAGGCCTCCATCCGGATCGTACCGGTCTCAGGCTTACCGCGCTTGCGACGCGTTTGGGGGTCTTCGATGCCATGGTCGACGGAATTACGCAGGATATGCACGAGGGGATCACCGATCGCCTCGATCACCGAACGATCCAGTTCGGTATCCTCGCCGCTGAGAACCAGGTCGATCTGCTTGTGATTATCCCGGGCCAGGTCGCGCACGAGGCGTGGAAAACGCCGGAATACCGATGAAATCGGCAACATCCGCATCTGCATGACACTTTCCTGAATCTCGGTAGTCACATAACTCAACGAGTTGTTGAGGCTTTCCAGATCACCGACCTCCTTCAGCCCGGAGTGGCGCGCATTTAATTCCTGGGTTACCTGTAACAGACGGTTCTTGCCCAGGATCAGTTCTCCCGCCAGATTCATCAGATTATTAAGCCGCTCGACATCGACCCGGATGGTCTGATCGGTGCGTTTGGGTGACTTTTGCTGCGTTCCGGCGCTTTTCTTTTCAGCGGTGGCCTGGGGGGCGGCTTTCGCACCCAACAGTTGTTGCAGATGCTGATCGACTGAGCGCGGGTCATGCTCGGTTACCTTGCCTTCCCTGACCTCTTCCACGACCGTGCGGAAAAAATCGACGACTTCCAGCAGGGAATCAACGATCTGCGAATTGACCGGTTGCTTTTTATCCCTGATCAGGTTGAGCAAATCTTCGGACTTATGCGCCAGATCAGCCGTGCGGGTCAACCCGACCAGCCCGCAATTACCCTTGAGGGTGTGGAAAGCGCGGAATATGTTGTTCACCAGTTCCTCGTTGTCGGCCTCCTGCTCGATATTCAACAGATCGTTGTTGAGCGTATCGATCAGTTCTGAGCCCTCGATGACAAATTCATCGATCAGTTCCTGAGGAATGGTGGTCGGCGCCGGCTCGTCGGGCGCGGCGGCTGGTTCAGCGACCACTGACGTAGGTCCACGTTTTTCCAACAGAGCGTGAATAGCTGAGGTCAAATCAGAGATGTCGTAAAGTTTTTCGCTTCGCGCTTCGACATCCTGATTGAAAGTCTTGAACCAGTCAATCGTCTCAAGCAGGGTATCGACAATCTGAGGAGTCGGCTCAATTTCATCATTACGGATGCGATTGAGTAAGTCTTCAGCGGAATGCGCCAGATTGTTACAGTCGCTAAAACCGAGAAACCCGCTGGTTCCCTTGATCGTATGAAACGCGCGGAAGACGCGGTTGACCAGATCACTATCATAATTTCCCGACTCGAGGGCCAACAGGTCTTCGTTTAATTGTTCGATGAGATCATTGGTTTCGACGACAAAATCATCCAGGATTTCGTCCATGCCATCCAGCTGATCGTACATGCCCATACAGTTCCTCGTTGTGATTAATCGGTTAAGAATTTACAGACCTGGTACTGGATCATTTTTGCATCGAAGGGTTTGACCAGGTAGGAATTTGCACCGGCTTCGCGCCCCTTCTGAATCGACTCATCGCTGCGTTCCGACGACAGAATGATGATCGGCAAATCCTTGTAATCCTCTGACTGACGGATTGTCCGGATCAGCTCAAAGCCATCCATATTGGGCATATTAAGGTCGACAATGGCCAGGCTGATTTTGGTCTGACTGGCTTTTTCGAGCGCATCCATGCCATCCTCAGCCTGAACAACTTCGAACTGTTTCATCCTCAGGCTGAAACTGACAAATTTGCGAACGGTCGAGGAGTCATCTGCAATCAGAATGACTTTTTTCATTTTTTCCTCCTCTATATTCATCACAATTATTCCTTCTTGTAAATAAATGAACCCGGGAAGTGTTCGACTTTGAATGACGAACTGATGCCATGCAGCGATTCGGCTTCACCGAGGAACAGATAGCCCCCGTGATTGATGACATCATAAAACGAGCGTACAACTTTCTTTTTTACCTCCAGATCGAAGTAGATCAGTACATTGCGGCAAAATAAAAAATCAACGCCACGCTGCTGACGAATTGCCGCCGCATCATTCAGATTGAGGTATTCGAATTTAACCATCTGCTTAATCTCATTTTTGATCTGGTAGCCGCCGCTGACGGAGGTAAAATATCGGTTCAGATAGTAAGGAGTGGTACCGCCCCGGAATGAATTGGTAGTGTAAATTCCGGTGCCGGCTTTTTCCAGAATACGCTGGCTGATATCGGTGCCTTTAAGGTCAATGCGCCATTGTCCGATTTGACTATTGAGGTGTTCATTCATCAGGATGGCGAGGGTATAGAGCTCTTCACCGGATGAGCTGGCCGCGCTCCAGATTTTTACATCGCGGCGTCCGGTCTTCAGACGCTGCTGCAGCAATTCCGGAAACAACTTTTTAGCGAAAACATCCAGCTGTTTACCATAACGGAAGAAGTAGGTTTCGTTGATGGTGATCAGATTATAGATTTTGCCCAGTTCCTCGTTCTGATTGGGCATTCGTTTAAGCAGACTGACATAATCATCGAAACTGTCAAGTTCCAGTTCGATCAGGCGTTTATTGAGGCGCCCCTCCAGCAGATAGAGTTTGGCCTCGGGAAAAAAGAGACCGCTTTTTTCATAGATCAGATCGCGCAGATCCCGAAAGCGCTGCATGGACAGTGTGCGGTGAGCCCGGTTCTGATTAACTAACGCGTCGTCCAAGCAATACCTCTACGTCTTTACCAGTTGAACCATTTCGCGGATTGTATCAAGCTGGTCTTCGATGCTCATGACGAAGTATTCAAAATCCAGATTTTCGACTTGCTTGTAGTTTTCAGCCAATATTTTCCATCCGCTCTCCTCGCGCGGAACCGACCGGACAAACTCGGTAGAAAAAGAAATCGAGCGGAAATTGGCTACCAGATTGGCGATTTGAACCAGAGCGGTCGAAATCCGGAATTCGGTTTCTTCCACGTTTTCAGGATGGTGATGAAAACCGATGCCCTGGATCAGGCCTGTTGGGAGTTGCCACTTTTCAGCGATCCAAAGGCCGACACTTTCATGGGTAAACCCAAAAATCTCCTCTTCGGCGCTATAGGCCGGAACGGCATTTTGACGCGCCAGCCGGAATGCTTCACTATAATTCCGCGGATCGATCCGGAACAGAACCAGTTTACCGATATCGTGCAACAATCCCAGCGAGTAGGGACTCGAAGTAATCGCAATTCCCAGCGCCTCATCGAGCAACTGGGTGATGTGACCGCAGGCGCTTGAATGTTCCCAGAAGCGTTTCCAATGGATCTGTTCATCCCCTTCCGCCGGATTAAGAATTTTCATGACCGAGAAAGCCATGGCCAGCTGGCTCAGCTGTTTCATTCCGATTACGACAATCGCATGGCGCAGCGATTTGACCTTTTCACGCAGGCCGTAATAGGAGGAATTGGCAAATTTGAGCACTTTCATGGCCAGCGGTGGATCCTTTTCCAGCACCGGCAGAATCTGGTTGATGGAAGCTTTATCTTCACGCACAATCCGCAGGATTTCCGTGGCAATAATCGGCAGCGTGGGCAGGTTGATAAGCGAACTGACCATCTCCCGATACTGTTCGACTGGTAGAACGGTTGATTTCGTCACGTTCGATTCCCCGTTTGGATTAAAG
>Ga0163209_1001280_pt1 | contig 11026 bp, 6 predicted proteins | sample Kivu_160m_FD_113538 | JGI IMG/M metagenome (GOLD analysis project Ga0163209, IMG submission 113538) | Freshwater microbial communities from Lake Kivu, Western Province, Rwanda to study Microbial Dark Matter (Phase II) - Kivu_160m | ecosystem: Environmental > Aquatic > Freshwater > Lake ... | reverse complement strand
TTCATTCACCTGATGAAGCCGGATCCGCCGTATGTGCCGAAAGATTACAATCCCGTTGGCACTTACCGGCGTGAGTTTGAGCTTCCTGCCGGCTGGAAAGACATGGAGATCTTCCTCCATTTCGGAGCTGTAAAATCCTTCTGCTATGTTTATATAAACGGCCAGCGGGTCGGCATGGGCAAGGACGGGAAGACCCCCGTTGAATTCAACATCACTTCCTTTCTTCACCCGGGCATCAACATCCTCGGAGTGGAGGTTTTCCGGTGGTCGGACGGCACCTACCTCGAATGCCAGGACATGTGGCGCATGAGCGGGATCAACCGCGACGTGTACCTTGTTGCAGCGCCGGCAACCCGGATCAGGGATTTCTCGGTGACCGGGGATCTTTTCTCTGATTACCGGCACGGGATTTTGCAGGTAAGCGCCATCATCCGCAGCAAGCCTTTCAATCCACCGCCCAACCCCGACCAGCAGTACCTCCGGCCAGCCATATCGGTAACGATGTCCCTCTATGTATCGAAGGAGTCCGGAACACCGGTAGTTACGGAAACCTGCCGCCTCACAACCGGAAACAAGGGCGAGGATACGATTTTCTTCGAAAAATTCATCCCTGATCCCCGGAAATGGAGCGCCGAGATCCCCAACCTGTATCATGTCATCCTGACCCTGAAGGACCAAGAGGGGAAGATCCTTCAGGCCACCGGCTGCCGAATGGGCTTCAGGACGACCGGGGTGAAGAACGGACAGTTCCTTGTTAATGGAAAGCCTGTCCTGATCAAAGGGGTGAACCGGCATGAACACGATCCCGTTTCCGGGCATGTGATATCCAGGGAGCTGATGCTGAAGGACATCACGCTGATGAAGGAGGCCAACATCAACACGGTGCGCACATGCCATTATCCGGACGATCCCTACTGGTATGATCTCTGCGACGAATTTGGGTTGTATGTGATCGATGAGGCAAACATCGAATCTCACGGGATGGGATATGACCCCGACCGCACCCTGGGAAACAAACCGGAATGGATGCAGGCCCACCTCAACCGGACGGAACGGATGGTGGAACGCGACAAGAACCATCCCTGCATCATCATCTGGTCGTTGGGGAACGAAGCCGGGAACGGATGCAATTTCGAAGCCGCCTACGACTGGGTGAAAAAACGCGATAACACTCGCCCGGTCTGGTATGAGCGGGCTGAACAGGGGGCCAATACCGATATCTTCTGCCCAATGTACTGGGCGCCCCGGGACCTCAAATGGTACGGCTATGCCCGGCAGCTCCGTCCGCTGATCATGTGCGAGTACGCTCATTCCATGGGGAACAGCACAGGGAATTTCCAGGATTACTGGGATGTGATCGGGAAGTATCCCCAACTCCAGGGAGGTTGTATCTGGGATTGGGTTGACCAGGGGATCAATTCGGATAGGGCTGATTTGACAAATCACCCCTACCCGAATTATTTATATGGCGGCGATTTCGGCCCGGCAAACGTGCCCAGCGACGGTAATTTCCTTTGCAATGGCATCGTCTTCCCCGACAGAAAGCCCCATCCAGGCTACTGGGAAGTGAAAAAGGTTTACCAAAATGTTAAGTTCAGCCTGAAGGATACCGTGAAAGCCATCGTTGAAGCAAGGAACCGATATGATTTCTATGACCTTTCGGAGACCAGGCTGTCGTGGGAACTTATCGGCAACGGCAGGACGATCGGCGCCGGCGATCTGGAACCTTTCCGGATTCCTCCTGGTGAAAAAAAGGAGTTGTCCATTGATCTGCCTAACGACTACCTCGTAAGCGGCAAAGAGATTTTCCTGAATGTTTATCTTAGGACCACGGAAGCATCGGGTTTGCTGAAACCCGGCCACGAGCTGGCACGTGAACAATTCCACCTGTCCACTCCCGGCCAGGCAGTCCCTGACCGGTCACCGCAACTGAAATCACCCGGGATCGAAGAGAACGAAAAAACGATAACAGTTGCCCCGGAAGAAAACCTGCTCGTGTTCGATAAGTCAGCGGGGACCCTCTCCTCATGGCAATACCGGGGTACCGAACTGCTTATTAAGGGGCCTCAAATGAATTTCCGCAGAGCCCCGACCGACAACGATGTCGGGAACCGAATGGCCCAGCGGTGCCAGCCATGGTTTGATGCATCCGAAAACAGGGCCGTTATCAAACCGGAAGTGCACCGTTCCGCTGACGGAACTGCCGTCATCAGGATGGAATACGGATTTCCGGGCGAAATTGCCTTCGGATCAGTAGAATACCGGGTAGAATCAACGGGACGAATCACGGTGACGGCCATTGTGAAGCCACTGAAAGAAAAGCTGCCGGAACTGCCGCGGTTCGGTTTGAATATGGCCGTCATTCCCTCATTCAGGGACCTGACCTGGTATGGCCGGGGCCCATGGGAAAACTATTCGGACCGCAAAACCGCCTCGTTCGTGGGTATCTATCAAAGCACCGCGGATGAGCAATTCACCCCTTACATCCGTCCACAGGAGAACGGGTACAAGACCGATGTGCGGTGGATGACGATCGGAGACGGCAAGGTATACGGGATACGGTTCACCGGCCTGCCGAAGTTCTGTTTCAGCGCACTGCCCTATTGCTTTGACGACCTGAAGGGGTTCAAACAAGGAGGCCGGCACCTTTCCGACCTTATTCCGAGACCTTATGTGGATCTGAACATCGATTTCGGCCAGATGGGAGTGGGTGGCGACGACAGTTGGGGTGCAAGGCCCCATGAGCAATATACGCTGCCGGCAAAGGAGTACCGGTATTCGTTCACGATGGAAGCCTTCGGAAAGTAAAATGGTTAAATGGCAAGATGGCAATATAGAATGTGCGACAGTTAGTGAACGAATCGTCGGATATCTTCGGCCGTGATCGTTGAATCGCACAGAATTGCCAGCCGTTCCACGACGTTTTTCAGCTCCCGGACGTTGCCCGGCCAGGGCATGTCTTTCAGCGCAAGGAGGGCTTCAGGTGAAATTTCCATCGCATGTTTGCCCATCCCGGCACAGAACTGACCGAGGAAGTGGCTCACCATCAAGGGTATGTCGTCGGTCCTCTCCCGGAGCGGGGGCACCTCGATCACGATCACGCTCAGCCTGTGATAGAGGTCCTCGCGAAAGGTCCTGTTCCTGATCTCATCCCTGAGGTTCTTGTTGGTGGCGGCAATCACGCGCACATCCACCGGGATCTCCTTTTCGCCGCCGACGCGGGTGATCTTGTTCTCCTGAAGGGCCCGGAGGACCTTCGACTGTGCGGAGAGGCTCATGTCGCCTATCTCGTCGAGGAAAAGGGTCCCGCCGCTGGCCTGCTCGAAATCGCCTTTGTGCTGTTTGATCGCCGAGGTGAAGGAGCCTTTTTCGTGGCCGAAGAGATTGCTCTCGATCAATTCTGCCGGAATAGCTGCACAGTTGACCTCGATAAAAGGGCTGTCAGACCTGCTGCTCAGCGCATGAAGGTGGCGTGCGACCAGTTCCTTGCCGGTACCGTTCTCGCCCGTGATCAGCACCCGTGCATCAGTCGGCGCAACCCGGGCGATCATTGCCCTCACCTGATCCATGGGGGCGCTGCGACCGATCATCTCGTAACTGACGCTGATCTGCCGCTTCAGCATCCGGGTTTCATCCACCAGCCTGGAGCGATCAAAGGCGTTCCGCAGCGCCACCAGCAGCCGGTTCAGGTCGATCGGCTTAGAAATGTAATCGTATGCTCCTTTTTTAATCGCCTCGACGGCCGTGTCGATCGTCCCGTGACCGGAGATCATGATGACGGGCGTGTCGGTGACCTCGAAGATCTTCGGCAGCAACTCCATACCGTCCATCTTTGGCATCTTGATATCGCACAGGATGGCTTCGTAGCGGTTTTCCCTGACCAGCTTCAGTCCCGCCTCTCCGTCGGGTGCGTCATCCACCGCATATTTCTCGTATTCCAGGATCTCCCGGAGGGTATTCCGGATGCTTTTTTCGTCGTCGATGACCAGGATGCGGGGCATATCAGGTGCTGAATATGGATGCTGGATGCTGGATGCTGGATGCTGGATGCTGGATGATGGAGGTGAAGAGTTAATCTTTAACCATAGTTATGCATATTTGGATTCAAAGGTAGTTAAAGTTTAGATAACTTTGTATCACCATGCTAAGCCGGAGACTGTTCCCTAAAGTCTTGTTGCGTATCCCTTTCACAGGTTATTTTGTGATTATCAGCCTCTTCAGCTATTCGCAGGATCTCACCCTATCTCCTGGCACCCATTCCATTTATCCAACATCCAGCATCCAGCATCCAGCATCCAGCATCCAGCATCCCGAATCCGGGTTACCTCTTCTCTTTCCCTGGTCCGGCGGCCTGAACTCCTGCCAGTTCTGCACGATCGACTTCAACCTTGACGGGATAAAAGACATCCTGGTCTTTGACCGGCATGGAAACCGCAGGCTTACCTTCATTAACCACGGCACTCCCGGCACATTTGATTATTCCTTAGCGCCGGATTTCGCCCTGATGCTTCCCGATCTCCACGATTGGGTTATTACCCTGGATTATGACCGCGACGGAAAGATGGATATTTTCACTTATGGTATGGGAGGAGTGCGGGTCTTCAGGAACATATCGGACAACACCCTGCAATTCACCCTGGTAACAGATTTGCTCGAATCATTCTACTATACCGGGAAGGTGGGAATCCTAGTCACCAGCGTGGATTACCCGGCCATTACCGATATCGACGGCGACGGTGATGCTGACTTGCTGACCTTCTTCGGACTGGGCGCTTACCTGGAATACCACAGGAACCTGTCGATGGAGAAATACGGACATTGCGACAGCCTCGATTTCCGCCTGGAAGATCCCTGCTGGGGGAAGTTCAAGGAAAGTGAGGGAGGCAACAGGATCACGCTGAATGCACCGTGTAATTTTGAAAAATCGGAAATCCGAAATCTGAAATCCGAAATCCGAAATCCGAAACATACCGGTTCCACCCTGCTGGCGACCGACCTGAACAGCGACGGAGTGAAGGATCTTGTGATTGGAGATGTGGACTACCCGGGACTTATCGCACTTTACAACGGAGGAACACCGGATTCGGCATACATGGTTGAACAGGACACTGCCTTTCCTGCGGCTTCGGCGCCTGTGCACCTGTTTTCTTTCCCGGCAACCTCCATGCTTGATGTCAACAACGACGGACTGGAAGACCTGCTCGTCTCCCCTTTCGACCCGGCACTGTTCACCTCCGATAATTTTCATTGCATATGGTATTACCGCAATACCGGTTCAGCAGGGATGCCCCGCTTCGAAAAACAGCCTGAAGATCCGTTCAGGAAGGAAATGCTGGATTATGGATCCGCATCACATCCGGTACTTTACGATTTTGACGGCGATGGCATGCAGGATCTTTTTGTCGGCAACGAGGGTTTCTATGACTCTTCCTATTATGAATCGGGCATACTCCGGTCGTCATATCCCTCGCGGATCGCTTACTACCGGAATACCGGATCGGCGACCCGCCCCGTCTTCAGCTTTGTGACCGGCGACCTTGCCACCTTATCGGGGCTGAACCTGCGCGGCGCATACCCGGCTTTCGGAGACCTGAACGGGGATGGGCTGACCGACATGCTGGTCGGGAACAGCGACGGTTCCATGCTGTATTTCAGGAATGAAGGCGGTGTTTCCGGCATTCCATTGTTTGCCGCTCCTGTGGTTCATTGGCAAGGGATCGACGTTGGGGAATACAGCGCACCCCAGCTTTTTGATCTTGATAAAGACGGCCTTGTTGACCTGGTCGCCGGAGAAAGGAACGGGAACATCAACTGGTTCAGGAACACGGGAAGCGAAGTGAACCCGGTCTTCACAAAGGTGACAGACAGCCTGGGCGGCGTGAATGTCACGAATTATTCGGTCTCCTGGTATGGTTTCAGCACGCCCTGTTTTACCAGGATGCCGGACGGATTGACCTTGTTGATTGCAGGATCGGATGAAGGGCGTATCCATCTGTTCACGGCCATTGACGGGAACCTGACAGGGAAATTCCACGAACAGGACAGCCTTTTCAACTGGCTCTCCCAAAATCCGGCCGATACCCTGTTCGGCTGGCAGACCTCCCCCGCCATCGGTCATCTCACCGATCAGACCGGATTCGACCTCATTACCGGGAATTTCTCGGGGGGACTGAACTACATCACCAAACGGCTGCCTGCCGATATCATCCCGGGCATCCGGGACAGATACACCTCCGGCATGGAAAATCTGCTTCTTTACCCGAACCCGGCTGACCAGACGGTTACCATAAGACTACCCAAATCCCGCATCCCGCACCCCGGATCGGATATTGTCATCCACGACTTCCTTGGACGCGCATTACAAAAATATCCGTTCAACGGCAACTTATCCGTTCCTCTTACCGGGCTCCCTGACGGGGTATATCTCGTCAGTTTTTCGGAATTCAGGGCTAAACTGATCATTCGTCACCGGTAAGGCCACCCGGATTCTCTTTTTACTTTTTTCGTCTCTCCCTGTTCATTTAATTTCATCCTTTAAGGGAAGGGAGTTCTATCTCCCATCCCTTGCTCCCTTGTTCCCTTGCTCCCTTGTTCCCTTGCTCCCTTGCTCCCTTGCTCCCTTGCTCCCTTGCTCCCAAAAAAAAAGTTATCAACAGTGGAGCAAAGTGGAGGGAAGTGGAGAATTTATATTTATATTTACACTCGAAAAAAAAGCGGGTGGCCACCACGAACCTGATCGGTGAATTTGAATGCAGGCTTGACGATAAAAGCCGCATCATCCTTCCGGCTGCGCTGAAAAAGCAGATCAGTCCGGAGGCCCACGACCGTTTTGTCATCAACCGCGGCTTTGAAGGCTGTCTGGTGTTATACCCCCAGAACGTGTGGGACGAAACCACCCGCAGGATGAACAAGCTGAACCTGTTCGTCAGGGATCATCGCCAGTTCCTGCGCCGGTTCCATAACGGCGCCACCCCGCTGGCGCTCGACAGCCAGAGCAGGCTGCTGCTGCCAAAGGCGTTGCTGGACTATGCTTCGATCGACCGGGAGATCATCCTCTTCGCCTATGCCGACCGGATCGAAGTCTGGAACAAGAAGACCTACCTCGACCTCGTCTCGAATGAGCCGGAGGATTTTGCTTCACTAGCCGAGAAAGTAATGGGGAACCCAACCGTTAGCGCCGCCGACGATGATGTATCATAAAAGCGTCCTGCTCAGCGAATGCGTTGAAGCATTGAAGATCAGTCCCGGGAGGATCTATGTTGACGCCACCTATGGCGGCGGGGGGCACGCCGGCGCCATCCTGGAAAAACTGGAAGGGGGAAGGCTGATCGCATTCGACCAGGATGCGGAAGCCCTGGCCAACCGCATCGACGATCCCAGGCTGACCATGGTCAACCACAATTTCCGGTTCCTGCGTAATTTCCTCAAGTTACACCGGGCGCTTCCGGCGGATGGGATCCTGGCCGATCTCGGCATCTCCTCCCACCAGATCGACCAGCCGGAGAGAGGCTTCTCCACACGGTTCGACGGGAAACTCGACATGAGAATGGACCGGAAAAAAAAGACTACGGCGCAGAACATCGTCAATAAGTACAGCGAAGAAAGGCTTGGCGTACTTTTTTCCCGGTACGGTGAGATCAGGAACGCACGAAAGCTGGCATCCCGGATCGTGGAGATACGAAATGCCACACCCCTGGAGACGACCCTTCAGCTTTGTGAGATCGCCGATACCTGCGCCACCCGCGGCCAGGAGTTCAAATATCGTGCGCAGATATTCCAGGCGCTTCGCATCGAAGTAAACCAGGAGATAGACGCACTCGGCGAGTTCCTCCTTCAGGCAGCACAATCGCTGGCTCCGGGAGGCCGGCTGGCCGTCATCTCCTATCACTCGCTGGAAGACCGGATGGTGAAGCACTTTTTCCGGTCCGGGAATTTCGAAGGAAGGGTGGAAAAGGACTTTTTCGGGAACATTATAGCTCCTTTGAAATCGATCACGCGGAAGGCGATCGTGCCGGGGGCAGATGAAATCAAGGAAAACAACCGTGCCCGCAGTGCAAAACTGCGTGTGGCTGAAAAAATCTGATGGTGAAGGATAACCTGCCATATAACCCGACGCATGAAAACCATGAAGACCCGGCATCGAAGGACACCGGATCAGACGGCCTGCCCGCGGATGTTCCCGGATCGGAAAAAGAACCGCTGAAGCCGGTAAGAAAAACCGGCAAAGGCAGACGGGCCCTGCAGGAATTCCTCGGGGGAGATTACCTGTCGAAGGAATGGGTAACGGGCAACATATTTTTTCTCCTTTATGCAGCCCTGCTTGCCATCATTTACATCGCCAACACCTACAACACGGAAAAGAAATTCAAGGCCATCGAGCGGACCAAGAGCGAGTTGAAGGAGTTGCGGTACGAATACATCACCGCCAAATCGGCCCTGATGTTCCAGGGCCGGCAGTCGGAAATATCCAGGCGTGCTGCAAAACTGGGTCTCCGTGAAGCCAGTATGCCCCCCTACAAGATCCTTTACAAAGGAGAATCCCTGAAGGAAGGAAACCGCTGAAAAATGAAGCAGATCAAGAAGGACATCCTCATCCGCGTCTACCTGGTTTACCTGGCAGTCCTGCTGTTCGGGCTGTTCATCATTGCAAGGGTGGTCATGATCCAGCAGTTAGACAGGAAGGAATTCCTGGAAATGGCCGAGAAACAAGAGATCCGGATGTTTGAACTGGAAGCCGTCCGTGGCAACATCCTTGCCGATGACGGAAGCCTGCTGGCGGTATCGGTCCCAATCTTCGAAGTGCGCATGGATGTCGTGACCGACTCCATCACCGATGACATTTTCCGCGAAAATGTCGATTCGCTGGCGATCTGCCTGTCACATCTTTTCAGGGACAAGACCACCTCTTCCTATGTTGATATGCTCTGGGAGGCGAGGCGGAACGGGAACCGTTATCTGCTGATCCAACGCAATGTCACCTATCCCGAGCTGAATACCCTGAGGCGGTTTCCGATCTTCCGAAGGGGTAAGTTCAGAGGAGGACTGATCGTAGAAGCCGAGTATAAACGTGAACTCCCGTATAAATCGCTTGCAAGACGGATCATCGGGTACGAGAGCGGCGAAGGGGATAATAAAGTGTACGTCGGGCTTGAAGGATCTTTCACAAAGAACCTTCAGGGGATCAACGGCCAGCGGCTCATGCGCCGGATCAGCGGACAGGCCTGGGTGCCCGTGAACCCGGAGAACGAGATCGAGCCTCAGAACGGCAATGACATCATTACCACCCTCGACGTGAACCTCCAGGACCTTGCCGAATCATCCCTCCGCAGAGAGCTGATCGCCGACAGCGCCGACCATGGCAGCGTGATCCTGATGGAGGTCAAAACAGGGTATATCCGCGCCATGGCCAACCTTGGCCTTACCAGAGACGGCACATATGAAGAGATATTCAACTATGCGATCGGGGAGAGCCAGGAGACTGGCTCGACTTTCAAGCTGGCCTCCTTCCTTGTCGCCCTCGACGACCGGAAGATTGATCTTACCACCCCCGTCAACTGCACCGGCGGGATCACTTATTATTCCGGCCGTAAGATGGAGGATTCACACCACGGACTTGGCGTGCTGCCGGCGTTGCAGGTTTTCGAGAAGTCGTCGAACGTGGGCACTTCGCGAATGATCTATACAGCCTATTCCGATTCCGCCCAGGCCTTCATCGACGGGCTTTACCGCATTGGCATCAACCGGCCGCTCGGCCTTCAGATTGCCGGCGAAGGAAAACCCTATATCAAAACTACCAAAAGCAGGTACTGGTCGGCGCTTTCACTCCCCTGGATGTCGATCGGCTACGAGATATCCCTGGCGCCCATTCACCTCCTCACCCTGTATAACGCAGTGGCAAACAACGGGGTGATGGTCAAGCCGCTGTTTGTCCGTGAAATAAGAAAAAACGGTCAGGTCATACAGCGGTTCAGCCCCGTGGTGATCAACCCGCAGATCGTCTCCCCGTGGGCCATCCAACAGGCAAGACTGATGCTGGAAGGCGTCGTGGAAGAGGGCACGGGTGCGGGGATCAGGACACCAAACTATAAGATCGCCGGGAAAACCGGTACCTGCCAGATCGCAGCAGGAAACAGGGGATACCGGCAAGGCACCAAGCAGGTGCAATACAAGGGTTCATTCGTCGGATACTTCCCTGCCGACAACCCGAAGTATTCCCTGATCGTGGTGATCGTCAACCCGAGAAAGGGAAAATACTACGGGGGAGCCGTGGCTGCACCGGTGTTCCGGGAATTGTCTGACAAGCTGTATGCCATCCGGCCCGACATCATGATTCCGCTGCCCGTCGATACGACCGCTCCCCATCTGCCCGACGAGCTTACAGGAAAAATATCCTTCAGGCCACTGCCCGCCGGCAAAGGGATCATGCCGGATGTTTGCGGAATGGGTCTCAGAGACGCGCTTTTCCTGCTTGAACAGCAAGGTTTGAACGTGCTGGTGACCGGCAAGGGAACGGTCGTGAAACAATCGGTGAATCCCGGCGAACCGGTTCGCAAGGGAATTCCCGTGGGACTGGAACTGAAAATCAGGACAGATAAACCCGCTAATCCTTCATGATGAACCTCAGCGAGATCATCGGCAGGTATCCCGTTGCCCGGATCCAGGGCAGCGCCGGGATTCCCATCTCCGGGATCCGGTTTGATTCAAGGAAAGTGGCGCCCGGTGATCTCTTCTTCGCCATCCGGGGAACGGCATCCGACGGCCATAACTTCATCGGGATGGCACTGGACAAGGGGGCTTCCGCCGTCGTGTGCGAGCATATTCCTGCGACACACGTAAAGGAGGCCACCTTCGTGGTCACGGAGAGCAGCAGCCGGGCATTGGGTTTTATGGCCTCGGCCTTTCACGGAAACCCATCCGCAAAGCTCAGGCTCGTGGGCGTGACCGGCACCAACGGAAAAACCACGACGGCCACCCTGCTGCATAGATCATTCCTGGCGCTGGGTCACCGGGCAGGGCTGATCTCTAC
>Ga0163209_1001279_pt1 | contig 11032 bp, 11 predicted proteins | sample Kivu_160m_FD_113538 | JGI IMG/M metagenome (GOLD analysis project Ga0163209, IMG submission 113538) | Freshwater microbial communities from Lake Kivu, Western Province, Rwanda to study Microbial Dark Matter (Phase II) - Kivu_160m | ecosystem: Environmental > Aquatic > Freshwater > Lake ... | reverse complement strand
GAATGTACTATTATAGCTGAAGACCTGCCTTTCCCGCTAGCTACCTTGCGACTCAATCCCGACAAATCCAAAGTGTTCTTTACTGCTGGCTTCAACAACCAAACGATGGGTATCTCTTCGTGGTCAAATGGCAGATGGTTAACTAAGATACTACCGTATGCAGGTCCACGTATAGTCGATGCTGACGTGGATCCTGAAGCCATGTATGTAGTGATTGCTTCGATGGACCGTCGTCTGCAAATACTAGAGACCAAGACCGGCAAAATACTAGCTCACCTTAAGTATGAGGCGCGTGATGAGGTAATTTTGAGAGGAGCACCCCAAAAATGCGCTTGGGGAGTCGGCGACGCCCGTGATTTGGTTTTTCTAGCTACCGACAAAGGGAATATTGCGCGCTGGAACTGGCGCCTAAATACTGTAGAACGATTGGCAGACTGGCGTGCTATAAGTGAACCAGCGAACCTTATCATTTTTGAGACTATTACAACCTCTAATTCACTTTTTTTGTCTACAGAAAGCAGCGGTAGAATAATAACTGGGCAATCATTACAAAAACCCCTTGCTCGACATTCGGCTGCTGTTACTGCGTGCTTTATCACAGCATCGAAAAAGGTTGTATCTGCAAGTGCTCTTGACCATACTGTTCGATGGTTTTCTGCTGAGGGACTGGGACCTTTAGTGCAACAGAGCCATCGGGGCCCCACTGTTATAGCAGCGCGAGAAGACACGGACGATGCCATAATTGGAGACCAAGGAGGAATGATTTGGAATCAAACGCCAAATGCAAAAGTCAACCCAGAGGATATTTTCATGGCTTTTGCCGAGCCTGTTATATCACTATTTGATTCTGGTGAAGGGTGTGCGATTGCCTCCGGAAAGTCAGGTAGAACACTTCGTGTCCATCTTTTTACCGATAAAGTAGACGTGCTCTGGCGGAGCACGGGATTTCAAACGCAGCAGAAGATTTTGCCCACAAATACAAAAGATCTTTTTTGGAGTCTTCGGAGAGATCAGTTGGCCGAAGGTACTTACACTGTGCTATCACTAGTCCATGATATAGACAAGGAGGATGTGATTATATCTACCCCAGAGGTTATTAGCGATGCAGCAGTGTGCCATGACGGCACAACAATATGCATCGCCGGCCAATCGGTTCGAATCATGCGCCGCTTGGGGTGGCGGTGGACTAAGGTGTACCACCGCGACTTATCCGTTAGTCATGTTGCTTTTCTCTGTGAAGATGACCTGATCGCTGTCGTTTTGTCTAAGTCGCCTTGGCTAGAAGTGTGGAGTGTGGCTGAGGGTTTACCGACTGTTGCCTCGATTTACCTACCTTCTCAGGTTTCATGTCTCTCGGCCAGGAGAGACGGAATTGTGGCAGGTTGTCTTTCAGGAGACTTGATCTCTCTTCGTGTGTGTGGCCAATACAGACAAGTTGGCAAATCCGTGAAAATGGGAGCTAAATGAAGAATCTTTGTCGTCCCTCGCACAGCAGCGTCATGTCGGCGATCAACCGCTGTTATTTTGAAGCGGATCACGGGCGAGTAAGTCTAGCACTGGAACGGCTGAAAGAACTGGCCTATGAATTTAAGGATAATGCTCATGTCGCTTACGCTGAAGGCACTATCAGACGAGATTATTTGGGGCAAGGTCTTGCCTCGCGAGCTCTCTTTGAGAAAGCATACCACATTTCGGTAGCGGAGAAACTTACTAGGGAAACCCGATGGTTCTCCATATGTAATGCAATTGATCTCGCCGGCAATGGAGAGAAATACCAAAAATGGACTGAAGTCGCTTTTAAAGAGAAGGGAGCTAAAAAGGCTGAATGCCAGCAGTTCGCTGAAGTATTACGTGTTCTTGATACTGGACGAGACTACGCTAGAGTTCTTGTGGAAAAGAGTCTGATACATTTGAGAAACCAAGATTACGGTTTGGGCGCCTCTATTCTAGAAATAGCTTTACTCACAGAAGAATCCTCACGAGACGAGTTGAAGCTACGAAAACAACGTGCACTCAGTCTGCGTGCCTTGGACGCGGCTGCACAACGATGTCGGGACGCAAAGTGGGAAGCATTCCCTTCGGAAGAGAGACTTACCCTACATGAAGCACTTACTGAGATTGACAAGTGTATTGCTCTTGATGAATATGATGCCGAGTTATGGAACTACAGGTCTGCATGGTGCATCCCGTTAGGCAAACTCGATGAGGCGATTCGCAGCGCGGATAAAGCTATTGAGTTACGTCCGCATAATTACCCGCGGCCACATGATAACAAGGCAATGGCCTTATGGCGATTACAACGAGATGATGAGGCAATTGCCTGTGCTCGCGAAGCTGTACGCCAAGCTGAAACGGGGCGCTACTCATCCACTGATGTCGAGCAAGCTAACGCCCTTATCAACTCCTCTTCAAAACCTCGAGTTATACCTACCCTGGATGAATTAAGACCGGTTATTACTGGAATTGTCAGAGCAGCTATTCGTACTTCTGAAGAGGAATTTGACCAGATAAAATCACGGCTCACTTTTGATCAAGTAGTTCACCGTCTTGTTCAGCACACCTCGTTAATTCGCCGTGTCCCGTTTATAGAATTCGTGCCTTTGATAGTAGAGCTGCTTAGCGACTTCACACCTGAGACAGCGTTTCGTGCCAGTCTTCAGATTGCCGAACGTGAGAAAAGTGAGGTCGAATGCTGTCTTGTTGCTGCACTATATATCGCCGTTTATTCGGAAAGCACTATGCGGCGTGACGCTACACGTTACCTCTGTCTTATAACCCTCATGCTGGTAGACAGTTCAGCTATTAGAGCCTATTATCGTAGCGCCTTTTTGGAGACTTCATCGGCAGCTACAGGTGAAATGGCTAGATTAGACTCCATCATTCGTGAGGAACTGGCGCGTATTAACCCATTGTTCCCACAGTTGATTGCGGACCAAGAAGCTGTAGATGAAAAAGGGCGTCAACGGGCTATTCTCAATATACTATCACAGTTTGCTTAATAAAGACGTGGTATGACAATTCGACTTTGCATCTGATGTGGTTAAATTAAGAAGGAGGTGGAGTGAATAACATGTTCTTTCCCAGGATGCCTCGGCCAACAAAATGGGGCTGTATTTTCAATGTTCTGATGCTCCTTGCCCCCTTTATCGGACTTTTTCTTGGCGGTGGCATCGGCTTAGTCATAGGAATGGTCATAGCCTGTGCCGGGTGGATTTGGTTCTTCTTTCTTCGTGACAGGCGTTTGTTACATGGAATGCGTTGTGAGACCTGTGGTCGCCCAGTGATCAATCTCGGGCGTGGCACACCATTTGCTGAAAGTACGAATATAGGTACCTTATTAGACGTAGATAGGATGCGTGCAGGACTGGAAGGACCAGGTGATGAATGCCTTCGATGTGGTCGTATTTATTGCTGGAATTGCGCTGAAGACAATATGACCTGCGTTTGTGGCTCAAACAATTTCAGGACGGTTCGTTTGCAATATCATAGATAAACAAAGGACTGTGATATCGGCTTTACATACATTCCCATATATTTTGGGACATAAAGGAGTGTCATGGGAATCTTTAATAAAATCTACGCCAGAGCCATACGCTGTGAGAATTGCCAAAGACAGATGAAGAAGCTCAACCGGCCGATCACCAAGCTTTCAGAGACGGGATTGGAGTTTTCCCATCTTACCAGGGAGCAATTACTAAGCGGCGAAACACGGGCTAACCAATGTAGAACTTGCCATAGAGTTTGGTGTGATGACTGCTTCATGAAACAGGTAAGATACGTAAACTGTGTGTGCGGGCATAAGCTAGAGTGCAATAGAATAGCGGTTAGATTTGTCGACAAAACAGCATTGCCGGGCACCTCGCATTGTGAAATATGTGGACGTCCTCTACAAAAACTAGAAACTGGGGAGGGCTATATAATGCTTACGCAGGAGCAGGCATTGATCGGTTATGGCCCGGCTGAAGAGTGTCAGGAATGTAGCAGGATATATTGCAGTAATTGCTATCCAAAGCGGCCTAACATTTGTACTTGCGGCAAGAGGGCTTTGCGATTGATAAAAGCTCGATATTCTGATATGTAACTGGTGATAAAGTACAAAGGAGAGTCATGGTATGGGGTTTTCTAATTGGATTTCCCGTTTGACTGAAATCAAATGTGAAACTTGTGGGCGGCGGATGAAAGAACTCGACCGACCAACCACAAAAAGCTCACGAACCGGAATGGAATTTACTGAAATCACCGTCAAGCAGTTCATGCATGGAGAAAGGCGAGCATTTCAGTGTGGGTGGTGCGCTAGAGTATGGTGTGTCGACTGTGCCCTCGACCAATATAGACGCTTACACTGCGTATGTGGTCGCAAACTACAGATGAACCAGATAGCCGTCCGCTATCTAAGCGAATGAAGTAGGATGAAATTCTATCATAGGTCGCAAGCAGACAAGTTTGACGGTATCAATCGTTCCTTTTTCAATGCGGAACATGGCCGTGTGAAACTTGCTATCGACCGCCTGCAAGACCTGAAAGAAGAATCCCCCGACGATGCTCATATCTTCTATGCCGAGGGATTAATTAGGAAAGATTATTTGGGGCAGGGAGTTAAAGCCGGTCAACTTTTCCAGAAAGCATATGAATTGGACAACACCCATGCATTTGCCGCAAATAATGCCACTATATTCGCCCGCAACGAGCAGGAGTTTCGTAAATGGGCAAGTATTCTGGTTAGTCTACCATCACAGGATCAGTCAGTCCAAAAGGCTGTTAACTCCATTCTAGCGGAGTTGGATAACGGTATCCCGTATTGGGTAATACTATACAATGACAGCCAGGCTTACTCAAAAATGGGGGAGCTAGGCGACAGTGCCGCGCATGCGGAACTTGTATTACTTACCAGTCAGATGAATCCTGACGAGGAAGTCAAAGTCCGCCGGGTACGTGCTCAAAACATACGGTCTCTAGACGCTAAGGAGGAAGCGTACCGCAATACCATCATGGAGGCATTCCCACCGGAGGATCGTCTGGCACTCCATGAAGCGCTGGCTGAACTAGAAAGGGCACTTGCCTTAGATGAATATGACCCTGAGCTCTGGAACCTCAAAGCAGCATGGTTATGTTACTTAGGACATTATGCAGAGGCAATAAGCTGTGCTGACCGTGCCATTGGCTTGCGTCCACTCCACTACGCCAAACCATATATTAACAAGGCAAATGCACTTTGGACTATGGGTAAAGAGCAGGCAGCCATAGCCAGTGCTCAAGAAGCCTTAAAGCAAGCTGGGTCGGGTGATTCTATCGAGGAGTTGGAACGAGCCCGTGAGATAATCAAGGATTTCTCTGTAAAGCGTCAAGATCCCACATTGATAGATATGGAGCCAATCATTGGGCAGATAGTCAAGGCTGTTACTGTCACTGTTGACCTGGAGATGGGGCAATCGTATGATACTACTGATAAGTTGGTAGAAGGGGTTTTGAGGCGAAGTCATTATTTCCAAAATACCATGGACTATGTGCCGATGATGGCGGAACTGCTCTCTGGTGTTACCCCTGAAACTGCATCCTTTGTGGTTTTAAGGACTGCAGAGGAAAACCAAACCGTGTATGACTACTGTTTGTATGCTACCCTCTATGTGGCGGTTCACTCGGAAGGGGTGCAGCAACGTGATGCTGCACGGTTTTTAGTTCTATCGCTCCTCTGGGCCATGAATGGACTGGCTATTAGGAAAACCTACCGAGAGGTTATACTTGCAACCTCAGCCGTTGCTAGGGACGAAATGTCTCGTCTGGATCAGATTATACATAAAGAACTAGGACGTATGAATCCTTTCTTTCCACAATTAATTGCAGAGCAGGAACCAGTCAGCGAGATAGAGCGTGAGCGAGCCGACCGAAGAATACTGTCGAGGTTCAGAGGTATGTCTTAACATTCGCTAGTCTGCAAAACTGCGCAGGGGGAGCAACAAACAGCTTGAATGCAATGTTTATGGTAATATCGATTATTTTTCTAGACTTGCTACCTATCAGATAATAAATGGTGGTACTATATGATCTGCGTGATAGAAGCCAAAATTCCATGCCGGCATTGAACAACACTTTATCTAATCGATTATCAGGAGGTATGAGGATGGGATTGTTTGATAAATTATCTGAAAATAAGAGAGCGGCATTAGATGAACGGGTCAAGCAGATCAGTATTGCCCTAATGAAAAAAGCGAAAGACCAATCTTGGGAACACAAAGTAAATATTACATTGGAAGCAAAAAGAATAGGGGATACGTCTGGCATTCTCAAAGAAGGGCGGTTGGCGAAGAAACACCATCCTGCCTATTTTGTCGATATTTCTATGTGGCTTCTATGTTATCCACCAGAATTAGCCTTTTCAATTGCTACTCAGTTCAAAGGTTTCGCCTCCACCTTAGGATGGAACCCGTTCGGAACGATAATGGTTTCCTTGGGACAAATTGACTCCTTATACAAGGGAATGTTTGTAAGGGTAAGTACATTCCGTGAGAATCCCGAATTTTTTGAGGTAATCAATAATAAGCAGTTGAGGATTCAAAGAGCAGGTCGATTATTAGCTGTGGCTATTCTCGCTTCATCTCAAGACATTAGAGAGGCACGGCAGCTCTATCATAGTAATAGATTCGATGATTCCGTAAAAGAAGTACTTGATGAAGAGCTCGTCAAATACGACGCAGAGATATCCCGTGAAATAGTTAAAAAATAACTAAGGCGAGGTCTTGAAACCTCACCAAAACGTAGGTGGATGGTAGCATGATGTCCGCTGATAAAGGCTAATAGTTGCACTTTAATCTACGCTCTTAATCTCACTTCCAAACAGAGGCTTATATGAGACTATACCACAGGTCACAGAAAGATAGGATTAGCGGTATCAACCGCTGTTTCTTTGATGCAGATCATGGTCGTGTGCAACTAGCACTTGAGCGTTTACAGGATTTGGATAATGAATTCCCCGACGATTCCCATATCCTCTATGCCGAGGGACTGATTAGAAAAGATTATTTGGGGCAGGGAGTTAAAGCCGGTCAACTTTTCCAGAAAGCATATGAGCTGGATAACACCCATGCATTCGCTGCCAATAATGCCACTAAATTCGCCCGCAACGAGCAGGAGTTTCGCAAGTGGGCTCAAATCTTACTAAGGGTTTCCAATAAGGACAAAACAGCTCAACGATTCGTTCGGAGCATACTGAGAGACTTGGAAAGTGGGGTTAGCTATTGGGAACTGATGTTACATGGAAGCCAGGCTCATTCTGCAAATCAACAATTTGGGGACAGTGCCGCACTTATGGAACTTGCATTACTTACCAATCAGATGATTCCTGACGAGGAGGTCAAAGTCCGCCGGGTACGTGCTCAAAACATACGGTCTCTAGATGCTAAGGAGGAGGCGTACCGCAATACCATCATGGAGGCATTCCCACCGGAAGAACGCTTGGCACTCCATGAAGCGCTGGCTGAACTAGAAAGGGCACTTGCCTTAGATGAATATGACCCTGAACTGTGGAACCTCAAAGCAGCATGGTGCTATCTACTAGGACGTTTCTCAGAGGCAATTGAATTTGCCGATAAGGCAATTGAATTGCGCCCTTTAGGATATCCAAAACCATATCATAACAAGGCTGCTGCACTCCGTGGTTTAAAAAGGGATAAGGAAGCTCTTGAGTGCGCCCATGAGTCACTAAAGCAAGCAGAATCAAACAATGAACTTGATGATATAGAGCGTTCACACAAAATGATAGAAGATTTCTCAATCCCACTTCAGACTCCCAAATTAAGCGACGTAGAGCCAATATTTGGTCACATATGTAACGCTGCTCGAGTTACCGCTGACTTGGAGATAGGGCAATGGCACGGCTCGGTTGATAAGTTGGTGAATGGTGTTTTAAAACGAACTTCTCTTGTAGGAAATAATACGATGGCATGCGTGCTAATCATGGCAGAATTGCTTTCTGACTTTGCGCCGGAAACCGCATGGTACATACTTTTGAAAACCGCTGAGAAAGATCAAAAGGCTCACGAACATTGCCTGCATGCAGCTTTATATGTGGCAGCTCATTCGATAGGCGTGCAGCAACGTGATGCTGCGCGCTTTCTAGCCCTATCAATTTTAGGCGCTGTAAAAGGAGTGGATATTCGGCGTGTCTACCGTGAGGCAATTCTTGAGACATCAGCGGCAGCTACGGATGAAATGTCTCGTCTGGATCAGATTATGCGTGAAGAACTGGGGCGTATTAATCCTTTATTTCCGCAGTTGCTCGCAGATCAGGAACCGGTGGATGAAAGAGGACATGCCCGCGCAACTCACAATATACTCTCAAGATTCACCAGTGTTCCTCCTCGGCGGCTTAATAATCTGCCAGACCAAGGTAGCGGATGCATGAAAATCACCCTGGCTGTGATATTTTTACTTGCTCTGATTACAGCCCTTATCGTAATCCTGTTTATATAATAACAGCGATGGTGTCTCATGGACATATGTCCTAAAATTCACTCAGGCGAGTTGGTTATATGAGATACAAGCAGGTTTGCCAAAAGTGCGGAAAGCTCTTTTCCGAAATGGAGATGAGCCCTCCCTTTGCAACTGGTGGACGTTCAGGCCGGTTACTTGAACGAGACAGTAAAGTGTGCCCGGCATGTGGAGGAGAGGTTCGATTAGTCAAGGACGATGATAGTCGATCGTACCAACGCAAATTAACGGGAAGGGGATGCTTTTGGCCCCTTGCCTTGGTATTTACGATTGTGGCTGCTATTAATGGGGGAGTTCTATATTTACTTGGTATAGAAATAACCTTTGAGACTTTGTTTCCTATCGCATTTATAGGATTTGCCATTATAATTATAGTTGGAGTTGCAATTGTAACTCGGTTGTTACTGCGATGAACATGACCTTGACGTGCCGTCTAATAATAAGTTAGGTGGAGGAGAATATGGGCTTCAGATCAATACTGTTCGGGAAGAAAGGGCGCGTAAACGTCGGGAACGTGGTCGAACTCATTAAAGAAAGAGCCGCGCGATTCCGTGGTGGACGGGGAATGGTCCTGGTTATCCAGGAGGGGCTTTGTCTCCAAATTTACCTTTTCAATGGGCGGCCCTATTGTTCGTGGAGATATGTCAAGGGTCAATTCTCCACGGACCGAGGTAGTGAGGCGTTTCTCGAGGGTACTCCCCTCAAGGCTGTCCTGAAGGAAACAGAACATGACAAGCTACGTGCAGCCTTGCAGTGTGTCTTTAGTGATTGTGACATGAGTGTTACACCGCTGTGGAAGCTCAATCCATATGCGTCGGACTACGATATTATGCGCAAGCTTCACAAGAACGATTATGGGATCCGGATTTCATTCCAGTAGGAACATTCCATGTCTGACGACAGCGTTGGGAAGAAGTGAATCGTATTGGCCGTTATTTCGAGCATAGTGATATGGACAGAGGAGCCGTTTGACCAAATACGAGCGGCAGTGGAAAGTTCTTTGCATCTTCACAAAGCCACTAAGCAGGATAATTTCTTTGTAGCTCGATTCACGTCCATATTGTCAACTATCTACGCCAATACAGAAAATCCCAGTGTCACACAGTGGATAAAAGACTTTACTTCTCAATGCGACTCTCGTGGTCTGGAATTCAACGCCTACCGATTTGACCCGTCTGATCCAATGCAGACTTTATCATCAAGAAAGAACCATATCCTGGAATCGTCTATCCGTTATCTTGGAGACCAAGTGATTCTCTATGATGTTCCGTTTAGTGAATCTATGGCGGAATGGTTAGTGCAGAAGTTCCTGCCACTAGGATGGCCAATAAATTATTGTCTGGCCACTGTTAAATGCTACCCAAAAAGAAAAATACATATCGCTTTTTCAACATCTACCGAGGCTTATTTAACGCAAGGCTTACTTAGATTCACTGCAAATGATCTCATAAGACGACATGGCCTATTTGGTAAAACTTCGCATGGTATCAACTCGTTGGATGATTTATGCTACGCGATGGCTCGGGTAGCCAAGCGCAATGGATGGCAAGTTAGGAGCTTTAATTACTAAAAAAATGAACCAAAAAGGCGCTCCAGCCGACGGCGCTAACATGAGGCAGAGCCCTGTAACTGGGCAAAGCAAACATGGGGTGAGATGTCGAGACAAACATCTTGGGTTTGAATAACGTTACCAGACGGTACAAGAACCCAGATATCCTGCACCGCCTGTCCTGCGGCCTAATCTCTAGTGTCAGTCACGTCGGAGAAAGCAATATGCAGATTCGCACAGCAAACACGCTGATAGAGCTTGAGCACAACGCCAAAAAACACACCGTTCAGTCAGCATCTTGCTCCTCTTCTGATTCGACAATTTTCCGTATTTCTGCGATGAAAGCAAAGTATTTCGTGTCATTGGTTTGTAGGTCAACAGCTACACGAATCTTTCCCTTCAGCCAATCAACTCTTTCTGATTTAGGTATGTTGAATTGCTGTGCATAATAGACCAGTTTACTTACTTCTCTTCCAATCTCTTGTTTTTTGCGTGGATGTACTAAAAACTTCTAACTACACAATATTCTGGAATTAATCGATCACGACTACAACCTGAAGTTAGAAAATTTCGAGGCGATTTTAATAAGAACGTCAGCATCATAAATAGCTCCTTTTATCGGACTTACTGCACTACATTTTTCACATTTTGTCAGCAATATGCCCTGTTCCGAGAATTCTTTAAGTTTACCGCCGCATGGACAAAAGTGTGACCTTTCTATTGTAATATACGGAACCTTGATCATTCTATAAGGCTCTTCTGTTCTCTTCTTAAATCTGTCAAATATTCCCATCTTCTCTTACCGCCGATGCTAAGCGGTGTTAAAACAGCTTTTCCCTTTTTAGTTAGTATAAATCTTGAATGAAGCTATTGCAAGCTGTGTTATGCTTGACAAACGAGAGTGTGAGCTGTGCCTCAGGGTAGGATTAAGCAATCCCTCCTTTGTTTACGTTTCAGACCATTAAAATGCCGACGTTTCACGGATAGTCGATATGTAGT
>Ga0163209_1001276_pt1 | contig 11037 bp, 8 predicted proteins | sample Kivu_160m_FD_113538 | JGI IMG/M metagenome (GOLD analysis project Ga0163209, IMG submission 113538) | Freshwater microbial communities from Lake Kivu, Western Province, Rwanda to study Microbial Dark Matter (Phase II) - Kivu_160m | ecosystem: Environmental > Aquatic > Freshwater > Lake ... | reverse complement strand
GTGCTATCGCGTGTTCAGTTAGCCAGGCGTCTCAATCTATCCAACACAACCATCACAAACCTGATTGCCGAACTCATCAAGGAGGGCATTGTCACAGAAATCAATGCCAACCAGGAAATAGATGAGCTACGACCAGTTGGCCGACCACGCACAAGCATCTGCCTGGAACCCAGTGCACGCTATGTGATCGGCATTCATATCGGTGTAGGGATTTTCCGGGTTGGTCTCGCCAATTTACGGGCAGAGATCATCGATAACCATACCCAGCACTTCGATACCAACTCTCCGGTCGGGGAGGTATTGGGTCTTATTGAGGTGCACACCGAAAATATAATCAAACAAAGCGGCATCGGTCGCGACCGGATCCTGGGGGTGGGTGTGGGCGCCTCCGGTCTGGTAGATTTCTCCACCGGGGTGAATTTGTTTGCTCCTAATTTGGATTGGCATGATGTTCCTTTGCGGGATGAATTACAGAAACGGCTCAGTCTTCCGGTTATCGTTGATAATAATGTGCGCACCATGGCCATCGCTGAAACCTACTTTGGGGCTGGCCGCGGGGTTGATTCTGTTGCATTTATTTACGGAAGGACCGGGGTAGGTGCCGGCTTGACCTTCAAAGGCAGGGTATTTCGGGGCAGTTCAAAAGGTGCTGGCGAGATTGGTCACTGTGTGTTGTTGCCGCACGGTGGGGAAACCTGCCGATGTGGCAACAACGGTTGTCTTGAAACCATCATCTCCGAATCTGCCATCTTGCGGGAAGCGCAAAACATTGCAGGTTCGAATCCGGGCGGTATTTTAGCCAGAATGCTGGAAAATTGTGCGGACCAGTCCCCAATCGAATGCGTATTTGACGCTGCCCGTCAGGGCGATTCCCTTGTAACGGAAATGATCGAAGCACGCGCGTATTACCTGGGAATTGCCCTTGTAAATTTGATCAACCTGTTCAACCCTGACCTCATCTTACTGGGAGGCATCTTCTCCCGCGGTGAAGACCTGTTCATTGCTCCTGTCACCCAAATCATCCAGCGAATGGCGTTCAGTGGGATGGGGAAACAGGTTCGTTTGCAAGCCACTGGCTTCGGTTGGAAGGCTGGGGTCATCGGGGCTGCCGCCCTGGCTTTGCTGCATTTCTTTTATCAACAAAGAGACGATTGTTTATCCTGACGAGGAACCTTGAACCCACTCCGAATTGCATTCATCCCATTAATCCGAAACACATTTGATGTGCCATATGCAGAACAAATGATCAATGAAGCGCGCCAAGCCCTGACAGACGCCGGTTTTAATTTATTGGAACCGAAACGCCCCATCCATGATTTGTCCTTGGCAAAAGAAATCGCTCAAGAATTCTCGGACCTCGACTTGGATCTGCTGCTTATATTCCAGGCCACCTTTGCTGACAGCACGATGGTCGTGGAAATTGCCCAGACAATCGATGCTCCCCTCTTCCTTTGGGCAATACCGGAACCATGGAGTGGGGGAAGGTTGCGCTTGAATTCACTGTGCGGGATCAACCTTGCCGGGCACGCCCTTACCCTGCGCAAGTGGCAATATGACTATGCCTACGCCGGTCCCCGGGATGCACAAACCATCGATAAGCTCCGGGACCTAGCGCGGGCAGGTTTCCTGCGCCGGCGGTTGAAAACCGCCCGCCTGGGGGTGGTGGGTGAGCATCCGGATGGCTTGGACACCTGCCATTTGGATGAGACCCGGCTAAAAGAAATCTTCGGGATCCAGATCGAGCGTATTAAGCTGGATGAAATCTTTTCCCGGGCGCGCTCCATCTCACAAGAGACCCTCGACCAGACACGGACCTCGCTCGATACCCGCCTGGACAACCTGGCTTCACTTGAACAGGCTCCGTTGAACGGCACCTTGAGAGTATTTAACGCGTTGAAAGATATATCTATCGAACAGAAACTGGATGGCTTGGCGGTGCGCTGCTGGCCAGAGTTCTTCACCGAGATGGGTTGTGCCGCCTGTGGAGCCATGTCCATGCTTAGCGATGGTTTTGGGCAGGCAATCCCCATACCCTGCAGTTGTGAAGCAGATATCAATGGCACACTCACACAGTTGATGCTGCAAACCCTGGCAGATTCCCCGGCATTTGGCACGGATATTGTCGGTGTCGATCAAGCCCAAGACCGGATTGCCCTCTGGCATTGCGGGTTGGCTCCTTTAACGATGGCAGAACCCAGCATCCCAGCTCACGGTGGTTTGCATTCCAACCGGGGAGTGCCGCTGGTCATGGATTTTCCCCTCAAGCCTGGGGAGGTAACTTTTGCCCGCGTCAGCCAGGCATCCGGAAACCTGCGGCTTGTGCTTGGTAAAGGTGAGATGTTGGCTGTCCCAAAACCTTTCAGCGGTACCTCAGGAACGCTCAAGGGTGATTTCCCTTCCCAAACATTTCTTGACACCTTGATGTCTGAAGGTTTGGAACACCATATCTCTCTTGTTTACGGCAACTTTTTGAGCAGCCTGAAATTTTTTTCCAATCTTGCTCAAATACCTGTTTTGAGTATTCCAAAGGAGGTGAGCTAGCAGGAAAACAATACATGAATAGGCTTTAAGTTTATAACTGCTCAATCCAATCAAATAAGGAGAAGAAAAATGAAAGGCAAAAAAGGAATTGCTGTTTTATTGTTTGTTGCGGTTCTTGTCGCAGCCTGTACACCAGCCGCAACAGAAGTGCCTGTGGTACCGACCGAAGCCCCCGTCGCCACCGAAGTTCCAACTGAAGCCCCCATGGAACCTGTCGAATTGCGCTTTACATACTATGCGGATGGCAAGGAAGCAGATGCTATCCAGCCCCTGCTGGATGCCTTCATGGCAGAGTACCCATACATCACGGTTGTACTCGATGTGGTACCCTACAAAACCATTGATGAACAACTACCTGCGCAGGTGGAAAGTGGTGAAGGTCCCGACCTTGCCCGCATCACCAACTTCGGTGCATACAAGGGCAAGTTGTTGGATCTGCGCATGTATCTGGCGGATGCAGCCTACTATGAAGCCAATTTCCCAGCTCCCATCCTGGAGGCTTTGGGATTCGGTGGTTATCCGGATACCCTCACCGTGACAGGACCTTATGTCAATAAGACCCTGTTCAAGCAGGCTGGGATTGAACTACCCGGGGAAGGGACCACTTGGGAGGAATGGACAACTATCACCCAGCAGGTGGCTGAGGCTACCGAGGTGCAGTATGCCATTGCCATCGACCGCACGGGCCACCGTTTTGCCGGCCCAGCCATGAGCATGGGTGCCATCCTGCTCAATGATGAGGGCGGTTTCACCGTGGATACCCCTGGATTCCGTGCCTTTGCTGAAATTGTGAAGGGCTGGCACGACACCGGGATCACCCCGCAGGAAGTATGGCTCGGTGCTGAACCGGTGAACAGCTGCATTGGTGCCTTTAAATCCGGCCAGCTGGTTATGTGCATGTCCGGCTCCTGGCAAATCAGCGGTCTGGCCAATGATGTCGGGGATGCCTTCGACTGGGTTGTGGTTCCCAACCCCACCGGGGAGGGCGGCTCGACCGGCATAGCCGGCGGTTCGGCAGTGGCAGCTTTTGCTGACACAGAACATCCTGAAGAAGTTGCCATGCTGATCGAATTCCTGATCCAACCGGAGAATTATGGCGCCTTCTCAGCAAGTGCATTGTCCCTGCCTGCACAGACAGAAGTGGCGACCGTGGGCGTGGCTTTCAACACCGATAATCCTCTTGTTTTGGCTGCCCTGTCTGCGTATACGGTCGAGGTGACAAAGTTAAGCGATCAGGCCGTAGCTCTGAATCCCCATCCCTATGCCTTTGCATATTACCGCAACAGTGCAAACCGCATTGCCCAATACCTGAGCGGGGAATTGACCCTGGATGAGATGTTGGTCAACCTCCAGCAGGATATTGACAACGCGATTGCAGAGGCGCAGAAGTAACATCTCGTTTGCTACAGTGGGGTGCGGTACTTTCCTTACCGCACCCCACTAGATCGGATTGCACTATGCTTGCTCAAAACGGGTTTAATCGGGCAAAAAATGCAGTCACTGGATTATTTAGCTGGATCTACGATCTCATTACATCCATGCTGGATCTGATATTTGGCACGCTTCAGCGCCTGATCGGCGTTCGTGGAATGCCTTATGCTTTCGTTCTGCCAAACCTGCTGATCTTTGGGATATTTATCCTCTTCCCAATGCTGCTCAACTTTGTCTATGCATTTACAGGTGGCGCATCATTTTTTCCTTTTGACCGCCCCTGGGCTGGAACAGATAATTTTGAGCGCGTATTAACGTGCGAGAACTACCTCGAACCGCGTACATGCACGGAGGATTTATTCTGGCGGGCTGCATACAACACCTTAGGGTATGTGTTCTTTCAAGTAGCCCTGATGGTATTGTTTTCCTTGATTACTGCTCTCATTCTGAATCGCAAGATCAAAGCGCGCGGCTTCTTCCGCAGCGTTTTTTTCTACCCGGTACTGCTTTCGCCAATTGTGGTTGCGCTCATCTGGAAATGGATTCTGCAGGAAAATGGGCTGGTGAATGGCATCATAACCAGCCTGGGTTACGAGAAAGTACCCTTCCTTGTAAATGCCCAATGGGCTCAGTTCTGGGTGATTATGATCAGCGTTTGGGCCTTCATGGGGTTTTATACCCTGATCTTGCTGGCCGGGCTGCAATCGATCCCATCAGAAATGTATGAAGCCGCATCCATCGATGGGGCAAACCCCTGGCAATCCTTTTCGAAGATCACCATGCCACTCCTGATGCCCACCATGGTTGTGGTGCTCGTGCTATCCTTGATCCGTGCATTCCAGGTTTTTGACATCGTTTACACCTTCACGGGTGGTGGACCGGGAACCGCCACCCTCTACCTGGTGCAATATATCTATAACTACGGATTCTCCAGTCCGAACAAGCAGTTTGGTATCGCTGCGGCAACATCGCTGTTGATGGCCGGCGTGCTGATCATTCTGACCGTGGTTCAACTTGCTATCCGGCGGGAGGAGAAATAAGATGAAAACCATTCTGGGTTTCCTGCGCTTGACCAAAGGTCACAAGAGGCTTGACTTTACCGATGTACTTTCTTATGGATATCTGGCCTTTGGTGTTTTCATCATGTTCGGACCGATTCTATGGCTGGTGCTCTCTTCTTTCAAGACATCCGGTGAGATTGTTAAATTCCCGCCGCGCTTGCTGCCCTTCCGCCAGGAAACTGTGATGGTGGAGGGTTATGAAGACCCGCTTCCGTTGTACGAGGTTACTTTCGATGATGATTCTACCCGGGTTCTGGCGCAGGTTCGCCGGGTGGGGCTGGAAGCCCAACTGGTTGATCCGGAAAATCCTGGTGAGTTAATCAAGGTCAATATCGACCAACGCCAGCCGGTGGAGAAAGTGTTTTTTGGCCCGGATAACTACATCGAGGGTGTTCAAAGTTTCAATTTTGGGCGTTATCTCTGGAACAGCATTATTGTGACCGTCCTGGCAACCTTGCTGACCCTGCTGGTCAACAGCATGGCGGCGTTTGCCCTGAGCAAGTATAAATTTGCCGGGCGGCAAACCATTTTCATGGTGATGATCAGCACGCTCATGGTTCCGCTCTCGGTTGTGCTGGTACCGGTGTTCCTGGTCATTACCGAAGTTGGCTGGAATAACAACCTGTTGGGCATCATTGTCCCTGCGGCAGCCACCCCCACGGGTGTCTTCCTACTGCGGCAGTATATGCTCACCATCCCGGACGAATTGATCGACGCCGCCCGCATCGATGGTGCCAGCGAGTGGCGCATCTATTCACAGATCATCTTGCCGCTGGCAAAACCAGCACTGGCTGTGCTGACCATTTTTTCGGTCATGTGGCGCTGGAATGACTTCCTGTGGCCCTTGATCGTCTTGAGCCGCAGCGAATACTTCACCCTGCAGGTTGGCCTGGCTTCCTTCCAGGGTGAACTGAATGTCCAGTGGAACCTCATCCTGGCAATGACTGTCTTGACCCTGTTGCCGATCACGGTTGTATTCGGTTTCTTGCAGAAGAACATCACCACGGGGATCGCCACCACAGGCATGAAGTAAACAGGAATAAGAAGAATAATGCTCTTCGACCAGGAAGCCAACAAACTACAGGACGGCTTCACCCGCCTGAACTGGCTGGAATTTTCCGGCTTGAGTGCTGGCATTGCCCGTTTCGAGACCAGCGCCGGAACGCTGGAAGTCAGCGCGCCCGGAAAGGAAATTCTCCGGTTACGCATCCAGCGCACACCTGCGCCAGATTACGGCATCCTGTCCGGGCTCGAGCCGCCCGAAATGTCCCTGGGCGTGGAAGCTGGCGAGGAGATGCACATCACGGTCGGAACACTGGAGTTGGTTTTCCAACAGGAACCAGTGCGGATGATGATCTACCGCAATGGCAAGCTTCTGCTTGGATCGTCAAGCGACCGAACGATCGGCGGCGCCCTGCGGCTGCATCCGCTGGCGGTCATGCCTGAGCAGTGGATGCTCTCACTGGCTTTGAACAGTGGTGAGAGCATCTTCGGCCTGGGAGAGAAATTCGGCAGGTTGGACAAACGCGGGCAGCTCATCGAAAGTTGGAACCGGGACGCGACCGGTGTCAACGCCGAGATCTCGTATAAAAATGTACCTTTTGCCTGGAGCCCGCGCGGCTGGGGGCTATTTGCCCACACAGGGGCACGCGCCACACACGGTGTGGGTTATTCGCCCTGGTCACACCGCAGCTATGTACTCAAGCTGGATGACCCCAACCTGGATCTCTTCCTACTATTTGCCGATACCCCGATGGAGATGTTGTTCAAGTACACCGCACTGACCGGGCGCACTGCCCTTCCGCCGCGCTGGAGTTACGGAGCATGGTTCTCACGCGCATATTACACTAGCGCGGATGAAATCCTGGAAGTTGCGCACAAACTGCGCGAGCGGCGCATTCCCGCTGACGTGCTGACTCTCGATGGGCGCGCCTGGCATAAATCGGAGACGCGCTTCGACTTCTCCTGGGATCCCGACCGCTACCCCGATCCGCAGGAATTTGTAAGCAGTTTACGCGCCATGGATTACCGGCTGTGCCTGTGGGAGTATTCGTATCTTTCAGATTTGAACCCCATGTTTGGGGAACTGGCAGCAAAAAAATACTTGTTGCGGGATAAGAATGGCGACACCTACATCTACCGCTGGCTGCCGCCACCCAACGAGCGCATGATTCCTCACCTGCAGCCTTCGGGGCTGATCGACTTTACCAACCCGGAAGCCTATGCCTGGTACCGCGACATGCACCGCTCGTTGTTTGAAATGGGTGTTTCGGTGATGAAAACCGACTACGGGGAAGCCCTGCCTGAAGATGTTGTCGGCTGTAACGGCGATACCGGCAGACGCCTGCATAACATCTATGCCCTGCTCTACAACCGCTGTGTGTTCGAAGCCTCGCAGATGTACGGTGACAAAGACGGCATCGTCTGGGGACGTTCCGGTTGGGCAGGCGGACAGCGTTACCCGGTACAGTGGGGAGGCGACCCGCAGGGCGATTGGGAAGGGTTGGCGGGCAGTATTCGCGGCGGGCTGTCCTGGGGGATGAGCGGCGGTGCGTTCTATGCCCACGATATCGGTGGGTTTTATGGAGCGCAGGAAAACGGCAGCCTGCTGGGAACCGGCATGCCCGAACCGGAACTGTACCTCCGCTGGTCCCAGGCGGCGGTGATGTGCTCTCATACGCGCTTCCACGGGACGAGCCCGCGCGAGCCCTGGTTCTTTGGCGAGCAGGCAGAGGAAATCATCCGTCATTGGCTGGCATGGCGTTACCGGTTAATCCCCTACCTGCAATGTTGCGCTCTTGAGGCACAACAGACCGGAATGCCGGTGATGCGTCCCATGCCGCTGGCTTTCCCGGGCGAGCCACTTTCCTGGCATTTCCAGCACCAGTACATGCTCGGACCGTCGTTGCTGGTCGCGCCGGTCATTCAACCGGGAGGCAAAGTCTTTTTTTACCTGCCTTCCGGGAGATGGTACGATATCTGGAACGGCGCCTGGGAACAGGGGCCAGGTATGGTTGAGCGCGATATGCCGCTGGACCAGATCCCTGTTTTTGGGCGCGAAGGAAGCATCCTACCCTTGGGACCAGCTGTCCAGTACACGGGCGAACTCCGCGCGGAACTAGATTTGGAAGAGGTTTGGGCTTTTGGGCTGCCGGGCAACGGGATGCAGTTACCAGGTCTAAGCCTGGATGTTTCGCCCAACGGGAAAATCAGCAACATCCCGAACCATGTGAAAATTAAAAACCTATGATCGGAGATACCTATGAAATTCTTTCTTGATAGTGCACATGTTCATGAAATCGAATACGCCCTGAAAATGTGGAACCTGGATGGCGTGACTACCAACCCGCGCCATGTACAGGCCTCCGGCAAGCCTTTCCTGACTGTGATCCGCGAAATTGCAGCCTTGTTTGCGGGTACTGACAAGCCGGTATCCGTTGAAGTCAATCCCCACCTCACGGAATACGAAAAGATGGTTGCTGAAGGAGAAACACTGGCGGCAATCAGCCCAAATTTTGTGATCAAGCTGCCTGCCATCGAGGCTGGCTTCAAGGCTGTGGCAGTCCTTAAAGAAAAAGGAATCCGCTCGAACCTGACGCTGGTATTTTCCGCCGTGCAGGCTCTGCACGCCATGCGTATGGGGGCGTACTTTATCTCGCCCTTTATCGGCTGGAAGGAGGCCAACGGGGAAGAGATCCAGAGTTTTATCCAGGAGACCCTTACCATCCGGGATAATTATGGATTCAGAAGCGAGATTATCGTGGCAGCAGTGCGCAATGGTCGCCAGATCACCGATGCGGCATTGAGCGGGGCAGATATTGTTACTGCCGGGTTATCGGTGTACAAAGACGCATTTGAACACCCCTACACAGGGGTCGGTCTGCAGAAGTTTCAGGCGTTCTGGGATACTACACCGCTTGAGTGAGTTTCAACCAGGAAATTTAAATAAGGAGTAAAAGAGATGAAAAAAGGAATTTTATTGCATGAAGCCAGCGATGATGTTGGCGTAGCCGCCATGGATATCAAAAGCGGTGAAGAAGTACAGGCTGTAACGCTCGACGGCGTACCGGTTGCCCCGGTTAAGACTGTTGAGGATGTCCCCCTCGGTCATAAGGTTGCCATGTGTGAAATGCCGCAAGGTCATCATGTGCAGGAATATGGCCGTACCATTGGCTATGCCTCCCATGACATCAAGTTCGGCGCCCATGTCCATGTTCACAACATTAAAAGCCTGCGCTGGGCAGCCAGCAGTGCCAACCTGCTCGAAAAACAGGAGACGAAATGACCCTACTACCCAAAATCCCCCTGACTGGTTACCGGCGCGACAACGGTCGTGTAGGTATCCGTAACCATGTCCTCATCCTGTCAGTGGATGATATTTCCAATGCGGCTGTTGAAGGCGTCGCCAACCTGATCCGCGGCACAATGGCTCTTCCACATCCCTATGGACGCCTGCAGTTCGGCGCCGACCTCGAATTGACTTTCAATACGTTGATGGGTACCGGTCGGAACCCCAATGTTGCTGCTGTGGTTGTGATAGGTATCGAGCCTAAATGGACCGATTATATTGTTAAGGGCATAGCCGAAACCGGGAAACCGGTGGCAGGTTTCAGCATCGAACGCCATGGCGATTTGAAAACCATCGAAATGGCTTCACGTAAAGCCAAGGAATTTGTCCACTATGCCACAGAACTGCCGAGAGTTCCTGTTGAGTGGAAAGAAATTTGGGTTTCCACCAAGTGCGGCGAGTCTGATACCACCAGCGGTCTGGCTGCCAACCCCACGGTAGGACGCGTGTTTGAACGGCTGGAAACGATCGGTAATACTCTCATCTTCGGCGAAACAACGGAAGTTACCGGAGCTGAACACAAGATCATCGAACAATGCGCCAACCCGGAAATTGCCGCCCAATTCAAGGCTGCGTTTGATAACTACCAGGAATTGGTCGAATCACAGGGTGTCAGCCTGCTCGGTACTCAACCTACCGAGGGGAATATCCGTGGTGGTCTTTCGACCATTGAGGAAAAGGCTTTTGGCAACGTGGAAAAAATGGGACGTTGCAAAATTGTTGGCTTCCTTGAACCTGCCGAAGCCCCGAAGAGACCCGGGCTGCACTTCATGGATTCGTCCAGTGCGGCAGCTGAAATGGTTACATTATGCTGCGCAGCTGGAGCCGTCTTGCACCTTTTCCCGACCGGGCAAGGCAATATAATCGGCAACAAGATCGAGCCGGTCATCAAGCTTTCCGCCAATCCACTGACGATAGAGACCATGTCTGAACACATTGATGTTGATCTTTCTGGTCTGTTGCGCTTCGAGCATAACCTGGACGGCGCCGCTGACAGAACGCTGGAGATGATGGCACACACGATCAATGGTCGTCTTACCAACGCTGAAACCTTGCACCACGATGAGTTTGTGATTACCAAACTGTATCGCAGCGCCTAAAACCACCCAAGACCATTGACCATGTACCGTTGACAATCATCGATGGTCAATGGTCTTTCAATTCTGGTATTCTCTATGACATTCTTTACTGAACTTAAAAAAGAAATCACCAGCGGCTGGATGGGCTTGCACCTTGTTCTGGGGATTGCCCTTGTCAGCCGCTTTCTGCATGGACTGATCGACCAACCTGTCTTGAGTAAATCGATCAGCGAAATCCTGGTTGCTGTCTTGTTGGGACTCTACGTGGGCAACGCCTTCCCGCTCAGCAAACAAATCCGTGCCGGGGCAAAATTTGCTCTCCAGCGATTGCTGCGCCTTGGCATTATCCTGCTTGGTCTGCGACTCAGTCTCCAGGATGTAGCTGCCACCGGGCTGACCGCGCTTGTCCTGGTAGTCATCTGCATCAGTGTAGCATTGACCCTGGCTTGGTTTGCTGGGCGGTTGTTTAATGTCCCCCCAAAACTGGCGGCGCTGATTGGAGTCGGCACTGCGATTTGCGGCAATACTGCCATAATCGCCACTGCTCCTGTAATTGAAGCCGACGAAGAGGAAATGG
>Ga0163209_1001275_pt1 | contig 11038 bp, 9 predicted proteins | sample Kivu_160m_FD_113538 | JGI IMG/M metagenome (GOLD analysis project Ga0163209, IMG submission 113538) | Freshwater microbial communities from Lake Kivu, Western Province, Rwanda to study Microbial Dark Matter (Phase II) - Kivu_160m | ecosystem: Environmental > Aquatic > Freshwater > Lake ... | reverse complement strand
GGGGCGACCATCCCCAAGGAGATTTTTCCGCCCGCCATGAGGGCCGTCAGCCAGGCTTTCCCCATGACTCACGTGGTCAGCCTCCTGCAAGGCCTATGGATCGGCGAACCCTGGAGCAAGCACCTCGTCGAAGTCGCCGTGCTGGCGGGACTGCTCGTCGTCGGCGGCTTCATCTCCGCCCGGGCTTTCCGCTGGGAGTGAGGGAGGCAGCCTCCGGCCCCCGCGCAGAAGCGAAGGCCGCCGCTACTTCGCCGATTCTTTGATTTTTCGGATCGCGGTCGGGTTCTTCGGGTCCAGGGCCAGGATCTTCCGGTAGCAGACCAGCGCGGCCGCCTTATCCCCCCGGGCCTCTTGGACATAGGCCAGAAACTCCCAGGCCTCGCGGGAATCCGGGAAGAGCCCGGCATACCGCTCCAGGACGGCCAGCTGCATCCGGGCGTCCTCGGGAGCCTGGAAGTTGTAGGCGAACGTCAGCATGAAGAAATCGCTCATGAATCCGGCTTCGTGAGCGATGGCCAAGAGGCGATCCAAGGCCCCCGCGGCCGGCTCCGGGCGGCCCTCCCGGAAGAGATGGGCCGCCTCGTCCGCCAGGGGCTGCATCGCCTCGACGGCTTTCTTCTGCTTTTCGTCCTGGGCCCGGCCGTAAGCCTCGGCCGCCTTCTTCGCCTCGACGACGGCGGCGTCCAAGGCCTTCCCGGCCGGGACGCGAATGTCGGGCTGGACGCCGACCCCCTCCCAGTTCCCGCCCGTGACCGGGCTGACCCCGCGGCCGGTCGAGATATAGATCTCGAACAGCTCGTCGACGACGAAGAGGTCGGTGTCGTGCGCGCCGCCTCCGGTCGGCTCTCCCACGAGCGTCGCCCTCCTGCGGGACTGCATGTCGTAGGCGAAGGCCTCGGCGGCGGAGAAGGTGTTGGGACCGATGAGGATGAAGACCGGGACGTCGGTCCGGGGAGCCATCCCGATGTCGCCCCGGGTCCAGGCCTCGGTCAGGAGGCCGTCGCTCCGGGTATAGGTGCCGCAGAGCTGCGTGGGATAAGGAAGGAAGTAGGAGCTCAGGTAATCCCCGGATCCGCCCCTGTTCTCGCGGACGTCGACGATGACGGCCCGGGCCCCGGCCAGGAAGGCCATGGCCGCGCGGGCCAGCTCCCTGGCCTCGCCGAAGACATTGAATCGGCGCAGCTCGAGCAGCCCGATCCGCGGCTCGATCCAGTCCAGCTTGAAATACCCCGCGTTCTCGTTGGCCCGCAGGAGGGAGTAGCGGACGGGGTGGTGCAAGGTGCTCACGGCTTGCTCCCCGGCGGCGCTGGGCACGATCACCCGGAAGCTCAGATGCTTGTCTCCGGTGATCGAGACGAGATCAGCCGTCACTTTCGCCGCGAAGGCCTTGGGGTCCGTCAGCGCGGCATAGGCGCCCGCCGCGCTATTGGCCCTCAACGCGTCGGCGAAGCCCCTGGCCTTGTCGGCCAGGACATAGCGGCTTTCGACGAGGCCGGCGACCTTTTCCAGGACGCCGGCTTTATAGGCCGCGTCCGCGAGGCTTCGGGGCTGTTGGCGGAAGCCGAGGCCCGGCAGGATGGCCAGCGCGACGATCACGGAACGGAAGCATGGACGGCTCATGGAAGCTCCTCATCTCCTCTGCGATGCTCAAGCGCCTTCCCTATAACGACGGAGACCGGCCGGATAGGACTGGCGCCTCGCTCCCCCCTCGCCCCTCGGCTCTCCTCCATCCAAGGGAGGACTCATGGGCCTTCCCCTCAGGTCCCGGGTCGGGAGCCGGACGGGTTCACCCCGGCCGGGCCGCCGTCACCCTCAAGGCGGCGCGCCGCTCAGAAGTTGATGTAGAAGGTCACGGCGAACTTCCGGGGCGAGGCGTAGGAGGTGGCCTGCCGGAAGCTCGGCTGATCGGACCTCACGTCGATCGACATGACCGTCTGCGTGTCCAGGGCGTTCATGACCCTGGCCTCGATGATGCCCTGGAACCGCCCGCCCAGCGGCACGGCGTAGGTGACCTGGAGGTCGAGGTTGACCCAAGTCTTCAGCCGGTTCGTCCCGGCGGGCTCGAGATACATATAGTAGTTGCCGTAGTAATCCCGGACCCTCGCCTCCCAGGGCCTGCCGCTCTGGGCCCGCAGGTAGGCGCCCGCCGTCAGCTTGGGCAGGAACTCCCAGGACCCGAACAGCTTGAAGATATGGGTGCGGTCGCCCGACATATAGCCCGTCCGGAGCGGGTCCTCGATGTAGAGGCCGGGCGCGTCCTCGATGTAGGAAGAGGCATAGAACAGCGACGTCCCCGGCGAATAGTCGAGGTCCCAGTTGCCGTAGAGCTTGCTCCAGGTGTACATGGCCGTCAGCGCCCAGCGGTTGGACCAGCGCTTCTTCAGCTCCAGGCTGAAGGCGGTATACTCTCGCTTGGCCACGACGCCGGAGGCGATGACGTCGCCGTTGACGTTATAGAGATCCCCGTCGAGGTTGCCGTAGACGTAGGTGGAGGGCGAAGTCAGCCGGTTGACGGTCGGATAGTCCTCGATGACATGGCTGACGTTGCGGTACTGCCCCCATAGCTCGAGGGTCCAGTCCTTGAACAGCGGCCGGCTGTAGCCGACGACGACTTCGTCGGTCGCGGTGGGCTTGAGGTCGGGCAGAATGACCTTGCCGGTTTCGGAGGCCTGCGGCGTGTCCGACAGCAGCGTCCCGTCCGTCAGGAAGTAGGCGTCCGAGCGATAGACGCGCAGCGGCGCCGCCGCCCGGGCCAGGCTGCGGTTATCCATGTTGTTGTACCGGCCGTAGTTGGCGTAGAGCTTGTCGCCCAGCTTGAGGCTGGGGATGAAGACCACACCCAGCCGGGGCTGGATCTCCTGGCCGAAGTCGAAAGTCAAAAAGGTCTTCCGCTCGCCCGCCGTTTGGACGCTGAACTCGTCGCGGTTGGCCAGAAGGCCCAGGGTGAAAGTCCAGCGCTCGCCGACGCTGACCTGATCCTGGATGAAGATCGAGTAGGTCCGGCCGCGGGAATCCTGGGCCGCCTGATCGGGATAATAGCGGGCCCGGAAGCCCGGCCGCCGCAGCGGGTCGATGGAGGCCGAGAGAGCCGTGTAGGCGATGATCGAGCCCCAGCCGTTGGCTTTCCGGTCGAGATACTCGCCGCCGTCGTCGAAGGCGAAGCCGGCCTTGATCATGTGGGAGGTGCCCAAGACGCTGGCATACTGGGTCAAGACGAGCTTCAGCTCGTCGCGGAAGAAGTTCTGGGTGTTGTACTCGGAGGCCGCGCCGACGTACTGGCCGGAGGCCGTGGCGCCGCCGAGAATGTAGGCGGCGCTGGTCTGGAAGTAGCCCATCCGGTCGAGGCGGAGGGGATCGAAGGTCGGCTGGTAGCCCAGGTCGGTGTCGGGGACGCTCTTGTAGTCGGTGTTGACGTGGTCGTACTTGGCCTCGAAGAAGGTGTTCCGCGAGATCGTCCACGACCAGCTCAGGAAGAAGATGCGGTTGAGCCCCTCTCCCGTGATCGAGACGTTCGGGTGATCGTTGACTCCGACGCCGCCGTTCGCGTTCCTGTAGTCGTCGTTGCGGATGCTGGCCACGATCAGGTGGTTGGGCGACGGGTTGGCGCTGAGCTTGAAGAACAGCTCGTTGTTCGTGGAGCGGGCGTCGGGAACGGCCCCCAGGTTGTTGATGCGGCCGGTCGTCGTCGACCGGGGCAGGTTGGCCGAGACGTAGAACCACAGCTTGTCCTTGATGACCGGGCCGCCGAAGGACAGGGCCGGATTGTACTGGTTGACCTTGGTCACCAGGGTCGGATCGGCGCTGGGCGCCGTGAAGCCGGCGGGCTCGGCCACGAAGCGGATCGACCCGCTGAAGGCGTTGCTGCCCGACTTGGTGATGGCGTTGGTGACCATGCCGGCGGAGCGGCCGAACTCGGCGCTGATGCCGCCGCGGGTGATGCTGAACTCGGCGATGTCCATCTCAGAGAAGTTGGCCCCCAGGGTGCCGAAGAAGGGGTTGGTGATGTTCGAGCCGTCGAACAGGAAGACGTTGTCCTGCTTGTTGCCGCCGGCGTTGGGGGCGAAGTCCCGGTTGTCGGCGACGCCGGGAGCCAGCTGGAAGAGCGAGGAGTAGGACCGGCCCAGGGGGAGCTTTTCGACCGTCGCCTTCTCCCAGTTGGCCGAGACCTGGGTGGACTTGAGGTCGATGTCGGGAGACGGGGCGCGAACCGTGATGTCGCGGGTCTCCTTGCCGACGGTCACCACGACGATCGGGACTTGGGTCGTCTTGCCCAGCCCGATGGTCAGCTCGTATTTATCCTGGAGCGAAGCCCATTCGGGCGCCGTCGCCTCGATGACATACCGGCCCGGGATAAGGCTCAGGAAGCGGAACGCGCCGTCCGCCGCGGTCGTGAACGTCCGGCCGCCGGGCAGGAATTCGCCGCTGATTTTAACCAGGACGCCCGCGACCGGGGCGCCCGCATCCGACTTGACCGTGCCGCTCACGTCGCCTCGGACCTGGGCTAAAGCCTGGATCCCTCCGGCTAAGACGAGAAGAACGCACCACACTGGAATCGCACGCCGCATGACACCCTCCTTTTCCTGAGTACCGACTAATAAGGAAAGTACGCCTGTTCCTGCGCCGCGTCAAGCCGCTGAACTCGTCCAGTAGATTAGTGACGCTTGAGCTTATGCTCCTTTAGCCAGCGTTGATAAAACTCATGGGGGGTCAGGTACTTGAGCGATTGATGAGGGCGGACATAGTTGTAAACCCGATTCCATTCCTCCAGCTGTTTGGTATCCAGACCGGCGAAGAGGATTGAAGTGTCGACATTGTCGTCATTTATCATGACAAATGACGACATAAATGTCAATAGCGGGAGGTTGCAGATCGCCCGGCTAGCACTCCAAAGCCTGACGGATCCTCTCCAGCATCGAGAACTCGATCTCTACCGCTCCCGCCTCGAGGAGATGCTCCGGAACCGAAGCCCCTGCCGGGAGATCGGCGCCTTCGAGCAGCTGATCGCCGAGTTCAACCGCGAAGTCGGGCTTTGAGCCGTCAATAACTAGCGGCTGGGTTTTTCTAATGCGGCGAGGAAAGCCGACAGCCTTACGATCTTAGTGTGACGAAACTTTTTCAACGCGAGAAGATCCTCGTCTCCAGTGACGAGGTAGTCGGCATTCCCCGAAACGGCGGTTTCGAGTAGGAAATCATCATCGGGATCTCGGCAGATACAGATCCGCTCCTGACGCGTCACAAGATCGCCGCGGAGAGCGAAAAGGGCGGCGATGTCCTCGAGGTCCTTGGGGCTCCGTTCGATATTTTGCCCTGATTTTGGGATGCCCGAGAACGGCGGCGATCTCATCAATGAGTTCGGGGGAAAAAGCGGCCGTGAACGCTCCCTCGGAAAGGCGCCGCAAAAGGATCCCCGCCCTGCCTTTCGGCCGGATCAGGGCGGATACAATTACGTTCGTATCGACGACCGCGCGGACTTTCACTTCTTACGCTTCCGAACGTCTCGTACCGTAGCGGCTACGTCCTTGGCGATCTCCTCCTCGGAAAAGCGTTCGTTGGCGGCCGACATTCGGGCTAGAATATCGTCGAATCGTTTAAGGATACCCGCTTCATCTGCGCGGAGGAACCTGAGGTATTGCTCGTAAGGGATAAGAACGGCTTCGGGCCGGCTGCCGCGGGTGAGCACATACGGGACATGCTCTTCGGCGACCTCTTCGAAGGTCTTGCGAAATCGCCGCTGAAGGTCCGTAACCCCGATGATCTTGTTCATGGGTTGACTCACTTACTGCTAAAATATATATTTAAATATATAGTAAAATACATATGATGTCAAGACTGCAGGCGCTTGTTCCTTATAACTCTTGCACGCTCCGGCCTTGAAAAGAATCCTGATGCCGAGCTTGATACCGCTTCCCTCTCTCTCGGGCAAAGTCGCATCAGGCAGCACGGCCACGCTTACAAAGCGCTCTTATCCGCCCGGCCGGCATTCTGAAGCCTGGCGGATCCTCCACCGGGGGGCCTGACCGTTATTCCGGGTCCTCATTCCATCTTGACATCGTCCGGCCCGGAATTTATGCTTGTCCGCGGTGGCGGGATGGGATTTCGACGCGAGTTCGGACCGATGGCCGGGCGGAGCGCAAAGACAATTTCCTATAAACAGGTGAGCACCATGTCCAAAAGCAGTCTGCTGTCTCCGAGATTCCCTGCGGCGGGGATGCTCCTCGCGTTCATTGTCTTCGGCCTGTGGTCCGTGTCCAGCGCGTCGGACCCGGAAAAAAAGAAGGGGCCCTGGCCGGACGGGGCGCAAGCGCTGATCCCGCAGGGATGGGCGGACGAGGAACCGTCCTGGTCGCCCGACGGGCGGTCGATCGCCTTCCGGACGTTCCAGTACGGCCGAGCGGACATTTTCGCGATCGATCCGGAAGGAAAGCGGAAGAGTGCCCTTCTCCTCTTCGAGCCGAAAGACGTCGAGGTCCGCTGGCTGGATTCGAGCGAGGCGTTACTCTTCGCCAGGACCTCGTCCTCCCGCACCCGCTCGAAATCGATCGACGACATCTTCCGCCTCGATCCGAAAAGCGGCAGTTCGATCGTCTTCCCCAAGGACGATTCATCCTGGCTGGCTTGGTCGGTTTCCGGAGACGGTCGGGCGGTCGTCGCCGCCGGCTACAGGACAAAACCGGACAGGCATTTTTTCCTGCGGAAGTTCGACGCCCGGACCGGCGAGTTCAAGGAAATCTCGCTATTCTTCCCGACCGGAATGACGTGGCTCCAGGAATTGGCCCTCTCGCCCGACGGGACGAAATGCGCCATCCTGGCCGAAACGAGGGACAGGGACCGCGACGTCTTCGTCGTATCGCTCGCCGCGCCGGAGGAAAAAGTCCTCAGATTGACCGACGACGGCAAGGAGAAAAAATCCGTGCTCTGGTCTCCCCGCGGCGCCCGGCTGCTTTTCCTGGCGAAGCGGGATCAGGCCGTCGCTCTGGACAACAAACAAAAAAACACGCGGGGAAGGCGCTTCAAGCCTTTCGGCCTGGCCACGATCTCGGCCGAAGGAAAAGGCGGCCCCGTGTTTCTTTTAGGAGACGACGTTTCAGCCGACACGCCCGTTTGGCATCCCGACGGAAAACATATCGTCTGCGCCGCCGGCTTCGGTCCGCGCTGGGGGTTGGTCGTCGCGAACGCGGAGACAAAAAAAGCACTGAAGCTGACCGATGGAGAGTGGCGGGATTTCTCGCCGTCATGCTCTCCCGACGGCCGGAGAATCGTTTTCGTTTCCGACAGGGCGGGAGACCGGGACCTCTTCCTCCTTCCCTTTCGAGGAGAATGACCATGACCGGACATTGGCATCGCCTGGCGATATGGGGCTTGACGCTCGTCGGAATGATCAGCGCAGGGTCCGGGTCCCTTCCCGGAACGCACCCGGCGGGCGCCGGTCAGTCCGGAACGACAACGGGCGCCCGCTGGACGGGAACCATTACCGAGACCGAGCGCGAGCACGAAGTGCTCGGGCTGATCACGAGCAGCCTGACAAAATACGAGCTCACGCTCGTCGAGAAGATTTCGTCCGGCGGAAGCGTCTCTCTCGAACTCGAGTCCTTGAGCTGGAGGATCGAGCGGCGCTGGGCCAACGCTTGGGAGCACGGCTACATCACCTTCGAAACGCGCGAATACGCCTCCGGATCTCTCGGCCAGGGCGAATGCCGGGGCTCGGGCCATATCGGATACACCGAGGATGAAGCGACGTCCATGGGAATCATCGGCTCGTACAGCTTGAACATCCAGGCCAAGGGCAAGGGCCGCAAGACGGGTTTTGAAACCGGCGCCAAGCACGTCTCGACCGGCCCGATGAGCCACGCTTTGATCCCGACGTACAAGAACATCGACGAAGAAATCGTGCTCAGCGCGGGCGTGAACATCTCCGGTACGTTGGAGAACGGGCTGACCCTGATGACCGGATCGAATGACGCAACGGAATGGAATATCTCGAAAGCCGGCTCCGACGTCGAAGTCGTGCTCGAGGCCGTCGACGAGAGCGCCTATGCCGATTTAATCCCCTCCATGGGCCGGGGTCTTTCCTTCAGAGTTCGCTTGGTCAAGCCGGCGGGTATGATCGGCTACCCTTATTTTGTCCTGGCCGACACGTCGGCCATGCCGGGCTACTGTCTGAATGCCGAAATCGGCGATGATGACCTGGCTTGGATCCGGTCCAGGCCGGGCTTGAGCGGATACGATCAAAACGGCCCGGACTGGGTCCTCGACGCCTCCGAATCCAAATATTATATCGAAGGCCTGCAGAAGGGCGCCAAGGGCAAAGACGCCGTCTCCGAGGATGTCATGTCGGTTACGGCATTGGACGCGGGGGCCATCGGGCGCCTGCAGGCCTATATGATCATCGACGGCGTTCCCTACCAAGCCACGTACAAAAGGACGGGACAGCCTTACGTCATCCTCCCCAAGGATGAAAATCCCATCAATCTCATCGCCGACGCCGCCCCCCAGAACTCCGCTTGGTCGCCCGACATCGACGAAGACGACTCGCCGAAGGGAAACGACGTCAAGGGCGACGGCCTGACGGCTTACGAGGAGTACAGGGGATTCATGGTCCAGGGCGCTCACGTCCGGACCGATATCAATCGAAAGACCATCTTTGTCCGCAACCGCTACGGGCATTACTGGAGGGCTTATCTCACCCTCGGACTCGAGGCCTACGACATCGAGGAGGACGAATACCCGCCCGCCGGAGGCCTGATCAAACACGGATTGATCAATTACTACAACGGCGATTACCAGAGTTATCGCCTCCACGCCCAAAACCAATACGCGGTCTTGATCCATCAATCGATCAGCCCGTATTTTCACGGCTTGACCGCGTACTCGGACGAGGTCGCGCCGCCGTCCGCCGAAAGCAACGATGTCAAAGTCAATCCCCTGTTCATGGTCCGCGACGAATTCAACATCGTCGATCCCGGGATCAGTTTCGCCGCTTATCTCCAGCGTTTGCTCGACCACGAACTGGGGCACAGGATCGGCATCTCCCATCACGGCGAGCTGGATGAGGAAAACTACAGGGACGCGGATGGCAGGCGCTGGCGCTTGGTCGCCGTGACGGGAGGCCAGCACAGCGGTTGGGAAGGCTGCGCCATGCGCTATGACATGGCCGTCGGCTTTCTTCAGGATCCGGCCCGGAAAATAGTCGTTCCCTATGACCCGCCGCCGATGGGCGACGATTTTTGCACGTCGCTCGTGGCGGATCCGATCACCGGGCCGCCCAGCGTTGCCAAGCCCTGCCGCCGACAGTTCTCGGTCAAGAGCCCGCAGACTCGATAAACGATCGACGCGGACGCGCGCCGGAAAGGATAGTCCCGATGAAACACACGAAACGTTTTCGATACGCGGCGACGGGAACGGCGGCCTTGCTTTTCGCCGCCGTCATTCTTTTTCCCTTCTGCCGGCGGGCCCGAGAGGAAAGCGCCGCCGCGACGAGCAGCGCGCCGTCGAGCGCTGCGCCGACAAGCGCCGAGCGGCCGGCATCTCCGTCTTTGCCGCCCTCGGCCGCCGGGACGCGAAAAGCGGCCAAGCCCGAACTCCAAATCGCCATAAACGGTTTGCAGGAGGGCGCCGTTCTTTACCCCGGAACTCGCGCTCTCGTCGAAATCCGCCTTCGCAACGCCCGCGCTCAAGCCGGCCGGACGGGAAACGGCGCCTCGTCCAAAACGGCACGAACGGCCCCGGAAACCGCCCCGCTCGTCGTCGGGACGGAATCCCGGCCCTGGCTCGATATGGTGAGGGTTTTCGGCGCTCCGAACGACAAAAAAGAGGAATCCAAGCCGGTTGAGATCAAAGTCCGCTGGATTTCGACTAAAGAAATCCCGGCGGGACGGCTCGAACTCGACGCCGAGCGGGAAGGAAGGGTGACCGGTATCCTGGAGGCCGTGGAGATCGGCCGCTTCGCCGCGGGAGAATATTCCGTTTTCGCCGAGCTCCGCGCGGACGAGGGCGGCCCGGCCGCGGCCGGGGCCTTCGCCGGGCTAGTGCGGTCGAATCCCGTAGCGGTCAAATTCGCGGCGGCTTCGGACACGCCCTCGGACGACGACCTCGACCTCCGGGCTTATATCGAAGCCGCGGCCGCCCGGCTGGAGGGGAATGAGGACAAGGCCCGCGGTTCGATTGCCGCGCGGTTGGCGCAAAATCCGGGCTCAATAGGAATGCGGATCCTGAGCGCGGAGATCCTCGAGTCCCAAGGCCGCTTGTCCGAGGCGCTGGAAGATCTGCGGAAAGCCCTCGACGCCGTTAAGGTCAAAGCCGGAAAGCCGGGCGAAATCAAGGAAACGCCCGACCTCTTGATTCGCCGGATCGCCCGCCTCGAAAAAAAGCTCGCCGAACAAAAGATTTGAGCTTCCTTGACATCAACCGGCCTGGAATTTATGCTTGACGATAGTGGCAGGAATATCATTTTTCCTCAACGGCCGGGAGCAGACCGTTTCCCGGAGCCGCGGCTCCGTGCTCCTGGACGTCCTGCGGGGTGACCTCGGACTCACCGGAACCAAGGACGGATGTCGCGAAGGCGACTGCGGCGCGTGCCTGGTCCTGCTCGGCATCCCGCAGTTCGATGGCATACACTATCAGACGGCAAATTCCTGCTTGCTCCCCCTGGGCGATGTGGCGGGACGCCACATCGTGACCATCGAAGGCCTCAACCAGCCGAACCTCGGCCCGATTCAACAAGCCTTACTCGATGAAGGCGCGATTCAATGCGGATTCTGCACACCCGGACTCGTGATCGCCCTCACCGGTTTTCTCCTCAGCGGCGTTCCTCTCTCCGCGGATAATGGGATCGTCGCGCTGGGCGGCAACATCTGCCGCTGCACCGGATACGTGGCCATTCGACGGGCGATCGCCTGCCTGTGCAAACAATTCGGCGACCTCGAACTAGTATAAGAAATTCCTTTTCGGCGGCGGCCGCTCGCGCAACTGATTTCGAATCGATTTCCCATCCTGCCACCGCCGACAAGAATAAATCCCGGCTTGGGCAATGTCAATATCG
>Ga0163209_1001273_pt1 | contig 11058 bp, 8 predicted proteins | sample Kivu_160m_FD_113538 | JGI IMG/M metagenome (GOLD analysis project Ga0163209, IMG submission 113538) | Freshwater microbial communities from Lake Kivu, Western Province, Rwanda to study Microbial Dark Matter (Phase II) - Kivu_160m | ecosystem: Environmental > Aquatic > Freshwater > Lake ... | reverse complement strand
ATAAATGATAGAGGCCGATTTATTTTAGCTTAATTACCTTAATAGCCTTGAATACTTTTGTCTTTCCAGCTGCTGACTACTAGCCAAAGATATTTGAAATTTGAAATATGAAAGTAGAGATTTGAATTAAAACATCGGTCTCAAGTCTCGAGTCTCATGTCTGATGAAAAGCAAGATTATCTTTAATAAACACAGTTAGTTGTAAAAAATGTAAGAGATGCGCTCTTACACTTAAAATGTAAGAAACTAATAACATAATAAATCACGAAATGATAATGGACTTAACGGAGAAGAAGAAGGAATTATTGAACAGCTTGATAGGCATGCCGAAGCTGCTCAATATGCCGGCGGTGAAGGGAGCGCTGGCGGGACTGCCGCAATTATACGGCAATGAGGTGGTGCGTCGGGAATTGGAAGGATTGCGTCAGCAGATATTAGCGGCCGAGGAGAGCGAGATCGATGGAATCGACATTGATGGGGAGAAGTTAGAAGAACGAGTCAGTCGGATTTTGCGGCTCAAAGGCAAGCCGTCGGTGTATCCGGCGGTGAATGCGGCGGGGATAATATTACATACGGCTTTAGGTCGGGCGCCGCTAGCGGAAGAAGCTAAAGCGGCGGTGATGCGGGCGGCTTCCGGCTATTGCACGGTGGCGATCGACCGGGATACTGGCAAGCGAGGCGACCGATATAAGCATGTGGAAGATTTGCTGTGCTTTTTGACCGGTGCAGAAGGCGCAGTGGTGGTGAACAACAATGCGGCGGCGACGGTGGTGCTGTTGAATACCATGGCGGCGGGCAAGGAGGTTATCGTTTCCCGGGGGCAATTGGTGGAAATAGGTGGTTCGTTCAGGATACCGGATGTGATGAAGCGTTCGGGCGCGGTGATGGTGGAAGCGGGCACGACCAACAAGACACATTTAAGGGATTATATCGAGGCGATCAGCGAGAATACGGCGTTGATATTGCGGGTGCACGCGTCAAATTATCTGATAACCGGGTTCACCTCGGAAGTGCCGGTGAAGGAGCTGGCGGAGCTGGCTCACAGCCGGGGATTGGCGATGGCGGATGATATCGGTTCCGGCTGTCTGTATGATACGACGAAGTACGGACTGCCGGCGGAGCCGCGGGCGCAGGATTCTATCCGGGATGGTGCGGATTTGGTATGTTTCTCCGGCGATAAGATGCTGGGGGGACCGCAGTGCGGGGTTATCATCGGCAAGAAGTGGGCGATCGACAAGGTTAAGCGTAATCCGCTGGTGCGTGCGCTCAGATGCGGGAAGTTGACTTACAGCGCATTGGAGGCGACCTTGAGGTTATATTTGGATGAGGCGGCATTAGCGCAGAAGCTGCCGGTATTGCGGCTGTTGACGAGGTCTGCGGTGGAGATCGGCCGGCGGGAGCGTGCATTTTTACGAAAGGCGGGACCGTTTTTGCGGGGCAAATGCGAGGCGAAGGTGGAGAACGGCGGTTCGCTGATGGGGTCGGGTTCTTTGCCGGGTCGGGATATAGCGACCAAGGTGATTAAGCTGAAGCCGCTGACGATGACGGTGGATGAATTGGCGGGTAAGCTGCGGGCGAACGATCCGCCGGTATTTGCTAGAATCGAGGAGGAGGCGGTGGTGTTGGATTTCCGCACGGTGTATCCGCAGGAAGTGCCGGTGTTAGTGGAGGCGATTAAACGAATTTTCAAGCAAGAGTCGGCGAGTTAATAAGTTTGCAAGTTAGCAAGTTTACAAGTTTGCAAGTTAAAAGCAGAAGCAGAGGCATTCACCGCAGATTAAGCGGATTAAGCTGAAGAAAGCAGAAGGAAGGCTCTATAATAGGGATAGATGAGATTATAGGTAGAAGTCAGCTGGAAATTAACAAATAGCGTGAGTAAAAACGCAGGGCAGGCGTGTTCGGGCCTGCCCTTTTAGTTTCGTTTCAGCCGGGGGTCTCAATTATGGAGGTAAGATCGACCCCCGGCTGCCTGGGTTAAGGATGGAGAACTGCAAGGAAATACACCTGGGTGTGGAGTTAGGTTAATTCAATGTATGGACAGCCGATGCGATTGGGAGAGATATTCCCACCAGAGGCTGCGCAGGAAAGTATAAAAGGTGCGGACGAATTTCATTGTTGGTGTCTCGTTTAATTAAGTGAGATAGCGAAACTTATTCTTTAATTTAATTTTAAGCGCTACTCACATTATTATTATCGACAAGGGGAGAGTTTTCTTTAGGCTTTGCTTGAAGTATTTTGAATTTATTTTACTATTTATCAGACGGAGAAGATGGCAGGAAATTTTGCATTTATAACAGAAGTGTTATAAATTAAGTTGGCAAGTTAGCAAGTTAGCAAGTTGGCAAGTCTAAAGCAGAAGCAGAAGCAAAAGCGGAAATGGTTGATAAGAATAAATTTTCATTGGAAGAGGTAACGGTGGGGGGGGAGGAGATATTGTCGGCGGTAAGGGAAGAGCTGGAAAGATTCCGCCGGGGGGAGGAGTATAGTAATATCTACATCAAGGGTTTTCCCGGCGGGGGGAAGACACATTGGCTGAAGCTGATTAAAGAGATATTAGAGCGTGAAGATGGTAAAATATATACGGTAACACTGAACCCGGATAAGGAGGCAATCATAAGTGAGAAGAATTTAAGCGTATTAATATCGAGAGCGGTGAATTATGAGGCGGGAGCGGATTTAGCGGGAGTGCAGAGCTTATTGCGTGAGAGCGTTGAGAAGGCGGTGATATTAGCTGAAAGTCCGGAGCGGATATTCGCCGGGGGCAAGGGCGTTCTGTTGGCTGAAGCTGGAAGGGAAGGTTTTTTGGTGATAACAGCATCCGATTTGGCGGCGGGTGAGGAATACGATGATTTTTTACAGTTAGCGCTGCCGGAATGGGGAATAGAGCAATTGTGTGAGATGCTGCTGCGGCGGGGATATAATGCGAAGACAGCGGAGCGGCTGAAGGATTTTTACCGGCTGGTGGATTTTGCGCCGAGGAAGCCGCGGGCAGCATTGGCTTTGGCGGAAGCGATGGAGAAGGCGGATTATAACACGGGTGAGTTGTTTCAGAGATTGATTTGCGTTTCCGAAGCTGAGTTTCAGGGGATATTGAGCCGGCTATCGTTTCAGCAGAAGCTGATCTATTTGACTATCTGCAAGAGCGATAAGATGTTGACGGCGGGTGAAATAGGTGTAGAGACGGGTTTTCCGGTAACAGTAATAAATACGCAGTTGAAGCGGATGCGTGACAGCGGGATTTTAACGGAAGTATCAGTCAGGGGTAGGCGGGCGCTGCATTATCCGAGCCAAACGCTGATACGGTATTGGCTGAATCCGGCTTATGAAGCGGGTGAATATCCTTTAATTAAGGTGCTGGATATATGGAATGAATTGGAGAAGATGGAAGGTAAAAGTTGGGAAGTGTTTCTGGGTTATGCGGCGGGCTGGATTTTAGCGGCGCCGGAACTTCAGGATGAGGTTAGGACGGTGACGGGCGGGGAATATTTCCCGGAATATCCGTATGAGTCGCTATCAAAGACGGCGGCGAGTTATTTGCGGGGGGGCGATTACCGGCGGGTGGAGGCGGTGATGGAAGTGGAGGCGGAGCGCAGTTTGAATGGCGGTCAGAATATGCGTGCGGGGCGGTCGATGCTGTTTTTGGGGATAGCGCGGATTTTATTGGAGAATTACGAAGGAGCAAAGTCGGCTTTCAAGGAGGCGATAGCTCGAGGTGAGAAGCATCCGTTGGCGGAGACGAATTTAGGCGCGTTGTATGCGCGGGAGGGTAATATGGTATCGGCGCGGGGGATGTTTCAGCAGGCGGTGAAGGCGGTTGAGAAGCTGCCTCAAGCGTACGCCGGTCTGGGCGCGGTAATAAGGGCAGGAGGTGATTTTAAGCAGGCGGAGGAATATTTCGTCAGGTCGCTGCAGGCGAGGAAAGATTACGCTCCGGCGATGCTGGGATTAGCGAATATACATTTCACTTGGGGCGATTACGATACGGCGTTGAATTTAGCGGAGGCGGGGTTGAAGTCGGAGGGTGATAACCGGTTATTATTAAGAACAGCGGCGGCGGCGGCTTATCGCTGGGGGAAGTATAAATTATGCGCTAAATACTGCCGGGAATTATTCGAGAAGTTTGAGACAAATGAAGCGGGTATTAGCGAATTATATTTATGCGCTCAATGCACGGATTCATTGCTGCAGGTGGAGGAGGAGAATTTCGGTTTAGCGGAGAGGGCGTATAGCGAATGTTTCCGTAAAGAAATATCCATAAAGATGGTGGGAGAAGTTTTAACGGCGTATATGCTGGCCTTGTGGCGGGCGGGTGAAGAGCGTTTTTGGCTGAAGCTAGTTGAAATATTGGCGGAGAAATTGGGTGCGCCGGCGTTTGCGGGATTGAAGCTGCATCGAATGGCGGCGAGCCGGAGGGCGTATGGCAAGGCGGTGAAGGAAGGGGAAAGGCTGTTTCCGGAAGAGAGGGCGGTGTATGAAAGGCTGATAAAAGCAGGGAATATGGAATAGGGAAAAGCAAAGCAAAAGCGAATTAACAGGGATGAAGGGGGACAAAAGGGGATAAAAGCAGAAGCATGTTAATTAGGGATAAATAAAATGCAGCTGTTTACAGTACCGTTTTTTCTTGTTTCTTGAGGCAAATTTGTTTATATTTGATACAATTCTTGGAAATTCTCTTTTAACAAGATATTTACCTTATATGACAAGATTTTACAAGCTTCATAAAAATAATTACACATTTTTAATTACAGGAGTTAAATATGCGTAAATCGATTTTGCTTTTCGTTTTACTGATGACGGCGTGTGGATTAGTTTACGCCGGGGGTTGGAGTATGGTGGATTTCCCGCAGATCAGTGGGAGATGGGTATTGACCGGGGTGGATTTTATTTCACCGGATCAGGGTGCGGTTTGCGGTATGAATATAGCGGATAAAACCGGTCTGATTTATTTTTATGAAGGCGGGGGTTGGAAGGAGGCGTCTCTGCCGGCGGTGAGCGGTCATTGGGAGCTGCGGCGCATCGATTTGGTGACCGAGAGCGAAGGCTGGGCGTTCGGGATGGATATCGAAGGCAATAAGGGGGTAATTTTACATTACAGCGGAGGCAGTTGGTCGAAGGTGGAAGTACCGGAGGTGAAATCGGATGATTGGGTGCTGCTGGGTTCATATTTTTTGAACAAGGACGAAGGGTGGGCGGCGGGCGGATCCAAGTCGGAGAAGGGTGCGGTGGTGCTGCATTACAAGGACGGGATGTGGACATCAGAGGGGGATGCGGAGCTGCTGAAAGGTCATCTTCTGCATACTGTTTGGGCGTTCAGTCCCACCGATGTGTGGTGCGCGGGGCAGAATGAGGGTCATTTTTATACCACGGGATTAGCGGCGTTTACGCGTCCTTGGGGTACTTTTGAAATTCGGAATAACAGCGGGTCGTGGGCGAAGGCGGATACGCCGCTGCTGATGCGTAATTTCATCCGCAAGGATTATTATTTCTTCGATGCCAATGACGGCTGGAGCGTGGGATTTTTCCCCTTGCAGGCATTCGAGACTCAAGGGAAGATTGCGCATTGGAACGGCAAGAAGTGGGCGTTTGAGAAGATTGACGACTCCTCCAAGAATTATAATCTGTACGCGGCGGCGTTTTCTTCCAAGGATTATGGCTGGGCGGTGGGCACTGACGGCAAGCGCGGCTGCGGGTCGATGTATGAATATAATAAGGGCAAATGGACGCTGTTGAAGGAGAAGCAGATGCCGGCGGCAGGGAAGAACTGGCTGCTGCAGGATATTGTGTTCGATGGGAGCAAGACTTTCTGGGCGGTGGGATTTGACATAGATTCGGATAAGGGTACGGTTCTCAAGCTGGAAAAGTAGGGGGATTGCGCTGACGCGCAGCGCTGGGCCCTGGGTGCTGGATGCTGGGTGCTGGGAAAGCAAGATCTAGCCGAAAGGTCGATTATTTACCGGCGCCCAGAATCCAAAACCTAAAGTTAATGGGCTTGCTGCCGAAATCCTCATTGTGCGCTGTCGCCCTTCTGCGGTCGACAGCATTTATCTAAATATCAAGTAGTTGGTGTCAACTGCGTAGAGTCGACACCACATATTTAGGCTGTTTTTTCTATTTTAGCAACTGGCCCAAATAAGATAGTACTAGTTGGTATTTATGGTTGGGATATAATTGCAGGCTTGAGGGCAATCCCTATTCCCAAATCCCTGTTCTGAAGCGGGATTGTCTCAATCCCGCCATTTGGTAAATATTCCAAGCTTTCAGCATTAGGCAAAGGCAAATAGTACCCAACCTTGAATGAGAGTACACATATCCTCCGGCATTTTATCTGGCGGGCAGTTGATTTCAAGCGCCGGCTGCAGTCACAGGTATTTGATTATTGCCATTTCGGCAGGTATTTGGGTCGGTATGAGGATTCGGCGCCGGAAGCAGAAAGGGGGGTCAATCCATCTCAGCCGACGGCGGTGTGGATTTTACGCTATATTTTTGGCAGGATTTATCGTATTCAACCGAATGAAGTGCTGGTGGATGTGGGCTGCGGTCAGGGCCGGGTGATAATGTGGTGGCTGAAAGCGGGGTATAGGAATAAGATTTACGGTATAGAGATAGATGAGGCGATTGCGGAAAAGGCACGGGGGAGTCTGGCGAAATATTCCAATGTGAAGATTATTACCGGAGACGCATTGGAGAAGCTGCCGCCGGAGGGCACGATGTTTTATCTGTTCAATCCGTTTCAATTGAAGATCGCGCTGCAGTTCAGGAAATTGATAGCGGAGCGGTATTTGCCGGGGACGGTGATGGTGTATTATTTCCCCCGTTGGATAGAAGTATTCCGGGGTGATGCGCGATTTGAAGTGACGGAATACTCTCCGATAGTCAGTAAATTAACCGGCGGAGTAAAGGCGCCGTGGACGGCGGTGGTAAGGAGGGTGAACTGAGAACTGAGAACTAAATAGTATAGAACAGAAGGTCATTGGCTGAAGAATGAATCCAGTCGAATTAAAGTACAGTCCGGCGGAGGTGGTAAAGCGTTTGCGCCGGGTCAGCCATGAAGCGCGGACGGGGATCGCTAATTTCAATCAGGGTAATTTTGAGCAGATAAGCCCGCAGGATATCCGCCGCTTGTTTGAACTATACGACCGGTTTTTTTTAGATAACTACTTCGATAAAACACAAAGCGGCAGGATATTTTTCGATTTATCAATGAGAATGACTAATGCCGGCGGTAAGATAACGATTAGGAAAAACTCTGACGGCTATACCATCACTTTATCAGCTTTCTTGCTGTTTAAAACTTTCAAGCGCGATAAGCGTGATATTACCGTCAATGGACGGATATGCAAAGACCGTTTGGAAGCGGTGATGCGGATTTTAGAGCATGAGATTGTGCATCTGATAGAATTGATAACATACGGTGAATCCAGATGCAAGCAGCCGAGATTTCAAGATTTAGCTTACCGGCTGTTTTTACATACGGATACTTCTCACCAGTTAGTCACACAAAGAGAAGCCGCTTGCCGGGATTTCCATTTGCATATCGGAGATACGGTGGAATTTGATTTTCAAGGTGATACCTGCCAGGGTGTAATAACTGGGATTAGGAAGCGGGCGACGGTGATGGTGGCGGATAAACAAGGTGATTACCGGGATGCTAGAGGGAATAAATACAAGAAGTTTTATGTGCCGTTGCAGCTGCTAAGGCAGGTGAAGATGGTAACTGAAAAACAAAGCTGAGGCGGAGACGATGGATCTAGCTGCAGCGGAACAATATTGCCGCGAATTATCCCGGCATTATGAGAATTTCAGCGTAGGATATTGGCTGATTCCGCCCAAGAAGCGTCAGGATTTGGCGAATATATACGCATATTGCAGGCACAGTGACGATTTGGCTGATGAAGGGGGAGAAGGCTCAGGGGAGAGTTTGAAGCAATGGGAAGCAGAGCTGGAAGGGAAGTTACAGAAGGAGCTAGTTCATCCGATTTTAATCGCGCTGCGGGACACGGTGAGAAAAAATGATTTGCCGCTGCAGCCGTTCCGGGATTTGCTGACCGCGTTCAAGCAGGATCAGTTTAAGACGCGTTATGAGACATTTGAAGAGCTTTTGGGGTATTGTAAGAACAGCGCTAATCCGGTGGGGAGGATATATTTGATGTTGTTTAGTTATAAGGAAGCGGAATTATTCCGTTTATCGGATGAGATTTGCACGGGATTGCAGCTGGCGAATTTCTGGCAGGATGTCGCGCTCGATTTAGACAAAGGCCGGATTTATATCCCGAGGGAGGATATGATGAGGTTTGGGTATGGCGAGGAGCGTTTGTGCAGGCGGGAGTATTGCCGGGAATTTAGAGAATTAATGGAATATGAATGCCGGCGGACAGGCGAATTTTTCCGGCGGGGGAAGGAATTGGAAGGAATGCTTCCTTGGCGGCTGAGTTTTGAAGTCAGATTGTTCCGGCGGGGAGGCGAGAAAGTTTTGGAGAAGATCCGCCGGCTGGATTATAATGTATTGAACAAGCGTGCGGTAATGAGTCATTGGGATAAAGCGGGGACTTTTTTACATAGTTTTATTTCGGCAAAGTGATTTTCTCAAGTCTCGAGTCTCGTGTCTCAAGCCGGCAAGTCAAAAGCAAAGGCGTTTTAATGCAGAGTGCCTATATTTTGAGGTGATTCCCGACTTGCGTCTCGCAGCTTGAAGGGTATTTTAATTCTAAGCGGCGGTTGGAGGCGAATGCGACCGTCTAGGGCGGCTTGCTAAAAACGATGGGGAAGTAAGCTGATTGGACAGAGAGTTAACCAGAGCGTATGAATACTGCCGAAGCTTGGCGAGGCGGAAGGCGAAGAATTTTTATTACGCATTTATCTTTCTGCCTGCGGAGCAGCGGCGTTCGATATACGCATTATATGCCTTCTGCCAGCGGGTCGACGCGATGGCGGATGAGCCGGCGGTCCGCCAGGGCGGGGCGAATTTGCAGCGGCTGCGGGAGGAAATAATCGATTGTTATAGGGGAGTGAACCGATCACCGCTGTATGCTGCGCTGCATCATACCATAAAGTCCTGCCAATTGCCGCGGAAGTATATCCTGGAAATTATAGAAGGTATGGAGAGCGACCTGAACTTTAAGGGCTTCGATAATTTTTCCCAGTTACGGGATTATTGTTATAAGGTAGCATCGGCAGTGGGGCTTTTGTGCATAGAGATATTCGGCTATGAGTCGGATAAGGTGCGGGAGTACGCGGAGAATTTGGGTATAGCGTTGCAGCTGACTAATATCATCCGCGATGTGAAAGAGGATTTAGGGCGGGGCCGGATATATCTGCCGAGGGAGGAAATAGCGCAGTGCGGGTTGTCTTGTGAAGATTTAAGCGGCTGGCGGGGCGATGGATTTATCAGTTTGATGGAAGCGCAGTATCATCGTGCGGCGGAATATTACCGCCGTGCGGAAGCGGTTTTACCTGCGGAGGAGCGTCGGAATCAGATGGCATCGGAGATAATGCGTGCGATTTATTGGGCGCTTTTAGAAAAGATGCGGGCGGGGAATTTCCCGGTGCTGGAGCGGCGGGTGGCTTTATCCGGCTGGCGGAAGGTCCAGATAGCGCTGTCAACATATATGAAGATTATGCTGAGCTGATATGAAGCGTGTTGCGGTAATTGGCGGCGGTGCGGCGGGGATAGCGGCGGCTTTGACGGCGGCGCGGAAGGGCGCGGAAGTGGCATTGTATGAAGCGAAGCCGCGTTTGGGCGGCAGGTTGAGTTCTTTTACAGATGGAAAGACCGGCTGGACTTTCAATAACGGCGAGCATATGATAACAGGTGGATATACGGCGACGCTGAAGCTGCTGGATGAGATGGGAGCGTTAGAAGCGGTGGAGCTGCAGGAAAGATTGGCGATACTTTTTTACCATCCGTTGAAGGGCAGGAGTGTATTGAAGGCATCCGGTCTGCCGGCGCCATTTAATCTATGGAGTGCGGTAGATCGATTTAATCTGCTGTCGTCGAAGGCGAAGCGCCGGCTGAAAGGGCAGATCCTGAGGCTGTTATTATCGGGCGGAGGTATAAAAGCGGCGGAGTTCGGGCGGTTTATCGATTGGAATTCAGATGAGGGTAATTTTTTCTGGCGGCCGTTTGTGGTCTCGGCATTGAATATAGCGCCGGAGGCGGCGGATTGGCGGGTGGTGAGGACGGCGCTGAAGGAAGGATTTTTGCTCAAAGGCGGATTGGGATTTTTTAAGCGGCCTTTGTCGGAAGTGTTTCATTACAAAGCGAGTGAAGCGCTGCGGGCGGCCGGAATAGAGATAAAATTAAAATCGGAAGTAAGAAGGGTTGAGATAAGAGATGACCGGGCGGTATCGCTGACGATTAACGATATTGAAACAGCCGCTGATTATTATATTTTCGCGCTGCCGCCGGAAGCGCTGCGGAAGGTTTTTTCGGATAAGATTAATATGTTGGGCGGGGATTTGGGGGCGGCGCCGATTTCTTATTCTCCCATCTTGGGGGTGCATTTGGCATTCAGCCGGCGGATTTTCCCTGACCGGTTCGGATGTTTGCTGGAAAGCCTGCCGCAGTGGTTTTTTGAAGCGGGATGGAATCAGAAGGAAGGCGAAGGATGCGGATATAGTCTGGTGATCAGCGCGGCGGATAAATATTTAAAAGCAGGGATGGAGGTATTATCAGTTTGTCTTGAAGATTTACGCCGGTGCGGGGGGATTTTTTGCGAGGGCGATTTGATATTCAGCAAGGTAGTGAGAGTGAATTCAGCGACGGTGAGATTGACGCCGGATTTCTGCGCGGTGCGGCCGGGGATGCGGACGGGATTATCGAATGTCCTGCTGGCTGGGGATTGGACGGACACGGGACTGCCAGCCACGATAGAATCGGCGGTGCGCTCGGGGATAGCGGCGGGGGAAGCAGCATTGGGAATTAAGAATTAAGTCTGAAGCATTCACAGCAGATTAAGCAGATTACGCAGATAAACACTAAAGCGAACTGCAGAATATCGAATATCGAATGTAGAATGCAGAACGAAAAGCAAAAGCGTTTATATTGACAAAAGAGCTATT
>Ga0163209_1001270_pt1 | contig 11070 bp, 16 predicted proteins | sample Kivu_160m_FD_113538 | JGI IMG/M metagenome (GOLD analysis project Ga0163209, IMG submission 113538) | Freshwater microbial communities from Lake Kivu, Western Province, Rwanda to study Microbial Dark Matter (Phase II) - Kivu_160m | ecosystem: Environmental > Aquatic > Freshwater > Lake ... | reverse complement strand
TATCCAAGGGGGTGGAAACAATACCAAGAGTGGTATAGACTTCTATTTAAATTGCCGCAAACAAACGCTGGTTATGAGAAAAAGGTAGAAATTGGATGATTAACTGCGTTTAATTATAGCTAATAATATACATATTTTCAATGCAATTTTTATTGTGGTTTTACAGCCTGCTCGTCTTTTCTGCTGCGGTATTGATAGGTAGATCTCCCAAGTTGGAGCACATTACACGCCCTCCGCGTGCTCACCCTGTAACATACCTTCAATACCTCAACCTGTTCTCGCAACTGGGCAGGCTTCAGGGCTTTTTTCGCAGCACATCCTGAAGCATCTGTTTATCCAGACTTAAATCTGCTACAAGTTGCTTGAGTTTCCTGTTCTCCTGCTCCAGTATATTCAGTCTTCTCACCTCTGGAACTCCCATGCCGATATATTTCTTTTTCCAGCGGTAAAAGCTCTGTTCACAGATGCCCATCTTCCTACATACCTCGATGACAGGTGTGCCGGTCTCTGCCTGCCGCAGCGCGAAGGCGATTTGTTCTGCCGTGTACCGGGATTTCTTCATGGGACGATCCTCCTTCAAAACATATTAATCATCCCACAAAACTCGCATTCCGTCTGGTCCAGTTTACGGGGAGACGATCAATTTGACATGCAACCCATTATCCACTAATATATCAACATATATTAATATAATGATGGGTGATTAAACTATGAAGAATTTAGTCAGATCGTTCAAGGCGTTGTCGGATGAAACAAGGTTGAGGATCCTGAATATACTTCTGAAAAGGGAGTGTTGTGTGTGCGAGGTGATGCAAGTGCTGGAGATCTCGCAGCCAAGGGCTTCGCATCATCTTATAGCTCTTTATGATGCGGGATTTTTAAAGCTCCGCAAAGCCGGTATTTTATCGCTTTATTCCATTGACCTTGAGGGTATGCAGAAGCATTCGGCACATTTGATCCAGGCCGTACAGGATGAATTGGAGGGGAACGCGGTTGCTGCAGCTGATTTAGAGAAGTTGAAACACGCAGATAGAAACGCCCTGGTATCTACCGTAACTTAATTGGATTCTTCAAGGAGTATGTCTGATGGATTTTTTATTGTTGCTACTTAAGAGCGGCTGGGATACGCTGCTTGATTACCTTTCGTTACATGTTTTGACCTGCCTTATCCCGGCGCTTTTCATTGCCGGTGCTATCTCAGTTTTCGTATCGCAGGCCTCAGTATTGAAGTACTTCGGGCCTAAAGCTAATAAATTTGTTTCATACGGCGTTGGAGCGGTATCCGGCACCATCCTGGCTGTCTGCTCATGCACTGTATTACCGCTCTTTAGCGGCATCTACATGGCCGGCGCCGGTCTGGGCCCCGCCATAGCCTTCCTTTACTCCGGACCTGCCATCAACGTGATGGCCATTGTATACTCGGCCAGGCTGCTGGGATGGGATATAGGCATTGCGCGCGTTGTCGGTGCCGTGTTCTTCTCGGTCATCATAGGTCTCATCATGGCTTATCTCTTCCGCAAAGAGGAAAAAGTCAGAAGCGACGGGCGTTTCGATACCCTGTCTGATGCCGAGCAGGGCAAACCCTGGTGGCAGGAGCTAATATTCTTCGCTATTCTGGTAGGCATACTGCTGGCAGCTTCTTCCAAAGAATGGATTATCCTGGGAGTATTATTGGTGGCGCTGGTCATCGTGATGTGGCGCTGGTTTACGCTCGATGAGTTTAAGCTCTGGATGAAGGAGACCTGGCGTTTCCTCCTGCTGATCGTCCCCTGGCTCTTAATAGGCGTCTTTATCGCCGGCATTCTTAAGGCCATCATCCCACAATCGGCAGTTGCGGCGATTGTCGGTGGCAATACTATCCTGGGCAATTTTGTTGCATCGCTCTTCGGCGCCCTGATGTATTTTGCCACCCTGACAGAGGTGCCTATCGTAAAGGCCTTCCTTGATATGGGCATGGGCAAAGGCCCTGCGCTGGCGTTGTTACTTGCGGGGCCCGCTCTGTCGCTGCCCAGCATGCTGGCTTTGGGGAAAATAATGGGCTGGAAAAAGACTCTAACCTATATAACACTCGTTACGATAATGGCTACTATTACTGGCTATATTTTCGGCCTGATAGTCCAGTAATAGAAACAGGGAGGTAATTAAATGAATATCAAGGTATTGGGCCCCGGCTGCGCCAAGTGCCAGAGCCTGGGAAAAACGGTGAAGGAAGTTGTTGACGCCCTCAAGCTCGACATCAAAGTGGAAGAGGTAAAAGACATTAAGAGGATCATGCAGTACCCCATCCTCATGACGCCAGGCCTGGTAATCAATGAGAAAGTGGTTATGAGCGGCAAGGTCCCATCCAAGGCAGAGGTTGAGCAACTGATTATGAACGCCCTGGATGCGGAGGAAAAGGAGAAAGCTAAATAACTTCAAATTAGGGGAGTTAATTTATGTCAGATAAACCGGGCAAAGCGATGATATTCACATGCTCTGGCGCATCCAACTGCGGGCAACTTGCTAACGCCACCGCTGTTAAACTCGCTTCCGACGGCCTGGCAATTATGTCCTGCCTGGCCGGGATCGGGTCTCACACACAGAAGTACATAGACGGTGCACTGAACTCGGGAAAGGTCATTGCCCTTGATGGCTGCGGGGTCGCCTGTGCCAAGAAAACATTAGAGCACGCAGCTATACCCATAGCTGCCTGGATCTGTGTTACAGATGACGGCACAAAGAAAACGTCCGTAAGATTTGAATTCAACCAGGAGGAATTGGACAGAGTATTGGTACGTGCCAGAGGAGCACTGCAACAAATATGATTGCCTGACGTTTTATTAATTTATTTAAGTATGTCTTCATCAAATATTCATATTCTCTTGATATATATTAAACAAAGTATTCTGCTATTCAGTTACACCTGATAGCAATAATGGAGGTTACATAAGCATGCAAGCTTTCGGCGATAAAATATCCCCTTATCTAACGGCCTGGCTGTTATCCGCCGTTATAATCCTGGCGGGCTGCAGCCAGGCGCCCGCTTCCGGTAATGCCCAGCCGGCGAATCCCGGCACACCACCACCGGTCACGCAGCAGCCATCCGGGCCTCCTGATAAAGTGGAGGTCGTCTATTTCTATAAGAGCGTACCACCACCCTGCGACTGCCTGGCGCATGCAGGTGATTATGTAAATACTACCGTAACGAACGAATTTAAAAACGAGATCGCATCGGGAAAACTGGAATTCCATTACCTCGCTTCAGACCAGGTAAAAAACGCCAAGATGGTAAAAAAATATGACCCAATGCCTTTTGAACTGATGATTAACGTCATCCGGGGCCAATCTGAGAAAGTTACTCGCGTGGAGGAAATATGGGAATACCTGAATGACGAGAAGACGTTTAAAGAGACGGTGAAGCACTACGTTGAAAACGCTTTAAAGGGGCAGAAATAACATGGATCTGACAGCACTTGCTAAAAGTATCAACATACCTGTTTTATCCGCTTTGCTGCTGGGCCTGATGGCCACGCTGGGGCCCTGCACCCTGGCCACCAACATAGCGGCGCTGGCTTACATCAGCAGAAAGATCACCGACCGCAAGTACGCGGTTGTTACGGCCTCACTTTACACGTTTGGACGCATGGTTACCTATACGGCGCTGGGTATCTTCATCATCGCTATAGGCATCAGCACCCCCGCCATCTCAAATTTCGTCCAGGAGTTCGGCGCCAAAGTGCTGGGACCCTTCCTCATAATCATCGGCGTTTTATTGCTGTTTATAGACAGGATTTCCTTTGGACAGGGGGGTAACAGGTTGGCCGACATGGGCAGCAAAGTAGCTGATTGGGGTATGATAGGCGGATTTCCGCTGGGTGTCATTTTCGCACTGGCCTTCTGCCCCTACAGCGCCGTGCTTTTCTTCATGGTGCTAATACCAATGGCGCTCAAAACTGCTGAAGGCGTCACACTGCCGGCCATGTTCGCCATAGGCACAGGTTTGCCCGTCATCGTATTTGGAGTGGCCCTGTCACTGGGAATTGCCGGCGCCGCAAGCTGGATTGAAAAAATATCAAGCGCTGAAAAGGTGGTGCGCATCCTGGTCGCCATCGCCTTTATCTGCGTGGGTATTTACTACGTAATCCAGATGTTCCCCATATTTCAACCTTCAACAACATAAATAACCATATGAAAACATTAATATTAACAATATTTATTCTATGTTCAGGATTCGCCATTGCTTGTAATATTGCGGAACACACACCTGCACCCACTCCTGTAAATAACAATCCTGTCATTGTAAAGATAGAATACACAAAGGATGTGTTTAACGGGGCAGAGACGGAGTTAAACTGTGTAGCAGAAGACAGTGATGGAGACCGGCTTACCTATATCTGGACAGCGGAGAAAGGCTCCATTGCCGGTTCCGGCAGTAGTGTTTCCTGGCTGCCGCCGGCGGACCTCGGCACATATCCTGTAAAGGTGACCGTCAGAGATTCCAGGGGAGGCGAGGCCGTTGAAACAATTAACATCAGGGTATTGACTAATACTGACGGCACAGCGACACCCAAGGTTACTTTGAAGCTTAAACTCGGCCAAACGCCAGAACTGGTGGTAGTAAAAAGCCGGGTTCGCTCATATTTCACCACCGAAATATACTGCGTGGTGGAAAAAGCCGGGTCGGATAACCTGCACTACAGGTGGGCAGCAGCAGGCGGGAAACTGAAGGCGACTGGCCTGGATGATGGAACAGCCTATAAAGTAGGCTGGATTGCGCCCGGCGTAGCAGGTAATTACACGGTCAGCGTAACCGTTACAGACGATCAAAACCGTGAATCTAAAAGTGAAGTGAATTTCGAGGTATTTTGCTGTGGTAATTAGTAGTTTAAAGCGACACAAGCATTATTTACTACCATTATTGATTGGCCTAGTTTTAGTATCAGGCATATTATCTTGCTCAGCACCGGAAGAAGAGCCGCTGCCTTCCGATATCACTAAAATACCACTTGACCGCGTGCTGGGCAAAGGCACGCCGACCCTGGCCGAATTCGGATGGCGCACCTGTGTACCCTGTAAAGCGATGAAACCGATACTGGAAGAGCTGGCCGTGGAGTATAAGGGCAAGCTCAACGTGGTTATCGTTGAAGTGTACGACCATGAAGATCTTTCCAAGCGTTACGCCATCAGGGGTATACCAACACAGATCTTTTTTGATAAAGACGGCAAAGAAATAACGCGTCATGCCGGTTATCTCGCCAAAGAGCAAATCCTGACACTATTTTCCAAGATAGGAGTTGATTAAACATGAGATTTCTCGCTGTCACCATACTAACCGTTCTGTTTCTCATTTCCTGTTCACAGGGTCCTGCCGCGCCCGTGCAGGTTAATAATAACCCGGTAAACAGTAACCCTGTAATCGAAGACATCTCTTATGTGCAAAATACACAGGCGCTTACCACCATTGAAATTAGCTGCCAGGCCAGCGATAAAGACGGTGACCAGCTGAAATATGAATGGTCGGCCGAAACTGGAGATTTAAAGGGCAGCGGCTCTACTGTTACCTGGACTGCCCCTGATAATAATGGTGCATATACTATCTCAGTAAAAGTAAGCGATGGTAAGGGTGGAACGGCAAGTAAGTCCATCCTGATTAAGGTTCCCCAAAAAGAAGAGATTCCTGCGGAAAACGACCTGTCGAAAATACCGCTTGAAAAGGCACTGGTCAACGGCAAACCGACACTGGCAGATTTCGGCTGGAAGATCTGTATACCCTGCAAAGCAATGAAACCCATACTGGAAGAACTGGCCGTAGAGTACAGTGACAGAGTGAATGTCCTGATAGTGGAGGTGTATGACCCTGCTCAGGAAAAGCTGGTTACTCAATATGGCATTAAATCGATTCCCACGCAGGTCTTTTTTGATAAGAATGGTAAGGAAGTCAACCGGCATATCGGCTTCATCAGCAAAGCGGACATCTTAATTCAACTTAGAAAAATAGGGGTGCGTTAAGCATGAAACTTATTTATGCAACGGTAGTACTTGCGTGCATATGCGTTTCATGCACTGCCATGCCTGTAGTACCTGCAAAGGTAAATGCCAATCCTGTTATAGTCGACATCATTTACGCCCGCGATACTATGGCAGTACAGGACCTCATGATTAGCTGCATCGCCCGGGATCCGGATGATGATCCGTTAACCTATAAATGGGCGGCTGAGGGAGGTCAATTCAGCGGCAGCGGCTCAGATGTAATTTACATTTCACCCGATACGATGGGTGATTATAACCTAGAGGTCACTGTAAGCGATGATAAAGGCGGCTCGGACAACAGGACTTTCAGCATGCGCGTATTGACCAATGCAGACGGTACCACTACACCCTTTATAACGCTCTCCCTGTCTGCGTCATCGAAGGAACCGGCCAAAGTCACCCGCACCGTTAAAGTCGGCACAAAAACCAGGATAGCCTGCTCACCTGATAGTACTCTGGGGCCAGACCTGCACTACGCCTGGTCGTCAGGCGGCGGCATCCTGAAAGGTGACCAGTTGGAATCGGGCTCATGCTCTACGGCTTTTTTCATTGCGCCTCCTAATGTTGGCCATTACTTCGTCACGGTAACAGCTACTCATAAAAACGGAAATGAGGCCAGGGGACTGGTGGACTTCGATGTTTTCTGCTGTCCCAGATATTGATCTTTCTGGGGATACGTAATTTGAAATGTTCCACAAAATCCGCAGCATTATCAGCCTGGCAGCCGGTATCCTGATCGGCCTCATTTTCATCGCCTCAGGTACGGGCAAATTGCTGAGCGATATAGAAACTCCGGCGCAGGTAATGGCCTTTATCAACGACATTCTGCCCGAGTTTTTATTGACGCCTCCTGTCATGTTCTTCATCTATGACGTGCTCGTTCCCTACCTGTTTCCGATAGCCGAGCTGGTTCTGGGCATTTGCCTGTTGATCGGCTTGGTCCCGGCGCTGCTATCTGGGCCGTGCCCCTTGGCGTGGTTGGTGCCAAGCTGGTTCATACACGGTATATTTGGCTCTCTATTCGCTGGGCAGCTTCTTAATCAGCTTTTTACGGGGAGATGTAGCGTCTTTCGCAGCAGGACTCAACGAAGGTCATTTCAAATCAATAGCAGCACCTGACTGAAATATTTACCGGGGCAGACGCAGAACCACCGCTATCAGTAACAGTTACCGTGATCTTATAAATAATAGGAGCCTGCGGCGCCAGCCAGGTTATTTTTTTGCCGCTGCCGTATATCTTCCCGCCGGTAGCCTGCCATTCATACGCCAATGGCTCCCCTTTCATCGACCTGGCTATACACGTTAATTCCGCCGTGTATAATGACTTGACCTCTATCTTGGGTTGAGGAATTTCACCATTTGGGTCTATTGCTATTGTAGTGACACTATCAATACCGGAACGCAGCAGCACCTCTACCCTGTCAATAACGGGCCGGCTTGCACTTTTCTCCGCTTGGTTATTTGTAACGGCCCCAGTTGCGTTATCAGTGACCCCTGTACCGGTTTCCCTTGCAGCCTGTTCCCCAGCCTGAATGGCCGGCTGGTTAATACTACCGTTTTTATCTGTATCCACAGAAACCGGCGATCGTTTCTCGCATCCGCAGAAACACACAAGGCTGAACATAAGAATTGATAATATAAGCGCTCTCATGAAACTCTTACTCATAAATATTATCCCTTAATGCAATAACTGAATTACCGCAATTATATGGGGTCAGTCCACGACAAGACAAGAGTGATTGCATTGATATCCCGATGTTCATCTTGATATTATTAAGTTTATTAGTATATACTTATACATCATGGGAACTGAACAGCGAGCCATAGAAAGGCAAGCGGCAGTATTCAGCGCTCTGGCCGACCCCACCCGCCTGAAACTGGTGAAGTTGCTGTGCCAACAGCATCATACTCATGCTCTTTGTGTCAATGCCCTTGCTGGCCTTTTGGGGGTGAGCCAGTCCGCTGTTTCCCAGCATTTGCGAGTACTTAAAGCCATCGGTTTGGTGAGTGGTGAAAGGCGGGGCTACCACATTCATTATTATGTTAATCATGAAATGGTAAAAGACTACCGAGAGCTCATTCTGACCGTATTGAGCGTTGAAGAAGCTGTTCCTGAACAGCTATGTCAAAACCATTGTCCAAAAAGGAGGAATTAAGATGTGTCATGATACAGACTGCGGTTGCGGAAAGCATAATCTTAATAAGAAGGCACAATGGTATCGCTCAAAGAAATAAATCAGTACATCATAGAGGTAGACAACCTTACTAAGCGCTTCGGTCCGCTTGTCGCCGTCGACCATGTTAATTTTCACGTAAAGCAAGGTGAGCTGTTCGGCTTTCTCGGGCCCAACGGTGCCGGCAAGACAACTACCGTCCGCATACTGACCGGCGTTGTAAAAGCAGACGAAGGGAAAACCACTATTTCAGGATACCCTGCCGGCAGCCTGAAGGCTAAACAAGTAGCAGGTGTAGTCCCCGAGATGTCTAATGCCTATCCTGACCTGTCTGGCTGGGATAACCTTATGCTGATGTGCCAGCTATACGGCGTCACCAGCAGTGAGGCAAAGGAAAGAAGTAAAAGCCTTCTCGAGGAGATGGGACTTCTTCAACGTAGAAATGACCCCAGCAAGAGCTATTCCAAAGGGATGAAGCAGCGTCTCATCCTGTGCATGGCGCTTGTCAGCGACCCCGCGGTGCTATTCCTGGACGAACCGACTTCCGGCCTGGACGTGCAAAGTGCACGACTGATGAAAGACATACTTCAAAAACTCAATCACTCCGGCAAGACCATATTCCTTACCACTCACGATATGGACGAGGCAAACCAGCTCTGCGACCGGGTTGCCATCATCAACAAAGGGGAAATAATAGCCATTGACACTCCGGGAAAATTGAGGTCAGCCACGAGCGGTATGCACTCAGTTGAGGTCAGCTTCAACAACACTGTAAACAACGATGACCTGAAGCAAATCACGGGTGTGATCACTATTCGAAAGGTGGGGGATAAATACCGCCTGTACACGAATGATCCCGGGGATCTGGTAGTAGCTCTGGTCAAACATGCCGATACAATTGGTCTGAAGATAATATCCCTTAATATACTGGCACCTTCGCTCGAAGACGCCTTTGTAGCTCTCACTGAAAAGGAAATTAAACATGCTTGATATAACAACCATATGGCAACAGATACAACGGGCGATAGCTATTGCCCGCAAGGATATCCGCATTTACTACTCGAAGGGACCGGTAATAATCTTCGGTATTCTCTTCCCTATCTTTCTATTCCTCTCCTTCACCATCGGCAGGCAGCTATCGGTTGATTTCATGATACCGGGGCTTATCGGTATGATTCTCTTCTTCACCGCTACTTCAATATCACCGATCGTAGTACCCTGGGAGGCACAATCCAGAACTCTGGAACGGCTTATGTCATGTCCCATCAGGGTAGAGACAATTATAATTGGAGATATGCTGGCATCATTCGCGTTTGGGATTGGCATTTCACTGGTCCCCATTATCCTCGGTCTCTTCATGGGAATAACCATATCAGGTGTGGCCGTCCTCAGCCTGGCGGTTATCCTGGCGTCTCTTTGCTTTGCATCTTTGGGTAACGTCTTCTCTATTCCACCTACCAACGTGCCCGCCACGGTGAACATGATTGCTGCGGTGGTGAAATTTCCGGTGGTTTTTATCAGCGGCATTTTCATCCCGCTGGACCAATTGCCCGCCTGGGGACAGGCCATCGCCTATATTTCTCCCCTTACCTATTTTACCGACATTGCCCGCAACTCCATCCAGGGACATAGCCATCTTCCTGTTATCGTTGACCTTTTAGCATTGCTGGCTTTCACCATCCTTTTCCTTCTGGTAGCCATGAAACTACACCAGAAAACAATGCCCAAAAGGATATAAGTAAAATAGCAGCTTTAATGTACTGTAAACCAGGAAAAACCTTAATACTTGCGGCATAGACTGCGGCAAATAATATGGGGAAAATCAATATACTGTAGATAAAGACGAAAGCTGTAATAGTATTATTAAATTGTCTACGGGCAACAGCTATTTAAACTCCACCGGGCAAGAAACTCCCCTGTCAGCGCAGGACGGTGTCACCGGTTCACTGGATGGCTATACGGGAGCACTGGGAGGCGATATTAAGGCGCTTGTAGAACTCCTGGGTGCTGAGGAAAACATTAAGGCCAAGACAATTAATAAAGCACAAACTGCAAATACTATCATCATATTGTTTCTATTGCCCACCGACTCGGATACAGTATGCACGGAATTGTCTTCATTATTATAATTCAATCTCACCTGCTTCGTGCCATTTTTCTCCCGAATCTTTACTTAATCCGCTTTCATATTATGCTCCCTGATTAAAATCGCCTTGACCTGCCCCCAATAAGTGTACCACTTTTTAAGTTAGAGCTGCTGCCCCAAAACATTGTCACCAACGTCACCCCCAGATACGAAATCAGGGTGACAATCATGGTGAAGTTTCTCAAGAAGATGGAGAAACGACAGCACTTTATGAAGCTACGGTGACAATGGTGACGTTGGTGACGTTTTTTCGGTGGACTTGGAAAGAGATATGGGGATGCCGTACTGCGTAGCCAGGCGGAAGGCCAGCTCATCGTTCCAGACGACAACATGACGGCCATCATGACCCAGGCGGCGCTTGGTGAAGCCGAGTCGCTTGACGATCCAGCCGACCTTGCGGGCATTAAGGGCGGCATCTTCATCCATATCATTGGCGCAGTAAGAGATGGCGTCTGAGGTCAAGAGGGCATCAACAGAACGCAGTTGGAGCATGGCAGAGACAACGAGGCCTTCCAGGGTGTCACGGCGGCGGGAGAGAAGCGACTCCTGCTGGCACTTAATGAAAGTAGATAGGGTCTCGGATAGATACTGATCCGTCCCGGCCAGGGCTTTGAGGGGGATGAGAATCTCCTGAAGGCGGGGCTGAAGCCCCGGCTCCAGCAGGTCATTGGAGAATTCGCCGCCCTTGAGCTTGATCAGGTTGTGCAGGCGGAAGGTGAGCAGCTTGGAGCGCAGGTCGTG
>Ga0163209_1001268_pt1 | contig 11080 bp, 8 predicted proteins | sample Kivu_160m_FD_113538 | JGI IMG/M metagenome (GOLD analysis project Ga0163209, IMG submission 113538) | Freshwater microbial communities from Lake Kivu, Western Province, Rwanda to study Microbial Dark Matter (Phase II) - Kivu_160m | ecosystem: Environmental > Aquatic > Freshwater > Lake ... | reverse complement strand
CGGTTCTGCATGCCCATCTGCTCGAAGATATCGGGAGGGCCGCCCTCGATGGGCCCGCCGCCAGTCATTGAAGTCACCCAGCCCTTCTCACCGACGAACACACCCCCGAACATGCCGGCCAGTCGCGCATCGTCGGGCACGGCTTTGTACAGCCTCTTGGCTTGACCCCAATCGTCCAGCAGGTGTAGGAGCGTGCCGTTTCGGAACCGGTAAGTGAGCGTGGGGAACCCGCCGGTGCCCGGTGGGTAGATCTCAATAGGACCGCTGTTCTCCATGCCGAGGCCATACTGAACGACGTCCGCATCGTGCGAGTGATGCCAGGTGATGGCCCCGAGGCCGAAGTCGTCGCAGAACGCCCACGGAACGACGCCCGGTATCGGGTTTCGATGGAACGCGCTGTTGTAGGGTCGCCACGGCGCCGGACCCACCCAGAGGTTCCAGTCCAGTCCCTCGGGAACGGGCTCCGCGGGCAACGCTCGGCTGGTGGGGGTGTATCCGCCCTCGACGCGCGACCAGAGCGTGAAAGCGTGCCGGATCTTGCCCAGCCCTCCGCTCCGGACGAACTGGCATACGCGACGAATTGTCGGCGCGCTCCGGTACTGAGTGCCCGTCTGGAAGACGCACGCATGGCGACGGACCACCTCCACAATGCGGCGGCCCTGCTCGATCGTCATGGAGATGGGCTTCTCGCAGTAGACGTCCTTGCCGGCTCGGGCGGCGTCCACGGATTGGAGCGCATGCCAGTGATCCGGTGTGGCGATGATGACGCCGTCTATGTCCTTACGCGCGAGCAGGTCGCGGTAGTCGTTGTAGGCGGCGCACTTATAGCCCTTCGCGCCTGCGTTCGCGTAGGCGGCTTCGGCCCTCTGGCGCTCAGCTTCGCGTCGGACCTGGTCCACGTCGCACACGGCGACGAGCTGGATCGCCTGCTCGGCCAGGCAGAAGCCCACATGCCCGCGGCCCATCGCGCCGAGACCGATCACACCGACGGCGACTCGCTCGCTCGGCGGCAGGAAGCCGTCTGCGCCCAGGGCGGATGCCGGTATCACCCACGGGCCGGTGGCGACGCCCATGGCCGCCGCTCCTCTCTTCAGCGCGTCACGCCGAGTCACCCGCGCGTTCCGAGCGGGAGTAGCATAGGCTTCCAGCCTGTGCGGTTGCGCCGTCATCGCTTGGCCCCCGCCGCCCTTACACTCAGTGCGCCAAAGAACTCGGCGCACTGTGTCACCTCCGCCACGTTGTCCTCGAACTTGTCGGAGTACTCCAATCCGAACATCACGGGTCGTATCTTCAGCCGATCCATCTCGAGGATCAGCCTCTCAAGGTTGGCTGCGCCCTTTCCCCACGGCACGTCGCGTCCTTGCGGCGTCAGCTCATTGAGGTCATGCATCTGGATCGTGATGAGGCGGTCGCCCAGCTTGCGGACGCCCGCGACCGGGTCCAGACCGGAGCGTATCCAGTACCCGATGTCGGCACAGGCGCCCATGCGCTTCGTGCGCCCCTTGCACACCTTGAGAATCTGATCCGGGCTCCAGTAGTTCGGCGAGGCGTTGCGGTCATGGTTGTGCAGCCCTACCTTGATGTCGTACGCGTCGCAGAAGCGCTCGATGGTGTCCAGCGCATCGAGCCTGGGCTCGGTCATGAACGTCTCGATCCCGAGCTTACGTGCGAACTCGAACACCTTGCGGCATCCTGCCTCGTCGCCGGGGATTTCCTGGATGTAGTAGGTGAGCATCCTGAGCCCGGCGGAAGCCAGTTTCATCCGAACCTGCTCGATCTCGGCATCCGACAACGCCGGATCGAGGTTCTTCGGTATGGCGCTGCTGACCCTCTGGAAGCTGAGCCCGCCGACATAGGGAAGGCCGAGGCGCGCCGTCCGGTCTATCGTGTCGAAGAGCGTGACGCGATTGAATGTGTAGGCCTCTACGCCGAGACGCCAGCCGAGCTTCTCCTGAGCCCGAACGCCGGGGGTGAGCTTTGCGCTCGGCGCCGTTGGCGCCGGGAGATCGCCCAGCACGAACTGGGCGGCGGCCAGGTAGAACCGGAGGAGGCGAGGCTCCCAGAAGTCCCGCGGATGGTGAGCCATGGTGCAGTAGAAGACGCGGCCCCGTCCGTACCTCTTGACCCACGCTAGCGCGTAGTCGTCATCCTCCCGGAACTTCTGTACCCGATCCTTGCCCTGGAGCCGCGCCGTCCGTTCATTGTCCATGCTCAGGAGCACGCGGACCCTGTCGCGCGAGTATGGCTCGCCCACGCGAAAGAACTCATCGGCATGCTCGAAGTCCTTGCCGCCGAAGGCCTGCACCAGCGGATGGTCCGGCTCTTCGACGCGCACATGCACGCGCTCTTCGGCGTCGGCGTGGCTCGCGCCCCGTCCGCCAATCATCAGGCCGAACTCAGGCCAGTCCTCAATCGCGCCGGGCCAGCGAGTGAAGCCGACGGTCGTTCCATGAACTCCCATGAGCCCAGCGCCTGGCGCCGCGAACTCCGCCAGGTTCCGCCGCAGCGTCGGGTCCTCGAACTGGTTGCCGACGGTGTTGTTCAGGAATACGGCGTCGAACTGCTTAATGCTGTCGGCGGCAAAGACCGCCGGGTCGCGGCTCACGACCGTCTCGAAAGCGCCGGTTTTCTTGCCCATGAGCGTGAACGCCAGGTTAGCCGTGGCTATCGAACCATGGCCGGGGTACCCGACATTGAGATCAAAGATCAGGAGCTTGCGCGGCTTGCGGGGTCGGGCCGGCGCCTGCGCTGGGATAGCTGCCTCCACGCGCGCGCGCTCATCCGGAGACTGCCCCGCGCCCGTCAGCGGCGCCGCCGCAACCGCAAGCAGCGCTCCCAAGAGGACCGGCGCGACCGGTGACATCATTCTCACGTAGCTTCCTCCCTACACCAGTGACGGATGTCGTTTCGACGGCGCCGCCCCGATCCCTCCCGCACTCATGGGTCGCGAAACGCGAGGGCGCAGCCGGACGTAGGGATTACGCGGCGGCACACGTTCTGCCGCGGGAGGGAACCATGAAGCTCGCAACGGCTCTGGTGATCGCTCTGTTGGCCCCGACGATGGCGGGCGCCCAACAGGCCGACCTAGCAGGACTGCTCTCAGGGAAGAACACGCCTCAGAGCATGCAGCTCAAGCAGCTGGACTCGACATGGCTCCGCATCGCGATCCGATCCGGAGGAACGACCGAGGCCGGCCCCGGCGACATGCTGGGCAAGCTGGCTCAGATCGGGATGATGGCCGATGGCGGGAAGAAGGCCGAGGGGTTGCCGGCCCTCTTGGGTCTCCTCGGAGGGCTGTTCGGCGACAAGGGTACGGTCTACTTCACGAAGGGCACGACGATCGCGCTGGGTGCGGAGACGTTCCTGATCGCTTACGCCGTCGAGAAGGCAGCGCCGAACCTGGTCCAGATGATCATGGAAGCCAAAGAGGGCGGCAAGGAACCCGACCCATCGGCCCTGTTCTCCAGTGGCAAGTGGACGGAGGACACGGTCGCAACGCTGGCGCTGGTCAATGTGCGCACCATCGGATCGCTCACCGGGGTCCGTCCCTTCGACCTCAAGACGGAGATCGCGGAGAGCGAGAAGGGCGGCATGGGCCTGATGGACCTGCTGTTGCTGGGCGAGGCTCGTGAGGTACCTGCGCCCAAGGCCCAACCCGCCGTGAAGCAGCAGCAAGCGCCGGCCCAGACAACGAAGCCGAAGAGGTAGGCGCGGGCTGGTCAGGAGTCCTCGGGGAGGCGCTCGTACTCCTCCACGAACACCGACCGCACCTCCTCGATGGTGCGCGCCCGATCGGACACCAGCCGATCGAGTACGCCGGACGCCCACCGGAGCCTCTCGCTCGTCACGAGCGCCGAGGCAGCGACGTTGCCCACGGCGCGCGACCAGAGCAAGAAGTGGTCGCGCGCGCCGTCGCTCTCGTACACCTCCGACACTTCGCGCACAACACCGTGGGCCGCGCGCCGGACGCTGAGAAACAGCACGCATCCGATCCGGCGCAGGCTCTCGGGCCTGACCCCGTTGGCCCGCACGACCTGGCGTCGGACCTCCTCCATGGTGTCGGCGTGCAGGTTGGATGCGAGCATCGCGCCGTCTTCGGCAAGACGGAACCAGGCTCTGAGCGGCTCGCCCCACAGGTATGCGTAGAAGGGGCCTGGGCCGATCTCGTGGCATATCCAGCACCGCCTCAGGCTGTCCGAGTTCGCCATGGCCTCCGGCGCAGCCGCCTCGAGCCGCAAGTGCGGCGCCACGAAGGTGAGCATCGCTCCCATGACCGTCGTCTTGCCTGCGCCTCCGGGCGACGCGCCCACCAGAAACGAGTGGCCCGCCGAAACTGCGGCGATGCAGTAGGCGGCGATGTCTCGCTGAACCGTGCCGGCCTCGAGCAGGTCCGGCAGGGAGAGCATCCGCCCCCCGCGCTGGTTGCAGCGGCTGATCTCGGCACAGTGCCCCGCGACGCTCTGAAGCGTCTCTTCATTCACGAACGCAACCTCTGTCATGCCTGCCCGTCGCCGCGGGCCGCCTCTGCCGGAGCGCCTGACTCGGCGGGCCGCTTATCGCGCGGATCGTCGGCTGCCTACCGTCCGGCGTCGCGGCGACTCCGGCAGCGTGCAGCCTCCGCGCGGCACTGACGGAGCAGCGCCCGACAGCTCTCCAGGCGCTCCGAAACTCCGGATCGGGATCCGCGCCGGGCTGACGCGGCGGCACTTCCGCTCCGCCGTGCTGTGCTTCCATATCTCGCCGGATGGTTCCTCCAGGGCTTGGCCGGGCCGTGCGTGTCATGTCCTGGGACGGTTGCGAAGTGACTGGGGAGGGCGAGACGCCCCAGGGAAGGAATGCCGAAGCCGACGGCGAAGGCAGTCTCAGGTTTGGGCGGCGCTGAGTGTATGCCGTCCGGAGCGACAGATTCGCAGGAGGTCTTGCGCATGGCTGATCCGCGCTATACCATCGGCCTGGACTTCGGTACGAACTCGGTCCGGGCTCTGATCGTTGATGTGGGCTCGGGCGAGGAGATCGCGACCGCCGTGCACGACTACATTCGCGGCGACCACGGCGTGATCACCGACCCATCCAATCCGCACGTCGCGCGCCAGCATCCCGCCGACTACCACGACGGGCTCAGAGGCTGTGTCCGCGAGGCCCTTGGCGTGGCCGGTTCGCGTCGCGGTTTCGAGCCGGACCGAGTCATCGGCATCGGCGTTGACACAACAGGCAGCACGCCGCTGCCCGTGGACGAGGCGGGCACGCCTCTATGCCTCAGGCCGGAGTTCGACGGGAACCTCAGCGCGCTTGCTTGGCTCTGGAAGGACCATTCCGGTATGGCCGAGGCGGAGACCATAACCGCAGCCGCCGCCGAGCTGCGGCCGCACTATCTGAAGCGCTGCGGCGGCACCTACTCATCCGAGTGGTTCTTCTCCAAGATCCTGCACTGCCTCAATGCGGACCCGACGGTGTTTGACGCCGCCCATAGCTGGGTCGAGTTCTGCGACTACATTCCCGCGCTCCTGGTCGGCGATCTCAGGCCCGACCGGATCAGGCGAGGCGTATGCGCGGCCGGACACAAGGCCATGTACGCCGCGGACTGGGGCGGCTTGCCCGACGCCGAGTTCCTCGGTGCGCTGGACCCGAAGCTGGGCAAGCTCCGGCCCCGGCTCTACGAGAAGGCCGACGCCGCGAATGTGCGCGCCGGCGGACTCTGCGACGAGTGGGCGGCGGCTCTCGGGCTCAGGCCCGGTATTGCCGTGGCGGTCGGCGCGTTCGACGCCCACATGGGCGGCGTCGGGGCCGGCGTCTGCCTGGGCACGTTGGTGAAGATCATCGGCACGTCAAGCTGCGACATCACCGTCGCCTCGCGCGACAGCGCCGCGGGCGACATACCGGGCGTATGCGGCATCGTGGACGGGTCGGTACTGCCGGGATACTGGGGCGTCGAGGCGGGCCAGTCGGCGGTCGGCGACATCTTCAACTGGTTTGTGACCCAGGTCTGCGGCGGGGACGCATCGCTCCACACGAGACTGACGTCCGAGGCGGGCGAGCTGCAGCCGGGCCAGAGCGGCCTGCTGGCTCTGGACTGGAACAACGGCAACAGGACGGTGCTGGTGGACGCTCGCCTGACAGGCCTGCTCCTCGGGCAGACCCTGCACACGACCCAGGCGGAGATATACCGCGCCCTGATCGAGGCGACGGCCTTCGGCTCCCACACGATCCAGAACCGCATGCGCGAGTACGGGGTAGCGGTGGACCGAGTGGTCGCGTGCGGCGGCATCGCCGAGAAGAACCCGTTGCTGATGCAGATATACGCCGACGTGGATGGCCAGCCGATCAGCGTCACCAGCTCCGCTCAGACCTGCGCGCTTGGAGCGGCCATCTTCGGGGCGGTCGCCGCAGGGCCTTTCGAAGGGGGCTACGCGACCACAGAGGAGGCGCAGCAGCGCATGGCCAGCGGCGTGGCGCGGACCTATGCGCCCGACCCGGGGCGGCAGGCGGCCTACGCAAGGCTCTACGGCCTCTACAAACGGCTCCACGACAGCTTCGGGCTCGCGGGGCACAGCGAGAGCCTCTTCGATGTCATGAAGCAGCTACTTGAGATCAAGCAGGGCAGAGGCTGATGATCCACAAGCTCAAGATCAGCGTCTGCGAGGCGAACCTGGCGCTGCGGAACTCCGGTCTCGTGATCCTCACCTGGGGCAACGTCAGCGCGCGCGACCCCGACACGGGGCACATCGTGATCAAGCCAAGCGGCGTCGAGTACGGCGAGATGCTCCCTGCGCAGATGGTGGTTGTCGACCTCGACGGCAAGGTCGTGGACGGCGCGTTCAGGCCTTCGTCCGATACGCCCACTCACCTTGCGCTGTATCGCGCGTGGCCTGAAGTGGCCGCCGTGGCCCACACCCATTCGCCGTACGCTACTGCGTGGGCACAGGCTCGGAAGCCCCTGCCCTGCCTCGGAACCACCCACGCCGACAACTTCCGCGGCCCCATCCCTGTCACGCCCGAAATGACCGTCGAGGCCATTGCGGGTGATTACGAGCGGGAGACCGGCGAAGTGATCCTGCGCACGATCGGGGATTGCTCTCCGCTGGAGACGCCGGCCATACTGGTGGCGAACCACGGGCCCTTCACCTGGGGCCGGACCGCTGCCGAGGCGGTCGAGAACAGCATCGTCCTGGAGGAAGTGGCGCGTATGGCTCTCCTGACGCTCAGCCTGGACCCGACGGAGCCGGAGATCAGCGACGCCTTGCGCGACCGCCATTTCCTGCGCAAGCACGGGCCCGGCGCCTACTACGGCCAGGCGGCCAAGCATTGAACGAACACGAGGACTGAAACATGAGCGATCGAACCACACTGGGCGTAATCGTCGGCAACCGGGGCTTCTTCCCCGATCATCTGTGTGAGGAGGGCCGCCGGGTGGTACTCGGCGTCCTCGAGGACGAGGGCCTCGGCGCGGTGGCGCTGACGCCTGAGGATACGCCGTTCGGATCGGTCGAGACGCGCGAACAGGCCGCCAGGTGCGCCACGCTCTTCAGGGAACGGGCCAGGGAGATTGACGGCATTCTCGTCACGCTCCCCAACTTCGGCGACGAGAGGGGCGTGGCCGAGGCGATTCGCATGGCCGGACTGAATGTGCCTGTGCTGATTCACGCATTCCCGGACGACGCGGGGAAGATGACCATACGAGACCGACGCGACAGCTTCTGCGGCAAGATGTCGGTCTGCAATAACCTGACCCAATACGGCGTTCCCTACACGCTTACCGAACTGCACACAGTGGCTCCGGCCACGGCCGAGTTCAGGGCGGACCTGAGCCGCTTTGCCGCAACGTGCCGTGTGGTCAAGGGCATGCGCAAAGCGCGGATCGGCGCGATCGGAGCCCGTCCGGCGGCCTTCAACACGGTCCGTTTCAGTGAGAAGATCCTGGAAGCGAACGGGATCGCGGTGGAGCCCATAGACCTGTTCGAGATCATGGGTAAGGCAGGCAGGCTGGACGACAGGGCAAGCACGGTGGCAGCCAAGCTCGACGCCTTGCGTTCGTACGTGGACTGCGGCGACACGCCCACCCCGGCACTTCTGAAGATGGCGAAACTCGCCGCGGCGATCGAGGAGTGGACCACCGCGAACGATCTCAACGCTACTGCGATTCAGTGCTGGACCGCCATGGAGGAGTTCTACGGCGTCGTCCCGTGCGCGGTGATGAGCATGATGAGCAACAAGCTGATGCCCAGCGCGTGCGAAGTGGACGTAACCGGCGCACTCGCGATGTACGCGCTGACGCTGGCGTCCGGCTCGCCCGCGGCGTTGCTCGACTGGAACAACAACTACGGCTCGGACCCGGACAAGTGCGTCCTGTTCCATTGCAGCAATCTCCCGATCGGCTGCATGAGCTGCGCCCGGATGAGCGTGCAGGACATCATAGGCGGGTCGGTGGGCATCGAGAACACCCATGGCACCATCGTGGGCCGCGTCAAGTCCGGCCCGTTCACCTTCTGTCGGATCGCGACCGACGACCTGACCGGCTCCATCAACGCCTACACCGGCCAGGGCGAGTTCACCGACGACCCGCTGGATACGTTCGGCGGGGCCGGGGTGGCCCACATCCCCGACTTGCAGCCGCTGCTCCGGTACATCTGCGAGGCTGGCTTCGAGCACCATGTGGCTGCGACACATGCTTGTGTTGCCGATGCCGTGGCCGAGGCCATGGGGACCTACCTCGGTTGGGACGTCTACCATCACGCTGGATGAGTCGCTGGGTCGCGGGACGGGCGCTCGCCGGACCATGAGAGCGGCTCGGTTCCACGCCGCGCGGGACGTGCGGCTGGAGGACGTCCCCGTTCCCGAGCCCGGGGCGGGCGAGGCGCTCGTTCGTGTGCGGGCCGTCTCGATCTGTCCGTCGGACTGGCGCATGTATGTGGACGGTCACGCCGGCGGCGTTGTCCCGGATCGGCCCATCATTCAGGGGCATGAGTTCGCCGGAGATGTGGCGGCCCTTGGGCCCGGAACGGCGGGGCCTCGGGTCGGCGCCCGGGTCGCCGTCGAGCCAAGCTGGTCGTGCGGGTCCTGCGACATGTGCCGCAACGGGAAGGGCAATATCTGCCGTAGTGTTCGGTTCCCCAGCTTTCCGCCGGTGGACGGCGCCCTGGCCGAGTACATTGCATGTCCCGCGCATGCCCTCTGCGAGCTGCCGGCAGGCGTGAGCTACGAAGCCGGCGCCCTGACGGAGCCGATCGGGGTGGCGCTCCACGCAGTGCGGCTGGCGCGGGTAAGGACCGGCGAGGGCGCGTGCATACTCGGCGCGGGAGTGATCGGCCTGGCAGCGCTCAGTCTGTGTCGAAGCGCGGGCGCAGACCCGATCACAGTCGTCGAGCCCGTCGCTGAGAGGTCGGCGCTGGCAGGATCAAGCGGCGCCGACGCCGTCGCACGTTCGCATGCGGAGTTGCTCGCAGCCGGGTTTGAGGCCGACGTCGTGATGGAGTGCTCGGGCGACCACGAGGGGCTGGATCAGTGCGTCGGGCTGGCCGGGCCCGGCGGACGCGTCGTGGTGGTGGGGATACCCCGAGACGAGCGCATCACGTTCGACATGGCTGTCGCACGGCGTCGGGAGCTCGCCGTCACCTTCTGCCGCAGGTCGCACAATGCGCTTGCCGAGGCGGTCCGACTGGTCGCCTCGAACGAGATTGACGTGGGTCTGCTGCCGCTGAGGAGGTTCCAGCTTGAGGAGACCCGTGATGCTCTGGAGCTAACGGGCCGTCCGGGAGGCGTTCTGCGCGCGGTTGTGTACCCGTGACCGGCTCACGTCACGGCGCTGCGCCCGACGCTTGATGCTTCGTTGCGCCCATGGAACGCCCGGCAGCACGTTGTGCGCCACCACGCGCAGGCTGCAGGCTGGGCCGGCCGCGCGGCTCATCGGCCCCGGAAGTAGCTCGGGAGCGTAGCACCAGATGGCCGCGGCCGCAAGTGCCGTCAGCGGGACGCTTCCGACCAGGACCGCCGAGACGCCGCTCAAGCGGTGCAGTTCGTAGAGCGCGATCGCGCACAGGACGCAGGACCAGATCGCACCCGCGACAGTGAGCCACGCTTCAAAGGCGGCGGCTTCCGGATACAGCTCCGCCACACAGAAGCCGCAGACCGCCAGGATGGCCGCCGGCGTGGCCGCATAGACGGTGGCTGCGTAAGTCGCCGCGAAACCGCACCGGCCTCCGCCCAGTGCCGCCACAGGGTGCAACACAGAGGAGGCGGCCACGGACAGCACGAGGGCGCCAATGGCGAACGCGGCCGCGTAGGCGGCGCAGGCGCCCACCAGGTGGATGATTCCGGCCGTGTCCAGGGAGACCGCCAACTGCGCGCGCGCACCGAGCGCGCCGGCAACGAACCCGACAGCGGCCATCAGGGCTGCGTGTACCATCGCGAAGGACGCCGCCGGCGAGAAACGGCACGCTCCGGCTAGCGACCGGAAGTAGGAGCTTGGTTCGAGCAGGATGCGCAGGACAGCGTCAACGGACCAGACGCCGTCGCTCTGTGGCGCCGCCGGTCGCGGCGCTGCGGGTACTCCGTAGGGTCGGCGTGTATCGCTTCCCATTCGGGGGAGTCCACGAAAAGTAGTCGGAACCGTGTGGGACATAGTCCGCATTCCTGCCGTAGCCTGCGACGCCCTCAGGTTCTTGTATCGGACGAGAGACAACACGGACAAGTTCCATTTGGGGGCGCCCGACGGCGCGGCCAATAACAAGAGGCGGCGCGGCAGTAGGCTGATACCGCAGGGCGGCTTTGTATACTCGCCTACTGTGCCCGCTGTGGCCCTCACCAAGCCAGGAGGCATGGCGGCTTGTCGAGGCGCCGCCCACATCCAGCATGACGTGGGTCCCCGCCAACGACATGCGGGGATGACGGAAGCGGCGGCGTGCCGGCGCGCAGGATGGGCCTTGGGACCAGGGCGACGCGCTCGCGCAAGTCGTCATTCCCGCGAAGGCGGGAACCCAGCATGCCGTGGGTCCCCGCCAACGACATGCGGGGATGACGGGGCAGTCCAGGCATTGCGTCCAGTAGCATAGGCTTCCAGCCTGTGCAGGTGCAGACGACATGAGGG
>Ga0163209_1001263_pt1 | contig 11092 bp, 4 predicted proteins | sample Kivu_160m_FD_113538 | JGI IMG/M metagenome (GOLD analysis project Ga0163209, IMG submission 113538) | Freshwater microbial communities from Lake Kivu, Western Province, Rwanda to study Microbial Dark Matter (Phase II) - Kivu_160m | ecosystem: Environmental > Aquatic > Freshwater > Lake ... | reverse complement strand
CTACAGCCTACCCCCGCGTAGACCGGGTTGCCCTTGTCCACGTTGCTGGTCGCGCTCGGCGGAGTCATGGCGACCCAGCTCGGGAACATGCCCCCGGAGGACAGGTCGCAGGTAGCTCGCTGGATAGAGCAACCGCCGTTCTGCTGCGTATAGCAGCAATTCACGACGTTGCCGTTTTCCATAACACTCATTCCATGGTACCCGTTTGCGGTCACGAGGTTCACGCTGGACCAAGCCGGAGGCTGGCCTTGCGTGCTCGGCCCGTAGTCAGCCAGCAGCTTGGACAGGACCGAATCGCCCCTGGAGTAGACTATCACCAGGCTATCGCTCCGGAACACGTTGATCGAAGGCAAGCTATCGCGCAAGTTGGCGACGGTCTCGACCGTGTCGAGCACCACGCCGCTCGTATCAACTCTGGCCCAGAGCACCATCGAAGCACCCTGAACCGTGTCGTAGCAGGCGAACGTGACTGCACCAACGTAGACGCCATTCGCCTGCCCAGGATAGCAGACGATGCTCGGCTGCCCCGGCACTGCTGAGCTCGAGCCGCCAAAGACCGCCTCATAGCTCCCGTCGCCCGTCACGACCCAGACGGTGTCGCTGCAGACGTAGGCTATCCACTGCTCGCCGTCGCCGTCCAGCGCCAGTCCGGGCTGACTACCCGGCGCCACAAGCATGGGCGGAATATCGGCGTCAGTTGGACCGGACACAACGTGTGGTCGGATTACGGATGCGTACTGAATGGAGCCGTCGCTCGCCCGTGCAATCCGCCTGCCGGTGGACGTGGAGACCGCGTCCCGTGGCCAAGGGCCATTGTCGTCCGGCACCCATCCTACAACACCGCTCCGAAGGTAAAAACCACGCTTGTGACCATCGATCGGCGCATTGAAGATCCAACGCCCGCCACTTCCAGCAGTCGCTAGGCCGGGACGGAGACTGTCCCTGTCCGGGTCCGCTGTGATGATATCCGAGAGACGCACGTTCAGCTGCCAGGCGATATGGGGCGTCGTGCCATGCACAAGGGCTCCAAACCCATAGAACACGAACCCCCTTTCTGTGGTCGAATACTGGCTCACCACGAGTATCGCCGTATCCGCCGGACTGCCGTATGTGAGCACTGCAGCGGAGGTGTGGTCGCAGATACCGGTTCTCGCTGTCCTAATCGTATCCGGATCGCTCCAGTGGATACCGGCATCGCGGGAAAACACGTAGGCGATTCTGTTCGCCTTGTGCCAGCATACGACTACGAACCGACCTGCAGCAGCAAGGCAGGGACGTAGGCCATGCCCAAGAGTCACAGGTGAATCCCAAGACTCGGAAGCCCCGTACTCGTCCGACTTCTTGAATACAATCTCGGGATCTGCATCATCGGCGCCCAGCTGATAGGCCACGTACACTTCGCCAGCCGTGGTGGAGTTCACCGCCAGCGACGGCGACCCGGGCTGATCATCTTCGATATAGGTGTCGGGCAGGATCTGCACGGAGTCGCTCCAGTTCTGTCCGTGGTTATCCGAGGTCTTATCATGAAGACCCCAAAATGCTCGATCGTTGTCTGCGTAGTTGTCCGTATAGGCCGCAACCATCAGCTGGGCGGGGTACTCCGCGGGATAACACAAGCCTGCGACGTCGTGATCGACGCAGACGTGATTCGTTCCGGTGAGACTACGGTGGAAGTCAACATCCTGCCCCGTAAGTGCATCAGTCGCCACCAAGGCTCTGTTCTTATACACGCCCCCGATATCGTTCTCTGAGCACAGCCATTGCTTCCAGTAGCTGTTCACCGCAACGCTTGCGTCGCCTGGCAGATGATACAGGCCGCCGTCCTCCCAGACATGGTACGGCCACGGCGTTCCTTGGTGCGCCTGGACCTGCCACTCAAATGCACTGACGCTATTGCGGTCCCCGTCTGGACCACGAATCTCGGCGGCAACACTCGTCCATGCGCCGCTGATGGCCACGGCCTGAGAACCATTGTTTGTGGTGAGCCAATAATCTGACGCGTACTCGATTGGTTCTGTGGGGTCGTACACAATCTCGTTTAACCCCCATTGGTCCCACTGCCAAGCGTAGTACCCAAGGGCAGACGTACATAACGCGACCAAGGCGCAAAGCGCGCCAACTCTTGTTCGTTTCATGTCAATCGCTTCCTTTCGATTCGGTCATTGCTTCCTTGACTTCCTTTGACTTCTGTCCGGTGTCTGCTACACTGACTAGGGCAGCAAAAGGACGCAAGTCCTGAAACCTGTTTGTCTTTGCGGGACTGCAGGGCTGCCCTATTGTTTTCGGTCGATACCGAGAGTCAGTCAGGTCATACGCGCCTCCTTCCTGTTCTGTAGATGGTCCTCATCTGGTTGTTTCACCTAGTGATCACGATCTTGCGCACTGCTTGAGGCTTGAAGCTTGTGGCTTGAGGCCGTTCTCGTATGAAGTACACGCCTGGCGCAAGACGGCTGACATCGTTGGCCCCCGGCCTGAGGTCCAGTACCTTCCGCCCCGCCGCATCCATCAGGCAGCTTGTGCTTGAGCTTGAGCTTGCGCGCTCCGCCAAGAACAGCACCCAGCGCACAACCGTCTGCAGTGGTAGCTTGGGCAATCCAGAAGCGGCCGGTTGCTCGCTGACGCTTGGCGGTAAGTCGGGATAGGCAAGTATCACATCCTGGCACGCGACGTAGACGCAGCCTAGGTCCGGATTCGACACGATGCGAAGAGGAGGGAACGATAGCAGCGGATACCCGGCCAGAAGACTGTCTGATCGCGTGTCACAGACAATCAGACAGCTGTCGAGGCGGGAAGTGATGAACAGATACCTACCTGTGTGGTCAAGACACGCGTCATCGTGCCGCACGCCGGTCGCCATCCGAGCTACGACCGAATCGCTGTGGGTGTCTATCGCCAGCACACTGTCATCGGTTACGAACCAGTAGAGCTTCTGAGTTGTATCGGTGTACGCGACAAACGTCCCTCTGTAGGAAGGGTCGAAGTAGGGCCAGCCTATCGTTGTGAGCAAGGAGAGTGAGCTGGAACTCCGAACCTCCAGTCGGCCATTGAGAACGATGTAGACCTTCTCGCCGTCTCCGGAGTGCGCAACTGCGTATATGTCCCCAACCGCCGAATCGAACAGGACGCTGTCCGTCCGGCAGTCGATGAGGGCCAGGCTCGGCGAGAGATCGCAGAGCATGCGGCCGCCGCCCAGGTACTCAAATCCTCTAGCACGGTCGTATACGTCCAGCGTTCGCACCACCGAATCGGTACTGCAATCGACAACGGCGATGTAGTAGCGGAGACCCGTACAGCCGAAGCAGTACACTTTGTTCCCCTCCGGACACCAGCAGGGGAAAGGACTGAGGTCCCAGCCACCGATTTCGATGACCGCAAGCAGGCTGTCGGTCCTCCCATCCAGCACGCCAAGGCCGCTCTTGTTGCCTAGGGGATCGCGAGTGGCCGATAAGTAGAACTTGTTGCTCGTTCGGCTGTACGCAAGTTGATTGAAGCCGTCCGACTGAGACAGGAATACCTGGCTGGTCACACGACCGGCCCCCTCGTCGATCACTCCCAAGCCGCCGAGGACTCTTCCCCAACGGCTGTACAGCCTGCCGGTCGCAGCGTTGTGGAACATGCTGTGCGTCCAACCGCAGAGCGGAGCGGCCCCCATTGGGAAAGGCGTTGCGCCCTTGTAGTCAAATACGGTCAATATCCCTTCCCCAAACCAGGAGGACCAGCCGGCACACATCAGTCTGTATCGGGCTAAGTCCAGTTCGAGGATGGCCGATGGGAAGTTGTCCTCCACCCCAATCCTGGCGACGACGGAATCGGTCGTGCAGTCCAACACAAGGAGGTTGTACGCAGAGAGGTGGAATAGCCGATCATGCACGGTGTCACAGGCAATTGCGTCGCCCTGATACCCGGGCGTGTATCGAGGACGTATGTACGTGTCGCCCAAGCAGTCGAACTCAAGTATCGTCTCCCCAGGCCCGGAGTTGCCATTGACGGCATAGAGACGGTCAGTGGCCTCGTTACATGCCAGACGCGGCAAGAGCTCCACGCCGCACCGCATCGCGGCCACGACGGAATCGGTCCAGGTGGAAACCACGTATATGGTCTCGGGACTCGACCATTTCGAACCAGACACGTACAGCTTCTGGCGACGCTTGTTAAGACACAGTCCTTGCGACGACCTGATACCTATGTTGGCAACAATGGAATCAGCCGCGCAGGATATCGCGAGCACGGCGTCTCGCGTCGCCGCGTACACCTTGTTGGTAGTCGGGTCATAGACCATGGCGGTCGGGCCATACTCGGTTGAGATGACCTTGCGGACCGTATCTGCCGAGCAGTCTATCACTGTGACCGTGCGGTCGATGCTGTCGCCGCAGTATAACTTGTCGTCGCCGGAACCGTAGCAGAGCAGCTTCGGATGCCTACCGACATCAATCAAGCCAATCACGTTGTTTGTAGCGCAGTCGATGACGCCGATGCGACCCTGCTGCGGATACGAGCAGTAGAGCCGGTTGTGCTTATTGACCAGTAGAGCACCGCCGACGGGCCCGGTGTTGATGCGCTTGATACGTTGGAATGTGTTGCCGTCTACCACAAGGATGTCCGAGGACTCGCTGGCGACGTAGATGTTCTCGGTCGAGCTGCCGAAGGCCAGATGGTAGCCCGGCCGCAACGGCCCCAGCGAATCCGGCAGAAGGATGGTATCCGGAACCGGCTGCCCGAGACCGACACTCACGCCGAGAAACATCGCCATCGCGCACACGACCTTCAGCCCGACCGCTCGGCCGGACTTGCTGAGCCTGCGATTACTTGGCGTATTCTGCGCCATCGAATATCTCAAACACCCGGAACGAAGTCTACCCATTTCACCTCCGTCACGAAGCGCCTTTTCGCGCCCACGGTCACCAGCATAGTCCGTCATGCTGACCTCAGACTCAGTCATGACGTGTTACGGCCTGTCAGCGCCGTTGATGTGGAGACGACCTGCGCCGTCCCATATCGGCGCCGATATGCTATTATAATGGCGACACGCGGCCGGTCAACGACAAATGCGATTGGCACGCTCCGTACGAGGCGCGGGCCGTAACATCTTGACAGACGGCCGGTTAGCCTGCCCCCCCCCATTGACGTCCAGAACATCTTGACACGCCTCCATCTATCAGGGGCCCCGAAATCCCGCCTCCCCGGATCTCGCCGTGTGCGACGGTCAACGGTTCGCAGCCAACCGTGGTCCCGGCTCGTTCCCGCGCCGGCGATGTTGCGCTGGTCGCTAGAAGATCCGGCGGTTGTAGCTTAGGCTGACGTTCTGGGAATTGAACCCGGGCATGCCCGGCAGCTTGCTCTGGAAGATGGTCAGGCCCCAGGTGAGCGAAAGCGCATCCCTGGTCGTGAAAGCAAAGCTGTGGTTGCCGGCGATTGGGTAGGCTTTGCCCGTCGCCGACGGCTGGTAGGCAACCGACAGGCTGTTCTGCAGGCGGTCGCGGAAGAAGGATTTGCCCGCGGACAGTCCGTAGTTCTGGTAGCTCTGCGTGCTGTCCGGCCCGGTCCGGGCGAGGTCGTAGGTGTGGCTGAACGAGGTGGAGAACGTGACCGGTATTCCCGGTGTAATCGAGTAGCTGAGCGCGATAGTCAGTGGCCGGCTCGCTGCGGTCTGGCCGGAGTCCGCATTCTCGTAAGTCTGGTAGCTGGCGATGGCGCTGAGCGTCTGATTGATGCCCCAGTTGTTGAGGCTGACGCTCGGTCCGGCCGAAATAAACTGGGTGGTGCTGTTGACGTCGAAGCTGTCGAACTCCGCATCTTTGACGAGCCGGCTGAGGCTGTAGTTCGCGGCTAGGCTGAGCTGGCGAATCGGCGCGCAGTTGACGGTCACTCCGAGTTCCCGGTTGACTGCGGTCGCGGCTTTCGTGCTGTCAAGGTTGTCGGCACCCAGTTCGGCGTAGGTATAGAGGTTGGTCTTGGGGATGGCCGACGTGCCCGCGCTCAGCCGAAGGTGACGGTAGTCGTTGGTGATGCCGGCCAGGCCCAACGAGGTGTAGCCCGGGCCGACATAGGCAGCCTCAAGCGCGAGGTTCACAAACGACGGCGTGAACGCCAGGCCGGCGCGCAGCGCGTAGTCGACGCTGGTTGAGAGCCGGGGCGTGAAGAGCTTGTAGGCGAACTTCGGAATCTGCTCGTTGTCGAGCGATTCGCTGCGGACGTTGCTCGAGTAGGCACTGCCGCCGGCATCGAGCGTCAGCCGCAGGTTGTTGATGATGCTGATTCTCGAGGTCAGCCCGAGCACGACGTTCTCTGCCGGCGCAATCGGCGCTGAGTCGCCCGCCGCCAGGTTCGACATCGTGTCGTCGGCGACCCTGAGCACGACCAGTGCGAGCTGCTCGGCGCCGAACTTGACGCCGAGGACGTTCCGGTCATAGGCCCAGTCGAGGGAATCCTCTGAGGCCCGGCGGGACTTGCCCGCCACGACGCCGAAGCGAAACGCGCCCGGGAAGAGCTCGAGGCCGCCGCCGTAGAGCGAGACGCCGGAAAGCGTGAATTCGGAAAAGGAAGTGGAGAAGTCGCCGGCGTATATCCGGCCCCAGTTCCAGGCCGGTGTGAAGCTGAAGTCATTCACGCGCTGCGCGGTGAACTGGTCGTCCGTGCTGTAGCGCAGGTTGAGCCCGGCGGAGAGGAGCCACCACGACATCGAGCCGTTCAACGCACCCCAATAGCCGGTCGCCGGCCGGCGCCCGAGCAGGGAATCCGAGTTGTGCTCGTAGTCACCACCCGCGGCGAAATCGAGGCCGAAGCTCGGCTTCTCGATCGCCACGCCCGAGGTGACCAGCAGCACGAACAGAAGCAGCGCTACGCGCATGACACGCATACGGCCTGCGCTCCGCAACAGCCGCCCTCACCCTCTCCCTCTGAGAGAGGGTGAGGGACACTGCAAACTGCAAACTGCAGACTCACCACCGATGCCCCATATAGGCTACTCCATGACCGTGATGGTCTTCTCCACGGTGCCGACGCCACCTTCGTTGTCGGTGACGGTCAAAGTCACGGTGTAGTCGCCCTGCCAGGTGAAGACGTGCTCGGCGGTCGCGCCGGTCTCGGCCGCGCCGTCGCCGAAGTCCCAGCTATACGTGGCGATACTGCCGTCCGGGTCACTGGAACCGGTGGCGTCGAAAGCGACGCTCTGGTCGACACGCGCGGTGTCAGGCGTGAAGACGAACGAAGCAACCGGCGCGGCGTTCGTGCTGAGCGCAAGCAGCCGGGGTAAGGTCGCCATCCCGACATAGGCGGCATAGCCCACGGCTTCGTAGCGCGCGCCCTTCTGGGCGCTCTTGGTGTTCCAGGTCAGCGTCAGCCGCCGGGATTTGCCGGGTGCAAGACCCTTGAAGTCTTGACTCAGGGTCTGGACCAGTGAATCCGGCAATCGTACCTCGACGACCACCTGGCCGGCGAGTCCGACTGAACCGGTGTTCTTGACCTCAAGCGCGAACTGCACCGAGCCGCCCAGCTTGAACTGCTGGGGTGTCGCACTGAAGCTCGTCAACTCACACTGCGGACTGCCGATTCGGAACGGGCTCTGTTCACGTCCCACTTCGCTCCCGGCGGAGTCCTTGACGACAACGGCCAGGACGTACTCGCCGGCCGGGGTCGCGCCGCTCGGCCATTCGAAGGTCACCGAATCGCTCTTCGCGAGACGTTCGACCTTCTGTTCCGGGATAGTGCCGACCCGTCCGTCGCCGTAGGTCTGGGTCACGGCCGCCGTGACGCTGACCGGCTGCGCGGTTCCACTGTTCTCCAGGTGCAGCGTCGCCCGGACCTTTGCGCCCGGGTCGTACGCAGCCTGGTCCAGACCAAGCCCGGTGACGGTAACCGTGGTCTTGACGTAGCGGACGTCGAAATCATAGCTCGTGGTAATCGCGAGCTCGGAAGTCCCGGGGTCATAGACGAACGGATAGACAGCAATGGCGAGCATGGAGCCGCCCGCTGGTCCGGCTGCGACGTTCCAGTCGAAGTCCTTCTCCGGGTAGCGGCCGGGCTTGACGGGTATGCTGCCCTTCTGGACGTCGTCGAGCAGCACCGGCGGCAGTTTCACCCCGGTCTCCTGCTGTTCGGGTGAACGGCTCTTGAGGGTCACTGCCTGAATCCGGTAGCCCTTGGGGTAGTCCTGGGTGTGCATGTAGTAGTATATCTCGGGCCGACCTTCTTCGGTGACGAGTAGTTGTCCGCCGGGCATGTCGATGTGGCTGAACTCGCCGTACTTCACGATCTTGTAGGCGGGTATCTTCACGGTCAGGGTCGTGGGCGGCTCGGCGCCCAGCGCGACGAGCGCGACCAGAAGGAGAACGCCGATTCCTTTCCTCATTCTTCGCTCCTCGTTCTTCATTCCTCGGCTGGTCTGCATGGTTTCACCTCGTTTTCTACCACGGGTCGCCATAGTAGTTGTACTCCCATTGCCAGAGCTTGCTGTACTTGTCCTGGAACGCCCACAGCGCGCCTCTCAGGTACTGCATCCAGTAGAGGCCGGCGCCGCCCGACTGACGCCCGGCGTAGGTGAACCAGGGCCAGAAAGAACCCGCGGTCGCAGCGCTGTTGATGCTGACCGCGGAGACCTGGACTGCGCCCAGGAATCCCCGCGTGCCCTGCTTGGCCAGGCAGGCCCGGGCGATGGAGTTCGCTGCGCCGTAGGAACCGGACAGGCACGTGAAACCGACAAAGAGCGGCAGATGGACGTTGTCGAACGCCAGTCCCGGCACGTTGCCGCCGGAGAAGCAGTCCCAGTTGTTGACGTTGCCGTGGCCGGTGAAGAGTACGACCGAGCGGGCGTTGGCTTTCGTCTGCACGGCCGAGATCCGGGCGGCATCGCTGCCGAGCGAAGAGAACTTCGTCGTGATGGTATTGCAGCTGTGGCTGTTCAGGTATGCCGACCCGGCAACAATCGCATTCTCGAAACTGGCCTGGCAGGCCGCGCTGCCGCCGTCCCGGCCGCTGAACAGGTAGGCCGGGAAAGAGGTGGAGCGCGACTGCGGCAGCAGGCTCGCGCGGATCGGGCGCTCGAGTTCCTGGGCGGTTCGACCGACGATGCGGCCGAGCGCGAACTCCGGTATGTTGTCGCCGTCGCAGTCGGCCCAGGGGTAATCAGTACGTTCCACAATCGTCGTCGGCCCGCTGTTCGACCAGGTGACGGTGAAGCCGGAGATGATCCACGATCCGATGATGTTGTCCTCGCCCAGGATCATCACGTAACTCCCCGGGTCGCCGCCGGTGGGCGTACCCCAGTTGTAGGCCAGCTTGCCGCAGAAATACCCGCCCGGACGCAGCCAGTCACGCAGGTACCACTGGTTGGTGCCCGGGTCGACGTACGCGACCACGCCGTTACGCGCGACCGTCAGTTTGCCGACCCAGTTCAGGAGCGAGTTGACCTGATTGTCGTCGTACCAGGCGTAGAGCAGCTTGGGGTTGGTGAGAACCAGGTAGTGGGAGGCCCGGAACGCGCCGGAATAGACGTCGGTGATGCCTTTCTTGGCGTCGACGAGGTCGGGCACGACGCTGTATTGCGTTCCGCCGATCTTGTACGTCACCACCAGTGAATCACAGATACGCCGCCACATCGAGTGGTTGGCCATAATCGGCACCGCCTGGTAGTGAACGCTGCAATGACCGTTCGGATAGCTGCCGGTGAACTGGACCTTGTAGACCCAGCGCTTGGCGCTGTCGCCCTGGCTGTATACCTCGCCGACGTTGCTGTTGTCGGTACAGCACTGGAATCCCTGGTTCCAAACCTTCACGCCGAGGTCGGTCGCAAACGTCGGGTAGTCGATGTCGATCTTGATGTTGTAATGACTGCCGCTGCGCGTCACGGTCGTCTTCGCCGTAACCTTGCGGTTCAGGACGAATTTCATCACACTCGTGTCGAGCTGCATCTGCACCATCAGCTGCTCGCGGCCGAACCGGGCGACGTTGCTCTTGCCCTCAAAATCGCCGAGCGGGCGGTTGCGCGAATCGAGCGCCTGCACCTGCCAGACATAGTCCTTGCCGACAACGAGAGAGCGGGCATCATTCGGATAGACGTAGGTCGTGCGGTCCGGGACCATGACTTCGTGATGCGCCCGATTGTTGATTGCCTGTTGCCAGGTCTGGCGCGGCCCGACCTCGCACACCCGCAGTCGGTAGTTGACGTGAAAACCCTGGAACGTGGTAACCGGCGTCCACTGGAATGTCGGGAAACTGACGCGCACGGCGCTCGAATCCGCCGGCGAGCGGAGTTCCGGCCGGTGAAAACCCAGGATGTAGAACGGGGCACTCTGCTCTGCCAGCGGCGGCTGGTTTTCGTCGGTCACGATCTGGACCTTGAGTAGGTATGCGCCCTCGGGAAACCGGTTGGTCCGTACAATCTGAGTTCGATAGCGCGCGTTGTACTTGATGTCGTGGTAGTTGAGGTAATCCCGGTTGTCGCGGTGCGCGCCCCCGGGGCCGCCGAACGCAATCGGTTGCGAGAACCCGGAGGCAATGGTATCGCGCGTCATGGCCGACATCACTGCCGACTTGAGCATAACGCTGTGCGGCTCGGGCCCGGTGTAGTTGATCGTGATGGTAACGATGCCGGGCATACGCTCCCAATCCGCAACGCTCGGGCTCGGATAGGTTTCGCACGACAGCCCGAGCGTCCACTGGGCGTACGAGCTCCCGGCCAGTATCAGAAGAATCGCCAGTGCAAGACCCCAGTGGCGATTCGATAGTCGGGCACATATGACCATACTCCCTCTCCTTTTAACGGCCGACCGGTGACTCGGGTTCGTGCCCGGGCCGCCGGCTGATTGCGGTCAGCTTTCCCATCAACTGCTCCTGAAGCATGATGCTCCGGCTCGCGTCAGCGGCGTCGCACTACCTTCACCGGAGAGTCATCACCACTCTGTGTTGTTATACCCGAGCCTGCCAAAGAGTCAAGCACGAGCGAGGACCCGGCTCGTCCGGACGCATAGCGCAGCGGCGGGGAGTTGCCTCCCCGCCGCAATGTGCAAGGCTGTTCTGCTAGTGCGTGACGATGACCTTGGCCACGGGCACCTCGGCACCGGCGACCCGCGCGAAGTAGATGCCGTCCGCCAGCAAT
>Ga0163209_1001262_pt1 | contig 11099 bp, 7 predicted proteins | sample Kivu_160m_FD_113538 | JGI IMG/M metagenome (GOLD analysis project Ga0163209, IMG submission 113538) | Freshwater microbial communities from Lake Kivu, Western Province, Rwanda to study Microbial Dark Matter (Phase II) - Kivu_160m | ecosystem: Environmental > Aquatic > Freshwater > Lake ... | reverse complement strand
ATGCCCGACCGTTCCGGCGGGTGCTACAAAGGAGGAGCGCACCGTGAAACGTCTCGCGACCATGGTTGCCGCCGCATGCGTGCTCGCAATAGTGGCGGCGGGGTGTGCCGAGCAGAAGCCTGGGGAGCAGAAGCCCACCATCGCCGTCATTCCCAAGGGGACGAGCCAGTCGTTCTGGCTGGCGGTCAAGGCCGGGGCGGACAAGGCGGGCGCCGAGCTGGGCGCTCAGGTTCACTGGGAGGGGCCCACCGAGGAAACCGACATTGACGGTCAGATCCGCGTCGTTCAGAACGCCATTACGAAGAAGGTGAAGGCGATCGTCCTCGCCGCGTGTGATGCCAAGAGCCTCGTACGCTACGTTGAGGATGCGCAGAAGCAGGGAATACCGGTCGTAATGATCGACTCCGGCATCACGCCCGATGTGAGTACGGCCTTCCTGGCAACCGACAATGTCAAGGGCGGAGAGGTCGGCGCGGAAGCGCTTGCCGCCGCCGTGGGCGGCAAGGGCAAGGTCGGCCTGTTGCCGTTCATCAAAGGGGCCGGTTCGTCGGACGATCGCGAAAAGGGCTTCCGTCAGGGCATCGCCCAGCATGCCGGTCTCGAACTGGGCGAGCGCGTGCTCTACTCCAACAGCGACGTATCCGTGGGGCTCGACAAGACCAAGTCCATGATCACGTCCACGCCCGATCTGGCCGGCATCTTCGCGGCAAACCAGGGGGGCGCCGAGGGCGCGATCCAAGCGGTTCGGCAGATGGGCAAGACCGGGAAGGTGAAACTGGTCTGTTACGACGCGTCCGACGCGGAGATGGCGGCCCTCAGAGAGGGTGTCGTCGAAGCGCTGATCGTACAGAACCCGTTCAGAATGGGCTACGAAGGTGTCAAGACCGCCATGCGGGCGGCACAGGGGGAGAAGATCGTGCCGCGGGTCATTGACACCGGTGTTACCAAGGTGACGCGCGAGAACCTCGACACTCCCGAGATCAAGCAGCTTCTGAACCCGCTCGCCAAGTAGGCCGCCGGGGCCGACCCCAACGCCCCGAGGCCACTCTACAGCACAGTCAGGTCTCGGGGCGCAGACGTCAGGACCGCGCAGCCATCGGCGGTCACGACGACGTCGTCCTCGATCCTGACGCCGCCCCAGCCGTCCACGTAGACGCCTGGTTCGACGGTCATCACCATGCCGCACGCCAGGTCGAAATCGCTGCGAGGACTCAGACCCGGTCCATCGTGAACATCGAGCCCAAGGCTGTGGCCGAGACCGTGGGTAAAGCGCTCGCCATGCCCTGCGTCTGCAATCACGGATCGGGCCTCGCCATCCACAGTCCGTGCGGCCACTCCGGCGCGCACGGCGGCCACAGCTCGTGCCTGTGCCTTCCGCACAACCTCGTAGATGCTCTTCTGCTCGCCGGACGGCTCGCCAAGCACCACAGTCCTCGTAATGTCGGAGCAGTAGCCCTCGATGCGCGCACCGAAGTCCAGTGTCACGAAGTCGCCTGGAGCAAGCTTTCGCTCCGACGGCTGCCCGTGAGGCATCGCGGTCCGGACACCCGACACCACGATGGTCGGGAACGCCACGTCGGCGCCGTGATGCTTGCGGATCCGCCACTCGATCTCGAACATGGCATCCCGCTCGGAAAACCCGGGCCGAAGCACGCCGCACATGAACGTGAACACCTCGTCGGCTACAGCGCAAGCCCGCCGTAGCAGCTCGAGTTCGGCGTCGTCCTTGATCATTCGCAGCTTGCGAACAACGTCACGCAGAGGCGTCAGCTCGAGGCCCTCGCCGGCCTTGGCGGTCAGGTCCTCCATCGCGGCAACCGTCAGCGCGTCCGCCTCGACACCCAGTCTCGCGCACCCGGCCTCCGCGATGAGTTCCATGATGTTCTCGCCTGCCGAAGACGACAGCGGACGGATCGGCAAGCCAGGGCACTGCTGTGCGGCTTGCAGGGCATAACGGCCATCCACCGCCAGCCACGCGATGTTAGGTGTGACCAGCGCGAAGCCATGCGAACCGGTGAAGCCCGTCAGCCACCGTAGATTGGTCACGTTGCTGAGCATCAGCGCGTCTGCGCCCGTACTGCGGAGAGCGTCTCTGAGGCGCAGCCTTCGGCCGTCGTACAGGTCGTCGCTCACCGGTGGCTCTCCTCGACGAGGGCCTTGAGCGCCTCCAGTGCGAGCACATAGCCGCTCCCGCCGAAGCCAATCACCTGACCCGTCACGACTGGCGCGACGACCGAGTGTTGGCGAAACTCGTCGCGAGCGTGCACATTGCTGATATGCACCTCCACGCACGGAAGCCGTACGGCGGCCAGCGCATCGCGGATGGCATATGAGTAGTGCGTATACGCACCGGGGTTGATGATGATCCCATCCGCCCACGACAGCGCATCGTGGATTGCGTCAATCAGCTCGCCCTCTGAGTTTGACTGGAGTATGCGAGCCTCGATGCCCAGGTCCCGCGCGCGGTCCTTGATACGTCGGTTCAGGTCATCGAAACTGATTCGTCCGTAGACCTCAGGCTCTCGGACGCCGAGGAGGTTCAGGTTCGGTCCGTGGAGCACGAGGAACCGGATCACTCTACGCTCCCTTCGGCCGGCTCGGCCTCGGTCACCAGCATGATCGGTATGCCGTCACGGACCGGGTACCGTCTGCCGCACTCGGTGCATACGATCTGCTCACCGTCAAGCCTGACCGGTGGCCGGCTATCGCATGCCGGGCATGCCAGTATCTCCAGCAACGCCGGGTCTATCATCTCTCTTCGCTCCTCTGCTTGGTTTGCTCAGCGACCACGGGCGTCGTGACCGCCGTGACCGATCCGTTCATGGACCCGATGAAGGTCCGTGCGCCGTCGCCCACCGGCGACGAGAAGCTGTATCCGGGCCGCGTCTGGAACGCGCACACGATGGCGCCCGTTCGAGGCTCGATCCACGTGACCCGGCCCTGCACAGACCCGATCGCGATCAACCTGCCGACCATGGCAGGCGACGAGTCGTAGTTGTCCGCTCCGGTTGAGCAGCGCCAGATCAGCTCGCCGGACGCCGCATCGAATGCGTAGCAGTCGCCCTGGCCTTTCTCGCCGAGGCCACCGACGTAGACCCGCCCCCCGCCGGCCAGAGGGGAGGAATACCCGAGCGTATCGCCGCCGGCCGGCGCTCGCGCGATCCACCGCTCCGAACCATCGCTCAGGTTCAGGGCGTGCAGAACGCCGTCGTTGGTGCAGACGTAGACACACCCCTGCGCAACCGCAGGCGATGCGATCGCCGGTGAGTAGTAGAAGCTCAGGTTGCCCCTGCCGCCATTCGTGCGGCCCATCTGGACCCGCCATGCTGCCGTACCTGTGTCGGCGTCCACGCAGTAGAGCGTGTTGTCCCAGCCACCAAGGATGAAGCGGTTGCCCGCCGTTGCCACCCTCGACTGGAAGAACGACCGGGCGTCGAGTCGCCATTTCTGCTTCCCTGACCCGGCATCGACACCGTGGATCGAGCGGTTGGATCCGACGCAGACCGTGGCGCCGATCGCCGAAGCGGACGAGAGAACCGGAGAGCCGGCATCGTACCGCCACCTGCGCCTGCCGGTTCGCAGATCGAGGGCATACAGGTAGTGGTCCATGGACCCGACGTAGACCGTGTCCTCCGAGACGAAGGGGGTCGCGTACACAGCACCGCCGGTCTCGTACTGCCAGCGCGGCCTGCCCGTCGCGGCGTCCAGAGCATAGATGCGCCCGTCGAACGAGCCGACCAGCAGCATGTCCCCCGACAGGACGGCCGATCCCTGCACGGTGCTCTTCGTCTGGGTCACCCACTGGGAACGTACCGACGCGCCCAGCGGCTGAACGAGGAACCCCACATCCGTAGTGTAGGTCTCAGCGTGGGCGGTGGCGCTCACCCTCAGAACGTGCCACCCCGGCGCCAGAGCCGAGACGTCCACCTCGATCACGAACCAGCCGTCCCTCGGGCCGGCCTGCGGCTCGAGAAGCCCTGGCTTGCCATCCAGAGCGCACGATGCCCTGTCGGTCCGAACCGGCCGCCCCTCTTCGGTAAGGCGATAGCGCAGGCGTCGGCGTGCCAGAACCTCCCGGCCCGGGTCATCCCACTCAGCCGCCAGGCGCCGCGCGGGACGACCGGTCAGCGGCAGAGCGGCCACCACTGCAGCAGACGAGGCGGGCGACGACACGTGACGTATGACTTCCGCCGTCCCGTCCCTCACGCGCACCTCGTAATGTGAGCCCTGGTACAGCCCTCGGGCCATGAAGCACTGGATCCCGTTCACTCGCCATGCCAGATCGGAGTGACCATGCCCGACGAACATGGCCACAACGTTGTACGGGGCCAGAATGCTCAGGAGCTCGGTTGCGTTATCAATGTTGGTGCCTTCGCGTCCCAGCCAGTGATGGAAGAAGACGAAAACGGGAGTTCCCTTTCGCAGCTTCCTCAGGTCGCCCCGGAGCCAGGAGAGCTGTCCGCCGTCGAAGTGGCCCCAGTGCTCAAGAACGACGGTGCTGTCCAGAAGCACGAAGTGGCAGCCGCCGTGGTCGAACGACCTGAAGAGCGGCCCGCAGAATCTGGTGAACTCCTCCTTGCCGGTTGGAGCCCACCGTACATCGTGGTTGCCGGGCACCGCGTAGATAGGCGCCGGGCTGCCGATGGTGGCGTCGCGGTAGGCAGCGAATTCCTGCTCGGTGCCGAGCTCTGTTACATCTCCCGTATGGACGATGAATGCCGGCCCGCCCGAGGCCGGCAGCGCTTCCACGAAGGACTTCAAAGCGCCGGCGTTCCTCGCCGACGCCACATGCGCGTCGGTTATGTGCAGGAACGAGAAATCGGCGATGGCTGCACGAGGCCAGACAAGCAGTACCAGCGCTGCCGCGGTCAGGCACGTTCTGCGGATCCTCATGGAACGACCCCCTTCGTTCATCGCGCATACGGTACCCCATCAGCGCGCGCGCACGGACAAGTCGCGCTACTACGCTCGCGGCCCGAGCAGAAGGGAGGAATCCGTGCCCGGACCGTGTATAACGTATCCGTGCTGCGTCAGCCCGCCGCCTTGCGCCGCACCGATGGGCTGACGGTCTGCGAGGTAATGCTGCGTGGCTGGGTCGCTGAGAGTTCTGATACTGGAAGACCGCTGGCCAGACGCCGTGCTTCTGGTTGCCACCCTCCAAGAAGCCGGGTACAGCGCCGACTGGCAACGCGTTGACACCGAACCGGACTTCCGTGCGGCTCTCGCCACCGACCCTGACGTCATCCTTGCCGACTACCAGCTGCCGGACTACGACGCGCTGAGTGCGATCAGGCTTGTAAACTCACTCGGTCTCGATACGCCTATCATCGTGGTCACCGGCGCCCTGGGCGACGAAGCCGCCGCTGAGTGCATCAAGCTCGGAGCCACCGACTACATCCTGAAGGACCGCCTCGCGCGCTTGGGACTGGCGGTCGCCAATGCGCTGGAGCAGAAGCGCCTCAGAACCGAACGCAAGCGGGCGGCCGACGCTCTGTCGGCAAGCGAGCAGCGCTTCCGCGCCGTCTTCCGTGACAGCCCGATAGGCCTCGCGGTCCTTGACGCTGGAGGGTCCATTCTCGAAGCAAACCCGGCGCTCTGCGCCATGCTCGCCATGGACGAGCGGGAAACGCGTGGCCGTGCATGCACGGAGCTCCTCGCGCCCACCGACAGACAGCCGCGGAATCGGCTGCGGGACATGCTCGCCTCACGGTGCAAGCTAAGGGCCACCATCCGCGCCAATATCGTGGGCGGGTCCGGCCAGACCGTTCCGGTCTCCCTTACCGTCGCTCCCCTGAACGCAGAGGAAACCGCAGAGGGCTCGGCACTCCTGATCGCCGAGGACCTGAGCGACAAGGTGGCGGCCGACCGCGCAGGTCGCCAACGCGACGCGATCCTGCACGCCACGGGCCAGGCCGCCGAAGCGTTCCTTAGCGCGGGCGAATGGGACGCCTCACTCAGCACGTTCCTTGGTCTGATCGGAGCCGCTGCATCGGCGTCAGCGGCGAGCATCGTCAGGCTGGACCTGCAGGGGCGCGCGACGACTGTCCGTTGCTGGCCAGTGGACCAGGGACGACCGCGCAGCGCCATCGTGGAAGCCCTGCAAGGTGCCGTCGCCTCCCATGCGGGACAGCTCTCGGGTGCCGGCGCGCAGCGTGTAGTCGTTGCAGAGCCTCCGCAGGTCCTGGCGCAGAGTCATCCCGCCGTTGTGCTCGCGCCAATCACGGTGCGCAAGATGTGCTGGGGCTGTCTGGCGGTGGCTTCCGATCCTCCTGACCGCGCGTGGCATGAGCAGGAGCTATCGGCGTTCCAGTACGCCGCCGAACTGCTCGGCGACGCGATCCAGGACCGTGAGGCAAGCCTTCAGCTACAGGCCAGTGAGGAGCGCGCCCGGCTTCTAGTTGATACATCGCTGGACGCGGTCATCTCGGCTGGCCAGGACGGCTTCATCACGGGGTGGAACCCCCAGGCGGAGCTCATGTTCGGCTACGCCGCCGACGAGGTCCTTGACACGCCGGTCCTGAGCGTTGTCGCCCCAGCCGACCGCCACGCGGAGTGGCGGGCCAGCGGGGTCCGCCCGCTCGATGACACCGGCGAGCCGCTCGCGCCCAGACGTTTCGAAGCGGTGGCGGTCCGACGCAACGGTGAGCGATTCCCGGTTGAGGTGGCCGTTTCCTCCGCGAACCTCAACGGTTCGGCAATGCTGAGTCTCTTCGTCCGCGATCTGACGGCTGCAAAGGAGGCGGAGCTCGCCCTCCTGGGTGCACAGCGCCGGGACGAAGAGATCGCGGCGAAGATCCAGGAAGCTCTCCTGATCGGCGATCCGACCGTGGCTACCGGCTGGCTCCAGATGGCGGTGGACGCACAGCCGGGCAGGCTCATCTCGGGCGACTTCGTGCTGAGCCTCCATCACACGGACACAGTGGTGGACGTAGTGATCGGCGACGTCATGGGTAAGGGACTGACGGCGGCGCTCCTCGGCGCCATCACGAAGAACTACCTGTACGAGGCGACTCGCCAGTTGGTCCGCCACCTTGGCCCGTTCGGGCGCCTGCCGGAGCCGCACGAGATCGTGGCCGCCGTGCACCAGCATATGTCCAAAGACCTGCAAGACATGGACAGCTTCGTGACGCTGTGCTATGCGCGCTTCGACAAGGCTCAGGCGCGCTGCACGATCGTGGACTGCGGACACACGCGCACCGTTCACTACATCTCAGCGACAGGCGAATGCGAGCTGCTAAAGGGCGACAACCTGCCCCTCGGCGTCGCAGAACGTGAGTTCTTCGCCCCCATCCACACTGGCTTCTCGCCGGGCGATAGCTTCCTGCTCTACAGCGACGGCGTCCTGGAGACCGAGAACGACCGTCTGGAGCAGTTTGGAGAAGAGCGGGTAGTGCAGGCGGTCAGGAGGCTGGCGGGAGCTCCGCCGTCCAGTGTAGTGGACGCGATCCGGGCCGCCGTGTCGGAGTTCGCGGGCCCGACCGAGCCGACGGACGACCTTACGTGTGTCGCCATTCAGCTGCTGGCCGAGGCGACAGGCATGCCCGCCACCGTTCGAACGCTCGAGGTTCCCGGTGACCTGGGGGAGCTGCCGCGAGTGCGGGAGTTCGTTGCCGGCCTCGCCGAGGACGCCCTCGGCCCCGCCCTACCCTCCGACGAAGTGGATCGGTTCGTGCTGGCCGCACATGAGGCTGTATGCAACGTTGTCGAGCACGCCCATGGCCAGCGCCCCGAGTTCCGCGTGCAGCTGATTGCCGAGGCTTACCCCGACCGTTTCGAGCTACGCATCTACGATTCCGGGACGGGTTTCAACTTGCGCGGAGTCCCTGAACCCGAGTTGGGTACCGCGCGTCCGCAGGCGCTGGGGGTCTACTTCATCAACCAGGGCGCCGATCGTTGCGAGTATGAGCGCGACGATCTGGGGCGCAACTTCCTGCGACTCGTCAAGCGACGCTGACGCCCGTTGTAGTGGCCTCGCCGAATGCCCTCACGCCACGGCAGGCGCCCGGTGTGCAGCCTCCACGGCGTCTTCCCGTGTCTCGTAAATGTCGAAGACGCGGTGCATCCGCACCATCTCCATCACCGCTCGGACGGGGCGCTGGAGCGTGCAGAGCTTCAGAAAGCCGCCGGCCGCGGTGAGCCGCCTCAGGCAAGACAGCAGGGCGCCAAGGCCGGAGCTATCCATGAACCGGACGGCCCCAAGGTCAATAACAGCCTGCTGAGCCCCTGCCAGTACGGGCTCCATGGCGCGCTTGAAGATATTCGCGTTGTTGGCATCGAGCCTGTCGGCCTTGATCACCACCAAGACCACGCCGTCCTCGCGCTCGACGGTGAATTCCACCCTGCCCCCTCCTGCGGAACACGCCCGGCCAACAACGCCACGTGGATGACGACGCCTGGATATGAGCGCCGGCTGTCACCTACCCGGGCTGATCCCTGTTTGCATAGAGTTCTGCTTACGCTACCAGTATATCCTCTAACCGCATCCAGACCCGTCAACCTCTGCATTTCGGATGTGCCGGAGCGCGAGCAACCGCGTCACGGGCGTTCGCCATCGCCATGGCACACCGATTCGCAGGCGCGACCTAACTGATCGTCCTCTTCCGGGCGACGCGACGCACCACGGATCTCCACTACCCACGCCGAGCGCGCGGGCGCCTTGGCCGTGCGTGCCCTGCCGCCGCCTCTTTGGCGCGCCGTCACGTTGCAGGCCGGCGAGGCCCGAGGGTATACTGGCGTGGCTTGGGTCGTTAGCTCAGTTGGTAGAGCAGCTGACTCTTAATCAGCGGGCCAAAGGTTCGAGTCCTTTACGACCCACGACGCCCGTAGGGCTTCCTCTCTTCGAGGAAGCCCTTGCTTTTCTTAGGACCGGGTTACCGACTCCCCTTCGCCTTCCGGAAAAGCTCCAGGCGCTCCCGCATCAGTTGCTTGTTCCGAGCTGGAATCTGCGGGTTCGCGTCGCCAATGGGAATGGCCCGCTGCTGTAACTCGATGGCTTGATCCACTCGTCCGAGCTTGAAGTGAGCGAACGCCAGCGCCGTCAGGATATTGGCGTCCTGGTGCTTCGTGAGCTCGGCTGACCGTTGCGCAAGGTCGAAGGCGAGTTGGTAGTCGGGCGACTTCAGCCCCGGCGTTTCGTCGAGGAGCATTCGCGCCATGAGCCATAGTAGGCCCGACTGGTCCTTCAGCTCGCCCTTCAGCAACTCGTGACCGAAAGAGTACGCTTGCGCCTCGTCGCACTTCAGCAGAAGGTTGAACCGTATGAGGACCATGCGCCGGCCATAGTCGGGCTGAGCCTTGGCGATCCGGTCGAGCTCCTGCACGGCCTCCTTGAACCGGCCGGCCTGCTGGAGGTCGTTGAACTTCTTGAACAACCGGTATTCGCGGTCCTCCTCAGCCTTCTGTGCGGCGCGGTCTTTCGCATACCGGGCGAAGTCGAAGCGCTTCTGGATGATCTCGTCCAGCACAGCGTCGAGCATGATCGTGTGCCCGATCCATATGATCTTCCCGTTGCGCCCCACGACAAACGAAGTGGGCACGCCGCGCTCGCCTGATGCGTCCAGCCACGCGGCAGCAACCTTGCCTGTTGGTCCGTCAATGCCCACGGCGTACGGCATCTTAGGCCCCATCTCCTTGACGAAGGCGCCGACCACGGCGAAGTAGCTTGTATCGCCCGCGCCCCTGGACTTCTCGTAGACGCTGACCGCCTCGACGTCGACAAGCCTGGCGTGCTTCTTCGCCACTTTCTCCAGCACGGGAAGCGCCTGCCGGCTCGGGCTCGACCACGACGAGAAGAAGGTGACGACCCGGATCCGCTCGCCTGCGGCGCGCCTCTCCGGAGCCCGGATCCACTTGGCGACCGCCACGGGAGGCGGCTTGCTGCCCAGATCGAGTGTCGCCGCGCACGACGATACGGCGGCGGCCACGATCCAAACAAACCACGCGGCGCTGGCGATCCTACGCATAGGTGACGCTCCTGGGATATGTACTCCGGCCCACTTCGAACACGGGCTCCTAGCCGCATTATACATGACGTCCGGCTCTGCGCCACGCCGGACCGCGACGGGGGTCCGCTCGGGGTCGTGGGCCCGGGTCTGCGAGGGAGGCGTCCAGCGTCGTCCGTGAGCCCGATAACGATACAGGCCGCAGGAAGCCTGCGGCCTGTCGCCCGAGCCTGGTGCCGAGGACGGGACTTGAACCCGTATGCCCAAGGGCACACGCCCCTCAAACGTGCGCGTCTGCCAATTCCGCCACCTCGGCCCGACGGCGTAGCGCCACGGAGAATCGAACTCCGGTTTACGGGCTGAAAACCCGCCGTCCTAACCTCTAGACGATGGCGCCGCGAGCGCGCTGATTATATCAGCGAGCACCTTCCAGTGTCAAGGAGCTACTTCACTCGGCGAGCGCCTCGAAACCGGTCGCTGTAGTAGCCTTCCGCAAGGCTGTCGACCCGCACGCGGCCACGTGCCGACGATGCGTGAACGAACTTGCTGTCACCCACGTAGATGCCCACATGGCTGATGCCCCGGCGAGTCGTCGAGAAGAAGACCAGATCACCCGACTTCAGACTACCCTTGGCCACTCGGCTGCCGCGCCCAAACTGCGCCGCTGCGCTGTGTGGCAGATCAACGCCCTTCTCACCATACACGTACCGGGTGAAGCCCGAGCAGTCGAAACCCCCTCGCGAGGCGCCGCCGTACCGGTACCGCGTGCCCCGATAGGCATACGCCGTGCGCACGACATCACGCCGGCCCGACGAAGCCGTGCGGGTGCGGCTCTTCGTTGCCGACACCGTCCGCCTTGGCGTCGGCCGCTTTGCCGACACCGTCCGTCTTGGCGTCGACCGCTTCGCCGACACAACAGCCCTGCGCGCAGGGCTCTTGGACGCCGGCCTTGCGGCCACTGCCCGTCGCGGCAAGGCGCCCGTCCTGGACCGAGCGGCCACAAAGTCGCTGGAGACCCAGCCGGTCCGCGCGTCGGACAGTCTGAGTTTGCACCACTCGCCCTGCTTGGCGATGACAGTAACCGTCGCCCCATCGTCGAGGAGCATCAGCCGCTCTGATCCCGTGGAAGCGCCCTTACGGACGGACACACGGTCGCCT
>Ga0163209_1001260_pt1 | contig 11107 bp, 6 predicted proteins | sample Kivu_160m_FD_113538 | JGI IMG/M metagenome (GOLD analysis project Ga0163209, IMG submission 113538) | Freshwater microbial communities from Lake Kivu, Western Province, Rwanda to study Microbial Dark Matter (Phase II) - Kivu_160m | ecosystem: Environmental > Aquatic > Freshwater > Lake ... | reverse complement strand
TCAGGTCCGCGGATTCGCCCAGGCTCTGCTGCCAGAAGAACAGTCCCACGCGGCGGCCCGCGGCGCGCCATTTTTCCCAGATGCGCGGGCCGCGCGCGAGCCGGGCGGACTGTTCCCAGAAAAAAGCGCGGGAAAGCGCGGCGTCAAAAAACCCGTTCGCCGCCACGCCGTGTCCGCCGGGAAGCCGCGCGGTGCGCAACGTCGCCTGCGCCGGGCAGGTCAGCGCCGGGAACACCGGCCGCAGCGGACGGAACGTCAGCCCGGCCGCCATCTCCGCCGCATGGTCGAACCCCAGTCCGGCGATCTGGACCACAAGCCATTTCATCGGGAATTATCCGGCCGCCATCCTGTCCCACCCGGCGCGCTTCGTCCACCAGATTTTCCGGTCGGTCCGCGCTTGGGGCGCATCTCCGTTTTTCTGGCGTATGGATTTTCGCATTCCGGCGGCGGCGCGCCGGAATTACAGGAATTCCGTCCGACGGGCGACTGCAGCTCCGCCGCTCCGTCGGCGGAGGGGTGCTTGCCATCGCAAGGAAACGGCGATGCGCCCCCGCGCTTGCTATTGCATTTGCATGGCGTATGTTCACGCCACGACGAAGGAGACGGCGCGATGACGAAAAAAATATGGGCGGGAGGAATGCTGGCCGCGACGCTGGCCGGAGCGGTCGTGGCGGCGGAACCGGAGGCAAAAATGAACAAGACGGTTTATGATTTCACCCTCAAGGATATTGACGGGAAAGATGTCCGGCTGGACGCGTTCAAGGGCAAGGCGCTGCTGCTGGTCAACGTGGCCAGCCGCTGCGGCATGACGCCGCAATACGAAGGGCTGGAGAAACTCTATAAAACATATGGCGGCCGCGGACTGGTGGTGCTCGGATTCCCGGCCAACAATTTTCTCGGCCAGGAGCCCGGCACGAATGAGGAAATCAAACAGTTCTGCTCGCTGAAATACAACGTCACCTTCCCGATGTTTTCCAAAATATCGGTCAAAGGCGAGGATATCCACCCGCTCTATGACTGGTTGACGGGAAAGGAAACGAACCCGCAATTTTCCGGGCCGATCACGTGGAATTTCAATAAGTTTCTCATCGGCCGGGACGGAAAGGTGCGCGCCCGGTTCGGCTCGCGCGACAAGCCCGACGCGCCGGAGCTGATCCGCGCGCTGGAAGCGGAGCTGGCGCGGGAATAGGCGGCTACCGCCGGCCGGTCGCCGTCCCGGCGCGGCGCAGCATGGAACGGGCGTGCTGCAGGGCGACTTCGGCGTCCGCGCCGCCGAGCATCCGGGCGATTTCTTTTTCCCGTTCCGGACCGGATACCGGCAGCGCGCGCGAATACGTCCGCCCGTCGGAAACTTCCTTGCGCACGGCGAGCTGGCGCGCGCCGTACACCGCCACCTGGGGCAGGTGGGTGATCGCGATGACCTGGCGCGCGGACGCCACCGCCGCCAGTTTGGCGCCCACGGCGCCCCCCATTTCACCGCCCAGATTGGCGTCAATCTCGTCAAACACCAGCACCGGAATCCGGTCATGCCGCGCCAGCACGGTTTTCACCGCGAGCATGACGCGCGAAATCTCCCCGCTGGAGGCGATTTGCCGCAGGGGGCGGACGGTTTCCCCCACGTTGGGCGCGAAGCCGAATTCCGCGCGGTCCATGCCGGACGGGCCGGGTTCCATTGCCTCCAGCGCCACCGTGAACGCGCCGTGGGGGAATCCGAGCGCGCGCAGTTCGGCGGTGATCGCCTCCGCCAGCTGGCCGGCGGCCTTGAGCCGGCGGCGGCGCAGCCCCTGCGCCGCGCGGTGCAGCTCCGAGCGCTGCCGGTCCAGCTCCACTTCGATCTGCTGCAGCCGCTCGGTGCGATGCCGCAAGTCGTCCAGCCGCCGCCGGTCCGCCGCGAGTTTTTCGAGAATCTCCGCCACGGTCTCGCCGTACTTGCGCCGTATTTTCCGATACAGCGCCAGCCGCTGGTCGAGCCAGTCCAGCCGGGCGGGATCGGTTTCAATCCGTTCCACTTCCCGGCCGATCCCGGCGGCGAAGGCGCGCAGGCCCAGCGCCAGCCGCTCCGCCTCCGCCGGCCAGTCCGCCGCGGCGGGCAGCAGCCGGGCCAGCTCCTCCAGCGCCGGCCGGCAGCCGGCCAGGCGGGCGCAGGCGGACGCGTCATCCTCGGTCAGCGCGCCGACCACCGGATTGGCCAGTTCGACGATGCGCTGGGCGTGGCCGATCACCTCGTGTTCGGCCCGGATTTTTTCCTCCTCGCCTTCCGCCGGCTGCGCGTCCTCGATTTCCTTGATGCGGTAGGCCAGCAGGTCCATCTGCGCTTCAATGTCGTCGCCGCCGGCGAGCAGCTCCGCGCGGCGCGCTTCCGTCGCCCGCGCCGCCGCATGCGCATCGGCGCAGGGCGCGCGCGCTTCCGCGAGATGCGCGAACGCGTCCAGGATGTCGAGCTGCGCCTCGTTGCGCAGCAGGGACTGATGATCGTGCGGCCCGTGCATATCCACCAGCAGTTCGCCCAGCCGTTTGAGCGCCTGCAGGGTCACCGGCGCGTCGTTGACCGTCTGCTGACCCGCGCCGCCGGCCTTCACCACGCGGCGCAGCAGCAGCTGCCCGTCTTCGCACGGCGGCAGGCCGAGCTCCGTCAGCAGGGCGTTGACCTCCTCCGGCGCGGCGAGTTCGAACACCGCCTCCGCCAGTCCCTGTTCCGCGCCGGTGCGAATCGCGCCCCGGTCCGCGCGTTCGCCCAGCAGCAGCGCCAGCGCGCCCAGCAGGATGGATTTGCCCGCGCCGGTTTCGCCGGTGACGATATTCAGCCCCGGGCCGAATTCCACCCGCACATCCTCCGCCAGCGCCAGATTGCGCACGTTAAGCGTCGTCAGCACCTTCGCCTCCGCCCCTGGGAAACGGCGGGAAGATACCAGCCACCGCGGCGGGGGTAAAGCCCGACGGAGGACCGGCCCATCAAACGGGCGCATCTGCGATTATGTTGCGCGCAACATAATCGCAGTTATGCCCCATCGAAAGCGCGATCGGGATCGAATCCCCAAAAGGGAATTTGAAACGGCGGCCGCGGGCGCGTACCTTGGTGGAAAGCAACGGCGGCGAGGTGGACGAATGAAACGATTGGCGATTATCGGCGCGGGGCCGGGCGGTTATCCGGCGGCATTTCACGCGGCGGACGCGGGATTTGAGGTGACCCTGATAGACGACGCGGCGGCGCCGGGCGGCGTCTGCCTGCGCCGCGGCTGCATCCCGTCCAAGGCGCTGCTGCACGCCGCCCGGCTGATCCGGGAAACCGCCGAGGCGGACGCCATCGGATTGTCGTTCGCTCCGCCGCGCGTGGAGGTGGACCGCCTGCGCGCATGGAAATCCGGCGTGGTGGAAAAACTCACCGGCGGACTGGCCGCCCTGGGCGCGCAGCGCCGGGTGCGCTACCTGCGCGGGCGGGCGGCGTTGGGCGACGCGCACACGCTGCGGGTGAAAACCGACGCCGGCGAGGAGTCGGTCGCGTTCGACCACGCCATTCTCGCCGCCGGCTCGCGGCCGGCGACGCTGCCGGGCGTATCGCTCGCCTCGCCCCGCCTGATGGACTCCACCGGCGCCCTGGCGCTGGAGGACGTGCCGGCGCGGCTGCTGGTGATCGGCGGCGGCTATATCGGACTCGAACTGGGATCCGTGTACGCCGCGCTCGGCGCGCGGGTGGACGTGGTGGAAATGCTGCCCGCGCTGCTGCCGGGCGCGGACCGGGACCTGGTCAAACCGCTGGCCGACCGGCTCGCGAAGCAATTCGCCGCCATCCGGCTGGAAACGCGCGTGGCGGGCATCGAGGAGGCGGGCGACGCGCTGCGGGTGACGTTCGCCGACGCCGCGGGCGGCGTGCGCCGGGAGGACTATGACCGCGCGCTGGTGGCCATCGGCCGCCGCCCCAATTCGGAATCGCTCGGCCTGGAGAACACCCGCATCCGCCCGGACCGCAAGGGCTTCATCCCCGTGGACGCCCAGCGCCGCACGGCGGAACCGCACATCTACGCCATCGGCGACCTCGCGGGCGAACCGATGCTGGCGCACAAAGCCACTCACGAAGCGCGCGTCGCGGTGGAGGCCATCCAGGGACGCAAGGCCGTCTTCGCGCCGCGAGCGATCCCCGCGGTGGTGTTCACCGACCCGGAAATCGCCTGGGCGGGGCTGACCGAGACCCAGGCGGAAAAGGAGGGCCGCGCCGTCCGGATTGCGCGCTTCCCCTGGGCGGCGTCCGGGCGGGCGTTGACGCTCGCCCGCGCGGAAGGCCACGCGAAATGGCTCTGCGATCCCGAAACGGGCGTGTTGCTGGGCGCGGGATTGGTCGGTCCCGGCGCCGGCGACCTGATCGCCGAAGCCGCTCTGGCGATCGAAATGGGCGCCACGGCGCAGGATCTTGCGCTGACCATTCATCCGCATCCGACGCTCTCCGAAACGCTCATGGAGGCCGCCGAGGTTGCGCTGGGCCATTGCGTCCACCAGCCCCGCAAGGCATAATCACCGCATGACAACGATGGACGTGGATGCGCTGGTGATCGGCAGCGGCCTGGCGGGGCTGATGACCGCCTATCACCTCAGCGCGCAGGGGCGCCGGGTGCTGGTGGCGTCGAAAAAGGCGCTGACCGAGAGCAACACCAACTATGCTCAGGGCGGCATCGCCTGCGTCATTTCCGCGGACGACAGCATCGCGTCGCATGTGGCCGACACGCTCGCCACCGGCGGCGGGCTCAGCCGCCCGGACGCCGTGCGAACGATCGTGGCGGCCGGCCGGGAGCGGATTCGCGAGCTGGAAACGCTGGGCATCGCGTTCGAGCGGCGCGAGGGCGCCGGCGACGAATACGACCTCGGCCGGGAGGGCGGACATTCGCACCGCCGCGTGCTGCACGCGGGCGACATCACCGGGCAGGAGTTGATCCGCGTGCTGCTCGAGCGCGTGGCCCAACTGCCGAACGTCATGCTGCGCCCGGACTGCATGGCGATTGACCTCATCACCACCGGCTGGCTGCGCCGCAGCGGGCCGAACCGCTGCGTCGGCGCCTACCTGCTGGACCGCGCCTCGGGCGAAATCTTCGCCGTGCGGACCGCGCATACCGTGCTGGCCACGGGCGGCGCGGGCAAGGTGTATCTTTACACCAGCAATCCCGACACGGCGACGGGCGACGGCGTGGCCATGGCCTGGCGCGCCGGGCTGCCGATCCACAACATGGAGTTCGTGCAGTTCCACCCCACCTGCCTGTACCACCCCCGGGCCAAGTCGTTCCTCATCAGCGAAGCGGTGCGGGGCGAGGGCGGGCGGCTGATCAATTCCGCCGGCGAATCGTTCACCGAGCGCTACGACCCCCGCGGCTCGCTCGCGCCGCGCGACATCGTGGCGCGCGCGATCGACCGCGAAATGAAGGTGCGCGGCGACCGCTGCGTGTATCTGGACATCACGCGCCGCTCCGAAGATTTCCTGCGCGAACGGTTCCCGAACATCTACGCCGCCTGCCTGAAATTCGGCATGGACATGGCGCGCGAACCGATCCCGGTCGTCCCGGCCGCGCATTATTTCTGCGGCGGCGTGGCGGCGGGCGTCAACGGCGCCACCGCCATGCCGGGGCTGTACGCCGTGGGGGAAGTGAGCTGCACCGGCCTGCACGGCGCCAACCGGCTGGCCAGCAATTCGCTGCTCGAGGCGCTGGTCTGCTCCCATGCGGCGGCGCGGGAAATCACCGGCCGGCCGGCCGACCCGGCGCGGGACGTGTGGATTCCCGACTGGCAGTATGGCGACGCCGTGCCGAGCGACGAGGCCGTGGTGGTGGAACACAACTGGAACGAAATCCGCACCGCCATGTGGGATTACGTCGGCATCGTCCGCGGCAACAAGCGCCTGGAACGCGCGCTGCGGCGCATCCGCAACCTGCGGCAGGAAATCCGGCAGTACTACCTGTCCTACCTGGTGACGCCGGACGTGCTGGAGCTGCGAAACCTGGCGGCGGTCGCCGAGCTGGTGGTGCGCTCCGCCGCCGCGCGGCCGGAAAGCCGCGGCCTGCACTTCACCCTCGATTTCCCGGAAACCGCCCCGGCCTGGGACGGCCGGGACACCGTTCTGCGCGACCCGCCCGGCGGGCCGATCACGCCGGTGTGATATCGCGCTTCCCGGCGTCTCAAGACGCTCCCCCCGGCAGGCTACCGTCCGGTCGAATTCATCAGCAGCAGGCTAAGCGCCATAACCAGCATGCCCGCCACCAAACCAAAGATGCTGTCGTGCCCCTTGCCGTACGCCCGGCTTGTGGGCAGCAACTCGTCAAGGCTGATGTACACCATGATGCCGGCCACGCCGCCAAACAAGATGCCCATGACTTCTGGTGGAATCACGCCCATGCGGCCGCCAAGGAAGAATCGGATCGCCGCATACGCCATGACGGCCCCAATCGGTTCGGCCAATCCGCTAAGGGCGGAATAGACGAAGGCTTTTTTGCGGCTGCCGGTGGCGTAGTAGATGGGGACCGATACGCTGATTCCTTCCGGTATATTGTGCAGGGCGATCGCGACGGCAATGGCGAGCCCCATGCCGGGGTCCTGGAGCGCCGCCAGGAACGTGGCCAGCCCTTCCGGAAAATTGTGAATTCCAATGGCCAGCGCGGTGAAAAGTCCCATGCGCAGAAGCTTGCGATGCGCGCGGTGATCGTGGACGCCGGGCTCGCTTGTCTGCGTTCCGGCCAATGCGTCGGAATCCGGCGCCGGCGCGCGGGGATCGCGCAGGGGGCGGGTTTCGGCCTCCGAGTGGGTTTCGTGCGGATTCTCGGCGGCCGGGATCAGGCTGTCGATCAGGCCCATCAGCAGCATTCCTCCGAAGAAAGAGCCCGTGTTGACCCAGTGCGCCCCGGTCTCGCCGAAGCGTTCAACCAGCGACTGGACTCCCTTGAAGAATATCTCTACGAAGGATACGTACAGCATAACGCCTGCCGAGAACCCCGTTGCGATCGACAAGAACCGATAGTTGGTTCTCTTGGCCGTAAACGCGATGATGCTTCCGATGGCGGTCGCCATTCCGGCGAACAGCGTCAGTCCAAACGCAATCCATACGTTTTTCATGCGGTCTTTCTTCCATGGGCCCGCGCCGCGACTCGGGGGCGGCAAAAACGCCCCACATCAAGGCGAATGGTCGCTCCCGTCCGGCCATCCCGCGCGAACTGTACCCCCGCCCCCGGCGGCCGGGCAATCCGATTCCGCGCCGCCCGCCCGCTCGCGTGAACCATGTGAATTCAAACGGGGGGGCGTGTTTTTGATTGTACATTTTCGCCGCCCGCACTAAAACCACCCTGCGCGGCTCGGCGGCGGAGGGGATGCGCGCCACGGCGGGGAGCCGCCGAGAAAGATCGGCGAAAAACATGCCGGGTGATGTGTTAAATCTGATCGCGGACCGGGTGGATCGCTTCGCCTGCGGCAAGTGCGGCGCGATCGTGGAGGTGGCCGGGCTGCCGATGTTCAGCAAAACCGCCTGCGCAAGGTGCCAGGCGCCGCAGACGGTCCCGGGACTGCTGGGCAATTTCCTGTTGCTGAATGTGCTGGGCAGCGGCGGCATGGCCGCGGTGTACCGCGCGCTGGACCAGGCGCTCAAGCGCCTCGTGGCGATCAAGGTCATGCGCAAGGAGCTGGGCGACGACCCGAAGTTCGTCGCCGACTTCCTCCGCGAGGCGCGCTCCGCCGCGCAATTGAACCATCCCAACGTCGTCTCCATCTTCGCCTGCGGCCAGGAAAAGGGTCAGCCGTACATCGTCATGGAGCTGCTGACCGGCGGACGGCTGGACGAATGGATTTCCAAGCGCCGTATTATTGACGAGGTCAAGCTGCTGCAAATCGGCCTGGGCGTGGCACGCGGACTGGACGCCGCCCATTATCTGGGGCTGGTCCATGGCGACGTCAAACCGGCCAACATCCTCTTCGACAAGGCCGGCGCGCCGAAGGTGACGGATTTCGGCCTGGCCAAGTTCGAAAGCCACAAACGCGCCGCCGGAGAAATCTGGGGCACGCCGTATTATATCGCCCCGGAAAAAGCCAAACAGCGCCGGGAGGACGCGCGGTCCGATATCTACAGTCTGGGCGCCACCCTGTTCCATGCCTTCACCCTGAAGCCGCCGTTCGACGGCCCCACCGCCGCGGAAGTCGTCATGGCCCGCCTGAAAGGCCCGCCTCCCGATATCCGCGCGCTCCGCGGCGGGCTGAAAGCGGACACCGCGCGCCTGATCGGCCGTATGCTGGAGCCGGATCCGCTGCGCCGTTACCCGACCTATTCGTCCCTGATCAGCGACATGGAGGACACCATCGCGCGGGTCAAGGCCGACGGAACGCCGCCGGCCTCCGCCAAAAGGAAATCCAAGGCGCCGCTGTTTATTGTCCTTGCCGCACTGGCCGTCCTCGCCGGCCTGTTCTTCGCCTTTCGGCCGCGAAAACCCGCCACGCCCGCGCCGGCGATTCCCGCGCCCGCGGTCGCCATTCCAGCGAAGGCGCCGCCGGCCGACACGAATCCGCCGCCCGCCCAAATCGCCGCGCCCGCCGCGGACACCAACGCGGTCGCGGCAGCGGCCGGAACCAACACCCCAGCGGTCGCGACGGTTCCTTCGGGACCGGTTTGGCAGCCTTTCAACACGAATGACGAAGCGCGCCTGACGGAAGCCGCCGGCCTGCTGGCGGAAGGGAAAAATCTGGAAGCGGCCTCCATCATACGGACCGTCGGGCGCAATTATCTCACCAGCATCAACGCCCAGTCCTGGCTGGCGATATGGCTGGCGTTGGATCCCTGGCTGGAACGCCGCGGCGCGGACCGGAATCAGACGCTGCAGAAGCTGTCGGAATACAAATTCCCGGAAGCGGCGGACACCAACGCTCCGCCGGATCCCGGAACGATCCCCCAGGCGCTGGCCAAATTCATGATGGGACATCCGCTGGCCCTGCCCGTCGCGACGGACGCCGCGCCCCGCCCGCCCTGGGTGGATCATTTCGCCGGACTGTTGCAAGGGTTGGACCATTTGCTGGCCGGGCGTATGGACGAAGCGGAAGCCGCGCTCAAAAATTATCTGTCCCACACGGAGACGGAACCGGGCTGGCCCTATAGCCTGAAGCCGCTGGCAACGCGCTGGCTGGAACGGCTGAACACGTTCCGCGGGACGCAAAAGAGCGCGCGGGACCGGCTGGCCGCGGAAACGCCCGCGGCGGATATCATCCGCGAGCTGGACGAGCTGCGCGGCCGGGTTTCTCCCATGTTCCAGCCGCGCCTGGCGGAGCTGCTGGGCGAGGCGCGCAAGGCCGACCGCGCGGAACAGACGCGCCGCGCGGCGGCGGAAAATGCCGCGCGGCTCGAAAATATCCAGCGGGAACTGGATCTCGTGGACGAAACGATCGCCAAAATGCAGGGGCCGCTGCTGCGCAAGGATTTCGCGGCGTTGACCTCCCTGCTGGACGCCGCCGGCAACGCGCTGACCACCGCGGAGGCAAAAACGGCGCTGGACGGCGCGCGGGACGCGGCGCGACGGCTGAATGATTTCAAACGCGGACTCGGCGCCGTCCTGGCCGCCGCGCCTTTCCGACACCAGGAACTGGGCGGCGCCGCCACCGGAACGGAATCCGGCGGCCTGATCGTTACGCTGCCCAATAATATCGGCACGTCCGTTCGCCCCTGGGAGTCGTTGAGCGCGCCGCTGTTCGTGCAACTGACGGCCCATGCCGCCAATCAGGCGGCCGCACCCGCGGACAGGGCCGACCGTCTGCTCGCCGGCGCCCTCTTCGCCTATTACAGCGGCGGCGGCGGACTGCGCTTCGCCGTCAACCTGGCCGGCCAGGCCGCGCAAACACTCCCGGAATTGCGGGAAACCATCCTTCGCCTGATGCCGGATTTGCTGCCGCCGGAGTGACGCCATCCGCCCGGTCCTTCTCATGCCGCCAACACGCGCCTGGCTCGGAAAGATTTCCCTCCTGGCGCTGTTGCTCTGGGGCGGGGAATTCCTCCGCCGCAATCTCTGGGAGCCGGATGAGGCGCGCTACGCCTATGTGGCGCGGGAGATGCGCGCCGGCGGCAACTGGTTCATGCCCACGCGGCACGGCAAACCCTACGCGCACAAACCGCCGCTGATGTTCTGGCTGATGAACGCGGCCGGGACCCTGACCCGTGGAGAAATCGGCCGCGTCGCCGCCCGATTGCCCAGCCTGCTGGGCTCGCTGCTGTCGCTCGCCGCGCTCTACGCGCTGGGGCGGCGCTGGACGGATGAAACGACCGCCCGCCGGGCCACCCTGATTCTGCTGACCACCTATCTCTTCTGGAAACAGGGAGGATGGGGGCAAATAGACGCCCTGCTGTGCGGATTGGAGCTGACGGCGCTGCGGTTGCTGTACGACGCGGAGGACGACGGCCGCCCGCGCCGCCGCATCGCCGCCTACGCCATGATGGGGCTGGCCATCCTGGCCAAGGGCCCCGTGGGGCTGTTGATCCCGCTGGGCGCCTATCTCGCCTCCCGCGCCGCCGCAGGGGAATTCCGCCGCGGCCTCGGCGCGCACCTGATCTGGGGGCCGCTGCTGGCGTTGCTCTTCCCCGCCGTCTGGCTCACGCTGGCCTGGCAACAGGGCGCCCCGCCGTCATATTTCCGGGAATTGTTGTTCACCCAGAATATCGAACGCGCCGCGGGGGAATTGGGCCACGAGCAGCCGTTTTATTATTTTTTCATGTATCTGCCGCTGGACGCCCTGCCGTGGACGCTGCTCTGGCCCGCCGCCTGGCTGGCAAAAAAGTGCCTGGCACCAAATGCGCGGCTGGCCTCCCGGCGATTGTTGGGATGGGCGGGATTCGTGGTGATTTTTTTCAGTTTATCGGCCTCCAAACGAAACCTTTATATCCTTCCCGTTTACCCGGCGTTCGCCCTGTTGCTGGCGCAGGCCTGGCCGTTCATGGCGACCGGCACACCGCGCGCGCAGCGTGGGGCCGCCCGCGCCGCCGCGGGGCTGTTGCTGCTCGGAGGCGCCGCCGCCCTCGGCGCGGCGGTCTGGTTCGCCCGCGGCGGCGGCGGGGCGCTGCTGCGGCAAGAGCCGATCGCGTGGGAAGCGGCGGCCGGCGGCTTTGTGCTGC
>Ga0163209_1001259_pt1 | contig 11108 bp, 11 predicted proteins | sample Kivu_160m_FD_113538 | JGI IMG/M metagenome (GOLD analysis project Ga0163209, IMG submission 113538) | Freshwater microbial communities from Lake Kivu, Western Province, Rwanda to study Microbial Dark Matter (Phase II) - Kivu_160m | ecosystem: Environmental > Aquatic > Freshwater > Lake ... | reverse complement strand
ATCTTTTCTATGGCCTGTTCGTTACTCCCATCGACCCCGAGTCCGTAAAAAGTTTCTGTGGGATAGGCAATGACCCCCCCCGCCTTTAGAGTTTTAACAGCTTTCGCTATCAGGGCTGCTTCCGGTTTTTCAGAAGAGATTTTCAGGATTTCCGGCATGATGTCAGGTTTTCCTGTTTCTTTTCAATGTCTTGTGCCATTTTCTGAATGAATGCCTGCAATTTTTTCTGAAGGCTCTTGTCTTCCACGGCCAGGATCCGGATGGAGAGTAAGGCGGCATTTTTTGCCCCTGCCCTTCCCACGGCCATAGTGGCGACGGGAACTCCGCTGGGCATCTGCGCAATGGAGAGCAAGGCGTCAATTCCACCGAGGGCAGTCGCATCGATGGGTATGCCGATCACGGGAAGAAGAGACTGGGAGGCAATCACGCCGGCCAGATGGGCCGCTGCACCGGCGCCTACGATGATGACTTTGATTCCTTTTTTTGCCGCTCCTTTTGCAAAAGAAGTTGTCCGTTCCGGGGAACGGTGGGCCGAGGTTAAAAAGACCTCGTGAGGAATGCCGAAATCTTCCAGGACCTTAATGGTTTCACTCATGATTGGGAAATCGGAGTCGCTTCCCATAACGACGCTGACAAGAGGTCTTGTTTTTTCTTTCATAGGAGGTTTTCCCCATTTAGTGTTTGAAATGCCTGATACCCGTAAAGATCATGGTCATGCCGCGTTCATCCGCCGCCTTGATAACTTCTTCGTCCCTGATGGAGCCTCCCGGCTGTATGACGGCTGTAACGCCGGCCTCCGCGGCCATGTCGATGCCGTCCCGGAAGGGAAAGAAGGCATCGGATGCAAGAACGCAACCCTTCGTGGGAAGGATGGCCTTCATAGTGGCAATCCTGACGGAATCCACCCGGCTCATCTGCCCGGCTCCTACGCCGACCAGTTGATCCTTCGTGGCAATGACGATGGCGTTTGATTTGACATGTTTAACAATCCTCCAGGCAAAATCAAGGGCCTGATATTCCTCTATCGATGGCGTCCTATTTGTTACGATCCGGGCTTTTTGGATGTCAAATACATCCATGTCTCTATCCTGGACAAGAAGTCCTCCCACCACCCGCCGAAAGTCATAACCTGAAGGCCCGGCACCGGATGAGGAAGATATTTCCAGGAGCCTGATATTCTTTTTGCTGCCCAAGATGGCTTTTGCTTCTTCGTCAAAGCCGGGTGCAATAATGACTTCCAAAAATGTCCTGGCCAATTCCTCGGCGGCCTTTCGGTTCACGGTTCGATTCATGGCAACGATCCCTCCGAAGGCGGATACGGGATCCGTTTCCATGGCTTTTCGATAGGCCGCGGTGATATCTTGATCGGCCGTTGCTGCGCCGCAGGGATTGGCATGCTTGATGATGACCGTCGCAGGCAGTTCAAAATCGGTTACCATTTGCCAAGCCGCGTCGCTGTCCATGATATTGTTGTAGGAAAGCTCCTTTCCCTGAAGCTGGCGGGCGCCGGATATGGCGGAGGGGGTAGGACTATGTTCCCTGTAAAACGCCGCGCTCTGGTGGGGGTTTTCTCCGTAACGGAGGTCCTGCGCCTTGTCGAACTGAACAGTAAATGTGTCGGGAAACGTTTTCCTGCATCCATCGGGATTGATATGTCCGAGGTAGTTCGAAATGGCGGCGTCATATCTTGCTGTCAGCTGAAATGCCTTCTTGGCGAGGAGATAATTGGTCGATTCCGAGACATTGCCTTCCGTGTCCCTCATCTCTTTCAGGATAGCGGGGTAATCTCCGGGGTCCGTTACAACGGTGACATACCTGTAATTCTTCGCTGCTGCCCGCAGCATGGCGGGGCCGCCGATGTCGATATTCTCGATCGCCTCTTCAAGGGAGGTGTTTTGCTTGGCCACCGTTTCTTCAAAGCGGTACAGATTGATAACGATCATATCTATCAAAGCAATGTCGTGTTTCGCTGCCGCTTTCATGTGAGCGTCGTTATCCCGTATGGCCAGGAGACCCCCGTGAATCTTTGGATGAAGGGTCTTCAGCCGCCCGTCCATCATCTCGGGGAATCCGGTGTAATCGGAAACCTCGGTGATATATATTCCGCAATTCCTTAACTGGGCCGCCGTGCCGCCTGTGGAGAGGATCTCTACATGAAAGTTTCTCAATTCCCTGGCAAACGCGACGATATCAGACTTGTCCGTGACACTGATGAGAACTCTTTTGATGTGATTCTGATGCATGATATAACCCTAAACTTTTCAATATCCAGTTTAATTTAAGTGGCATGAAGTCATCTTTTCCGCGCAGAGACTGTCCACAAGCAGATCGGGGACGGGAATCCGGAAGGCATAATGCTATGGCCTGATCGTCTTCATATGTTGAACCCGTTTCTGGACAAGGGGTTCCGTCCCGATATCGGGCCTGTGATCTACGGGTCCTTTAATTGCAGATATTGCTTTTTCGGCGATCTGCTCCGCTTTGTCGAGACGGTCGGCGATACCGACCACTCCGATCGCCCGGGAGGCGCTCATGTAAAGGCCGTCTTCTTTCCTATTGACGGATGCATAGTACAAACGGGCCTGTCCCACAGTGCCGACCTCAATTTTTTCCGAGGTGGACTGTGCGTCGGGGTGATCCTTCGGAAGGCCGTATCCTTTTGGGACGATGTATTTACACACCGTGGCCTTTTTCATAAATTCGATTTTCAACGTGTCGAGGGTTCCTTCTATGATCGCTTTGCAGACATCGACAAAATCGGTCGTCAGTAACGGCAGGATGTTCATCGCTTCCGGGTCGCCGAAACGGGCATTGTATTCTAAAAGCTTGATTCCCGATTTGGTGATGATGAATCCACCGTACATAACCCCTTTGTAGTACTCTCCCGTTTCCCTGTAAATCGCCTCGGCAACTTTCTGTGTGATTTCAAGACCATCTGCGACGTCCTGCTGATTCATGAAGGGCAGAGTGTGATCTTCACAGGAATATGATCCCATCCCGCCCGTATTGGGCCCTTTATCGTCCACGAAGCGTCTCTTGTGGTCCTGAACGGGAGGTGTTGCTACAACCGTTTTCCCGTCACTCAGGCACTGCAGAGAGAATTCCTCGCCTTCCAGTCGTTCGTCGATGGTTACACTGGGATGTTCTTTTAAAACCTGACGGCAGTAGTTGAGAGCCTCCGCCTTGGTTTGAAAATGATCTCCCTGTACCATGACGCCCTTTCCTCCCGTCAGGCCATCCGGCTTCACAACGATTCCGTCCAGTTCGTCGAGGAATGCCTCTATACCCTCCATGGATGTGAATGTTCTGAATTTCGGGTTTCCCGGAATATGGTATTTTTCAACGAGGCGTCTCGTAAATGATTTTGAGGTTTCAAGGCGGGCCAGACTTTTTGTCGGCCCCACAGACAGAATGCCCTCCTGCTTCAGGGAATCGACCACCCCGTTATTCAAGGGGTCTTCCGGGCCGATGACGGCAAAATCAATGCGGCATTCCTTTGCAAAGGCGTTAATGGCTGCAAGATCACTGTAATTGCCGATAAACACTTTTTCTGAAAGCGATGCGATCCCCGGATTGTTGGATTTCATGAAGGAGAAAATACGGGGTTGACGGTTTGATCGCTTGACCGCTTCAGCGATGGCGTGTTCACGGGCGCCGTTGCCGATCAACAGTACGTTTGACATAAAATATCTCCTTTTTAGAAGCTCTTGGAAGGACCGGTTGACCCCTGCCCGCCCACGTTTAACATTGCGAATCCCTGTAGCCCCGATATGCTGCTATTTCATAACGGAAAAAAATGTCTGAGTCAAACAAATCCAATCATGATTTTATATTAATCGTTTGTCTTTTCCTTTTCGAATCTGATAGAGTGATTGAAAAAAGCCTCGGCCGGGATTTAGTGCCATCGCGTAATATAGCAGGGGACAATTTATTATAAACTGGAAGTTGTATAAGATTGGAATATCTCGTTACATTCAAAATTACGTTGGTTATATTTCTTTTTCTGCTTTCAGGAGTTTTTTCCTGTTCTGAGGCCACTCTTTTTTCACTTACCCCCCTTCATCTTCACAAAATGAAGGAAGAACGCTTTCCTTTTCTGTCCTACATTCACAATCTGTTGAATTATCCGAAACGTTTGCTCATTACCCTTATTGTTGGAAACGAAGTGGTAAATATCACACTCTCCGTTCTGACGGCTTCTTTATTCATTGAGTGGTTGGGTATCAACGGCCAGTGGGTGTCTATTGCCGCTACGACCTTGCTGCTTTTGATCTTTGGAGAAGCGATTCCAAAAACCTTTGGCGTTACCTATCCGATTCGCTTTTCGTTCTTTGTTGCCCCTTTCATCAGCATGGTATCGCATATAGAACGTCCTGTTGTCTGGATTCTGGAAACCGTATCGGCCTGGATCGTATCACATTTACCTGGTGGCAATTCAAGGGTGAAGACTGCCCTAATGGAAGATGAATTCAGGTCACTCGTTGATACAGGGGAACAGGAAGGAGCCATCGAGGCATCCCAACGTGCTCTCATCCATCGTGTATTTGAACTCGGCGACAAACCTGTTTCCGAGGTCATGGTTCCGCGGGTCGATATGTTTTGTCTTCCCATCTCGTTGAGCATTGAAGATATGGAAAAAGAAATCATCAAGGCGCGTCATGGCAGGATACCCATTTACGGGACAGACCGGGATGATGTTCTGGGTATCCTCTTCGCGAAAGACCTCCTGCAGCATGTCTCGGAGTCGGAAAAAGCACCGCGACTGGAGAAACTTCTGCGGAAACCATATTTCGTTCCTGAAGAGAGAAGCGCCGCATTGGTGCTCCGCGATTTTCAGGCCAGAAGGATACAGATAGCCGTTGTGGTGGATGAATATGGCGGCGTTTCAGGTCTGGTAACGCTCGAGGATATCCTCCAGGGACTGTTTGAAGACATATATGAATATGGCTTGAAGTCGATCCTTTGGCAGAAGATCGACGACTGGACACTCCTCTTGTCCGGGAAAATGTCGATAGATGAGTTTAACAGGCTGACCGGTTACGACTTCCCTGCGGAGGATTTCGACACCATTGGAGGCTTTGTATTTGATCTTTTTGGGAAATTGCCGTCAAAAGGTGAAAGTGTCCGTTTTGATAATTATACATTTCATGTGGAAAAGATGAGTCGTACCAGGATTCTGATATTAAAAGTCGAAATAGACGAAGGCGACCATCATGGATAATCATATCACGGTCGTCTTGATTATCCTGTGTCTATGCCTCGAAAGCCTGTATTCGGGCGGCGAGATCGCTTTCATATCGTCCGATATACACCGTATAAGAAACAGGGCAAAAGCAGGCCTGAGATCAGCCGGTCTCGCACTAAAACTTCTTGAATCTCCGGAATGGTTTTTGGCTACAACCCTGACAGGAACCAATTTATTTATTGTGACAAGCACAACACTGATGACGGCACTCTGCCTCTCCCTTTTCGGAACGTCTCAGGGTGAAGTGATTTCCATGCTTGTGATGATTCCTACCTTGCTGGTGATGATCATATCCAGAAACATCTTTCAACGGCATTCAGAAACGCTGGCGATAAAACTTTCCCACTTTATCTGGTACTCGTCACTCCTGTTTTATCCGGCAGTGTACCTCATTGCAAAAATCTCAAGAGGGACCGTACGGATGTCCACGGGAGAGGCCGGGAGATCTTATTCCTATGTTACAAAAGATGGATTAAAATATATCCTGGAAGAACAGGGAGCGGACAGCGACATCCTGAAAACAGAAAAAGACATGGTAAGAAACATCATAGATTTTTCCGACCTCACCGTCGGTAAAATCATGGTTCCCCTGTCGGCCATGATAGTCCTGCCCGTTGCGGCGACACTCCGGGAGGCCGTCAAACTTGCAGCAGAGAAAAGATACCTCCGTATCCCCGTTTATAGAGATCATGTATTTAATATCATTGGTATTCTTCATTTTTTTGATCTTCTGGAAACCATGCAGCACCGTGCATCTTCTCCTGAGATTTATCCTGAAGAAAATACGATTGAATCCTGTCTCAAGCCTGTTGTTTTTTATGTTCCTGAAACAAAACTTGCGAAAGAGCTGTTGATTGAGCTGCAGGTCAGAGCTGAACGGATGGCTGTTGTGGTTGATGAGTATGGGGGCGCGGTCGGAATCGTGACGTTAGAAGATATCCTTGAAGAAATCGTGGGTGAAATTGAAGACGAATATGACAGCGGAGAAAAGTTGTATAAGAAAATCGGTCAGCGCAAGTATCTGTTTAATGCCAAAATACATATAGAAAAGATCCGGCAATTAATATCGGTGGACATACCCGATGGTGATTATGAAACCCTTGGTGGATTCCTGCTGTATAAGATGGGAAAGATACCCCAGAAGAAGGAGACGCTTAAATATGGCAATGTTTTCTTTGTTATTGAAGATGCGGATATGAAATCCATCAAAGAGGTGCTGATTATCCTGCCGGCTGCAACCGGCATGGCTAAGGGTGATTGAAGTACAGCTCTTGCAGAAGTCGAGCGCTTTCCAGAGTATAATTTTTTTAAGTAAGGTGGATGAATGACCGAAGACAAGAAAAAGCGATACAGCGCCATTATCCTGGCGGCCGGCAAAGGAACAAGAATGAAATCGGATCTGGCAAAGGTTCTCCACACCCTTGGTGGCAAGCCGATGCTGGCCTATTCGATTGATGTAGCGCGGGCAGCAGGGATGGAGAAAATAGTTGTCATCACTGGATATCAGGGGAACCTGGTCAGAGAGGCTTTTCACAGTCAGGGATTGATCTTTGTGGAACAGCGTGAACAAATGGGAACCGGCCATGCTGTACTTCAGGCAAAAGACGTGTTCCGCGATTACGAGGGTACAATCCTTATTTTGTGTGGCGATGTTCCCCTGCTCCGGGTTTCAACCGTCCAAAATCTGCTCGAGCGTCATGTTGCGGAAGGAGCGGTTGTCACTGTATTGGCAACCATCTTGAACAATCCCGCAGGTTATGGTCGAATTGTTAAGGATGAAAAAAATGGTAACGTTTTAAAGATTGTTGAGGAAAAGGAAGCCACTCTCGACGAGAGGAGAATCAGGGAAATCAACACGGGCATCTATAGTGTCGCAAGCAGATTTCTTTTTGAGGCCGTTGCAGAAATCGGTAATGATAATGTGCAGAAAGAATATTATCTTACCGATATGATTGAAATTGCAAGCAAAAGGGGTTTTAAGGTTGTGTCTTTGGTCTCTCCCGATTCCGATGAAGTCATGGGTATTAACACACCTGATGGTCTCGAGAGGGCTGCTTTTATTAAAATGAAAGGGTAACGACAGATCGGGAATTTTTCATGGAATTTGGTAATTTGTCCCTGAAAAATAATGTTTTATTGGCGCCCATGGCAGGCATTACAAACCTGCCTTTTCGTTCTCTCGTACGAAAGTTCGGCTGTGGTATGGCGTTTACCGAGATGATCAGTGCCAACGGCCTCGTACGAGCGACTGACAAGAGTCACCGATATCTTGATTCCGCACCGGATGATAAACCTCTTGGAGTCCAGATTTTTGGATCCGATCCGACCATTCTTGCTGAGGCAGCGCAAATTGTGGCGGACAGAGGCGCCGATCTTCTGGATCTGAACATGGGATGCCCTGTCAAAAAAGTAGTCAAAACGGGTGCAGGAGCTGCTCTGATGCGGGATCCGGTGAGGATTAATCTCATCCTGCGGAGCGTCAGGAAAGTAACCACCTTGCCGTTGACGGTTAAAATACGCTCGGGCTGGAGTACTCGCGAAGTAAGGGCCGTTGAAATTGCCCGTATTTCGGAAGATTGTGGCGTGGATGCCGTTATCATTCACCCCCGAACGGCTGACCAGGGCTTCAGCGGGGCGGCAGATTGGCGTATCATTGGAGCGGTAAAAAACAGCTTACATATTCCCGTCATAGGAAGTGGTGATATCAGAAGTCCGCAGGATGCTTTTAGGATGATTACCACAACGAGATGTGATGGGGTCATGGTTGGAAGGGCCGCCCTCGGGAATCCATGGATTTTCAGGGAAGTTATATCCTGTCTTCGTCATGAAAAAGTGTTTTCACCGTTGCTTCTTTCCGAAAAGGAAAAGGTCATCCGGGAACATATGGATATGGAAATTATGTATTCGGGGGAGTATTTGGGGACGAGGAATTTCCGAAAACACCTTCTCTGGTATACCAAGGGTATGAGAGACGGCTGTCAATTCAGGCAGAAGTTGGGCTGTATCCGGCACAAGGATCTCATGCTTCAGGCATTGGGTGATTTTTTCCGTTCTCATGAGCATATGGCTGTAGACAGTTAAAATAAGAGCTTGACTTTTACAGGTCGACTTGTCATAATATGTACCCATAAAAAACAACAAACTTTTATATGATTTATTAGATACTTAGAGAAGAATGGTTTGTATTTTTTGCGGTTTGGAAGGCAGATCGTAATCGATGGATGATCTGATATAGAGTACGTCAAAAGATTAGTGCATATTAGTGGGCGAAAGGTGGAACTCATTAAGTTTAAGGAACTGGACAATAAAATAAGGAATCTAATCAGCGAACACTCATTGCTGAAAAAAAAGAACCAAGAGCTCGAAGAACTTCTAAAAAACAAAGGAGTGGAGTTAGAAGAGGCAAACATTAAAATAAGGGGATTAAACGAGGAAAGGAATTCCATACGCACGAAGGTGGACTCGCTTCTCGATTTGCTTCAGGACATCAATGTACAAAAATAGTTGAGGTCGCTCATTTTGAAAAAGAGTTTTCATATCAGAATACTGGGGCAGGAGTTGTCAGTTTTAAGTGATTCAGGGGATGAACATGTTGCAAATGTTGTCAAGTATGTCAGCGACAAGGTGGAAGAAGTGAAGAAGCATTCTGATCATTATAACATTTTGAGTGTTGCCATACTGACAGCTTTAAACATTGCTGATGAGTATATGAAATTTCGAAGTGTAGAAGAAGACATTTACAATCAATTGGAAAGCAGATCTGAGAAATTAATTAGCCTTATAAATGAAGTAGGGTAGAAATAAGATATAATCCCCTGCGATGTGCGTGATTAACATTCGTTTTTTGAGCCAACACCTTGAACCGGGGGCCTTTCCTTGTTCGCCGTGTGCATGTCTGCCAGCATCCCGTAACGGCGGGAGGTGGAAAGCCTAAAGCAGCAACAGGGTACCCACCTTATCGAAAGGTTCAAAAAGGTGATTAACACGGCATATGCGGGGGTATTATTTTTTTATGCCCCACTCAAACTCCTTCCTCGCTATCCCCTTCGAGACATTTTTTGAAATTACGACCGAAGGGGTTCTGCATTTTCCCTTCAAAAAACTTTATTGCGGTATAACCGCGCAATTAGTTGACGGAGAACATCACATAAATTTTCCGTGAAGTGGAAGGATATGATCGTTGCTACGCTTATTTACTGAACGTCAGGAAAACATGGTTTAGATGATGAATGATCGGGGGATAAGCCTTATTTAAGATAAAGGGGGGTGAATAGGCTTTGATATATAATGAAATGATTATATTGGTGATATTTGCGGCAGTTGCCGTCGGGACATTGTTGGGCTATGTTTTGAGTCAGAAGCTTTCAAGAAAAAAACTGGAATCTTCAGAAAACCTTTCGGCAAGGATTGTGGATGAGGCAAAAAAGGAAGCTGAGACTATAAAAAAAGAGGCCGTTCTTCAGACCAAAGAAAATCTTCTTAAAGCAAAAACGGAATTCGAAAAAGATACAAGGGAGCGGAAAAGCGATCTCGATAATCTCGAGAGAAGATTACGGTCTAAAGAAGAAAATATTGATAAGAGAATAGACTTGCTTTCTCAGAAGGAAACGAATTTTGAAAACAGAGAGAAAGCCTTGATACACAAGGAGTCTCATCTCAACGAAAAACATGACAGATTAAATCGCATGCTGGAGGAGCAGAAAGAAAAGCTGGAAAAGATAGCGGGAATTTCATCAGAAGAAGCGAAAAATCATCTCATTCAGTCCATGGAAGCCATGGCAAAGCGGGATGCGGCAACAGCAATAAGAAAAATTGAAGAAGAGGCGAAACGCATTGCCGATAAGACATCAAGAGAGATCATTGCCTATGCGATTCAGAGGTATGCAGGTGAATTTGTAGCTGAAAATACCGTCTCGGTGGTCAATCTCCCAAATGATGAAATGAAAGGAAGAATCATTGGACGTGAGGGTAGAAACATAAGGGCTATTGAGGCAGCCACGGGTATAGACCTGATTGTAGATGATACGCCGGAGGCGGTTGTCCTTTCAAGCTTTGATCCCATCAGGCGTGAGGTGGCGAGAATATCTCTGGAACGGTTGATTACAGACGGCAGAATCCATCCAGGGAGAATTGAAGATATTGTTAAAAAAGTCAGGGCTGAGATTGATGTTATCATTCGGGAAACCGGCGAAAGGACGTCTTTTGATGCAGGCGTTCATGATATCCACCCCGAAATCATTTATCTCCTTGGAAGCCTCAGGTTTCGAACCAGCTTTTCTCAGAATGTTCTTCAGCACTCCATAGAGGTCGCCCATCTGACGGGTATGATGGCCGCTGAGTTGAAGATGAATATCAAAGAAGCTAAGAGAGCCGGCTTACTTCATGACATCGGTAAGGCGGTTGACCATAAGATTGAGGGGACACATGCGGCAATCGGGGCCGATTATGCCAAGCGATTCGGCGAGACAGCCAAAATTATCCAGGCTATTGCAACGCACCATGATGACGGCCGAACCAACACCCTCTTGGGGGTACTTGTGCAGGCGGCAGATACACTGTCAGCAGCAAGACCCGGTGCACGGAGGGAAATGCTTGAGACTTATGTCAAACGCCTGGAAGAACTTGAGAGTATTGCAAATTCGTTCAGCGGTGTTGATAAATGCTATGCGATCCAGGCAGGAAGAGAAATTCGTATTCTAGTTGAAAACGAGAGAATTTCCGACAATGATACCGTCATGCTGTGCAAGGATATTATCAAAAAGATAGAAACAGATTTGACGTATCCCGGACAAATAAAGGTAACCGTGATCCGAGAAACGAGAGTTTCGGACTTTGCAAGATAGGAAACCGGGAACATGAAGAT
>Ga0163209_1001255_pt1 | contig 11129 bp, 10 predicted proteins | sample Kivu_160m_FD_113538 | JGI IMG/M metagenome (GOLD analysis project Ga0163209, IMG submission 113538) | Freshwater microbial communities from Lake Kivu, Western Province, Rwanda to study Microbial Dark Matter (Phase II) - Kivu_160m | ecosystem: Environmental > Aquatic > Freshwater > Lake ... | reverse complement strand
CATCCAACAACACCCTGATACCTGCCTCAACAATAAATATCAGAACAATTAAGTGGCGGCCTTCTCCATGGGGTGGTATCATTTTATACCGTTTACTGGTACCAGTTTAGATCAGGGTCAAAATATATATCCAGCCCAACGACTACCCGGCCAACGAAAGCCATACCCAGCTGGCCGGATTCAATGTTGAATACAACAGACCCTTTGGGCTTTCCGGCGGGTTCACCTACCTGAACGTCCTGAAGTCGGAATTTCCCTATTTCTTCCCCGATTTTTCGCGGACTACCCGGCAGGGAACAAATGCCATGAATTTCCGCTTCCAGTGGATGCCCAAAACTGAACAGTCGTTTCTCTTTGTAAAGGCAGAAGGCGGACTCGAACTGAACAATCGCATCCCGATGCTTGCCTGGGGAATGGCGGCGGAAGGGGGCTGGTCGTTCGGCAATGTGAAACTCCGGCCGGCACTCAGCTACCGCTATTCGCTGCTTTCAGGCGACGACCCCGCAACATCCCGGCTCGAACGCTGGGACTTCTTATACTCAGGCGACGATATTTTCACCTGGGTCCAGGGAATCCTGATGAAGAATGTCCTTTTTAACAGCAACATGGAGGTGCACCGCTTCCAACTGCAGCTTTTTCCCAACCGTTGGAGGGTAACCACCCAGTATGTCTTCATCATGGCAAACCAACTGACCTCCGTTCCCATGCCACCCTCCGGTAATTTTTCAGATAAGCAGATAGGCCAGGAACTCCTGATGGTGGCCGAGCGTTATGTGTCGAGGCATATCTACCTGCGGTTCACGGCATCGGCGCTCTGGCCGGGGAAAGGATTCAGTACGACCCTTCCCGAACCCGTTTCGCAACCCTGGACAACCGTGCAGGCAATGGTGAACTTCAGTTTCTAACGTCACAGCAAAAGACGTTGGATTTCTTCGCTTCGGTACAAAACAAATTCTTAAGGATGCCGGAAGGATTTCAGCCCAGTTGGCCAAAGAACATGTGCACCGTGAATATGAGGAATATCAGAAATTGATAGAGGAAACCCAGCCTGATGAGTTGGACAAAGCATTAAAAAGGTTGGGACAAAAACATGAATAAGATCGATCTCCGCCCCGAACACCGATCCGTTCTGGCCGAATTAGCCGCCCTGAAGGATTTGTACCTGACCCTTGTGCTGAAATTGCAGGAATTGACCGACACGGTCAAACCCAACCTGGAGGCCATGTATGCCGTGAAGATCGGCCAGAAAGAACTTGGATTGCTGGAAAAACAGGCAGAAGTCGCAGGACTGAAATACAAGATGGAGCTGAAGATCGATCTTATCATTGAAAATACTGATGGTCTTATCCCTGTCGAAATCAAATCCGCCAAAACCTGGAACCATGATTTTTTCCTGAATCTTGAAAAGTGGAATGGCTATTCGGGGAATCAACCCGAGAACTCCCATGTTGTTTATGGCGGTGATGAATCGGTTCAAACTTCCCCGGGGAAGCTGCATTCCTGGAAATTTCTGGAATTTACGCCGTGACACGTGGCTAGCTTAGTTATTATATTTGAATATTTCTCTTATCTTTGCAGTCTATAGGATTCACAACAGGACAAATGTTCCATTTATGAACCCTTTAGTAATCATTATAAGCTACTGATATTATGGTCACACAAACACCTTCAGCAAATTGGTACAGCATGAGTGATCCTGCTATTGTTTCCGATCTTTGTCAGACACTTAAACAATTACGCCTGCAGCAAAATCTGACACAGGAGCAACTGGCCGAAAAAGCAGGTCTTTCGCGCTCAGCTATCAGTAAAATAGAACTGGGCAAAGTTTCTGTTTCACTGATTACCGTCATTCAGGTACTCCGGGCTTTGCAACAATTTCATATACTTGACAGTTGGAAAGTGGCATCTGCCATCAGCCCGATTGCAGTGGCAAAACTTGCTGCCAAAGGCAGGCTACGGGCTTCAGGCAAAGGTATCCGGAAAAATAAGGAGGAGAGCGCATGGTAGAGGTCGCAAGAGTTTTTCTTTGGGATATCTATGTCGGTGCAGTGGTTTGGGATCAAGCCAACAGCGTTGCCAGCTTCGAGTTCGATCCGGGATTCTTCCGCTATTCCTGGGATATTGCACCCTTAACGATGTCATTGTCCGACTCCGGAGAGGGTCGTATCTACAGTTTCCACGGTATTCCTGCTGAAACCTTCAAAGGGCTTCCCGGTCTGCTGTCAGACAGCCTTCCTGATAAATTCGGACAACAATTGATCAATACCTGGCTGGCAATCCATGGCCGTCCTGAAAATAGCATGAATCCTGTTGAGATGCTATGTTATATTGGTAAACGCGGTATGGGCGCCCTGGAGTTTCGCCCGGCTACCCGTATTGAAAGAGGATCTTCAAATGTTCTCGAAATTTCGGAGCTTGTGGACCTGGCTCAGCAGGCGGTAAACAGAAAAGGTGAATTATACGCTGATATTTCAGAAGATAAAAAGCAGGCCATGTTCGATATCATCAGGGTGGGTACCTCGGCTGGTGGCGCCCGTGCTAAAGCTGTAATTGCAATCAACAGGCATGGTACTGTCAGGTCGGGCCAGCCAGACGCTCCTGATGGATATTCCCATTGGCTTATCAAGCTTGATGGGGTCACGGATGAGCAACTGGGTGATCCCAAAGGTTATGGTCGTATTGAATATGCCTATCACTTAATGGCTAAAGATTGTGGCATCTCAATGACTGAGTGCAGGCTACTGGAAGAGAATGGCCGGGCCCATTTTATGACCCGCCGTTTCGACCGGCCCGACCATAATTCCAAACTGCATATGCTCACTTTGTGTGGCATTAGCCATTATGATTACAATAATCCCCTGGCTTACAGCTATGAGCAGGCATTTCAGACAATGCGCAGCATCAGGCTGCCCTACCCCGATGCCGATCAGCTTTACAGGCGAATGGTATTCAATGTAATTGGAGTAAACAATGATGACCACACTAAAAACATCTCATTTCTGATGGATAAATCCGGTCAATGGCGGCTAGCACCTGCCTACGATATGACCTATGCCTTCAAGCCATCTCATAAATATCTCGCACAACATCAACTTTCAATAAATGGAAAGCGATCCGAAATAAATCATAACGATTTAATGCTGGTGGCTGAACGTATGAATATAAAAAGGCACGGCGAAATTATTGAACAGATCAAGGATGTGATTGGAAATTGGCCAGGATATGCGTCAAATGCCGGCATTCCCGATAGTCAGATCAAATCTATTGGCAAAACCCATCTTACCCGGCTTTCTGATTGATGAACTGGCCAAGGGCAGGAAGATGGAGAAGATCTTGCGGGTATGAATTCCATCGTTTTTATTGATTTTAGTGTCATTTATTGTACCCTATTTGCACCTCTGGACTATAACTATTTGATGTACAGATATAGTTACTTTCTGCGTGGGAAATAAAATCCCCCACGTATTCTACAGTACAACCTGCTTATTCGACAATCCAACCGGTTTATCGTTGCACACCCGCTCATTGTGTCCTTTTTTTGCAGGAAAAAGAACAAATGAAAAAAATCCGTCTCTTAATCCTTCTTCTGATTGCAATCACCACCAATGATACATTGATCGCACAGGCCGCTGCCCAGGTGATCCGCGGCAATATTTTCGATAAGCAATCGCTGCTCACCCTGCCGGGGGCCAACGTGCTCATCCTTGGCTCCGACCCGCTAAAGGGGGCTTCCACTTCGGTTGAAGGAAACTTCAGGATCACCGGGGTGCAGCCGGGGCGCTATGACCTCCAGGTAAGCTATCTTGGCTACAAACCGGTGATCATCGCCAATGTGGTGGTCACTTCGGGCAAGGAGGCCGTGCTGGAGATTGGCATGGAGGAAGATATTAATTCACTGAAGGAGGTAGTCGTTTCCGGGGTTAAAAAACACGAAACCATAAACCAGATGGCGGTCGTCAGCGCCCGCTCCTTCTCCATGGAGGAGGTGAACCGTTACGCCGGAGGCCGCTCCGACCCCTCGCGGCTGGTGTCGAATTTCGCCGGGGTCAGCACCCCCAACGACTCGCGCAACGACATTGTCATCCGCGGCAATTCCCCCATGGGGGTGTTGTACCGCATCGAAGGGCTCAACGTGCCCAACCCGAACCATTTCGTGACGCTTGGAACCACCGGGGGGCCGGTGAGCGCCCTCAACCCCAATGTACTCGGCAACTCCGACTTCTTCACCTCCGCCTTCCCGGCTGATTACGGCAATGCCAACGCCGGTGTTTTCGACCTCCGGTTCAGGAACGGAAACACCGAAAAAAGGGAGCACATGATCCAGTTCGGGATGCTCACAGGGCTCGAAGCCATGTCGGAAGGACCTTTTGTAAACGGGGGAAAGGCATCCTATCTCGTCGCCTACCGCTATTCATTTACCGGGCTTGCCCAGAATCTCGGGATCTCGATCGGCACCTCGGCCACTCCGAAGTACCAGGACCTCACCTTTAAGGTCAACTCAGGAAATACCAAACTCGGGCAGTTCACCCTGTTCGGACTGGGCGGTATCAGCAACATCGAATTCATTAACAACCTGATCGACTCGACCGACATCTACTCCATGCCGGGGCAGGACGCTTACTCCAACAGCAAGATCGGGGTCGTCGGGCTGAAACATTTTATCCGTCTCAGCGATAAGATCTACTGGAAAAGCGTGGCGGGCATCACCTATTCTGAAAGCGGCTATGCACTCGACACCGTAAACGAATTGCAGGAAGCCACACGCGTACGGGAATCTTCAGCCAAAGAGGTTCGATACGGCATCAACTCGTTTCTCGACTACAAAGTCAATGCAAAACTGATGATCAAGGGCGGGATACAGTGCGATTTACTCCGGCTCAACCTCAGGTTGCAGGACCGCAGGTATTCAAACGAATGGGTCAACATCTGGCAGTACCGGGGATTTACCTCCCTCCTCGCTGCCTACGCGGAGTCAAAATTCCGCATCAGCGAGAAGTTCACCCTCGATGCCGGCCTGCGCAGCCAGTTGCTCACACTTAACAACAGCATCTCGTTTGAGCCCCGGCTGGGCTTAAAATACCACGTGAACCCGAAAATCACCCTGGCGGTCGGTTTCGGACACCACAGCCAGATGCAGCCCCTCTCGGTCTATTATTACCGCAACCAGCTTCCCGACTATTCTTATGATGAATCGAACCGCGAACTCGACTTCACAAACAGCCTTCAGTATGTGGCCTCCTTCGAGACCCGCCCTTTCAGCGACTGGCGCTTCAAGACCGAGGTTTATTATCAGCACATTTACAATGTCCCTGTCTCGTTGAGTCCCAACAGTTTCTCAATGCTCAATGAAGGAGCCTCCTTTGCCCCCACCGAGCAGGGCGATCTCGCGAACAGCGGAACAGGCAAGAACTACGGATTGGAGCTTACAGTTGAGAAATTTTTCTCTCACGGCTATTATGCGCTGGCCACCGGCTCTGTGTACCAATCAAATTATACCCCCAGCGACAACATCGAACGGAATACCGCCTTCAACGGGAATTTCGTGTACAACATCCTTGGGGGAAAGGAGTTCAGGGTCGGGAGGTCGAAGCGGCATTCGGTATCGCTCGACATCCGGTTTTCACATGCCGGCGGCCGCTACTACACTCCCATCGATCTTGAGGCATCAAAGCAGGAAGGCAAGGAGGTGCTGATGAGCGATGGGTTCGCCTTCTCGGAACGCTATCCCGATTTCATCAGGCTCGATTTCAAGGCAGGATTCACCTATAACAGCAGCAAGTCCAGGTTTTCACAAACCTTCTACCTCGACATTCAGAATGTCACAGGGCACCAAAACATCTTCGCACAGCAGTACAACCCGGTCACAAGCCAGGTCAACACCCTATACCAGATCGGTTTTTATCCTAATTTTGTTTACAGGATCCAGTTCTGATGATCATAAAAACAGGAACAGGAATGTTAAAACAGGCACAACGGAAACAGGATTATCATGCGTTATAAAAAAATCAGGTTTCTTTACATGTTCATCCTGGGGATTATCGTGACTCTGGCACTTAATATCTTCATGCCCGGTAAGTCACTGATGGACGCGCGTTTCAAGGATTTCGTGGTCTCCATCTTCATTACTGTTATTGTTTGGGAAGGCAACCTCAGGATTGATCAGTGGCTCAATCAAAAGTATCCCTGGTTGACCATGCCTGCCCGGCGCATCCTGATACATTTGCTGCTTAGCGTCGGATACAGTGCCATTTTCATCTTTCTTGCCTCATACCTTTTCAATCTTGTTTCAAATGAGATCCCCGTCAACGGGCCCGGATTCTGGCAGGTCACACTCGCGATCCTTGGAGTTCTTGTCCTTATGTCCATTATCCTTCTGACGATCGAGATCAGCACCCAGTTTTTCCGTCACTGGAAACATTCGCTGGTGGAGGTTGAAAGATACCGGGCCGAGAGTTTGCAGGCACAGCTCCAGAACCTGAAAAATCAGATCAACCCGCATTTCCTCTTCAACAACCTGAGCGTGCTGTCATCGCTCGTCTGTCAGGACCAAAACAAATCGGTAGAGTTCATCAACCAGTTGTCAAAAGTGTATCGTTATCTCCTCGACAACCAGAACAGCGAACTGGTGACCGTCGAAGAAGAGCTGAATTTCATCCGCTCCTATCTCTTTTTATTGCAGATCCGTTATAGTCCTAACCTTTCCATCATCATCGATGTGAGAAATGGAGACCTTGCCCGGATGATTCCGCCCATGGCGCTGCAGATCCTTATTGAGAACGCCATCAAACACAACGAAGTTTCGTCGGGGCGCCCGCTTTCTATTTCCATTGTTTCGGGTCAGGGCGACCTGGTCGTAAAGAATAACCTGCAACCAAGGTTGTTGCAGGAACCAGGGTCACAAACTGGACTGAAAAACATCAAAGCCCGCTATGGATTCTTTACGGCAACACCCGTCGAAGTCATCAACGATTCATCAAACTTCATCGTAAAAATTCCTTTACTGGTAAAGAAATGAATGTAATAATCATCGAAGACGAGAAACTCTCTGCCGATCATCTTTGCAATCTGCTCAGGAAAGCCGACCCGACCATCCATGTCACGGATGTGTTCGATTCGATCAGAAGCAGCATCGAGGCGTTCCGGAGGGGTCAGAAGGCCGATCTTCTCTTTGTGGATGTCCACCTTGGCGACGGCCTTAGTTTCGAGATCTTCAACGAAATTTCGATCAACACCCCCATCATTTTTACGACTGCCTACAATGAGTTTGCCATCCGCGCCTTCAAGCTGAACAGTGTTGACTACCTCCTTAAACCCGTTGGTTTCGATGAACTGCGAACTGCACTCGATAAATTCGCGAGGCTGAACCGAAACAACTGGCCATTGATGCTCGACAGCATCGTAAGTTCTTACCAGATCATGAACAAACAGTACAAACGGAGGTTTATGGTCAGGATCGGCGAGACGATCATCTCGGTGAAAACTTCCGATATATCACACTTCCTTTTCGAGGATGGGATCGTACTCCTGGTTACCCGTCCGAACAACCAGTATCCCGTGGACTTCACCCTCGACCAGCTTGAAACCATGCTTGATTCTGCTGAATTCTTCCGGATCAACCGTAAAGTAATTGTCAGTATCAATGCCATCCAGAAAACGGGCAGCTATTTCAACAGCAGGCTTAAGATCACATCAGCCTTGTTGCAAGCCGAATACTCCATTGTGAGCCGTGAGCGGGTGAACGATTTCAAGGTGTGGCTCGGGATGTGAGATCCAGTCACGACCTTTTTTTTCACAAGTCCGTCCAATGTACTGAACCAATGGCCTTTGTTTGTTTCAGCGGAATACCCGCCTCATCCGCATAATAACTCCAGCGTTCAACGACTGAATGCACCCGTAATTGCCGCATGGTCCGGAATGCCTGTTCACAGGCATAAGCCCCCTTCCTGCAACAATCTTGATTCAGACATGTTTATTCCGCAGTCGATGGCCATTTTATAATAGGCTTTATTTTTCTTATGACATAATTTCACATATGTCAAGTGCTGTTTAAAAGCATCATAAGTTTAGAGGGATGGCGGATTCATGCAGTACCGGAGGCCGTTTCGCAGTTTTCCCCAGCATCCGCTGGTTGAAATCCTCTTCGCTGGTTACGGTCATGGCCATCAGGGAGCGGCGCGCTGCAGCTACAATGTAATCCTTCTGCTTCCGAAAATGAATGAACATAGCTGCGAGATTGACTGCGGCTTCTATACCCAGGGGATTCCGGAAGATCACTGAAAAGAACATCTTCCAGTAATGGTAACCCGTATCGCGGGAGAATCCCGCCTTCCGGCATACCCGCAAAAACGAGCGCATATAAACAAGCCAGGTTAAAAATGAGGGCTTGTGACGGTATTTAGGCCTGATCGTCAAAGCGGTATATGTCGCCCGCCGGTAATATTGTGCCGGATGATAAACTGCTTCGAGCACCTCGATATAGTTTTCCAGGATTTTTGTCCGGGGAATCAGCGTGACGAAATTCAGCCCGCTGGTCATCTGGTCGATGTCATTGTCACTGACCGATTGCGAAGCCATTTGGAAAATCCTTCCTTCCGCCTCGAGCCTCCTGGTCAGCTGGGTGTTGGGAAGCGCATACAGCAACCCGATCATGGCCATGGTAATGCCGGATTCCTGGATGGAATCGGTCATATTCCCGGCAATCTGGTCGCTGTCGCTGTCGAATCCAATGATATACCCCCCGTTGCTGACGATTCCGTATGAAAGGATCTTGCGGACTGCCTCAGCTATCGGTCTGTTGACATTCTGGATCTTGTTATTCAGCGCCAGGGTCTCGTTCTCCGGGGTTTCGATCCCCAGAAAAACGTACCGGAAATCACAGTCCCGCATCAGTCCTAACAGTTCATCGTCGTCGGCCAGATTGAGGGAGGCTTCGGTGGTGAAAAAAAACGGATAATTCCTTTCTTTTAACCAGGCGTGGATCTCCCTTAACAGCTCCCTGACTTTTTTCTTGTTCCCGATAAAATTGTCATCTACCATGTCGATATGACCGCGATACCCCAGGTCATACAAGCTCTGAAGCTCTTTCAGTATCTGGTTGTTGGTTTTAAACCTGGGTATCCGGCCAAAGAGTTCGATCACGTCGCAAAATTCACAGTTGAACGGGCAGCCCCGTATATACTGCATGCCGATCATGATATAGTTCCTGAACCGGATCAGGTCGTATCGCGGAACAACAGTTTCCTTCATATTTGCCTTGTCGGCAGATACATAGGTGCCGGAAGTGACGCCCTGCTGCAAATCTTTCAGGAACATGGGAATGGTGATCTCTCCTTCTCCAAGGACGAGAAAATCAGCTTTGGCGTAAAGATGTGGCTGAGAAGTCGGATCAGGTCCCCCGACCACGACAATCTTTCCAAGAGCCTGGGCCCTGTCGATCAGCTCCAATATGCTCTTCTGCTGCGGCAGCATTCCACCGGTGCAAACGAGGTCTGCCCAGCGCAGATGTTCGTCGAGCAGCGGCTCTACATTTTCGTCTACCAGGATAAATGTCCATTGCTGGGGAAGCAAACCGGCAACCGTCAGCAGTCCCAACGGAGCTGCCGGATACTTCGCGCCAACTATTTCACATACTTCCCGGTAATTCCAGAAGCTGAATTGAGAGAACCTTGTCTGCACAAGCAGACAGTTGACGCTCTCATTCATTGAAACCCGCATCCGCCTCAGATCACTCTGACATTGACTGCATTCAGTCCTTTCTTGCCATTCTGGATCTCAAACTCCACCGGATCATTTTCCCGGATCGTTCCCTGAACGTCTGATTTATGCACAAACAACTCTTCGCCGGTTCCGTCCACTTTGATGAATCCAAAACCTCTCATTGAATTGAAAAATTTAACTGTTCCTGTTTTCATGGTATAAAAATTATAGATTTCCCCTATTTGGTTAAATGATAAAATGTTATCAGGAAAAGGGGTGTGTCCTGACAACGTTGATTTCTTTATTGATCTCTTTATGGATGTCAATGAGGTACTTTCGTTCATCCGACGAACAGAAAGACATGGCAGTCCCTTTCAAACCAGCCCTTCCGGTCCTTCCAATTCGATGAACATAAGTTGCCGGAGTTTCCGGTATCTCGTAATTGATGACATGGCTGAGCCTGTCAATGTCGATTCCCCTGGAGGCGACGTCGGTGGCGACCAGCACCCGGATCATCCCGTTCCTGAATCCTTTCAGGCTTTTTTCACGGTTATTTTGCGTTTTATTGCCATGGATGGCTTCTGCCGCGATCCCGTTCTTGTTCAGATCCCGTGCCACTTTGTCGGCGCCGTGTTTGGTGCGTGTAAATACCAGCGCATGGCCGATATCATGATGATGCATGACATGCTTCAACAGATTCCGCTTATCTTCTTTTCTGACGTAATACACTGATTGCGCGATCAAACCGGTGACCGCAGGTTCGGGGGTAACGGAGACCATGACCGGAGCCGACAGCATGGACCCGGCAAGTCTTTTGATTTCCGGAGTAACTGTCGCGGCAAAAAAGAGGGTCTGCCTTTCCGCGGGCAGCAGGGAGACAATCCTTTTAATGTCATGGATAAATCCCATATCAAGCATTCGATCCGCTTCATCCAGCACAAAATACCGGACGAAATCCAGTTCGATGAAGTGTTGCTGAATCAGATCCAGTAATCTTCCAGGAGTAGCAACGAGGATGTCGATCCCGCGCTTAAGGCTGGTAACCTGCGCCGTCTGGGAAACCCCACCGTATATGCAGGCTGTTTTCAATCCTGTCCCGGCGCCGTATGTGCGGAAGCTCTCATCGATCTGGATGGCCAGTTCGCGGGTCGGCGCCAGTACGAGCGCTCTGATAGCCTTACGCGGAGCGGGGTTTTGTTCAAGTGTCAACTGTTGCAGGACGGGCAAAGCGAAAGCGGCTGTTTTACCCGTCCCGGTTTGGGCACAGCCGAAAATATCCTTTCCCTGCAGAACGATGGGAATTGCTTTTTCCTGGATGGACGTAGGGACCAGGTAGCCCTTCTTAAGGATTTCTTTTAATAAAGGTTCAATAAGATTCAATTGTTCAAATTTCATTAAGTAAGTAGCTTTACATGATTAATAATTAATTATAT
>Ga0163209_1001254_pt1 | contig 11132 bp, 9 predicted proteins | sample Kivu_160m_FD_113538 | JGI IMG/M metagenome (GOLD analysis project Ga0163209, IMG submission 113538) | Freshwater microbial communities from Lake Kivu, Western Province, Rwanda to study Microbial Dark Matter (Phase II) - Kivu_160m | ecosystem: Environmental > Aquatic > Freshwater > Lake ... | reverse complement strand
CTGGAGGATACCGACGGAGGAAAAACTCCTTTTCCTGACTTTTGATGATGGACCGGTTCCGGGTAATACGGAATGGATCTTGTCTGAACTGAAGCAAAGGGAAGCCAGGGCAACCTTTTTCTGCACCGGGGACAATGTTCAATCCCATCCGGCCCTCTATCAACGGATCCTGGAAGAAGGCCATGACACCGGCAATCATACCATGAGGCATCTGGATGGTTACCGGACGGGTATCCGGAGGTATGTCAGGGATGTTTACCAGGCCGGCGGGTTTATTGATTCGAAACTTTTCCGGCCGCCTTACGGCCGGATCAGGCCATTCGCCGGGAGGATCCTGTCGTCGCGTTTTTACGTCGTACTTTGGGATATCCTGAGCATGGACTACGATCCGGAGCTTCGGCCGGAGAAAGTCCTGGACCATGTGCTTTCGGCCATCCGTCCCGGCAGCATCATTGTTTTCCATGATAACCGGAAAGCGCGGAAAAACCTGGAGTATGTCTTGCCCCGGGTGCTTGATGCCTGCAGGCAACAGGGCTTTAAGTTTGTACCTTTAACGCCGTATTTGCCATAGTTTTTTAAAACGATCATAACTGTTAAACGGATACCTGCATGAATGTCCTGCTGATCGGATCGGGCGGCCGCGAGCACGCCCTGGCCTGGAAAATCGCTCAAAGCCCATTGCTCACGAAGCTTTACATCGCTCCCGGGAATCCCGGGACGGCTCTTTGCGGAACGAACGTATCCATACCCCCAGATAATTTTCCTGCCCTGGCACAGTTTGCCCGTAAAGAAAACGTCCAGTTGATCGTCGTGGGACCCGAGGATCCCCTGGTCAAAGGGATCGTTGATTTTTTCCGCGACCAGGAGGATCTTGACTGGGTCACCATCGTCGGACCCGACAGCAAAGGGGCCCGACTGGAGGGATCGAAAGATTTTGCCAAGCAATTCATGCAGGCCAACGGGATACCTACTGCAGCCTACCATACTGTGTGGGCTGACCGCTCCATCCAGCCTCTTACGACGCCATCGGATCATGAAACCATCATCCGGTCGATGCATCCCCCGTATGTAGTAAAAGCTGACGGCCTGGCCGCCGGCAAGGGAGTGGTGATCCTGAACGATCGGGATGCTGCCATCCGTGAGGTCGGAGAGATGTTCACCGGAAAATTCGGATCCGCAGGTGAAAAAGTTGTGATTGAGGAGTACTTGAGGGGGATCGAATTGTCTGTCTTTATCCTGACTGACGGTAAATCCTATGTGTTGCTGCCGGAGGCCAAGGACTACAAACGGGTCGGTGAAGGTGACACAGGGCTGAACACCGGCGGGATGGGAGCCGTTTCTCCGGTTCCCTTTGCGAATAAGACATTCATGGACAAGGTGAGGATCCGGATCATTGAGCCGACGATCAAAGGGCTGCAGGCATCAGGCATCCCATACAGGGGATTTGTTTTTTTCGGGCTGATGAATGTCGGAGGCGATCCTTTTGTGATCGAGTACAATGTCAGGATGGGGGATCCGGAAGCAGAGGTGGTCATTCCGCGAATCCAGTCAGACCTCCTTGAACTGCTGATTGCGGCGGGGGAGGGCACCCTTGGGGACAAAAAATTGTTGATCCGGGAGGAAGCGGCTGTAACGGTCATGCTGGTTTCCGGAGGTTATCCGGGTCCATACCAGAAAGGGAAGATCATTGCAGGGCTGGACGACGCCGGCAATGACATCGTTTTTCATTCCGGCACATCGGTGGCGGACGGAAAGCTGGTTACGGGAGGTGGCAGGGTGGTTGCCCTTACCTCGTTGAACCGCGACTGGAAGCAGGGTCTCAGGAAGTCATACGAGGCAGCGGGCAGAGTCTCCTTTGAAGGAATGTATTACAGGCATGATATAGGTTTTGATCTATAATTTTCCGGGCATGTTCAGGTTTATCCGGTCATCAAGCCTCACGGTGCAATTAATGATCCCTGTCATAGGGATCCTGTTCTTTTCCATAAGCTGGTTCCTGCCGGCCCGTATGGCTCCCGGAGAGATATATGGAAACGGTTATTTCTGCCTCCCGGCCGAAGGATTGTTTTATGGCTGGTGGCAGATGCTGGGAACCCTTCCGTTATGGGTTCAGATGGCCCCCACGCTGCTACTTGCCATTTTCAGCGCCCTGATGCTGGTCAGGATTGACCTAAGGCATTTGCTCATGGGCCGCCGCAGTTTTGCCATCGCCTATATTTTTCTTTTCCTGATCGGTTCATCCGGTTATTTGCTGCTCTTTCACCCGGCTTTTCTGGCAGCATATCTAATGCTTTTAGGTATCGGATTCCTGGCCGACCTGTTCAAGAATGAATCGAGGTTCGACCTGGTTTTCGGATACGGTTTTTGCTTCGGGGTGGCAGCCCTGATTTACCCGCCGGCCGCAGTTGTTTTACCGGTGATCATTCCAGGGCTGGCGATCATGGTCAGCACCCGCTGGCGGCATTGGGCCGTCGCGCTGATCGGGGCGATCCTTCCGGTATCGATCCTTTGCATGGTACTGTTCCTGACAGGCAATCTTGATTTTGAACTCTCTTCCTATCTTCAATGGTTTCGGCTCAGGAGCACCTGGCCACCGGAGTTTCTTGCCCGCGAACCGTTCCTGTTGGCCTGGACCGGGCTGATCCTGTTCTGGATATTGATTGCCTCCCTCCGTTACAAGAATCCTAAAGTACAATCAAGGCAGCTTTTTCAGGTCAATCTGTTCTTTTTCCTTTTTATCCTGATTATGATCCTTGGCCTGGAAACGGTCGGGGTGGAAGCCCTGTGGATCTTTCTGATCCCCCTGACCTTCCTGATGGCGCTTTGGTCCTTGAATGTGCGGAGAAGCTGGGTGAGAGACCTATTTTTCCTGTCGCTCCTCGTGGCCTTTGTGTTTTTCCGGATCAGGGGGATTGTGTGACTCGTGGCTTCCCGCATTTTCCTCGAAACTTTCAAAAATCCTGGGTTTGGTGCGAACCCGGTCGAGGAACCTCCAAAACCGCTTGTCTTTAATTTCCTTGTCACCCACTGATTTCTTCCATTCCGCATCTTTCAGGTTCACCTCATGCAGGTATTCCTTGACAATCCGGTCGAGGTATTGCATGCTGATGTGAAGGTCGGCGGTCCAGTCACCGAAGGAGCTCTTCAGGGAGCTGTTTTTCGGGTCTTTTGAACCCTCGATGAATCGGGGAAGTTCTTTGAGCACGAAATCCTGGAATGTACGCCGGTGCTTCTGATCCAGTTCGGTTATCTCAATGAACTGCTTGTCGGTCAGGCTGATGCGCCCCTTCAGCTTCAGGACTTCCAGGATCTCCATGTTGATGCGTATGGATTCCAGGTGCTCCCTGAGAAGCTCGACCGCTTCAGTGATCTCCTCGCGGGTCAAATCCTGTTCTGGCATACGTCATTTTTTGTGTGAGTAACACAAAGGTAGTTTTTCAGACGGATTCACGCCATATCTCATGATGCGTAACACACCCACATTCACACCTGCTTCCCCCCGACTGAAGTCTGGGGTTAATCAAAGAGGCTGGGGGTAAATCCCCCAGACTGAAGTCTGGGGTCAATCATAAATTCCTTTTTCCTTTTGCCTTTTTCCTTTTGCCTTCCTACAGCGGCATATTCCCATGCTTCCGCCTGGGATTGCCGGCTGCTTTGTTCCGCGTCATCTCGAGGGCCAGGATCAGGTGGCGGCGTGTATCCCGGGGATAGATGATCTCGTCGATATAGCCCAGCTCGGCGGCCCGGTAAGGATTGGCAAACCGTTCCTTGTAATCGTTGATCGCCTCACAACGGGACTGCTCATCCAGGTTGCGGTACAGGATATTTACCGCGCCGTCGGGACCCATGACCGCAATTTCGGCTGTTGGGTAGGCGAAATTCACATCTCCTCCGATATGTTTGCTTGACATCACATCATAGGCGCCACCGTAAGCTTTACGGGTAATCACCGTGATTTTTGGGACCGTGGCTTCGGAAAAGGCGTAAAGCAGCTTGGCTCCGTGCTTGATGATGCCACCCAGCTCCTGGCCGGTTCCCGGAAGGAATCCCGGAACATCCACGAAGGTGATCAGGGGAAAGTTAAATGCGTCACAGAACCGGACAAAGCGGGCGGCTTTGACCGAAGAGCTGATATCGAGGCACCCTGCCAGATGAGTGGGCTGGTTGGCCACGATGCCCACCGGACAGCCATTCAGCCTTGCAAACCCGATGATCATGTTTTTTGCATAGAAGGGCTGAACTTCCAGAAACTCGTGGTTGTCGGCAACTGAGCTTATGATCTCCTTCATGTCGTAGGGTTTGTTCGGATCATCGGGGACCAGATCCTGGAGCATTTCATCCGTACGGTCGGGTGAATCCGAAGTAGGGCGGAAGGGCGGATTTTCTGTATTGTTGGAGGGTAAATAGGACATCAGGTCACGGATCAGCATCATGGCTTGTTCGTCGTCATTCGCAATGAAATGGGCCACCCCGCTTTTGGCATTATGGGTCATGGCGCCTCCCAGTTCCTCCTTGGTCACCTCTTCGTGAGTGACAGTCTTGATCACATCCGGCCCGGTCACGAACATATAGCTCGATTCCTGCGTCATCAGTATAAAATCCGTCAGCGCGGGAGAATAAACGGCACCCCCTGCGCAGGGACCGAGGATGGCCGATATCTGGGGTATCACACCGGAAGAATGGACATTCCGGTGAAAAATATCCGCATAGCCGGCCAGGCTTTCCACCCCTTCCTGGATACGGGCGCCTCCCGAATCATTCAATCCGATGACCGGAGCACCCATTTTCATGGCAAGATCCATGATCTTTACGACCTTGCCTGCGTTGGACCGGCTCATGGTCCCTCCGAAAACGGTGAAATCCTGGGCAAAAACATAAACCAGGCGGCCGTCTATCCGGCCATAACCGGTTACCATCCCATCCCCGGGAATTTTTTTTTCAGCCATGCCGAAATCATGGCTCTGATGCATCACCAGCTTGTCCGTTTCAATAAAAGTGCCCGGATCCAGCAGGGCAGTCACCCGTTCCCGTGCTGTCTTTTTCCCGGCCTGATGCTGCTTGTCGATCCGCTCCTGTCCGCCACCCATCTGGGCTGCATTAAGCTGATCTTCCAGTTTTTTGAATTTTTCCTTCAATTGCATGTTATCGGGATTATTCCAATATGACCATCACTTGTTCACTATCCACATTATCACCCGGCTTGACCAGAACCTGCCTGACCCTGGCATCGCGCTCCGACTTATACTCGCTTTCCATTTTCATGGCTGAGACAATCACAAGGGTCTGGCCTGCAGTAACAGGATCACCGGCTTCCACCATGACATCCACCACCCTGCCGGGCATGGGCACGCGGATCTGGGTGTCTTTACTCAAAGCCGTGCCTTTGTTCCTGGATCGCTGGTAGCGGGTTTGAGCATCCACGATTTCCAGTTCGAACGATTGGAAAAAGGTATTTACGATATATTTCTTCGGGTTTTCACCGGGTATCGCTTCAACATTGAACGACTCACCGTTGTGCAGGAGGGAATAAATCCCTTTTGATACTTCGATCAGGTCGATCTCGAAAACCTTGTCATCGACTTTCATCTTGTAATAAGACTCCCTGTGATCGAGGATCTGCACATCAACCGTGCGGTTCTGACTGGGTAGCTCGATGATCATGTTGTTGTGATTCGTGACTTGTGATTCGTGACTCGTGACTGGTGATCTTGTTATTCCGGTGCTCACTTTCTGGATCAGGTATCTTTTTTTTTAGTCTTTAACCTGCCATGCCGTTCTCTGGCGGGTGTCCTGGCATAAACCGTTTTTCTGTTCCCTTCGTTTCAGGTAGTCGATATAGGCCACCATCAGCGAAATATCCTGACAGTTCAGGTTGCATTCGACCTGCCTGAACAAAGTATCGGCATTCTTCTCGATAAAGCCGGTATCATACTGACCGAGAATAAAATCGGTAGTGTCCATGACACGGGCAAGGAATGGGACCGATGTTTTGACCCCGGTGATCTTGTACTCGCGCAATGCCCTTTTCATCCGCTGGACAGCCTCATACCGGTTGGAACCCCAGACGATCAGCTTGGATATCAGCGGATCATACCAAAGTGGGATATCATAGCCTTCGTATACCGATGCATCAACCCGTATGCCGAGTCCGGATGGTTCGGTCAGATGTCGCATTTGACCCGGGCTGGGCATAAAATGGTTATCCGGGTCTTCTGCATAAATGCGGCATTCAATGGCATGGCCGCGCTGCACTACTTCTTCCTGGTTGATTTTCAGATGTTCGCCCGAGGCGATCAGGATTTGTTCCTTGACCAGGTCAACTCCGGTGACCCGCTCGGTGATCGGGTGTTCCACCTGGAGACGCGTATTCATTTCCAGGAAGTAATAGTTCAGGTCATTGTCGACCAGAAATTCAATGGTGCCAGCACCTTCATAATTGACCGATCGGGCAGCCTGCACCGCGTACCGTCCCATTTCCCGGCGCACTTCCGGGGTCAGGAGCGGGGACGGTGTTTCTTCGATAATCTTCTGATGCCGGCGCTGAACGGAACATTCCCTTTCACAGAGATGGATGACATGTCCAAATTTGTCGGCAAGGATTTGAAATTCAATATGGTGAGGATTCTCGACGTATTTTTCAACATAGACAGTGTCGTCTCCGAACGCCGACCTGGCTTCTGACCGGGCTGCCCGGAGAGAAGGGAGAATATCCTTTTCTTTCCGCACCAGGCGCATCCCTTTGCCTCCTCCCCCCGCGGAGGCTTTGATCATCACCGGGAGGCCGATTTCCCTGATAATATCAAGCGCCTGTGGGCCGGACTTTAGTGATTCGTCAGTACCCGGAACAACCGGGACGCCTGACCGGATCATGGTTTTGCGGGCCGTAATTTTATCGCCCATGGTCAGGATGACTTCTGGCGACGGCCCGATGAAAATGATGCCTTCGTCTTTGCAACGCGAAGAAAACCGGGCATTTTCCGAAAGAAAACCATAACCCGGGTGAATGCCCTGGGCACGGGATTTTTTTGCGGCTTCAATGATCCGGTCGATATGGAGGTACGATTCGACCGAAGGAGCCGGGCCTATCAGGTAGGCTTCATCGGCATACCTGACATGCTGCGCGGTACGGTCGGCTTCCGAATAGACAGCCACTGTGCGGATGCCCATTTCCCGGCAGGATCGCATAACCCGCAAGGCGATCTCGCCGCGGTTAGCGACCAGGATTTTCTCGATCATGTCAGAACTTACGGTTAGGTCAAGGGCTCAAATATAGAAGTTTTTACATGTTTATTAAACTTAAGGAAAAGTTGGGGGTTGAGCAAAACGGAATCGGATATCAGACTATAGATATCAGATAATAGATAACGGATACCAGATAACAGATACCTGATCCCGCCAATGAGTTTATGTGAGCCCTTATGCCTTTTGGCTTACCGTGTTACCGTCATCCTCCGTGTTTCGGTGAAGCTGCCTGCCTGGAGGGTATACAGGTAAATTCCCGCTTCCAGGCGGCCTCCATTGATTTTGAGCATATGTTTTCCGGCCGGCACAAAGCCTTCATTCTGCTGCAAAACCACCCGGCCGGTGATGTCGCGCACCTGAAGCGTGACCTCATTGCCGTTGGCCAGGGTGTAGTTGATTTCCGTAAAGTCGCTGAAGGGATTGGGATAGTTCTGATCCAGCGAACTCATGGCTTTACCCACGTCGACACCGTCGATCGGATTGGAATGGTCGTTGATGTTCAGGCGGATCATGACGTTCCTCGCTGCCGGATAACCCGTCGTCGCCCATGCAGCGTAATCGTCTCCCCTTGAAACGCTGACCGCATCCAGCAGGCGGAAACTGTAATCGGCCCCGATCTTCAGGTTGTCATACCTCTTGATGGCTGTCTCAGTATGGGTGTTGCTGTATTCGATGCAGGCATAGACCTTGTCGCCGGCTTCGAGGAATTCCGATTCGCCGTCCTTGTCGAGAGCCATGGTGATCCACTTGCCGATCATGGTGGAGTCATAGATCACATAGGAAGTACCCAGCAATTCATATGGGGTAAGGTCATCACCTTCGGTTGGTACCTGGAAAAGCTTGAAGCAGTAATCAATCGAGCCGTCAGCCAGTCCGCCGGCAATATAGACCGAAATGGAACTCACTTCGCAATTGGCAAAGATGTTGTAGATGCTACCTACCAGATGCCCCAGGTTGGGCAGGTCAACCGTTCCATAGGCTTCGATCCCCCAGTTGTAATTCTCTTCCGATGTGTTATCGGCGTGGGAATAAACGCTGTCGGTGACATTGAAGTAAACCGTTTTCGTGTTGTCTGCGGGAGTGTTTTCCGGGTCTTTCTGCTGATAATTGTAAGTAACCAGGTAATGGCCGAAATCAACCGGAGCATAAGAATCGGCGATCAGGGTGGTATCTATGATCAGGGTTGGGATGGTTTTTGGTTCACTTGATTTATGAAAGACATTTTGATTGTTTTTGACAATATCAACTTCAAAAAAGGCTTCCTCGGAATCGTATTCGCCGAAGTTCAGGGCACTGCCCCTGAAATTCATGTAATTTCCGCCACCGGCCAGCTGTGATTTCGGGATCATGAAAATGGGCGATGCCAGGGTATTGTCGTCTTTGTCGTCCCATTCCATTTCGGCAAACTTCAGCTTCAGGTCATAATCCCAGGCCTCGGCCAGCGAGAAATCGTCGATTTGCCAGAAGTAGAGGCTGGTATTCCTCCAGGTGAATTTGAACTGGACATTCGATTGTCCGGCGGCCACATCGGAAATGTTGGCTTCGAAGATGGCTGGCACTCCCGGTGAGGTGTTGTTCGGGCGTCCTTTGTGGCGCACTCCCCAGCCGACATCATATTGTGCGGAATGGACCCAGTTGTCGACCGATACTTCCAGCAGCATCTGCCAATATTCACTGTCGTTGTAGCACATGAAGCAGGTCTGGTAGGAAACGATCACCGAACCGTGGGTTGAACAGTCGATCGGCGGAAAAACGATCGAGTTGTCCAGGTCGACCCGGGGATCCTTGCCTTCATTGTACTGGTCGAGAAACAGGCATAAACTGCCGTTTTCGGCTGTCGTTGATCTCATAGGAGGCTCGCGGGTCAGGATAGAACTGACCAGGCTGTCGTTGGGCCACCAATGCCAGTTATAACCTATGTCTTTGGGATCCAGCATGTAAAATCCCTCAGGCGCGGTCCATCCCTTGGGGTCATTCAGGTTTTCCCAACCAAAGGTTTCCAGGTAAAACACCTGGCCGTTCCCTTTAAGCCCGGGAATGGCTTTGGAATCCTGTGCCTTCAGCAACGCCGGGGTCAACAGGCATAAGGCCAGAAGCAGGGTAAGCGTTCTTTTCATGGTTTAAATGTTAAAGGTACACTTGTAAAAATACGAAAAGGTTTCGGGTTTCAGATTTCAGATCCGGGACATTTGTAAAAAAAATAGCCTGAAGTCCCGGATCTCATATCCGAAACCTCTTCTCCTTGACAATGACCGTGGATTGGGAACTGCAGTTGAAGGGCGGAAATCCGACGCTGTAATAGTAAGGCATCCGTTTGTTAAACGAGCATTTTTTGAAGCCAAACAAATCCCTATCTTGCATATATCAATCTTTTAATAACCTATAAAACCGATGAATATTCCCGTTCTCCATGTAACCGAAAAAACCCTGGCGGAGGCCTATGAAAAGGCGTTGATCAGGTTATACAAGGAAGGTATCAGGATAAAAACCCAGTACGATAAGCCGGGTGACCCCCTGAGTATCGACAGCACCATGAACATCACCATCCTCGAACCCGAGACCGATCCGATGATCCATAAGGCCTTTCCCGGCGGAATTGACGACCTCCGGGAATATGTGCTAGAACTGAAGGGATTTAAGGATCACTGGGTGAAAAATATGAATGACCCGGCCGATACCCGCTGGGAGTACACTTATCATGGGCGGCTGGCTGCTTACGGTTCCTGGAAGGAACTCCGCGATCCAGCGGTAAAAGAAAGCTCGTACATAGCGGGATTTACGGTAGACCAGATCGAGCAGGTGATCGGCAAGCTGGTCAAGCAGCCTTTCACCCGCCAGGCCCAGATGATCACCTGGATGCCCCAGCTCGACGCCCAGGTGTATGATCCTCCCTGCCTGCAGTCACTGTGGTACAGGGTCCTGGAAGATGAGGAGGGAGTCTGGTGGCTCAACTGCAACATCCGGTTCCGCAGCAATGATGCCTGGGGGGCCAATTTCATGAACATGTTCGGCTTTGTGCAGTTCAGCCGCGAGGAGATCGCCGATAAATTGGCGGAACGCACCGGAAAAACGTTAAAACTGGGCCGGCTAAACTGGCAGGCCGATTCCTTCCATATATACGGCAAGGATATTGAAAAGGCCGCCGGCTTGCTGTTCGACCGCATCGACACCATGCCCTTTGAGGAGCGGACCTATAATTTCCATGATGAATTCATCCAGGATATGTACCGGATGGCCGACCTGACCATTCTCCCGAAAATAGAACGGTATGGAAAGGAGTGAGAAGGAACTCCGGATCTACTTCTGCGGTTCCATCCGGGGCGGACGGCAGGATGCACTGTTGTACCACGACCTGATCATGTTCCTGAAAAACTTCGGGAATGTGCTGACCGAGCATATCGGCCGGCCGGACCTGGTGGACGAACGCGAGACCCCACCCTCACAGGTCCATGACCGCGATCTGACCTGGCTCCGCTCGGCCGACCTGGTGATCGCCGAAGTATCTACCCCCAGCCTGGGAGTGGGGTATGAGCTGGGCATGGCCGTCAATTGGGGAAAGCCCATCCTGTGCCTCTACCGCAAACAGGAAGGGGAAAGCCTTTCGGCCATGATCTCAGGATCACCCGGTATCAAGGCGGTTGAGTACGACTCTGTTGACGAAGCTAAAAGATGGATAGACAACTTTATTAAGACTTAGAGACCAGAGACCAAGAGACTGAAGACCAGAGACCAAGAGACTGAAGACCAGAGACCAAGAGATTAAGAGACCAAGAGACTAAGAGACTAAGAGACCAAGAGACTAAGGATTATCGGATCCTATATCCCGAATCCAAAATCCCAAATCCAGTATTAAAAGATTTTGTAATGTGAAAAAGGTTGTTGTATATTTG
>Ga0163209_1001253_pt1 | contig 11145 bp, 9 predicted proteins | sample Kivu_160m_FD_113538 | JGI IMG/M metagenome (GOLD analysis project Ga0163209, IMG submission 113538) | Freshwater microbial communities from Lake Kivu, Western Province, Rwanda to study Microbial Dark Matter (Phase II) - Kivu_160m | ecosystem: Environmental > Aquatic > Freshwater > Lake ... | reverse complement strand
TGTTCATCAGTATTTTTGTCCTGATATCCATTGCCATCTACGCCACCTCCCTCGCACCGGTAACCTGGGTTCTGATCTCCGAGATCTTCCCCAACCGTATCCGTGGAAAGGCCTCTTCAATGGCAGTGGTAGCCTTGTGGGCAGCCTATTTTGTCCTGGTGTTCACCTTCCCGGTGCTAGCTGAAAACCTTGGAACCTACGGACCCTTCTATGTTTACGCCTGTATCTGCGCTCTTGGATTTGCATTCGTAAAAACCCGGGTGAAAGAGACCAAAGGGAAAACCCTCGAAGAACTTGAAAGAGTGATGAAAAGTCATTGAGGACACAGACCACTAACAATTTCTTACCCGGGAATTTATCTCTTCTGTTTTACATGCAAAAGCAGAAGTAAAGGATTTTCAGCCCCCGTATAGCTGTCCAAATACTGTATGACCTGATCCCTTTTATCCGGCTTAAGAACATTTAGGTTTTTAAGACAGCTTTTGTCTAAAGGCCACACATCTTCGATATACATAGGCGAAGTAATGAAACCGAATTCGGGATAATAGCTCGAGAGAATGATTTGCGGTATTCCGAAAACATCATTTTCCCAAACTGATATTATTTCAGGCCCAGCTTCCGCTTCAATACAATTTCTGGAACGCTGTACGGCAAAAGCCTCATTTGTCTTTTTATCAAGGATCATTGGCTGAAGCCTGTCATTACTGCAAAAAATAAAGATGAAATAATCGGGCAGGTCAACAGGACCGATAATTAAGTTGAAGTCAAAACCCGTTTTGAACACTTCCCGGCCAGTAAGGAAGTTCAGTGTTTGCCCGGTACCTCCCAAATTAAAATAATAAAGGGCCTTGGGTTGAGATTGTAACGAAAAGGAATAAAGCGTATCGACAAATCGCTCCCAAAACATCAAAGACCGGTCGCTTCGAATAATTCGTTGATTAGATAAATTGGTCAGACACAGGCTGTCATTATTGGGCTTCATCAGAACCTGTCTGACCATTTGGAGATCCTGGTTAAAAACGGCGATGCTTGAGAAGTCCTCTGTCGGAGCCAGCGGCCGTTCAAATGAAACAGCGAAATGAGAATCATCAATAAAAACCGGCTGAAAATTGGCTTTGGTCTTACACTTCCTATCAAAAAAGGATTGAGCCATTAAAGTTCCTTCAACCGAATACTTCAGAATAATACGAGTCATCTCATCAATGACAATCACATATTGTTCTTTCGGATCAATACCCGCATAATGGGGATGCAGGTATTCTCCTGGTCCGCGGCCTTTGCGCCCAATGGTACGAATGAATTTCCCTTCCCGGTTAAAGAGTAACACATTGTCCTCTTTTTCCGAAGCAATCAGAAAATAATGATCGGATACATCCAGGCTGGTGAACATCGAGAAGTAAGACTCAGGAGTCGACTCGAAACTGATAATGTCAACATCTTGTATCAAACGGCTTAATGGAAACTCTCTGAAGTCCTTCGATGCATCAAGTACATCAATAGTGATCGGGTACGTTTTGGTCTCCTCTGATAATTGACCTGGATTTGTCTTACACGCCGGTACTACGTTTAAGAAAATCAAAAAGACAAGTAACTGAATAAATGGGGGAACCACACATCGATTCCAGGCTACATTACCATGAAATTTCAAATCCCATATTGTCGGTTTTGTCTTGAAAATCATTTATAATATTAATACTTCTTATCGTGATTGTCACGAAAAAAAAAGGAACTTAGATACAAGTAATAGCTATTGTTGAGATTGAAGCTCCTCGCGGCAAGCCGCGAGGAATCTTCGATCCCAAGACAACCTTATAATTGCTCGCTTACCCCGCTGTAAGCAAAGGGGAATGCGCTCGGGATTCATACCCATGATTGAAAATACTGCCAAAAACCGACTTTTCGGAAAGTCGAGTGACCTCCTTCCTATCATTGATTTGTATTAAGTTCTTTAGAAAATAAAAGGTTTATCTTGCCAGGGCCAAAGGAATGGAATTGTTGGGTGCATAGTCATTCTCAGCTGGAAGGAAATCCGGCGCTGGAGCAGCGCACTGACCACTTGCATACACCACATAAATTCCATCTTCCTTTCTCCATTGTTTGTAATGATTCCAGTCTTCACAATAAGAAATCCGATCAGCAATCATTTGGCTCTCTTCATTACTTGCATAATAATCAGTCGAATAAGAAGTTTCACTGGCATTATACATATTCAACTTATAATACTGGTCATCAGCCGGTCTCAATCCATTAGAACTCGATTCCAAACTAATTAAACTGTTGGCTCTCCCCTTTAAGATTCCATTGTTGTTATTAGAACCATAATTCGGAATAAAAGCTTGGTTGATGAAGGCAAAATAGCTAAGTCCTAAAAGAACTAAGAATTTTTTCATTTGATTTAAATCGATTTGGTTAACAAAATGATTTAAAAGAAATACAATCGAAATTATGCTCCCTAAGATTAAAACCCAAAGAAAGTATTCTCCGTCGAAAACTTTCTAAGTATTCGTAAATTATTGATTTTCTGCTACTTTCCCCCCCCCGTTTTAAAAGCTCAGGAAAGTTTTCTGATCACCCAAGATCAGCCTGTGAAAATGGTTATTATGCTTTAACTTTTACTGTAAAAACCAATCATTCAAACCGATGAGTATTAAACAAAACTGCCCGTTTGAAGCTACCCAGTTGCTGATCTCCATCTTACGATCCTACCCACGCAGAAATGGACGCTCTTTGCAGCCGGTGCATCGTGTTTCCGGCGTAGATGTATCCAAGTACAAACCGGGTGGCTCAACACCCCAGGTTTACAGCTTATTTAAATACGGATACGGCCTAGGGATCGAACCGGCCTGGCTGTTGGTCCTAGCCTCAAAAACCTGTCAGGGAGATATTGATGATAAGAAGCTTGAGAACATTATCACCAAGTTCCACGAATTTTCAATCGCCATGGATACTGCCATTGACATAGCGGTTAAAGAGGTTGCGGGATAGAGATGGGATTCAGGGCAGAGGGCAAAAGGCAAAAATTAGTTATAAGTCATTAAGTAAGAAGTTGTTATGTGTAACCCCAGACTTCAGTCTGGGGGAATCGGGTGTGGGTGTGTGATTCATGACTAGCCCCGGACTTCAGTCTGAGGGCACTTACCGTTCCACAAGGAAATCCGCAATTGGCATGACCAGGATCCCATCGATATTATCCCGGAAGGTCTTGTCCATCGTCAGAAGGTATTTGGGATAATGATCTTTGACGCCTCGCAGGGGATTCAATTCCCGATCCAGGGTGGTTGCATCATTCACAAGATAGGACACCTGGATATAGATTCTTGATCCGGTGTGTTCGGCAACAAAATCAATCTCCAGTTCTCCCCATTTACCGGTGTATACCTGGTAACCTCTCCTCCGGAGTTCCAGCATAACAATATTTTCCAGGATTCCCCCGATCATACGGTCGTGGTACCCCATCACAGCGTAAATCAGGGAGGGATCTCCCACATAGTATTTTTCCTGGGTTTTCAGAACCTCCTTCCCTTTCACATCATACCGTGGGGTTCGGTACACGATAAAGGCACTCTCCAGTGCTTTCAGATAGTTGTAAACCGTATTGATGTCGATTTTCCGCTGCTGGCTCTTAAAGTAGTCGGCCACGTTTTTCCCGGAAAACCGGTTGCCAATATTATCAAAAACGAACCGCACCACCCGTTCCAGCAATTCTACATCGCGGATGTTGTGGCGCTGTATGGTATCACGGAGGAGTACGGATGAATAAATGTCGTACACAATTTTCCAGGCTGTTTCCGTATGGTACTCCGCCGTGTGAAATAACGGGAATCCGCCCAGTCGGAGATACTCATTAAAGGACTGATACCGGTCGGGGATTATACCGGGCCGCAACTGTTGCCTGAAATGAAGATGTTCGGAAAAAGAAAGGGTGTACAGGTGAATCTCCACATATCTACCGGCAAGAAAGGTAGCCAGCTCCGACGAAAGCAAGCGGGAGTTTGAACCAGTGATGTAAACGTCCGCATTAAAATCAACCATCAGGGAATTGACAGCTTTTTCCCATCCACTCACCTCCTGGATTTCATCGAGCAGCACATAATAACGCTTGGGCCCAACGATCAACCCTGCGATATGTTTGTACAACATACTGGCATCGGTGAGATCTGCAACGGTGAAGCTTTCAAAGTTTATCAGAATGATATGATCCTGAGGAATCCCCCGATCAATAAGGTGGTCACGGAGCATCTGAAGGAAAGCGGACTTCCCACACCGACGAATGCCCGAAATGATTTTAACCAACGGCTTATCAATGAACGGGCCAATTTCCTGTAGATAAAGATCCCGGGAGATCATAATAGTTTTTTATGGTTACAACCACAAAGATATTCTATTTTCCAATATTTTTAGGGTTATAGGCGGAAATAATAAGGCAGAAGGCAAAAGGCAGAAGGCAAAAATCAGTAAGAAGTGGATAAGCAAGAAGGTATTATGAATAACCCCAGACTTCAGTCTGGGGTGGGTACTACATGGATCCTATGACTAACCCCGGACTTCAGTCCGGGGGCAAGCAGGTGGGGTATCAGTGTGGGTGTAAGATCAACCGCTGACAGAGGTTTTCCGGAACCTGGGCGATTCTCTCAGCAGGATCCCCAGGATCATGATGGCCAGAGCGCATAGGACGAAGAAGGTCATGAAACCGCCGATATACTGATTCTGCCGGATGCTCATCCCGGCAACAAACACCATCCCGGTGATCTGGCCTACCCATAACAACAAACCTTGCGAGGTGGATTCCGGGGCCGGATAACTAACCTCCGCAGCATACTGGAATCCTACAGGTCCGGCGGCCATCACAAAGAAACCCAGGATGAACGAACCGGCAAGGGTAATCCCATAGATGAACCCGGGATCATGGGATAAATGATCGGCCAGTGCAAGACACGCCATGCCCGGGACCATGCCGGTCATGCAAATCACCAGGAAAAATTTACGTTTCTTATAAACATCTGACAGCCAGGGTATTATTAAAGCTCCAATAATTCCTCCGACCAACATGACTCCCCCGATCAAACCCTCTGAATCCTTAACTCCCATGTGCTCTGCAATGGCATCCGTCATGCTGCTGACCGCATTGAATATTCCAAGCCCCAACAAGAAAATGACCAGAATGAGCCTCATGTCACGCAATCCCAGGATATGCTTAAAACCAACCCTGAAAGTTGGCCTTTCGAGCGATTCATCCCCCGGAGGGGTTGGCGGGATTTCCCTGATCAGCAATAACGATACAACACCCGCCGCTGCAGTAATAATCCCGTAGATCATCAGCATTTTCCCAAATCCTTCTCCATATCCGGGCTTATCGGGACTGATCCCGATCATCAGCGGAGTTACCAGCATGGCTATAATGATCCCGAGATACTGGGCTAAGGCCGATAGGCCTGCTGCCGTTCCCCTTTCTCGCAATGGAAACCAGCGAACCGTGATAGCAGTAACTGCATTCAGCACAAAGGGCTGGGCAATGGCTAATCCGGTCTGAGCCAGCAGCACAATGATGAAATTATCGGCAAAAAACCCTTTGCAGAGGCCCGATACCACCGTTATGGCGGCTCCAATGCCAAGCCCGGTCCTGATTCCGTAAGTGTCAATCACGTATGAAGCCGGGATGCTGACGACAATATAGACCAGCATGTAGACCAAGGCCAGAAAGTCGATATTGAATAGCCCATCCGGATTAAATTGTCCCTGATAAAACACTTCTGCCGGCCTGGCCACCGCTGCATGTGCAAGCCACTGGATCTGAATGACGATCGAGAGAAACATGTACACTGCCAGGATGACCCAGCGGTAAGCATACACCGGATTTGCACTTTGCTCCTTTGCACTTGTTGTCATAGATAACCTCCTCATTTTAAGGCCCTTTTCAACTGTGCCGTCGATCACTTTTCAACTCAGGCCGCCGAAAGTTATTCAAAAACAATTGATCGGGTTCGATTGGTGTTACTGATTTTCTGGTATTACACTTTGTGACAGCAACCCATTGATCCCGTCTTCTATAAGATCAACCATAAACTAATACGTAGGGCATCCGCTCTAGTTCTTGAGGCAGCGGACCGAGAAACCGTTGTCACCGTAGTCATACCCCCGGGTTACATAGCCGTAGTTGTAGCCCAGGCACAGGCGCCTGGCGTTCAATTCATCTCCCTCCGAAGCAGACCAGAAGAGGGCGTAGCTGCCAAGGGTGACGAAGCCCCAGCGGTAGTAGCGAGCTCCACCGGGAAGGGCTTTAAAACGACTTGCATTTGTGGCTCCTGTATTTGGACCTTCCCAATGTTTAGTTCCAGATTCTTTCATAAAATTTCCGGCAGAGCTGCCTAAATAATCTGTTAGAATAGTCCACTCTCCTTCAGTCGGCAGATGCCAGCCGGAAGGGCAGGCGGTTTTGGCGGCCTCCCAATTATATAACACTCCATACGTGTCAAAGTTATCAGTTGCTTTTGCATCAGCTACGCTACTACCTTCATAATCATATACGTAGTAAAATGGATCGGTAGCTGATCCACTATAATGTGGACTTACCGAGGGCAAAAAAGCAAGATTCTCAGCCATCCATGTCTGATCATTAATTTTTACCGTTGCATAAATTTTCCAATTGCGGGTATCGATCATTGTTCCAGAAACAGGTTTTATTTCAGGTTTAAAAGAAAGTACTCTTCCAAATTGAGTACCGCTGGCATCAATGGCATAACTCCTGAAGAAATACTCCTGCCCATAGTTAACAGTAATCTTTTGAGTAAAAGTTCCCGGGCCATTATCATTTTCAGAACAATTGTCATTTAATGTTGGCTCGGGATTCGTTCCCCAGTAAAATCCTCTTTTAGTCACTACTCCACCCGATTGATTGATCACTTCTCCAATGAGAATGACTGATTCCAATGAAACGATTTCATAAGAAACGGTTTTGACAACAGATAAATCGTTTTTCTCGCATGAAGATGAAAGAATTAAAACAACGAAGAGAATTAAGACTAATCTTATCATTGATTGGTTGTTTTAAGGTATGATAGAGCGTTCATAATATTAAATAAAATTCTTCTCTTGTCAATTTCATTTGAACCCTCATGTCCTATTTGTGTTAAATAGCTAAATTGCCAACATGAAATTCCTCGGAGCCCATGTCAGTACCGAAGGTGGAGTGGAAAATGCCCCCGTGAATGCGCACAAGATCGGGGCCAATGCATTTGCACTCTTTCTTAAAAATCAGCGCCAATGGGTGACAAAACCCCTGTCGCAGGAAAGTATATCAGCCTTTAAAAAGAACTGTGAGACACACGGATTTACTCCGCAGCAGATCCTGCCCCACGACGGCTATCTGATCAATATCGGAAGCCCGGATCCGGAGATGCTCGATAAATCCAGGGCAGCCTTCCTCGACGAGATGCAGCGCGCCGAACAGCTGGGGCTCGACCGGCTCAATTTTCACCCTGGTAGCCATCTGAACAAAGTAAGCGAGGAAGAGTGCCTGATAACCATTGCGGAATCAATCAACCAGGCGCTGGATAGAACCCGGGGCGTTACGGCCGTTCTGGAGATAACGGCCGGCCAGGGCACGAATGTGGGTTATTCCTTCGAACATCTGAAATTCATCATCGATCGCATCCACGACCAGTCGAGGATCGGCGTTTGCATCGACACAGCCCATTCCTATTCGGCCGGATATGATTTAAAAACCGTACCGGGATTCGAAGCCACTTTCAGGAAGTTCGATGAGATCATCGGGTTTAAATATCTGAAAGGAATGCATATCAACGATTCAAAGAAGGAGTTCGGCTCGCGGGTCGACCGGCATGAAAACCTCGATAAAGGGACCTTAGGGATTTCTCTGTTTGAACGGATTATGAAGGATCCCCGGTTCGATAATATACCCCTGATCCTGGAGACTCCTGACGAAGAGAGGTGGGCGGAGGAGATCAAGCTACTTCGCAGCCTGGCATCTTAAAGTTGTCAACTCTTGAAGAGTTGACAACTTTAAAAGTACCCCTCCCTTTGTAGCATGTAAGTCAGGCTGTACTTCGCTGCTTCTTTGGCTCCCGCCGTTTCCCTGAAGGGCTGGCGGATGAGGGTGGCTTTTGTGTCAGGAACGGGCAGGCTTTCGTCTATGAAAACCAAACCGGTCTGCATATTGTCCAGAGCAGTCCGGGCATAGGCCAGTCCATCCTCCGAGGTGATGATCAGCACATCGGGTACCGGTGAACCGGTGTAAAGGATTTCATCCGGAGAGATGATAATATCGGAAGCGGAAAATCCAATGCCTACGGTGACCGGGTAGCTCCCTTTTTTCGTGGCATTCAAACCGGCCCGTATGGCGCTGATGGCAAATTGTTCGGCAGCGCTTTGTACTCTTTCCCCTGCCGATCCTGCCAGTTGGATGCGCACCGGGTGACCGAGGGTATGACTAACCGTGACCGGGATCTCTGGTGACAGATCGAGCAAAGACCGGGTGTTTTCCCTGGGCTTGAACGAAGGCCCCGTGATCTGCTTATCAGCATAAACCTTAACAGGCAGATCGGCTTCCTCCACCACCTTAGCCAGCTTCATCCCCGGATTCGATTTGACTCCGTAGCTGGTGCATATTTCCATCACCTCCACAAGGCAGAAGCCTGGTCTGGAGATTGCAGTGGCCAGGGACTCTGAGAAATCCCCGATCCCGAGGACCCGCTCCACGTAGGAAGCGCCGGCTGCGGATACAATGGAACAAATGTCTGCGGCAGGTTCGGTTGCGCCTTCGGGAAGCGTTGGGGTTTTAAAACCGCACGGGGTGAATTCGCTCGGCTGACCGCCTGTCATTCCATACAGCATATTATTATGGATCACCACCGTCATGTTGAAATTCCGGTGGGCGGCATGAATGAGATGCTGCATTCCGATAGTTGTTCCACCATCACCGATAAATACAATAACCTTTTTATCCGGATGATCCAATCCGGCGGTTATTCCCATTGCAAGTGCAACCGACCTGCCGTGGAGGCCGTGCACGGTGTGGGTTTTGAAAGCCTTGTCGATAATCCCGTGACAGCCGATATCGGTTACCAGGATGACATCCAGCAGGGGGATACCCAGCTGCTGAAGCGCCTTGTCGGTGTTTTCCGACAGGGTGGTATGGCTGCAGCCTTTGCAGAAAGGTAGCCGTTCTTCATTAAGATATACTCTTTCCATGGTCAAGGACTTCTCGCGTGATTGTTTCAGGTGTGATCATTTTTCCGAACGAGGTAATGCCGGTCACAGAAGACGGACATTGGGCGCCGAACAGCAATTGCCGGAACTGGCCGGTGAGGTTTTCTTCGGCGATGATCACCCGTTCATGCCTGCCCATGATCCGGAAATACTCCGGAGGAACCGGATACAACGTTTTTGCCACCAGCAGGGAAACCTGATGACCGGCCCCCCTCGCCTCCTTCACCGCTTCCCTGGCGGCCTGGGCGGTTATCCCGTAGGAAACGACCAACACATCGGCCTTCCCCTGTTCATCCCAGTCAAATTCCGTGAAATCAGGCAGGTGCTTCAGGATCTTCTCATGCAGTCTCACGGAGTTGCCCAGCGCTTCTTTTCCGGAGTTTTGGATGATTCCCTTCCTGTTATGGGTGGAAGCAGTCAAACGCACCTGGTGTCTGTCATTCCCAACCGGCAGGAAAGGAGGGACCAGGTCTTCATCCGGATCATACGGAAGATATTCTCCATCGGACTGAAAGGTTTTCCGTTTGGCCGGATGGATCGGCGGCAGATCGGCAATGTCCAGGTTGCCCAGTGTCATTACCTCCTCCTTGGAGGTCAGCAGTATGACCGGCGTCCGGCAGGTAACGGCTGTTTCAACGGCATTAGCCGTCAGTTTCCAGCAATCCAAAGCGTTGCTGACACTGATCACCGGAATGGCCATTCCCCCGCTCAGGGTGCCGGTCACCAAGCCCAGGTCGCCCTGCGCGCCCATGGTCGCAGTACCCGTCGCCGGACCGAGCCGTTGCACCAGGATGATCACCATCGGCAACTCCATCATGCAGGCCATGTTGATGCTTTCGATCATCAACGCATAGCCGGGAAAGGAGGTGGCCGTGACGGGAATCTTGCCTGTCGCGGCCAATCCGCTCATAAGCTGGAGCGTCGTGATCTCATCCGGAGCGGCCATGAAGGCCGGAAACCTTTTTGAAGCATAATAGTAGAGGAGGTTGGCCGGAGTGATCGGATAACCGATAAAGACATCGGCACCTGCCCTGACCGCGGCTTCCGTGATCAGCCGGGAGCTGTCGGTAAAAATGACCTTATGACTCATGGGCGTGAGTTTAGCTTTCAAATGTAGGCAAAATGAACTCTCTAAAAAATGAGCAACCCCATTGAGCCGTTCAGGCTAAAATGGTACATTTATCCCGCATTCTTTTCATCTTAACAACAAGTAACCGCCATGTCAGCCACCGTACAATTTACCGCGCCGGATCATTTTCTGGTGGACGAGCTTTTCACCGAAGAACAGAAGATCATCCGGGGAGCCATCCGCGATTGGGTTAACCGATTTGTAAAACCTGATATCGAGGATTGGTTCGAAAAATGTGAATTTCCAAAACACCTGGTCAAAGAGCTCGGGGCAATGGGCGTTTTCGGCCCGTTCATCCCGGAGAAGTACGGCGGGGCCGGGCTCGATTATACCTCCTACGGCATCATCATGCAGGAACTGGAACGGGGCGATACGGGCATCCGGTCGCTGGCTTCGGTCATGACCTCCCTCGTGATGTTCCCGATCTACGCCTATGGCAGCGAAGAACAAAAAATGAAATACCTGCCCAAACTGGCTACCGGCGAACTGATCGGCTGCTTCGGGCTGACCGAACCGAACCACGGATCGGATCCGGGAAGCATGATCACCCGGATCAAGGACATGGGGGACCATTACCTGCTTAACGGCGCTAAAATGTGGATCACCAATTCCACCATCGCCGACGTTTCCATCGTTTGGGCCAAGGATGAAAACAATATTGTACGGGGATTGATCGTAGAGAAAGGTTTACACGGATTTACCGCTCCGGAAACTCACGGCAAATGGTCGTTGCGGGCTTCGGTGACAGGAGAATTGGTATTCGATGATGTGAAGGTCCCGAAGGATTGCCT
>Ga0163209_1001252_pt1 | contig 11150 bp, 11 predicted proteins | sample Kivu_160m_FD_113538 | JGI IMG/M metagenome (GOLD analysis project Ga0163209, IMG submission 113538) | Freshwater microbial communities from Lake Kivu, Western Province, Rwanda to study Microbial Dark Matter (Phase II) - Kivu_160m | ecosystem: Environmental > Aquatic > Freshwater > Lake ... | reverse complement strand
GTGCCTACCGCTGCGGCGGTGGCGAACGCATTATGCAAATACGACGGGATCCGCAGACATAAACTCCCGATGCGGAGAAAGGAATAAACTACCCACCCCCGGGAGCACGTCTTAAAAGTTCATTTTTTTTTCTTCACCACGGAGGCACAAAGACACAAAAGATTGAGAACTAATAACCTTTTTCTCCGTGACTCCGTGTCTTCGTGGTGAAATTTTACTTTTGAGACATCCTCTTCGGGTATTATTTCGCCGGCTCCCAGAAGCAGTTCTTCGGCGAGGAGATCTTCCCTTCGGTCTTCAGTTTCTTCATCGCCTTGTCAACCTCTTTCCGCTCAATGCCCGCGATCTCCACGATCTGCCCGGCGCTCAACGGCTTACCGGCCTTTTTGATGGTATCAAATACTTTTTCGGTAATGTCCATGGGCTTTATGTTTGTTAAAAACAAAAGTATGAAATCTGGTTGAAAACCACGGAGGCAAATCACTCAGAAGCACTGAGAAAAGAGTTATCTTTACACATTATTTTTACCTGTGAACTAGAGATAACGCGATGATCCTGCTGAAGAACGGAACATACATCGACTGGCGGACGCTGGGGTTCAGCCGGGCCGACATTGTGGTGGGTGAAGGCCGCGACGGGGGCCTCTGGTTCCTCCTGGCCAATGAGAAGCCGGACCGCATCACCAAAGTGATCGACTGCACCGGGAAATATATCACCCGCTCCTTTGCCAACGGCCACCACCACGTCTATTCCGCGCTGGCCCGCGGAATGCCGGCGCCGAAAAAGAGCCCGGAGAACTTCCGGGAGATCCTGCAGTATGTCTGGTGGACGCTTGACAAGGCGCTGGACCTTGAGATGATCCGCACCGGCGCCCTCGTCACCGCCATCGCCTGCGCGAAGAACGGCGTGACCCTGGTCATCGACCACCATGCCTCGCCCAACGCCATAGAGGGCAGCCTGGAGACCATCGCCCGGGCATTCGACGAAGTGGGAGTCGGACACCTGCTTTGTTACGAGATCACTGACCGGGATGGTGCAGTAGTTGCCCGGAAAGGGCTGGAGGAGACGGCCGAGTACCTCGCACACCGGCAGGGGCTGGTAGGCCTCCACGCCTCCTTCACAGTGGGCGATGAAACGCTGAAAGCGGCGGTGGAACTGGCATTGAAGCACAAGTCAGGTATCCACATTCATGTGGCAGAAGACCGGTACGACCAGGAGCAATGTCTTGAAGCACACGGGAAACGGGTTATCCGGCGACTGACGGATGCAGGTGCGTTAGATCTGCCAAAGACCATCCTCGGCCACTGCCTGCACCTCGACGAGGATGAACGGCGACTGGTGGCAGGATCGAAAGCCTGGGTGGTGCAGAACATGGAAAGCAACCTGAACAATTCAGTGGGATTCTTCAACTCCGCCGGTCTCGGCGGGCGGATCATGCTCGGCACCGACGGAATGCACAGCGACATGATGCGCAGCGCCAAAGCGGCCTACTTCGCCGGGCATAATTTCGATGCGATCGATTATGAAGGCGCCTACCGGAGGTTCAGGAATGTTCACCACTACCTGCTGAATAACGGTTTTTCCGGTGACGGCGACAACAACCTCGTGGCGCTGGATTACGATTCGCCGACCCCCATGGAGCGGGATAACTTTTACGGCCATTTCCTGTTTGGCCTCGAATCGCGGCATGTCCGCCACGTGATCTCGCAGGGCAGGCTGATCGTGGAGGATGGGGAAGTGGTAACAGTGGATGAAGGATCAATACTCCGGGAATCGCAAGCCCAGGCAAGGAGACTTTGGGAGCAGATGATTGCTTATGGGACCCAGCCTGATAATTAACGGAACTCTTGTTTCAGCATCCTGGAGCCGGCAGAAAGATATTGCCGTTGAAGGGGGAAAGATCACATGCACAGGGAAGATTGATCCTGATGACTTCGCGGGTTGCCAGGTGATCGATGCCACGGGCCGGTATATCTTCCCGGGGGGATTCGATCCCCACGTTCACCTTGCACTGCCGACGCCCGCAGGAAATTCCTGCGATGATTTCAGGAACGGGAGCCTGGCGGCGTTGGCCGGCGGAACGACCTTTTTCATGGATTTCGTCACCCCGCACCGGGGACAGTCACTGGCTGAAGCGCTTCGCCTGAGGAGGGAAGAGGCTGCTCAAAGTCTCACGGGCTGCGGACTGCACATGGGGATCAGCGAGTGGAATCCCGGTATTGCATCGGAGATCCTTCCCCTCATGGAACGGGAAGGGATCTGTTCGTTCAAGGCCTATCTGGCTTACCCGGAGACCATCGGCATCGGTTACGGCGATCTCCGGGAACTGATGCAGATCGTCGGCCCCGCCGGCGGAGTGGTGATGGTACACTGTGAGGAGGGCGGAACGATCGCCGGGATGCAGCGGCAACTGATCGCAGAAGGGAAGACCCGTCCCTGTTTTCATGCCGTTTCACGGCCGGCAGAGGCGGAGGTCAGTGCCATCGAAAAAGTGATCGGGATGTCGGCCCTGACAGGTTGCCCTGTTTACATCGTCCATATTTCCACCGGACGCGGGGCTGACCTGGTCGCCGCTGCGAAAAAGGACGGCATCCGGGTTTACGCAGAAACCTGCCCGCACTATCTGCTGTTCGACGATTCGGTTTACGATCCCGGCCGGAAAGATCTGGAGGCGCTGCCGTTCATCCTTTCACCGCCCATCCGGACAAAAGATGACCGTGAACACCTGTGGGAACGGGTCGCCGACGGCACCTTCGACACGATCGGAACCGACCATTGCCCGTTCAACGTGCACGGGCAGAAGGATCGTGGTCTGCACAACTTCACGAAGATACCCAACGGCACAGGCGGCATCCGGCACCGGCTGGGTTTGATGTACACCAATGGTGTCCTGCCCGGAAAGATCACCCTGAACCGCTTCATTGACCTGGTCTCGACCAAACCCGCAGAGATTTTCGGGTACGGTGGCAGGAAGGGGAAGTTGCTGCCGGGTTACGATGCCGATCTGGTGATCTGGGACCCCAAAATCAGCAGGACTGTTTCCCGCGATCCGAAAATCGATACCTGCGATTCGGATATTTACGAAGGAATGGCATTGACGGGAGGGCCGGTGGTGGTGGTGACTGGCGGGAGAAGCGTAAGATGATGCTGGATGCTGGATGCTGGATGTGTTTATCAATAGGTCAGAATTTCCATCAATCCCTTTTTGATCGCTTCAAGTTCCGCCGGGGAGATCTCTCCCAGCTTCCGCACCAAACGTTCCCGGGAGATCGTCCTTACCTGGAAGGTGATGACTTCTGATTCCATATTAAGGCCATTCCCGGCGTCTTTTCTGACCGTGACACAACCCGCATAATTCCTGAGCCTGGTGGTGAGGGGACAAATGATCCCGATGTTGAAATTGTCGTTCATCGCATTCCCGCTGATGACGACGACCGGCCTGATCCCCCTCTGCTCGCTGCCCTTTACCGGGTTCAGATCTGCAAGCCAGATCTCACGCTGTTTCATTCTCTATCAAGCATTGCAAGGTAATCCTCAAGCCCTTCTTCTGCCATCGAAGCCGCCTCTTCATCCTTTGCAGCTTTTCTGAAAGAACGGATGTATTCGGCTTTCTTAAGCCTTTCAAAGTAAGCCATAAGCGCATCCTCGATGATACGGTTCTTGGGGACCTTAAACTTTACTGCATACCCTTCCAGCAACTTCATGAGCTCGGCAGGGATCGTGCTGGTATACTGTACAGCCTTCATAAATTACTTTTTACAAATATAAAAGATAATTATGAATTACAAATAAAAAGTTCACGCAGCTTGGCGCAGCGTGAAATAAGGAAACCTTGTAATCCTGATCAGTAAGTCAGCACTCTTTTTGTCTTCCTGGCAGCAATTTCCTGCAACACCGCCAAGGGATCGGCGAACCGGTTGGTCAGCATCATGGCCGCGATGATGTAAGGCTTGAAGCCGGCCTGCTTGTACAACGGTACGCGGTACCGCTCAAAGACAGGGGCTGCCACTTCGCCCTCCTCGCAGGATACGCCAGAGATGTCGGCCGGCAAACAATGCATGTAAAGGGCTTTTCCTTTTTTGGTCAGCTTCATTTTTTCTTCCGAGCATTCCCATCCTATGTGCATGGCGTTGTTGGCGAGGCACTCCTTTTCGAGTGATTTCAACCCGTTGTGGTCATTTTTCTGCAGCAGCTCGGTCCTGCGCTGCATGACATTATAAGGAGCCCAGCTTTTAGGATAGATAATATCGGCTCCGGAAAAAGCTTTTTCCATGGTACTGACGACCCGGAAGGATCCTCCGCTCTCTTCCGCCTGTTTTCCGGCGAGTTCCACCACTTCAGGGATCAGGTCATATCCGTCGGGGTGTGCAAGGTAAACCTGCATTCCGAAGCGGGTCATCAGTCCGATAATGCCCTGCGGCACCGACAGCGGCTTGCCATAGCTGGGCGAATAGGCCCAGGTCATGGCGATCTTCTTGCCCCTGAGGTTTTCCAGCGATCCGAAGACAGTCTTCAGGTGGAGCAGGTCGGCCATGGACTGCGTCGGGTGGTCGATGTCACATTGCAGGTTGATGATCCCCGGGCGTTGCGGGAGAACGCCGTCGGCATAAGCCTCGTCGAGTGCGGCGCCCACTTCGCGCATATAAGTGTTGCCCGCCCCGAGGAACATGTCGTCGCGGATGCCGATGATGTCGCTCAGGAAGGAGATCATCACGGAAGTCTCCCTGACGGTTTCGCCATGGCTGATCTGCGATTTGCCTTCGTCAAGGTCCTGCACTGCCAGCCCGAGGAGGTTGGCGGCGGAGGCGAAGGAGAACCGGGTGCGGGTGGAGTTGTCACGGAATTGCGAGATGGCCAGACCGTAGTCGAAGCAGCGGGGACTGATATTGTTGTCGCGCAGCATCCGGAGGTCTTCAGCCACCGAGAGGATGGTCTCAAGCTCTTCCCGGCTCTTTTCCCAGGTGAGGAGGAAATCTTTGCTGTAAAGGCCGGAGGAAGAGCTGCCGGGGATGGTGGAGATGTTTGTCATATGGTTTTTTTTTGGTTGGGACGCGCCATGGCGCGTCCTTACGTTAGATAGTATGCCAGCGCCGCATAGAATGCCGAGGCCGCCACCAGGTCGCTCACGGGTACCTTTTCGTTCGGGGCATGGGCTAGTACCTCGTTCCCGGGGCCGAAGCCGATGCAGGGGATCTTGTAGTAACCGTTGATGGTGACGCCGTTGGTCGAGAAGGTCCACTTGTCCGTGAGCGGCGCCTTCCCGAAAAGCCCTTTGAATGCCTCCTGGGCGTGGGCGACCAGGAGATGGTTCTCTTCAATCTTCCAGGTGGGGTAATATTTTTCCATGCCATACCGGAGTCCGGTGTAAGCGGTTTCCCCGTAGTTCAGCACTTCGATCTCCGCATCCATTTCTTTCACGATCTCCCGGATCTCGGCCACGGCCGATTCCTTTGTTTCGCCCCAGGTGAGCCGGCGGTCGAGATGGATCCGGGCGAAATCGGCCACGGCACAAAGCGAAGGGCTGCCCGATACGAATTCGGAAACGGTCACGCTGCCTTTGCCGAGGAAATCATCGGTCTTCAGCCGTTCGTTCAGCTTCTCGATTTCCAGGCAGGCACGTGAGGCCAGGTAAATGGCGTTCTTCCCGCGTTCGGGCGCCGACCCGTGGCTGGAGACACCACGGAAGGAGACCCTGATCTCCATCCTGCCCCGATGGCCGCGGTAAATGTTCAGGTTGGTGGGCTCGGTGATCACCACGAAATCGGGGAGGATCTTCTCCTCCTCCACCAGGTATTTCCAGCAGAGTCCGTCGCAGTCCTCCTCCATCACCGTACCGGTGAAGAGGATCGTCAGGTCGCGGTTGAAAGCCAGTTCCTTCAGGATCCGGCCGGCGGTGACAAAGGCGGCTGGTCCGCCCTTCTGGTCAACAGTTCCGCGCCCGTGCACGAAGCCGTCGCTGATCTCGCCGGAGAAGGGATCGCCGGTCCAGTTGGCCAGGTTCCCGGTATCAACGGTATCAATATGTCCGTCGAATGTCAGGATCTTCCTTCCATTTCCGATGCGGCCGATAACATTACCCAGGCCGTCGATGCGCACCTCATCGAACCCGGCTTCCTCCATCTGGCGTTTCAGTTCGGCCGCCATGGCTTTTTCGCCGGTGCTGAGGGATTTGATCCTGACGAGCTTCGAGAGGTTGCCGGCGGTGTAATCCCGATAGGATTCCGCAAGGGAGTTGATTTTTTGGAGAAGTTCTTTCAATGAAAAAAATTTTATGAGGCTGTCAAAAAAGGGCAATTTGACTTTTAAGACAGCCTCTGTAAAATTAAGAAATATTCTTCAACCCGTGGGCTCAGAACCTGCTCTTTGAAGCGAACACCCGGTTAAAGAGGCTGGTGTTGGCTGAGCCGAACACTGCAGAGGTGTTGGCGCTGGAGCGGATATAATACATTTTTTTCACCGGGTCGAAGGCACCCGTAAGGTCGATGGCCGGCATGTTGTTTCCCTCGATCCGGAGAGAGAAGGGGAATGTGAAGGGGAGGGACTCCTCGTCGGCGAATTCGCTTCCCGTGGTGTTGGCCAGGGAGCTGATAAAATTGACCGCTTTGGCTGAATCGGCGGGTTTGTCGTTCAGCATCCATTGATCGCCGCTGCGCGTAAGCACGAAGGAGCTGTCGCCGGGATAACCGAAAGTAAGCTTGTTCACCTGGTTGCGGTCGAACCGGCAAACAAGCCTGTTGCGGTATTGCGAGGGTTGGTCGGAAAAGACCACCGAGAGAAAGCCGTCAACCACGTAAACGCGGTCGTCGCCCGCCGTGCGGATGTGCGACTTGATGCTGAATCCCTGGTTTCCTCCCCGGGATTGCATTCCCTGACCCTGGGAATAGGAGATCTTTCCCACCATAAAATCGGCGGTCACCTCGTTGCCCTCCTGCACTACCACCCTCCGGGCAAGGGAATCGGTGAGCTCGAAGCTTTTCCATCCCGATGCGTCGGAGGCGGCTACCCGTTCGGCCGAGACATGGGCCAGGGTCCGGAGTATGTTCCCGATGGCTGCGGAATCGGCCGGGTATTTCTTCGGGCCGACAACAATATTCCAGTTGTTACCAGCTTTTTCAAGGATCAACGGATCGGTCTTCTTTCCTTTTGGATAGATCTTTACTGAGGTGACGTTGGCGGAGTCAATCGTGAAGAGCTCGCTTTTAAAGGTCCTGTCGCCGGTCTTGCGGTCGTGCAGGAAAACGATCACGGCCACTACGGCCAGGACTGCAAAAATGACAACCAGTGCTTTGTTGCTGATTTTCCTGAACATGACTTTTCCTCCTTTCAGATATAGTTTTCATTCATTCTGCGCATGCGCAGGTTGCGGCGCGTCTGGTAACGGGTCACTCCGATACCGAGGATCAGCAGGATGGGCAGGAGGAAATTCAGGTACTTGAGCGTGGCCTTCTTGCCGTCCTCCATCTGGTCGATCGGCCTGGAGGTGACCTCCTTGGTGCGGAGGTCGATCAGACCCGTATCGTCCGAGAGCCAGTCAATGGAGTTGACCATGAAGTTGAGGTTGTCGGGCGGGATCTGGCGCGCCTGCTGCCCTTCGCCGTTAACGGGGAAGTCGCCGTCGGAGATGATGATCATCCGCGAAGGCATGCTGCCGACGATCTTGCCGCTCAGCACGCCGGCGACCGTCAAACCGGAACGGGAGAAATCGTTCTGCTGCCAGTTGCGGGTGATGTTAAAGGTGATCGGCGGGTTTTCGGTGCCCGACTTCTCCGAGGTCATGGCCAGCGGGGTGAACGTGGTGTTGCCGCCGGCAGGGGAGAAATCAATCGAGCTGGCGAACTGCATCATCACCGAGGTCAGTCCCTTTGATACCGGATGGTCCGCAAATTTGGTGATCACGGGAAGATAGGGGAACCTCATGCTGGTCTGGAAGGACATCATTCCCTGCTGCTGGTTCACCATCACGCTGCCGCAATTCTGGTCGATAATGAAATCGGGATTGACCCTCACGCCTTTGCCTTCGAGCCATTTCTCAAGACCGGTTCTGATCTCTGTTCCGGAGGCTGTCTGCAGGTCGCCGTTCACGCGGTCCATGGCGATACAGATGTTTTTGCCCAGGGCGAGGAACTCATCCAGCCTGGCGAAGTGCGTCGGCGGAAAACTGTCCCTGGGGTTGATGATCACCAGGGTCTTGTATTCGCTGATCTGCAGGGAGCCTTCGTCGAGCCTGACCGGTTCGGCATCGTAAAGCACCAGCAGCGACTGCATCACCTCTGCCAGCGCGTTGGGGGATGTTTCGCCGTGCCCCTGGATGATCCCCACCTTCGGCTTGTTTTCCACGGTCATCTTCTTGATGCTGGTCGACAGGCTGTACTCCATGGCCGACCCGGACTGGATGATGGGGATCACCTCCTTCCTGTCGCCGTAATGGATCACCGCGCCCAGATATGCCTTCTGCTGCTTGACCTGATCTTTTTCCCTGACGTTGATCAGCACGGGGCTGATCCCCTCCTGCATGGCCTTCTGCTCGGTGGCTTCGTCCTTGTTCGGATTGATGAATTCAAACATCACCTTCCCGTTCGACCGGTTCGAATATTCGATGAGCTGCTCCCTGAAATCACGGCGTAGCTGAGCAAATTGCTGGGGCAGCTCCTCGCTGATGTAGGCTGTCACCGTGGCGGTCTCCTTCATTGACCTGAGGATGTCCTTTGTCGCCTTGCTCAGGGTGTATCGTTTATCGGCGGTGAAATCAAGGCGGAGGAAGAAACGGTCGCCCAGCAGGTTGATAAGCACGATCACGCCGATGATCAGCAAAATATAGGTATAGATCGATTTACTGCGCTTCATGGTTCTATGCTGTTAACAGTGAAAAAATGCCTTGCGATCAATTGGAGGCGTTGCGCCTCGACAGCACCAGTTCTGTGCCGAGGAGCCCCGCGAAAATGATGGAGAGGAAATAGAGGATGTCCTTGGTGTCGATGACGCCCCGGGCCATGGATTCGTAGTGGGTGGACATGCTGAGATAGCCCAGAAGTCCTGCGAACCAGCTGCCTGAACCGCTGGCCACGAGCCCGAAGATCAGGTGGAAGAAGATCCCGATGAACAGCGCCACCAGGAAGGCAACGATCTGGTTGGTGGTGATGCTGCTGGCGAAAATGCCGATGCTGATGTAGGAGGCGCTCATGAAGAGCAGTCCCAGGTAACCCATCAGTACGGCGCTGTGATCGATCTTGCCGATATTGGCTACGGTGATGTAGTAGGGGATAGTGAGGAGCAGTGTGGCTAAGATCAGCAGGAAAGCGGCAAAGAACTTGCCCAGGATGATCTGCCAGTCGCTGACGGGCTTGGTCATGAGCAGTTCGATGGTGCCCGATTTCCGCTCTTCGGCCAGCAGTCCCATCGTGACGGCCGGGATAAAGAAAAAGAGCGTCCAGAAGGAGATGCCGAAGAACGACTGCAGGCTGGCCTGGCCGACCAGGAAGATGTCGTTCCCGAAGATCCAGGTGAAGAAACCGCTGAACCCCAGGAAGAGGACGATCATGACATAGGCCATCAGCGAATCGAAGAATGACCTAAGCTCTCGCTTTGAAATGATCCAGATGTTGTTCATGATTAATTAATTAAATTTTTTAGGACGTATCAACTTGTATTTTTCACCGCAAAGACGCTAAAACGCCAAGTAACAAGATATTTGTTATTATCTGGTTTGATGTTCCTATTGTCTCCCATAGATAGGATCCTTTGCGGTTAATTTTTTCTTTTAAGACATCTTCATCATTAATTGATTGTAAGGTCCCGGAATACCTCTTCGAGCTTGCGTTCCACCGGCGTCATTTCGGTGAGCGACCAGCCCTTTTCGACGCAGAGCCTGAAGATGGGCTTGCGCGAGTTCATGGCCGCCTTGCTCTGCACCTCGAACGCCTGGGTGTAGCTGGGCAGCAAATCGACCAGCTCGACGGTCTCCAGCCCCTGGAGGGCCCGGTAGATTTCGTTCCGGTCGCCGTCCTCGATGGTTACCTTGAGGATCTCCTTATCTTGCGCCTGCTTTCGCAAGGTGGTGGCCGTGCCGTCGGCGACGAGCGCCCCGTTGTTGATGATGATGATCCGGTCGCAGGTAGCTTCCACCTCTGCAAGGATGTGCGAACTGAGGATCACCGTTTTCTGGCGTCCGATCTTTTTGATCAGCTCGCGGATCTCCACGATCTGGTTGGGGTCGAGGCCGGATGTGGGCTCGTCGAGGATCAACACCTCGGGGTCATGGATCAGCGCCTGGGCAAGTCCCACGCGCTGCTGGAATCCCTTGGAAAGCTCACCGATCTTTTTGTACTTCTCCACCTTCAGCCCGCAAACATTGACCATCTCGAAGATGCGCTCCCGGATCTTCGATTTAGGAACATGCTGGATCTCGGCGACAAAACGCAGGTAGTCAATCACCGGCATGTCGCGGTACAGCGGGTTGGTTTCCGGCAAGTAGCCGATGTGCCGCTTCACCTCCTCGGGGTTGGTCCTGACCGAGACACCACCGACCTTTACATCCCCCTCGTTGGGACCCATGAAACAGGTGATGATCTTCATCGTCGTGGTCTTCCCGGCCCCGTTCGGACCGAGGAAGCCGACGATTTCTCCCGTGTTGACCTTGAAGGAGATGTTGTCGACAGCCTTCTGAAAGCCGTAACTCTTCGTCAGATTTTCGACACTAACTTCCATAAGTTATTCATTTTAAACATATGATGATTTTTTCAAAATGGCGACAAAAATAAGGAAAAAAGGGGCAATGAAAATATACCTCCGACGGCTAAAAAGGTCGATTGCCTGAATTTTAACCAAAATTTAACAGGTTTCAACCCCCGGGATGCGGCCTCTCCAGGTTGCAGATTGAACCGAGGATCACCTCTCCTGTGGCGGGAAGGGAGAAATCCGGTTCCGTCTGATGTCCGCCAACGGCCGAGATGGCATCCTTAATGGCCAGCCAAACCGAAAGCCCCAGCATGAACGGAGGCTCTCCCACCGCTTTACTGCCGCGGATCGTTCCCGGATTGGGAACATCCGTGAGGAATTCCACCCTGAAATCCTGCGGGATATCGTTGATGGTGGGGATCTTATAGGTGTCTGGAGAATGGGTGAGAAGTTTGCCCTCCTCGTCCCACTTGATC
>Ga0163209_1001251_pt1 | contig 11152 bp, 5 predicted proteins | sample Kivu_160m_FD_113538 | JGI IMG/M metagenome (GOLD analysis project Ga0163209, IMG submission 113538) | Freshwater microbial communities from Lake Kivu, Western Province, Rwanda to study Microbial Dark Matter (Phase II) - Kivu_160m | ecosystem: Environmental > Aquatic > Freshwater > Lake ... | reverse complement strand
TCCTTGACGGCGCGGTTCTCGGTGAGTTCACGCGCCTTCTCGGTCTCCGGGGCGGTAAACGCCTGCGGCAGGCGGTTTCTCATGCCCAGCCGGAGCCAACCGTAGAAGAAATCAGAGAGGTGCGCGTAAGGAATCTGGTTGGCGTAGGGCGGGTCGGTGAAGACCACGTCCACGGACTCCTCCGGCAGGACCGCGTCCAGCACATTCGCCAGAAGCGGCGACGACGGCTGATAGCGGACGGCGGAAACGCTCCGAAGCGCGCTCTGAACGCTGCGGATTGACAAGCCCAACCCCTCGCAGTTCGGGCTCAGAGGATTGCCTTCCACGAAATCGGCGCGCATCGGAACGCCGGAACCCTGTATGAAGACCGACGTTACGCCCTCCGAAAGCCAGACGCAGAGGGACGTATGGTATTGAGCGTTGTCCGAATAAGCTGCGTAGAGGCAGGCGGCGAGGGCGTCCAGGAGGTCCTTGTCCTTGGTCTTCTTGGCCGCTTCCTTGAGCGCTTCTTCGATGACCTCGTGGAGCACCCAGCGCGAGAACCGCTGGCGCGGGGCGAGGACATCGGCCCAGTTGGTGATGCCGTATGGGCGCGGGCGGAAACCCGTGTCGCCTTCCGGCGGAGCCGGAGGCATTTCGATCTTGATGGACCTGGACTTTGTTGCTGCCTTGGTGAAGGCTTCCATATCTTGCCGGTTCGGTGTTTCGTAATCCTTCCCACGTCCGCTTGTATTTCCCCGAACCACCGCCAGAAGAACCGCGTCGTCCGCTCCTCCGCGTTTGTCGCACAATTGCGCCCGCACTCGTTCGCGCGGCGTGACCATGTGGCATTTCGGACAAGTGGCGTTGTTCCCGGCGACCGTCCCGCGCTCGACGTCCTTGTCGTTGGAAGGCGTGAAGACCTCGATGCGTGGTTCAAGAGAACCCTTCGGATAAACGATGCGAAGTGCCTTCTTCCGGCCCTTTGATGTGGAGAGCACCAGATTGCGAACGAGCGGAATCCGCGCCCCGCACCCGGCAGCCTCGCACCGCACGGTCCGTGCCCAGAGATAGGCGAGAGGTTTCCGTTTGTGTGCGTCGGCCGGGTAGTATTCGACCAGACGCCTTTCAGCTTCCTTGAGTGTCCACTCGGCCCATTCCTCGAAGAGGTCGGCCAGTTCCGGCCCCTTGCGGCCGCACCATTCGAGCGCGACCTTGAGAAGAAGCCATGCGACCGGGTTGAGGTCCGAGGCGGTCACCTCGCAGCCAAGGCGCTGGGCTTCGAGCGGTATCGAGCCGCCGCCGGAGAACGGGTCCAGGACGTGCGGGGCCGAGCCGTGTGCGGCCTTCACCAGTTCGCGAGCCGTGGAGACGTAACCCGCCACGCGCACGATGTCCCAGTTGGCGATGTCCGCCACGAAGGCCAGAAGCGCTTTCTGAAGGTCGGCGTCCTTCGGCCCGACTTTCTTGTGCTGCTGGAGCGCCTTCCGTGCCGCCGCCTTGAACTCCGCCGGGCAGAGCGGATCGCAAGGGTCGGGGAGAAGCAGCGTCAGGAGAAGCGACCGGCAGGAGGCCAGCGGACGCCGCGCCCACCACGAATGGAGAAGCGAAAGGTGGCCGCTGTCCACGCGGGTCTTGCGATTGTTCTCCTCGACGCAAGCGTCGTTGACGGCCGACAGTGCGAAGTCCACCTCCGCCAGGCGTTTGCAGTCCTTCGGGATCATCCGGTTATCCTCACCTGGGTATTTTTCACGTTTCAACTCCCCCCGACCAGCTTCAGAGTGCGCTTGACGTAGCCGTTTAACTCGTCGTCGTTTATCGGCTCGGTGTCGGCATTCGCATTCTGTTGATGGTGGTACTTTTTCGAGTAGCCGTTGATGGCGTCCAGTTCATCAACGTCGGCCTTGGCATGTTGGAGTCCGTCCGTCGCGCTGGCCGCCCGTATTTTCCCGATGAAGTCGCCAAGCCATTCGTTTTGCTGGAACTGGCCGGGGAAGTGGCTTCTCAACATGCCCTCAAGGAAGGGGCGTATGGTCCTGGCGACCGCACGAGGGTCGCCCTTCCTTTCCCGATAGAATCCGAGCAGCGCCGAGAAGTCCTTCATGTAAGAGCTCTGCGCTTCCGCCTGAACGTCCCATTCCCCGATGATGGTGGTGTCGCCCGCCTTGCTCATCTGCAGCGTCTTGACATTGGCGGCGGCGGAGGGGCACTCATCCGAGAGCAGCTTCAGGAAGAGCGGGTCGTGCGACAGAACGATCACCTGTTCCGCAGTATCCGAAAGCCGCTGGATGAGTTGCTGCGTGCAGGTCCGGCGGAACCGGTCGAGGCTGGTGAACGGGTCATCGAACACAACAACCTTCCGCCCGATGTTCGGATCCTGCTTGAGCACCGCCAGGAAGAAAGCCAGCGCCAAGGCGCTCCGGTCGCCAGAACTCAAAGCCGTCTTGAAACACGGGGTTCCGGCGGGAGTCCGAGTGTCGCCAAGGTCCAGGGCGGTGCTGTTGATCTCAATCTGGTAATGGGAACTCGGCGTTCCCCCGGTGTAGAGATGCCGCGTGTTCGTGATGCGGAACCCGGCGTTGAACTGGTCGAGGTACTCATTGATGGACTGCTCGTATGTCCTGAGAAGGTTCTGGCAATGCTGATCGAGTTGTTCGCGCGCCGTGCCCTTCGCCTGTTCGAGGCGCGTCTTTGCCGCCATGGCGTCCTGATAGGCCTGACAAGCCGCCGTGACCTCCGGTTCAAACCGTTTCTTCCGGGCATCCAGTTGAGCCAATTCGTTTTTGAGCGCCGTGATGTCCGCCTGCGAACGCGCGGCGGTCTTCTGCTCGTTGACCCGCAGATTCGCAACGTCCACAGCCGCGTTGTATGTAGCAACGGCCGTTCGCAAGGCATCCACTTCCGCGAGGGCGGCGGTGAATGCCGCGTCCAGTGTGACCGCCTCGGTCGGGCTGTCCTGCTTTCTCTTGGCGAGCGCCAAGCACTTCTCGCGGAACGTGGCGTATTTCTGCTGGATGTCCGGGAAGGAAATGACCGGCAAATCAACCGTGATGAACTGCCTCCAGAACTCGGCAAGGGCTGCATTGCCTGAGATTGCCTGCTGGGCGGAGCCAAGAGATGTTTCGCCTATCGCGCCGTTGACCCGCTGTCCCAACTGGGCGACCTCCTGCTTGAGGTTTGCATACGCAGCGCTGAAGTGGGAACGGTACGCCGCAATCAACTCGTTCGCCTGCACGCCTTGCCCGCAGAAGGGACACCGGTTGTCCCTCACGTACCCCAGACCTTGAGACAACCAGGGTTCGCCTTGGTGCTCCATCTGATGCCGGGCGATTTGCTGTCGAACCTTCGCTTCCGCGTCGGCAATGATGTCCGTGAGTTGTTTCGCAAGGACTGTGGCGAAGTCGGACGGCAAGGAAGGAATCTGGACTTTGATGAACAGCCCCTTGGCTTGGATTTCGCCGGACTTCGCGGTGGCGCGCTGGCGATTGTTCAACTCCTCCGTCTTCTGTCGTATCTGAGTTTCGACATCGGCCAGCGGTTGCCACTGCAGGTAATCGTCGAGCGCGGCACCTGTCGGCACGTGCTTGGTGACGGCATCCTTCTTGATCCGCAAATCGGCGCTTACGTCTCGAATCTGACCGTCCAGTCCTTCAATCTGTCTGGCAAGTTGGACGCCCTGCGCCCCCACGATGGCCCGGTAGAGGTTCTTTCTGTGCTCGTGCTCGACGTAGTCGCCCGAGTAGACATTGTCATTCACGAACACCGGGTCGAAAATGAGGATATCGGGATGCGTGACCGTCCACGCGTCATTGGCAAACTGGAAGTTGGCATTGTTGATTCGGAGATGCACGGACGGGGGAACGGTAGCGGCCAGGGTCTTTCGTTCCGTGATGAATTCCTTCTGACCGGTCTGAAGGGAACGGAGAATCGCGCAGAGGGTGGTTTTGCCACGTCCGTTTTCTGCATAAACGAGGGTCAGTTTGCGCAACGTTACGTCGCCGTTGGCGCTGTAGTCCCGAAAGCGACCGATGCTCTTGATTTGGACGATCTTCTCAAGCATGTCCGTCCTCCTTCACCTCCGGGGCAGCGAGCGCCCGGGGCGTCGTCTCGACAGGTGACAGAGGCGGTATCTCGTTGCCGGTCGCAGCTCCCAAGTCCTTGAATCTTCGGGCGGCGGGCAAAACCCTGGCTTCCATCGAGCCGATGGCGCTGTTGTAGGCGGCGTTGGCCTTCTCCAGCCCCTTGCCGATTTCCCCAAGGTGCTCGGCCATGGTCTTCATGCGCTCGTAGAGCTGTTTCCCGAGGTCGCTGATATCCTGGGCGTTCTTGGCGACCTGCTCCTGCCGCCAGCCGTAGGCCACGGCGCGCAGAAGCGCGATAAGCGTCGTGGGGGTCGCCAAAACCACGCGCTGTTCCAGCCCGTCCTCGATGAGCGTGTGGTCGGCATCCACCGCCGCGCCAAAGAACGACTCGCCGGGAATGAACATCACGACGAACTCGGGGGCTTTGGAGAACTGGCTCCAATAGGCCTTTGACGCAAGAGTGTTCATGTGAGTTCGGACCTGCGCCGCGTGCCGCGTCATGGCCGTCTTGCGCGCTTCTTCTGACTCGGCAGCGACCGCATCGAGGTATGCTTCCAAGGAGACCTTTGCATCCACAACGAGTTCCCGTCCGGCTGGCAGCCGCACGACAAGGTCGGGACGCTGTCGACCTTCCTCTGTGCTGGCGGTGACCTGCTCGGCAAAATCGCAGTGTTCGGACATTCCCGCCAGTTCCACCACGCGGCGCAGGGTCATCTCGCCCCACCGGCCGCGCACCTGCGGCTTGCGCAGGGCCGTGACCAGATTCGCGGTCTCTCTCTGCAACTGCTGCTGGCTCGTGGACAAGAGTTTCAAGTGCTCTGTCAGGCCGGAATAGGCCTCCTGACGGTTCTTCTCAATCGTGCAGACGTGTTCCTCGAACTTTGTAATGGATTCCGACAGCGGCTTGACCATGCCCTGAATGGCTTCCTGGCGTTTGCCGAGGTCCCCCTTGGCATCTGTCAGCACCTTGTCGAGCGTTTCCTTCGCCAGTTTCAGGAATGCGGTCGTGCTGGCGTTGAGCGTGTCTCCGGCAAGAGCCTTGAAGGTATTCGTGAGCTTGGACTTGGCCTCCTCAAGGAGCTTCTTGTCTTCCTGAAGCCGCTGGACGGTTTCCGCCAGCTGCGTCTCGGCCTTCACCCGCGCGCTCGTTTCGGCAGCCAGTTGATCCCTGACCTTTGTAAAATCCTCGGAGGCCTTCTGATTCTGCGAACGCAGTTCTGCAATGGTCCCTTCCAGTCCTGAAGCCCGCCCATCGGCCGTATTCGCTCGACGTTCGGATTCCTCTAACTTGGCGATCATGGACCTCGTGGTCCGAGCGGACGCAAGCAGCCAAGCCACAAGGCCACCGACGAGCAAACCAGCCAAGACACAAAGGGCGTATTCCATCTCTATCACGCCTCCCTGGGTGAAGGCCTATGCGGGGGCAGGTCCTCCCGCACCTGCATTGGCCGGCTCATCACGTTCATTTCCAGAAGGATCATGCTATCGTGCCATCCCACAGGTCGCGTATGTCGTCACAAGGCTGCTTTAGGGCAAACGCCACAGTGTGCTTCTCATGAGCCATCTTGAGAAATAGGCCGGCAGGAATGCGGGGTAGTTCATCTTTGTCGCGCCCAAGATCGTTGCACCACCAATCCAAGAGATCTTTATCGGCCTTGGAGGCTGCGCACTGAGGACATGCATGAACAAGATTCTGGATGCCGATGGGTCCACCAAGCTGTCGGGGAATTACCTCAACCAAGACCGTCTCGCATTCCCTTGCGCAGAAGACGCAGACGCCAGGCTGCCGGGCTAGTTTTTGGATTTCGCGGTCGTAGTCGGACATCTGGATCTCGCCACTCTTGAGGCGTTTGTAGCGGTCGATGATGAAGCGGTAGTTGCCTCCTTCTCCGGCCGAAACGGCGATTATGAGTTTGGCGTAGTAATATAGAATGTAGTCGCCAACCGTTCTCGGCACCGCTCGTGACGGCATTGTTCAGGCCTCCGCAAAAAGGTCTGACCAAAGCTGCTTCAGCAGATGTTCTAGGTCGGATACACCAATGATCTCGACGACCTCACCGACAGTCGGCCCGTGGCTTTCGGGGCGCATCCTGCCCAGGGATTTGGCGCAATCGTTAGAGATGTACAGCCGCTTGATGTTGCCTCTCTGCTGACCGGTCAGAAGAGCTGCCAAAGCCGCCTGATACGTATTCTCCGGGGAGCGGATTCGACGGGTCAGGTCCAACTCTCCAACAAACAGCGCCTTCTCCGGAACGGAACGCTGCAGGTAGGAACTCAGGAGCGCCACCGCAAGGGGCAAATCGAGTTCCTCGCGATAACGCTGTTGTCGTGGGATGTAGCAGTTGATTTCGTAGGACAAGTCAGTCAGATCCACTTCCTTCACCGTACTGAGAATGCTGAGAAGCTGCTTGACTTTCTTGCCGGGCAAGAAGGGCGCGTTCAGTTCGGGGCGCGAACCGTAGCGGGGCAGGGTAACGGATGCCTGGCCCTCGGCCAGTTCCTCACCGATGCCGGCATAGCCGAGTACGGCGGTGCTCTTGGCAGCCATGTGAGGCGATTCTTTAAGCCGGCCCTTGTCGTCCATCATGAGGACCAAAGGGTCTAGCACAGCCGGGCCAAAGCGGTTCTTCGGAACAAAAAAGGGCCGTAGACGGAAGGCCCGCCGGATGTACATCACGCAGTCCACGTTGTGCTCCAAGTCCTTCGGGCCAGCGATCTGCCCTCTTTTGGTGACATGACCTACGAACAACACAATCAATCCTTGTGCCTTGGCGTTTTCCGCAAATTCATACAAGGCGCGGTATTTCTGAGTAGCGGTTGATGCCAGCCCGCGGCCCTGTACGGAATCTACTACAATAGCTTGAATACCATGGTACTCTTCACCCTCTGTGAGCACCCGTCGAGCAAGAAATCGGGGCAGGGCGTCAATGTCATCGATGCTATCATCGAAGAAGAAGTTATCCCGGATGGGCTTGGGAAGTTGGCCCCCGCTTCCGCCATGAATCCGAGTCACAGCGCGCTTGAGGTCGCCCAAACCCTGCTCAGTGGTCAAATAGAGGACTTTGATGTTCTGCTCTGCCAGATCGCCAAGAACCTGGATGGCGAGAGTCGTCTTGCCAATGCCTGGTTCCCCGGCGACAAGGTAAACGCCACCCCGAATGAAACCGGGCGTGATGGCTTTTCCTAGCCACGGCAAGGATGGCACCTCAATTAGGTCCGAACCTTTTTCCACAATGTCATCAATCTTTGGCATGCCGGCGCTCCTCTCAAACCTCAAGTCGCGGCTGTTTTTTCGCACTTTGCAGAACTGAAAACCCAGCTTCATCGGCCTTATTGCGCTGAATACGGCTTTGCGACTTGGCGGGGTTGGTTTGTCCTAAATATCCGGAAGTCAGAAAAAACTTTAGAAACTTTTTTCTAATGAAATCGAAATTTTTTTCCCTTATCGTTGTCATTAGCAATTCTATGAATACGGCACTTTATTATCCCTCACCACCATCGGCTTGACCACAGCGTCAACTTCTAGCCAGTAATGAGCCACCTTGGTGACCTCATGCCACGGGAAGCGGGCCGGGTCCTTGACCGGCTCCTGGAGCGTGGGCTGCCCGGTACAGTTGGTGACCACATAGAGCCAGTAGCAGTCGCGGCGGTCCTCGGCCACGCGGCGCTCGTTGGGCGTCAGCAGGATCGTCCCGGTCGCGTCGGCCAAACCCTTGACCTCGATCAGTCGCAGCTCGCCGGAGTTGATATCCAGACTCGTCACGTCGTAGCCGACGTTCTTCTCGTGGACATCGTAGACCTGGCGTCCTTGTGCCCGTTCGTATTCCATAACCACCCGCATGGCCGTGGCCTCCGTCTCAAGGCTCGGCTGCAAGCGACGAACCTCGGGAGCGTGGCGCTCTGGATGCGGCAGGACGAGTACGCTGGCGATGCGCTCGACGGCTTGAAGCGTGAGCGACCGCTCGCGCTCGAGTTCCTGTCTGCGGCGTTCCCGGCGGGCCAAGAGTTCGGCATGACGATTTTCTGCCTGCGCCAGACGGCCGTCCGCGCCGGCCACGCCCTTCTCCTTGTCCTCGTTGGCCTTGCCGATTTCCTCGTCCGCCCGCTGCAAGAGTTCGGTCAGCGACAGTTCCACATGCTCGGCGATCCGCGCGACCTCGGCCAATCGCTCCTTGCGGGTCTCCTCCAGGAAGGGCAGAAGCGCATTCTTGTGTAGCCAGGCTGACGGATCAGGCTGAGACACAACGGGCGGAAAATCCTCGGGGGCTTGGGCGGGAGAGAAGTTGCCGAGTACATTCGGCTCGCACAGGCGCGGGCCTGCCTGCGCCGGAGCTCCGGCAGGCAGGTCGCCGTTCCCACTGAGTTCTGCGGCAAAGAGGCGCTCATGGACCACCTGGCCCAGGCCGTCCACCACACGGGCACGATAGAAGTCGATTCGGGACGGCTCTTCGTGCTGAAGGGAGTAGAAGCAGGCTCCCTTGCCGAAAGCCTCGGCGGCCTGCCTGCAGGTGTGCCGGCGGATGGCCTCAAACAGCGGATGGCCGGGCGTGACCCATTCCAGGCTGTGTTTCTCGGCCGTATCGCGGTCGGTCGAGCAACGCGGGTACTTCGCCGCCAGGGAGGGGAGCTTCCAGTCCGGGTCTCGCTCGTACCGCTGGAGCGCAGGAGGCGTACGGGCAGGCTCGAAGGTGTGAGGCATGGTCTCGGCGATCTTGAGCTTGAGGGGAACGTAGTCTGCGGCCTCGCGAATGAAGCGGGCGATGGTCTCCGGCACGACGCGGCGTTCTTGCGCCCGAGCCCGGCGCTCAATCAGCATCTCTAGATTGAGTTTCTTGGAGGCCAGTCCCTCCAGGGCGTTCCGGCAGATGGCGCGGAAGCGACCCTCGTCGACATTTTCGAGCAGGCGCTCCTCGAGGTCGGCATCGCCGAGTTTCCCGGCGTAGTATTCCCGGAGGATGCGTTCCACGTGAGCCGCCGGCAGGATTTCACCGACAACATTGAACACCGCGTCGTCGTCGAGCGCGTCCCGGATTTCCTGGAGCTTTTCCAGGAGCCGCTGGAGGACGCGGCCTTCGATGGTGTTCGTGGCCACAAAGTTGAAAATCAAGCAGTCTTTGTGCTGGCCGTAGCGATGGATGCGGCCCATGCGCTGTTCGAGGCGGTTGGGATTCCAGGGGATGTCATAGTTGAAGAGGATGTTGCAAACCTGAAGGTTGATGCCTTCGCCAGCCGCTTCCGTGGCAACGAGCACCTGGATGGCGCCTTCGCGGAACTGCTGCTCCGAGTGGAGGCGCGTGCCGGGTTCGTCGCGGGAACCGGACTTCATGCCGCCGTGGATGCAGCCGACCCGGAAGCCCCAGCCTTTCAGTTTCCCGACGAGGTAGTCGAGCGTGTCCTTAAACTCGGTGAACAGCAGAAAGCGCTTGTCCGTGTGGTCGAAGAAACCCTCCTTGTGAAGGAGGTCCTTGAGCTTCGACAGCTTGGCCTCGGAGTCGCTTGCTTCCACGGTTTGCGCTCGCTCGGCAAGTTGATGAAGTTCGACGATCTCTTCACGCACTTGGTCGGCGTTGCCTGCCATGGTGATGGCTTCGAGCATCTCCTCCAGGCGCTCGCGCTCATTCTCCTCCATCTCCTCGATTTCTTCGGGATCGGGGAGGTCGGGCGGCCTGCCTGCCGCGACGTCCGCGGCGCAGGCAGGAGCAAGTCGCAACAGTTCCTGGGCGCGTTTCAGGCCTTCCTCAAGCCGGCGGGCACGGTTCTGAAGGCTGCGGCGCATGGCGTAGGTGCTGGAGGCCAGCCTGCGCTGATAGAGGGACATGAGGAAGCCGACCGCGCGGGCCCGGGGGTCATCACCTTGCGCGGCAGCTTTGGCGCTCTGGCGCTTTACGAATCGGGTGATCTCCCTGTAGAGGTCGAATTCCGCACCGTCGATCTGGAAGTCCACGGTGTTCGGGATGCGCTTCGTGAATATCTTCTCGGCGGCCCAGGTGCTGTCCGGCCGCCGCTCCGGGAAGTAGACCATGGCCTCCTTGGTACGCCGCAGATAGAACGGCGCGCGGCGGCGGTCCATCGCCTCGCGGATGGAACGGACGTCCGCATAGGCGTCCGGGTCGAGCAGTTGCAGGAACAGGGAGAAGTTCGCGGGGTCGCCCTTGTGAGGCGTCGCCGTCATCATCAGGATGTGGTCCGACGTGTCCCGCAGGATCTCGCCGAGGGCGTAGCGCGCTGTCTTGCGGGCCGGAGGCGTCCAGGACATGCGGTGGGCCTCGTCCACAATGACCAGGTCCCAATGGACCTGCCTCAAGCCGGGGAGTATCTCAGTCCGCTTGGCAAGGTCCAGCGACGTGATGACCTTCTTCTGCTCCAGCCACTGGTTGACGCCGAATTGGTCGCGGATGTCGCCGCCCTTGAGGATCAGAAACTTCTCGTCGAACTTCTCCTTGAGCTCACGCTGCCACTGGAAGGAGAGGTTTGCCGGGCAGGCCACGAGAATCCGCTCGGCCAGGCCGCGCAACTGAAGCTCCCGGATCAGAAGCCCGGCCATGATCGTCTTGCCGGCCCCGGCGTCGTCGGCAAGCAAAAATCGAACTCGGGCCAGCTTCAGGAGGTAGTCGTAGATGGCTTCAAGCTGGTGGGGCAGCGGGTCAACGCGGGAGATGGAGAGACCAAAGTAAGGGTCAAACTCCCAGGCGATGCCAAGCGAATACCCCTGAAGGCCTAAGCGGAGAAGCCGGCCGTCTCCATTATAAGTGAAGCCGGCATCGAGAATGGCAAGCCCTTCGAGGTCGCGGGCCGTCAGCGTAACCTTGCGAAAGTGTTCGGTCTTCGTGCCGACGAGGCCGACGGTCCAAGTCCCGTCGCCGTTATCTCGAATCGTCTCCACACGCATCGGCTCGTTGAAGAGAGGGCCGCTGACGATACACCTCTCATGCAACGATAATTCTGGTTTCATAATACCGCGTTGGCCTTTTTAATATCCCTCATGGCAAGCCAGCCTATCAAGCCTACTGATACTTGACAAAATGAGTTTTCACCATTATATTCTTGGCGAATCACGATGGGAGGCCATCCAAAGGGTTCCGTCCCTAGGT
>Ga0163209_1001250_pt1 | contig 11152 bp, 12 predicted proteins | sample Kivu_160m_FD_113538 | JGI IMG/M metagenome (GOLD analysis project Ga0163209, IMG submission 113538) | Freshwater microbial communities from Lake Kivu, Western Province, Rwanda to study Microbial Dark Matter (Phase II) - Kivu_160m | ecosystem: Environmental > Aquatic > Freshwater > Lake ... | reverse complement strand
TTACAAAACCCCCCGTGAAAGCACCCGCTTTCAAGCGTGGTGATGAAACGGGTTTCGTGTCAGTCAAAAAATTATAGTCGACGAAGTTGACGAATTTATGAATCACGAATAATACGAATGACACGAATGACACGAATAAATTCGTGTAATTTGTGCAATTCGTAAAATTCGTGATGATGAACTGGCACGAAATAATTTAAATTTTTCTTGACATTCCCTTCGGAGTATAGTATATTTTTTTATAGAGCACAACCGAAAGGTTGCGGTCTGGAATCAGACCAGGCGGACGGTGCTCTCAAAAACTAAACTGCGAGGGAAACTGCATTGCAGTTTCCGCTTCCGGAAGGGAGACAGAGCGGTTCGTCCGCGAAAGTTCTGTTTTCCCTACGATAAGAGGGAATACCTTTGGCTAAGGACCGGGATGTTGTAGCAGTTCAACTTGAGCTGTTCTAATAACTCAAGTTGTTCTGTGAGAGCCCGGTAGAGGCACACAGGTCTAAGAACCTGCCGACTTTAGTCGTGCAGAGATTCAGGATGGCTTTTTTTATGTTTGATTATCTGCCGACATCTCCGCAGGTGTCGGCTCGCCTTTTATACCAGCTAACATTTGCGCTTTTTTTATGCTATTCTCATCAAAAATTCTCCATCCGCTTTCAGCTCGTTGGTGCGGAATTTTACCTTCATCAGTATACTTGCGGATGGTCGCCTCACACAATCCTGTTGCTTTGACTAAAGAGCCGATTGTTAATCTCATTGTAAACACCTCACTCTAAAAGTTTCTAAAATTATACAATATTCCGTTATGTTTGTCAAGCCTAAAACATAACATCAAGAAAGTTTTTTTCTTCTTCTGTATGCTTTCTGTTTACATGCGTGTGAACAAAATCTTTGCTCTTTTCCCGAAGGATTCGGGATGAAAATGTTTGAGCAATCTTCCGCCGCACAAACTTTGATAATACGCCCTTCCTCGATTATGTCATGCGTTAGCCACTCGTATAGCACAGCAGGGAATCTCCTCTCAGGTAGAAATTGCTCTATCAAGTGTGGGTTATGTTTACCCGTGAAGTCGATTTGCCATTCTGGTTCTCTGTCCTTAGTGTATCGAATCAATTTTTCAGCAACTCGGTACAAAGGAGTAACGTCTTTGTTTGACGGCTTAAAATTGATAATATCGAGTGCATCTGCTCGAAACTCTTTTTGCAACCTCCGTAATTTCTCGATATCGCCTTCCATAAAAGATGCAACGTCAGTGGCTACATGCGATTCTGGGTCCCCTTCAGCATATTTCTCGGCAAATCCTTTTAATGCGTCAGTATTCTCAGAATCTAAGTTAAGAAATTTAAGAGCGACTTTTTGATACGATTCTTTGATTTCTTTTTCCCAGTATTCAATAGCCATGTCTATTATTTCCCTCCTTGAAATTAGAAAATAGCGCACAGGGCGTCGTTCTCCCGTCAAGATAGAATTGTATCAAAGCGACATCTCTACTATCTCAGACATCCATCTCGATATTTCAACCGCAAAGTATCTTATCGCTTCCATCGTGTGATCGCCTAACTTCACTGGCTTTTCATCTACATTTCTGTCACCCATCCTCTGGACTGAATAGTGATTAAACTCTCTTATGACGTGAGTACACCTTGCCATCACCCTAAGCTTCGGAGTGCCACGCCGAGGATGTTTTTTTAACAGCTTCTTTACTTGCTCTATCCCAAATCCTACATCGCTGTTCCAACACCCAATTGTCAGAACATCATGACTGCAGAACGTCCTTATCTGGTCTTTCGCGCTTGGGTCTGCTACTGTAAATTCAAAGATCTCATAGCGTTCATTCTCTCTTGCCCTAAGAATTTCTGCCCATTCTGAGGAAGTCTTGCCAGATTGGTAAATCTCATCATAAACGAAAAACTCATCTTCTTCTGACTTTGCAACAAAAAGGCATACGAAGGGATTCTCTACGCCGAAGTCTAATGCCCTATATTTTTGCCAATCCATCGGTACTGAGAAGTCTTTAACGACGTGAATATCTTCATTCCAGTAATCACGGTACACCAACGAAGCCTGATTTGGCAATGTCAACGCCGCAACACAAGCAAAGGAAAGCGCCGCGATCAAATCAATTTTCCGCCCGCTCTCTTCTTTAGAGAGCCTAAAACCCCGCGTTGTCTCGACCGCCACTACATTCTGAATCTGCTGTCGAAAATCCGCATCGGGATAAACTTCCAACCGCTGACTGTCAATCAGCTCGTAAAGCAACGACCCCGCCTCAGTCAAATTCGTTGTTGTTTGCGGATATTCCTCTAACCTAACCCCCTTCGCTGATAATCTTTGCGCTGACGAAGCAAACTGAAATGGGTCAAACCTCACAATGCTAACGTAAAAATTTTGGTGTAACCATAGAATGTATGCTTCCACATCGGCAAAATTGATTTCCCCTTTTAACGGTTTCCATAGCCTATGATGGACCAGGCGAATGGTATCATCATTTAGTTTTGTTACTGCCACCACTGCCGTAAAATCACGCTTAACCGAAGCGTCAACACCAACACAAATATAGATCTCTTTACCTGGCATCGCAGGAGAAAGCTCAGAATTGACGCAAGCATCCCACGTTTCAATGGCGATAAACTGGCTTTCCGCCGCAACCCAAGCGTTTTCGTGTAACCGCTTAAACTGATTCGGTCTGAGTATCTTCCGTTGTTCTTCGTAGTATTCCGCAGTTTGCCAGGGCATTCGCGCAGAAACGTCCCAGTATGTAAATATCCGCCCGTTCCGATAGCACGGCAAATCCTCAAATATCCGCTCCCCCGACATACCTGTTTGGTAGAGTTCATGGAGAAGCGCCGATTCGTTAAGGAAACCTGCGTAAGTGACAACAAGCCGCGTGCTTTCTTTAGTTGGGACAGGCGTCATTTCTTCATATAGTCGCCTCGACGACTCGGAACTGAATGCCCATAACTCATCAAAGACCGCCAAATCCTGATTAGCCCCTGCCGCGCCTTTGTAGTCGGAGGCCAATGCTATGATTTTCGTACCATTTGGAAACACGATTAAGCGCTGGGTGATGTGTGCAGAGATGTTAGGATTGGCTTCCACCGCTTTTACAACCGCAGTAAATACACGACTTTGAGCCTGCTCTAAATCGTTTGCGCAACAATAGATTTCCCCATAGCTTTTGCATAGAAAATTAGCCCAGTAGAGCGTCAACATCGCCGCTGTCTCTGTTTTGCCTGACTTCTTAGGCGCTGAATATACAACCGTCTGATACACCAACCGCCCTTGCCCATCTCTCCTGGTAATTTCCCTCAAAATTCGCTTTTGATGTTCTTCCAGGTGAATAGGAGCTCCTGTCTCGGCTAAAATATATTCCGAGTTTGAAGGCGTTTAAATTCCCCTTTGGAGCTCCTGGACCCTTGCCAGTTGTATTTTTTTCAGACATTGTTTTTTCAACCCCTTAGAAACAAATATTTTTTCCTCGCTTACCGTCCACCCCAAAATACCACAAAAGACTGACACAGCCCCCGCACCCTTCAGAGCCTCGACACACCTGCTCGCCGTCAGCCCTGTGGTAAGGATATCATCAATCAATAGCACCCGCAACCCTGAAATATCGCTTGTGCATTCGACAGCCTCGCCTAACCGCTTCAGCTTCAAAATGCCCTTGCGTTTCTTTTGACTTTCGCCCTTGCCAATGGTTATCTGCGGTGAAAAACCCGCCTGTCTTGCCCATCTAAGGCAATCCAATAGGTCGAGGTCAAGTTCGGTAGCAACCGCCTTCGCTAAATGCGCCGTTGGATAGTACAAACGTGGTTTCGACGCTGGTGGATGCGTGCAAATATCAAATTGCTTATCCGTCTCCCTGACAATGCCCGCAAGCATTTTAGCGAATCGCTCAATCAGCGCAGGGTCGTAGAATTTCTTGAATTGGAAAATATCCCGACTAAGTTCATCAAACAAATGCAAGCGCTTTAGCCTTTTCGGATAGTACCGCGCTAATGCTATGCCTTCGATTTCTTTACGCTCTGTTATTCTCATTTTTCGCTTGCGTACCTTTAAAATAAGTGATATAATTATATTTACCGTCCAGAATTGGACGTAGCCCAAAGGGGCGCCCGAACACGGAAGGATTTCCAGTGTCCCGATATACATCGGGAATAGGGTCTCCTACCCATGTGGTAGGCTTTTTTTATGCCAACTTTTTGAGTTGGGCTTTTGTAGATAGTAGTTGAAACAAGCCTTTTGTATAGGATTCCCCTTCCTCATAATCACGGAAGAATCCCGCTAAAGCATCTGCCAATCGAATGTATGCGCTACTTTCATCACGTAGCCCTTTTACCTTCCGTCTCTTAATGCCTTCCATAGAAAGGAAGTTCACTACCTGTGTTATTTCAGTTTTACGTAATCCGTCAATGTAGATTGTCGCTTGATAATCTCTACCCCCTGATACGGCAATTACAGCGTTTGCTAAAGTCTTTGCAATCAACTTAAAGTAATCCTTTGTGTCTCTATACACAGCGTAAAAAAGACTTCCTTGCAAAGCACCTATTCTTAAAATCCCTAAAAGATAAGACCTTTTCTTTGGGATGCTTGTTAATCTCCATTTCAAGATACCTTTCCCTGATTTCCCTTCAAGATATTCTAAGTTGCGCTCTATTGCTTCTCTAAGTTCGCTCGTTGTTATGACAACCGCAACCAGAAACATTTTCCCCTTTGTGTCTGGTCCCGTTTCATCTGCATAGCAATACAGTTTTAATTTATCCATCAGAAAGCCCTCTATTCCCTTTTCGGAAACGCAACGACTTTTCCGCCCCCCGCAACCGCCGCCGCTTTCGGCTTTCTTTCCGCTTGCATCTGCGAAATTGCAGACGACATATCCACGCCGCGCGCTTGCAATTCTACAATCAGTTCCGCCGTAGAAATTTCTGTTAAGTTAAAATTTAACATATTGTCTATTCTGTTAAATTTCCCGTTCCCCAAAATAGCCGAAAAGAGATGGTCTGACATACGCTCGGCGTATTCCACTATCTGCTCGGATGTCAGCCCGATATACCGTCTCGTTGTGGACGGGTCCGCATGTCCAAGAAATTGTTGTGTCGCTATCAAATCATAGTCGCTTTCAATATAATAGAGCGTAGCCCCTGTCTTGCGTAAGCAATGCGGCGATTGGTCAATGCCTGCCTTCGCAAAGATGTCCTTCACGATTTGAAATAACGCTATCCTTGTCAGATGCCCACCCTTTTGAGAAACAAAAATAGGAGCTCCTTTTTCTACCGATTCGCCGCTTAAAACTTTCCACTCCATGAAGTCGGCAATGGTATTCTGGATATCGTCACCGATGCGGATAGTTCGTTCTTTGTTAAACTTTGCCGTCTCCGCTCGGATGGTTACGTATGACTTCGCCTTCTGATTGCTTCGTTCCTCGCAACCGTAAACATCAGAAACTTGCAAGCCTACAAGCTCAGAAGCTCTCAACGCCATTCCGATGCCAACTATCAATAGCGTTTCATTACGCTTGGCATGCGTGCCATTGACATTTTCAAAGATTGCTTTGATTTCGTTATCTTCTAATGCCCTCGTTGTCATAATTACCTCCTCAAATCATTTCTGAGAGATAGTTCAGCGTTTTCCATGGCCATAAAATAGATTTTACCCTGTTGCGTCGCATCAAAGAAAAACACATCATTCCCTTGCTGTTGCCATTCAGCCAGGAGAATTCTATTCCGCATAGAAAACATGGCATAGAAGGCTGATTTGTGAAAGGTTTTCGCGATAAGGATTCCAATCACCACTTTATCTCTATAACATTGGAAATCGTTAATATACGCCATTAACTGTCCGATGTCAGAATGCACACCCATAGCAAATTTTGTTTCAATGACGTAGAATGTTTCATCTTTAACCGCTACAAAATCAACAATGCCGCTCACTCCTTGAGTTTCAGCATACACAGGAAATAATTTCAAAATTTCTGTATATGTCCTATTCAGGATTGTCAAGCCATTGTATTGAATATATTTTTGTAAATCCGCTTCACTACTTATTGGTGACATGATTACACATCCTTTCCGAAAAAATTAAGCAAACATTTGGTTCGGAACAGAAAGGTTACCGCCACACAACCGCCACTATGCCTTCCTAGACAAACAGCATAAACACTTCATAATATTTTAGGCACGGAAACCCGTCCCATTCAATGGGGCGGGAGGAAGCGCCGTTCCTTTCTTTTTTCCTTCGCCAATGCAGATTGACATCGACAAAGGTTGTTGAAATTCTATTTACGCCTTGCGACGCCTATGGTTGCACGATTAAGGTCACGGAATTAAGAGAGGGTTTAAACACCAATATGGGTATAGTTTCTCATATATTGTCAACGCTTTACTGCCCTGATAGACAGTATCCCGCACAATTACTGCATAAAGTGTATTCCCATGTCCCCAAGCTGCTAAATAAATTGCTTCGTAAAATTCGACAATTCCCCAAGCGCCGCCAGCATAATAACACCAAATATCAAACTCTCCATAGATTTCTCGATAATGGTTTGTTTCCACTGGCTCACCCCACACTTTCTTTAATTCAGAGCGGGTCATACCTGGCTTAATTCGCTCATACCACTTTGGTTCGCCAAAATAATAGATACCAATAACAGTATAATTGATAGTTTTCCCTTCTCCTGCTGAACCATCTATATTTGTCCACGTTATGTGGATTTCACTTGCGAGTCTATCTTGGAACTCCCATGATTTCCCAGAACCCTGGGCAGGATGCCCATTTATCAATACATTCGTCACGGGATTATCAAAGGTAATAGTTATCTCCTGTTTAACCGTAACTTCGCTACCATCGGGCGGGATTACCTCCGTAATAGTCGCGACAGTTACTTTTTCAGTTTCTTCTTCAGCACAACCCATCATCCAAATAACTACTAACATCACGCCTGTTAATATTATTAAGAGTTGAATCGTTTTTCTCATTTTATTTTAATCTCCTTTTGCATTTACTCATTTATTTGTGCGAACTCTATGTTAAAATTCCATCTTACGTTACTATTTTAAATCGCAAAAAATATCGTCGATGCCCAAGCAATTTTGTGTTATCAGGCATCGACATAAGTACGATTGAAACAGATATTGCCCCGCACAACGTGAGCTTTTTCTTTGATGCTTTTCGCTTCAGCAGTTCCAGTTTCTCTCTGAGCCACTTTTCATATTTCACAATCAGACACCTCCTTAATTTTATTCGCAGCTATGATAGCCGCGCCCTCATCGGGTCTCATCACTCTTATTTCTACATCCGTGTATCCGAGATTTCTCAAATCGGCTTTATCTGCATTTGTGAGGAACCACTTCACTTTCGCCACTGTCCCATCATTTGCCGCTCGCAGGTGCATCACAATTTCAAGCGCTTGCTTTTCCGCTTCTTCCCTCGACATACCTCCGTCGTACTCCATGATAGCCGCCCGTTCAAAAAAGAAAGTGCGTTCGTCATCAGACAACGATTCAACGTCTGATATTGCGGGCGATTCGATTTCAGATGATTGGTTTAAAAATTCAGTTTTAGGTCGTTTCAGATCTTTAAGAGCCATTTTAATATCTCTTGTTGGAAGTTATTTTGGAAGTTATGGAAGTTAAAGGAAGTTGATTTTTGCAACTTCCATGCCCGAAAATCCAGACGTAGCTTGCTTTTTTAGCTATCGCAGGAAGTTATGGAAGTTGAAAGGGCAAAATTTTTCTACAAATATCATTTATTTTCAATTACCCCTTAGCCCTTATCCTATCTATCTTCTTACCCCATTTCAAAATTTGATGTCGCCCGGGGGGATTTATAGCGTTTAACTTCCTTAACTTCCATGAAATTGCTCAACTCTGCGCCATGACTGGTTTTTTCGCTATGGAAGTTGGGAAAAACAACTTCCATTAACTTCCATAACTTCCATAAAATTTTCTCCATCCCCGACTGTAACTGGTTTCCTACTCCTTTTTCAGGGCAAAAGTATAATACCATCTATCTTTCTTCTCCGCCTTCACGTCGAAAAACTCTCTCAAATTTCCCAGAATGTTTTGTAAATGAATGCCGAAGCTCTTTGCGTTCTTAAACGTGAAAGATGTTTTCTCCTTTTCTGCAATTATTTGAAACTCGTTGTACAAAGTCGAAGCAGTAACCTCGCGCCCCTGGTTTTGAGGAATACCAAGCCAACTGTCCAGACAAAGGAATATTGGATCTTCCTCTAAGACAAAAATACTCTGTTCTTTATCCATTTTCTCAAGAAGTCCAATGAAGTAATCTGAAGCGTCCTGCGTCTTTGCGATTCGCCAGCCCAAATCCGCCCAGTCCGCCATGCGGTGTTGGGAAAGAAATGTTTCGTCTGAAGCTTTGAGCGCCGCTATTATTTGATTCAAGTCAATTAGCATCTCAGACCAAAGCTCGTTTCGATATTTTTGGATTTTACCAAGAAGCCGCGCTTCGCTCTGAAATTGTTCTAACTCCTGAACACGAAACAAAAGCAATCGGTCAACAACGTCGGGACGCTTGAATTTTGGTTCACGGGAATTGAGCGATAAAAAGCAACGTGGATAATACCTCACCAGTCGGTTAGTCGTGTATAGCTCTCGCTTTTCAATCCTCTGCCCAGTCGCGGTCTGTGCTAATCGGTCGTTTAACCAATCTTTATAAGTATCCACATTGTCGAAAACTGCGAAATAGTTGTGCGTGATAGTTGCAATGAAATCATCTTCCTCACCTACTCCCTGAACATCGAAATGACGTCCGAATAGCCATTTCCCACAAATACGTTGACGTGTTGTTTTTCCCGACCCTTGTGGTCCAATGAAAACCTGAATTGGCTTTGTTGGTTGGAGCTCCTCAAAGAACAGTGTATAAAGCCATATTTGAAAAAGATACTTTTGCTCTAATGCTGTAAGATTGACATATTCGCCTTGTACAAAATTTGTAGGGTCAATAATCAGTGGTCGGAGATATCCTTCGCCCCCGATATTCTTTATCTCGAATGGCTCATTTTGCAGGTCGGTAATAAATAGCACCCCATCTGTGCTGTTTGGGATTAAATCAATGTTCGTTCCATTCAGTCTATACATTTGAAAGTCATTCCTATCAATGTAAAGGACATGATTATCCTTATCATAGTGCGCAAAACGATAAATCTCTGATTCTTTGCCACGCCGCCCAGCTTCGGTCTCTAAATCGGCTATCAAATATTCGTATTCCGCTTCCGTCTTATTCAAGCCGTATCGTGCATTAACAAGTTGCTCGAAGAATTTATCTCCAATCTCGCATAGTCGCTTCAAATCTTTACTAAACCAGTAATACTGGTCGGTCGGTGTCCTGTAAAACCTGCCATGCTCTCGCATCTCGTCAAGGACAACACCTGACACATCCTTCTTAATTTCAAATGCCTTCGCATACTTGTTTTTTCGGATTTGTTCAATCTGTGCTTTCAAGAACAGCTCTGGCGATTCCTTTTCCAGAAACTTCATCTGTTCTTGCTTGCGCTTCTTTGCTTGTTCTATCCGTGCATCCTTCAAAGCGCCCCAAAAGAGCCGCTTACCTTTAACAAGTTTGGCATTTTGCATTAGTTCAGCGTAATGTTCTAAGAGAAACCTTTCGTCGATATTAGTCAATAAGCTAAAAATCTCCTGTGTTGCCTTTAGTTTTTCCTTATCTGTAAGTGTAATTGCTTCGCTAACCTTCCAGGTAATGTAGTCGGGAGCGGAAGTCATCAACTGTTTTAGTTCCGAGATGCGTGCATCACGTTGGTCAGTAGGGACATTTAGGAAATCAGCAAGGTCAATTTTTTCTGCGCCTTTGGGTAGCGGTAAGGTAACAAGCCTCACGTCTTGCCCATCTTTGAATAGTGTCTCGGCTGTTTGCAGCGCGCCAACTAAGCCTTCCTTGCTCACTTCGTTATCATTGATAATATAGACTGTATCCCAGTTTTTAGACAGTTTGCAAAGTTCCTCAATATTACGCTTGGCAAACGTTGTTGTAACGGGAGAGATAACGCCGAATCCTGCTTGTTTTGCGAGTTCCGCGTCAACCATTCCTTCAGTGATTATGCCTTCTTTGAAGTTCCCGACACAATCAGCATTCCAAATAACATTTTCGATTGTCTCTGAAACATAAGGATGCTTTTCTCCGTTCGTTAAATGCTTCTTATACTTACCTCGATTCCATTCAGGTAGCTTTGAGATTTCTTCTTTATCATTTGTGTCCAGCCGCCCGATTGAATAAACAATCTTTCCCTGATGCCAGTAGGGGAAAAGATACCTGCGTTGATAGGCGTCTCTAACACCGCCTGACACCTTTACGAAAAGCCCCGACAATAACAATTCTTTCACGTCATACTTACCCTGCAAATGGCTAAAGAGAAAAGTATCTAAATCTGGCGCATAGCCAAGCATTTCTTTATCTATTGTCTCATCAGTTAAACCGCGCCCCCTGAAATAATCTCTGTGCGATTCGTCCATCTCATCATGGTAAATCTGAAATACCTCTTTGAGAATCTTACAAATTTGGTCTTTTTCAACCTTCTGCTTTTCCCATTTCGCTTTCTCTTCTTCAGTCCATGAAGGCATCGGGATATTAGCCCATTCACACAGAATGTGAATCGCCTCTCCAACCGTCACGCCATCTCTGTGCATCACGTAGTCGATAGCGCTTCCACCCCTCTGGCAACCGAAGCAATAAAATGACTGCGTTTCTGGATAAACCACGAAGCTCGGATTGGTGTCTGAATGGTCTTTAAAAGGACACTTCGCCTTATTTTTTTCTAAGGTTACATCCTCACCAATCAAATCAATAATCTCTATCTGGTCTAAAACGTGTTGTGCAAATTGATTTTGCATTCTGTCCTCCTGTTAAGCCGCTTTCGCTTGCGATTCGTAATTGGTCTAATCCCCAAAACTTCGATGCGTTGCAAAACCAATCACCACCTAAGTTTCTCCTTATCGAAGTTCAGTTTTTTACTGACAAAAGTTTAAAAATATGTTAGAATATGATTGCCCTTGCCATCTCTTTACAAAACCCCCCGTGAAAGCACCCGCTTTCAAGCGTGGTGATGAAACGGGTTTCGTGTCAGTCAAAAAATTATAGTCGACGAAGTTGACGAATTTATGAATCACGAATAATACGAATGACA
>Ga0163209_1001249_pt1 | contig 11154 bp, 12 predicted proteins | sample Kivu_160m_FD_113538 | JGI IMG/M metagenome (GOLD analysis project Ga0163209, IMG submission 113538) | Freshwater microbial communities from Lake Kivu, Western Province, Rwanda to study Microbial Dark Matter (Phase II) - Kivu_160m | ecosystem: Environmental > Aquatic > Freshwater > Lake ... | reverse complement strand
CCTCGAGGCAGAAGGCCAGGAGCGGCGTCCGCGCCCTCGACATCAGCAAGCGCTTGATGGACTACGGGTTCCACCCGCCCACGAACTACTTCCCGCTGATCGTTCCCGAAGCGCTGATGATCGAGCCGACCGAGACCGAGAGCAAGGAGACGCTCGACGCCTTTTGCGACTCCATGATCGCCATCGCCCGTGAAGCCGAGACTGATCCGGATCTGGTCAGGAGCGCGCCGCACAGCACCGCCGTCAGCCGCCTTGATGAGACGGCTGCAGTCAAGCAACTCGATGTCCGGTGGCCCAGCGCCTAGTCGCGAGCTGCGGCTCCTCGCCGATGGGGCAGGGGACCCGTGGATGAACATGGCGCTTGACATGGTCTTGCTCGACCAGGTCGGCAGGTGCATGTCGCCTCCGACCCTGCGTCTCTACAGGTGGGATCGCCCCGCGATCTCAGTGGGGCGATACCAGGACGCGGGACGTACCGTGTTACTCGAGACCTGTCGCGCGTTGGGCGTGCCGGTCGTGCGGCGACCTACCGGTGGCCGCGGCGTCCTGCACGGGGGGGACCTGACGATAGCCCTTGCCGCACCGATTCCATGGCTGGAACCGGGTCACACGAGCGTCGCGGCCAGCCACGCCCTGATACTCGGCGCTCTGAGCGAGGCCCTGAGGGAGGTTGGCTGCGCAAGCAGGCGGGGAGACGCGGGCGGACAGCTCTCAGAACCCGGCTCCGGCGACTGCTTCTCGGTCGCGACGCAGGCGGATCTCGTCTACGCCGACGGATGCAAAGCTGCGGGAGGCGCTCAAGCCCGGTCTCTCGGGGTGCTGCTGGAGCAGATCTCATTGCCTCATCATCCGCACCCAGTGGACCCCTGCCGCGTCTTCGGAGCGGGGGCAAGCTCGTACGACGGACGGCTCGGGTTCGTACCCGATGCCTCCTTGGAGGCTGCGGCGAGCCGCTGCATTGCATCAGCGCTCGGCGCCCGCTTGACGGTCGGCGCGTGGCGGCCGGAGGAACTGCTTGCCGCATCCGGCATGCGGAGCGCGGTTGGCGTTGACACACAGGCTCACTTGTGATATCATCGGAACGTGATTGGCGTAGGTCTCCTACGCTGAAGTGTAGAGGTGTGTCTGTCATATACGAAGGGGGATACACGTCAGCATGGCTAAGAAGATACTGGCGGTTGACGACGAGAAGGCCATAGTGCGGTTGGTGCAGGTGAACCTCGAGCGTGAGGGCTACGAGGTGGTGACGGCGTACGACGGTCGAGAAGCGCTGGAGAAGGTTGCCAGTGAGCGCCCCGACCTGATCGTGCTCGACGTGATGATGCCCTACATGGATGGCTTCGAGGTGCTGCAGCAACTGAAGAAAGAGCCGGACACACGCGAGATTCCGGTGATCATGCTAACGGCCAAGGCCCAGGATGCGGACGTGTTCCGGGGCTGGCAGTCGGGTGTGGACTGCTACCTGACCAAGCCCTTCAACCCGATGGAACTCAAGGCGTTCGTCAAGCGCGTCTTCAAGTCCCTCGAGGACGAGGCGCAGGGCGAGCGGCGCATACAGCTCTAGCCATGTCGTCGAAGAGTAAGGAGCCAACGGCCACAGACGCGGGCCGGCGGACCATCGTGGTGGTCAGCCTGATAACCGCCGCTGCTGCGGTGGCTGTCGTGTCGGGTTTGTACTGGTGGCGCATGAGAACGGACCGGGGCGACCGGCTGGGGCTGCGCGGCGTGCGCGATATACTTCAGGAGTGCCATTCCAGGATGCGCGATATACAGGCGCACCTGGGTCAGTTGCCCGCCAACGGCTAAGCCAAGAGTGACACAAGGGGCTCCGCGCGACATCTCGCACGGAGCCCCTTGTCCGTCTCTGCTCCCAGCAACGTCCGATAATGGCCGTTATGTTGCAGTAGCCCTGTCGGTCAGGACTTGGGCTCGACCGCATCGAACACCGGCTCGGCCACGAAGATCGGCGCCTTGGTCCTGACCGCGATGGCGATCGCATCCGACGGCCTGCAGTCGATCTCGTAGTGGCTCTCGCCGTGCGTAATGCAGAGCTTCGCGTAGAACGTCTCCTGCCAGAGATCGTCCACGATGACGTGGTCCACGGTGGCTCCGATCCGCTCGAATATCAGTCGGATCAGGTCGTGCGTCATGGGTCTGTCAAGCTGCTCGCCCTCAATCGCCGTGGATATGGCGAACGCCTCATACCGCCCGATCCAGATCGGTACCTTGCGCTCATGGCGATCCTGAAGGAGAACGAACGTCTGCGGAGGCGTGCCCTGGGGGCCTGGCTCGCCGTGCTCGAACACACCGACCACGGTGACACGCTTCTCGTCCAGGCGCCGCTCGCCTCGCTCTTCGCCATCCTCGGGCTGTCGGTCGTCCGACGGCTCCCAATCCCCCAGGATATCCTTGAAATCCTCTGACACTGTCGCACTCCGTACTTCGGCGTGAGCGGCCTAATCCCCGTTGCCGCCCTTCATGGTCCGCTCAACAACCTTGAGGAACTCCGTGTTGGACTTGGTGTGCCGCAGGCGGTCTATCAGCAGTTCGGTGGCCTCCACGCTTGGAAGCGCTGAGAGAAGACGGCGGAGCTGCGTGATTTTCTTCAGCGTCTCGTCAGGATAGAGCAGCTCATCATGTCGCGTGCCGGACCTGAGGATGTCCACGGCCGGAAACACGCGTCTGTCGGCCAGACCCCGGTCGAGATCCAGCTCCATGTTGCCCGTTCCCTTGAACTCCTCAAAGATGTGGTCGTCCATGCGGCTGCCCGTCTCGACCAGCGCGGTTGCCAGGATCGTCAGGCTGCCGCCGTTCTCGATATTACGTGCCGCTCCGAAGAACCGCTTCGGTCGGTACAGCGCCGCGGGATCGAGGCCGCCCGAGAGCGTGCGGCCGCTTGGGTTGACGGTGAGGTTGGATGCGCGAGTGTAGCGCGTCAGGCTATCCATCAGGACGATAACATCCTGGCCCGATTCGACGAGACGTTTGGCCTGCTCAAGCACGATCTCCGCCACCCGCATGTGGTTCTCCGGTGTCTCGTCGAAGGTCGAGCTGATCACCTCCCCTTTGACGGACCTGCGGATGTCGGTCACTTCCTCCGGACGCTCATCAATCAGCAGCACCAGCAGGACGATCTCCGGGTGGTTCTCAGCGACCGCATTGGCAACTGTCTTCAGCAGCGTCGTCTTACCTGCCTTCGGCGGCGCCACGATCATCCCGCGCTGCCCCTTGCCGATCGGAGCGACTATGTCAATGAGGCGTCCGGCGATCTCCGCCGACGTCGTCTCCAGAACGATCCTGCTGTCGGGATAGATCGGCACCAGGTCATCGAAGGTCGTGCGCGCGCGGGCCACTTCGGGGTCGAGCCCGTTGACCTCCTCCACGCGCAACAGACCGAAGAACTTCTCGGAGTCCTTTGGCGGCCTGGCCTGGCCCGCGACATGGTCGCCCGTTCGTAGGCCGAACCGCTTGATCTGAGTCTGCGAAACATAGATGTCATCGGGATGCGGCACGAAGTCGCTACGCCGGAGGAACCCCCAACCATCGGGCAGGATCTCCAGCACCCCTCGGGCAGGCTGCGTTGCATTGCGATCACCGTGCCCGTCGGGATGACGGCGCGGCGTGTCGGGGACGCCCTGGTGGGTACGAACGGTGACGGCCGGTTCTTCCACACCGAGGTCCGACACGTCATGCGGCGGCTGGATGACCTGATCGCCGTCGGGTCTCCGATCGCGAGATGACATGGAACCGCTTGACCTTTGTGAAGGTGTCCTGGATGAGGCGCCGGACGGCGCACGCATACGTCTCACGATTGCACCACACCTATGTAGGGTAGATTTCGGTAGAGCCCTGCCCTATCGAGACCGTAACCGACCACGAAGTGGTCCTCGATCACGAAACCGCAGTACTCCAGAGTAACGCTCTTCGCGCGTCGGGCCGGCTTGTCGAGCAACGCGCACGCAGCAACGTCGCGCGGTCCCATCCCGAGTATAAGGCCCCTTACGTCCGATAACGTAGCGCCCGTGTCCACGATGTCCTCGACAATCAGCACCGACTTGCCCTCCACGGGACGCGACAGCCACCGCCCAAGCTCCACGTCACCTCGGGGACGTGTAGCGTCTCCGTAGGACGAAGCCTCCACCAGATCGAGTTCCATCGGCAAGCGTATGTGGCGAATCAGGTCCGCGACGAACACGAGAGCCCCAGTGAGCACCCCCACCACAACGAGCCGACGTCCGCTGTAGTCGGTCGTCAACTGCTGACCCAGTTCCCCCACCCGCCGCTGAATCGCCTCGACGGTGATGAGCAGCGCCGGGGCCTGCGGATCGGCGCCGCCCGGGGTCACTCCCATTCGATGGTCGCCGGCGGCTTTGAGCTGATGTCGTACACCACTCTGTTGACGCCGGGCACTTCGTTGGTGATCCGGTTGCTGACCGTCTGCAGCAGTTGGTACGGGAGTCTGGCCCAGTCCGCGGTCATCGCGTCGTCGCTGGTCACCGCGCGCAGTATGACAGGGTGCGAGTAGGTTCGCGCGTCCCCCATCACGCCAACGCTTCTGATGCCGGGCGCAAGTGCGGCAAACGCCTGCCAGATGCCGTTGTACATCCCTGCCTTGCGGAGCTCCTCGATGAATATCGCGTCCGCCTGTCTCAGCATGCCCAGTCGCGTCGCTGTCACCTCGCCCGTGATCCTGATCGCCAGACCAGGGCCAGGGAAAGGGTGCCGGAACACGATCGTCTCCGGCAGACCCAGTTCGAGCGCAACCGCCCGCGCCTCATCCTTGAAGAGGTAACGAAGCGGTTCGATCACCTTGAGTCCCATTCTCTCCGGGAGACCGCCGACATTGTGGTGCGTCTTGATCGTCGCCGCCGTTGCGGTTCCGCTCTCTATCACATCCGGGTAGAGGGTGCCCTGCGCAAGGTAGGGCGCTCCAGAGACACCCGCCGCGCATTCCTCGAACACCCTGATGAACTCCTCGCCGATGATCCGCCGCTTCTGCTCCGGGTCCGTCACTCCCCGAAGCCTGCCCAGAAACCGGTCTGCGGCGTCCACACACACGAGGCGTATCCCCAACGCATCGGCGAAGGCGCCACGTACCTCTTCTGCTTCGCCCTGCCGGAGCAGCCCATGGTCCACGAAGACACAGGTCAGCCGGTCGCCAATCGCCCGATGAACGAGGGCAGCCACAGTGCACGAATCCACGCCCCCCGACACGCCGCAAACGACCCCGTGGTCGCCAACCTGCTTCCGGATGGTAGCCACGGCCTCCTCTACGAATGAGCCCGCCGTCCAGCGCCCGGCGCATCCGCACACGTCCATCACAAACCGCCGAAGGACGTCTCGGCCGAACGGCGTGTGCTTCACCTCGGGGTGAAACTGCACCCCGTATAGCCGGCGTTCCGCGCACTCCATCGCCGCCACAGGCGTCGTGGCGCTGCGTGCAGTGACTCGAAACCCGGACGGGGGCTCCAGAACGACATCGCCATGGCTCATCCAGCATACGGCATCACAGGGCACGTCCTGCAACAATGCCGTCGGGCGGACGACCTCCAGAGCCGTCGAGCCGTATTCACGCTTCTCAGCCTGAACCACCGTACCGCCCAGTTGCCTGGCCATCAACTGGTGCCCGTAACAGATCCCGAGAACCGGTACACCCAGATCGTAGACGCTGGCATCGGCAACCGGCGCTCCCTGCTCGTAGACGCTGGCTGGACCTCCAGACAGCACGAGCCCCATTGGGCGCCGGGCTACTATATCCCCCACCAGAGTGCCGAACGGCAGTATCTCGCAGTAGACCTGGCACTCGCGAATGCGACGAGCTATGAGCTGTGTGTACTGGGCCCCGAAGTCGAGGACAATGACGGTTTCGTCGGTCGGATTCACGCTTGAGGAATCCAGGCTGGAAGAAAGTACGCGCTCAGGGCAACCCTAAGGCAAAACGAAGCGGCGCCGAACCATGGCGTTGGGCAATAGTATAGACCACACCCGCGAGGCGTGTCAAGCTCAGGTCAGGCGCACAGTACCGTGATCGGTGAGTTGGCCCACCGTCACGCCAACCGACACGGCCGTCTCGGTTGTGCGGGGGCTGTGAACATCGCGCAACGAGCGCCGTCTATAATCCGTGGGTCGCGTCGGCGCGACCGACATCCGCAGGAGGCGCGAGACGGGGTGCAGGCTGTGGCCGAAGCCGATAGCGCGCTGGTAAGGCGCTGCAAGGCGAATGATCGAAGAGCGTTCGACGACATAGTCGCCCGGTACCAGGACCGGGTGCTGAACTACGTGCGCGGCATGGTGTCGGATCGCGATGATGCCGACGAGATCGCGCTGGACACTTTCGTACGCGCATATGCCGGTCTCCGTTCGTTCGAAAGCCGCGCCACGCTTCACACCTGGCTATTCCGCATTGCCACGAACCTCTGCATAGACTATCGCAGGCGCCGGATGAAGCGCGGGGTCTTCGTATCGCTCGACGCGCCTGCTGCAAGCGGCGACGACGTCTCGCCGCGTGACCTGCCGGACAGCCGGTATGATCCCGCTAGAGTGGCAGCCGACTCGGAGCTGGGAGCCCAGCTACGGCTGGCCATAGCGAGTCTGCCCGACAGGTTGCGCGCGGTCGTCCTGTTGCACGACCTCGAAGGACTTGCATACGACGAGATCGCGCAGGTCGTCGGCTGTCCGCTCGGAACAGTAAAGTCGCGGCTCTTCCACGCACGGATGGCTCTCCGCAGTGCTCTTACCCCGTACTTGCGCGGCGAGAACGGGGCTTCGTCGAGCCAGCCACGCGCCACAAAGGCAAACCAATGACGTGTCACAGGGCGCAGCGGCTCATATCGGTCGCCCAGGACGGCGACTTGTCCGCAAGAGACCACATCCGGCTGGAAAGGCACCTCGTGGAGTGTCGTTCGTGCAGCGTGCTCGCCCACGATCTCGCACGGATGGTGGGTGAGCTCAGAGCGACACCTTCCGCAGCGGCATCGGAGGCGTTCGCGATTGAGCTGGACCGGCGACTGTCGGCCCGGGTACCGAGCCGGGGCCTTAGCGCGGCGCTGTTGCCTACGCTCGGCAGGTGGTACCGACCGCTGGCCGTTGCGGCCGGCTGTGCGCTCCTGGGCGTCCTTACGTGGTCGGTTCACCTGCGTGCGAGCCGGGCCGACGAGCTTCGCCGACGCGAAGTGGCACGATCGCTCAGTACGACCGGCGTCCAGAGCATGGCCCTTGCCGCATCCAATCCGCTGGATGACATCACCGTCGCCAACCTGGCGGCCAATACAGGCGCGGAACGAAGCGGTGAAGACCTTCTGTAGACTCGGAGTCGGCCAATCGGTGCGAGCGCTCGCGCTCTTGGCGCTGCTCGGCGCAACAGCTCCTGCCGACGGTCAGCCGCGGCTCGTTCGAGCACCACGAGCTCGCCAGGCGCTGCAGCGCTTCTTGCGTTCGGGGCAGATCACGCCTTACGTTGCTGAGCAGACCACGCGCACATTTGACGGCGGCATGGCGGAGTCAAGGCAGATACTTAAACACGCGGGTCCGCGTCGTCAGCGTATCGAGTATGTCGCTCCTCCGCGCCTGGCCGGCGAGGTCATCCTGATCGCCGGGCCTCGGCTGCTGCATTATCGGCCCAGGCCTCGACCACGCATCATAGAGGGGGACGCGGGTGTCGCCGACCTGGCGGACCGCGCCAGGGACCTGCTCGCAAGCCTTGCCGCGGGCAAGGTCCGGATCGCACTCGTGGGCTCTGAGGTCGTTGCGGGGCGAGACACGGACATCGTAGAGGTCAGGCCCGGACCCGGCGCTCCCTTCAAGCGCCTCTGGATAGACCGGGAGACCGGCGTCCGCCTGAAGCACGAGACGGTGGATCCCACCGGGGCAGTGATCGTCAGTTCCTATTTCACGAAGGTAACTTACGAACCGGTGTTCGGCCCCGGCGACTTCCTGCCGGATCGCCTTCCGCCTGCACCGATCGAAGCCCACATCCCCTCCTCACCCCCGCTGGGGAGCGTGGCCGAAGCCCAACGGCTCGCCGGGTACACCGTGCGAGTACCCAACCTGCCGCCGCGGTTCGTGCTCGAGGGCGTGTGGGCGACCGGCCCTGCAGGCGGGAGAGGCGTCCTGCTCCGGTTCACGGACGGTGTGAACACGGTCGTGCTCGGACAAAGGCGGCTGCCGCGTCTCGGCACCGCCCCAAGCCCGGCCGACAGCTCCGTACGTTCGCGGCGCGGTGTGGCCTACTGGGTATCAGGCGACCGAGTCTACACGCTATTCGCCAATGTCAGGCCGGAGGTGCTGCGCCGGATCGTCGCAAGCTTGCGGTAGCGCTCCGAAGCCTGCTCCCCTCTCGAGGCCGCGTGCCCCACACCGCATCGTGGGTCACGCGGCCAGTTGCGTCGGCTACCCGAGGACGACCTCGCGGCCCGTCGCGGCGCTTCGATACAGCGCGTCGAGTATGGTTATCACATCCAGCGACTGCTCCGGCGGAACCGGCGACGGCGCCCCGCGCACGATCGCGTCCGCGAAGTCCATGCACTCACGCGCATGCGGCTCGCCCCCTTCCTTGTTTTGAAGCTGGACGTCGAAGTGCTGTCGCGTAGCGTTGTCCGTCTTGAGCAGGACATTGGCGGGCCAATGCGCGCCGCCTCGGTCACCGTAGAGCCACATCTGCATGTCTTCGCCGTGGGTCTTTGGGTGGTTCAGTAGCCACGAGACCTCCAGCACGAGGGTCGAGCCCTCGGCGAACCGCACAAACGCCGCGGCGAACTCCTCGACGTCCCAGCTCGACGGAATGGGACCGCCCCAGTTCGAGAAGGCGCCCGGAAGGCGCCGGAGCCTGTCCTGCGTGACGCCGCTGACGGCGACGGGCCTCGGATGCCCCATCATCCAGAGGGTCAGGTCCAGGATGTGGACTCCGATGTCTATGCAGGGCCCGCCGCCGCTGTGCTTGCGCTCTACGAACGTGGGCCGTGTCGGAGCGCCTGAGCGCCGGAGCATCCAGCTACGTGCGTGGTAGACCTCGCCGAGCGCGCCGTCGTCCACCTGAGCCTTCAGAGCCCTCGCCGCGCCATCGTAGCGGAAGTGCTGTGCGGTCATCAGCAGCTTCCCGCTCCTGTCTCTGGCCTCGATCATCGTCTTGATCTCAGATGGTGTCGGCGCCAGGGGCTTCTCGCAGATCACATGCCGGCCGGCATCCAGCGCCGCGACCGCAAGCGGAGCGTGGTACATGTTCGGTGTGCATATGTCCACGATGTCGAGTTCAGCCTGCTGGATCATGCGGTACGGGTCTTCGAATAACGCCTTCACGCCCAGTGCGTCGCCCTGCGCCTTGAGGACGGCTCCGTCCACGTCCGCAAGAGCGGCGATCTCGGTGTGCGGGCTCTCGTTCCAGCCCGGGAAGTGCGTGTTCGCGATTCCGCGGACGCCGATGACGCCCACCTTCAGCGGCTTGGCCATGCTTCTGTTCCTTCCGACCTGCGTGATTTGGTTCTGGGTCTCCAGAGGGTCCGGCCTATTGCGCGAGCGCAGCATCCACCTTGTTGATCGCACTCGCCATTAGCTCCGCGTGCCGCTCCTCCATGCCCATCACAAAGCCGAACCTGAGGGCGCGGCCCAGAATGTCGAGCGTTCGCGGGCACATGTCGGGGGCATACTCGACGGCGCCCTTGTATGCTGGATGCCGCCACGGAGAAGCGAATGCGTGATGCGCGTTGCGCGTCAGTATAGAATCCCAATAGCGGTAGATATGGCGATCGGGAAAGCCATCGTTGTGGGCTGTGCCGCACGGCAGCCCCTCGGCCGTCAGAGCTTCGGCAAAGCGCCGCGCGAGGAGCACATCCCTGACGATGATGGCTGCGCTGATGCCGCAGTCGCCGGCGGGGTCGTCCACCAACTGCCTGCAGTAGCACTTCGGCTCCTCCAGAGCGCGAAGGAACGCACCCTTCAGACCCCGCATGTGCGCCAGAATGTGGTCCAGCCGCCCAAGCTGCGCGCATGCGATCGCGCCGAGCATTTCGCTCGGCCTGTAGCATTGCGCCGAGAACGGCGGCGACAGCCAGCCGTCCGTCGGTATCGTGTCCCGCATCCACATGGGCAGCGCCGGGTCCGCCGCGAAGCAGGCCCGCTCGTATACGCGTTCGTCATCCGTGAACACCAGCCCGCCTTCGCCGCAGGTGATGATCTTGAAGTAGTTGAGACTCCACGCGCCGGCGTCGCCCAGCGTGCCAACCACTCGGCCACGATACCGTCCCCCGATGCACTGGCAGCAGTCCTCGATGACCAGAAGGGAATGGCGTCGTGCTACTTCCAGAATCGCATCCAGCCGCGCGGGTACCCCCTGCATGTGCACGGGCACGACCGCCCGCGTGTGCGGGGTCACCTTCCGGTGCACATCGTCTGGGTCGAGCCCGAGGCTGTCGTCTATCTCCGCGATGACGGGCACTGCGCCGGAGGCGACGACGGCCGCGGCCGTGGCAATATAGGTGTATCCCGGGATGATCACTTCATCACCGGGCCCGATCCCGAGAGCCTCAAGCGCGCATATCAGCGCACTCGTGCCGGAGTTGACCATGTGAGCGTGCCGGACCCCAATCCAATCCGCCGCCATCCGCTCGAAGGCACGGACGCGGCTGTTCGGGTTGAAGCGGAACAACTGGCCGGTCTGGAGCACGTCCGTGACTGCGTCAATCTCCTCTCGACCGATTAGCGACACGCCCGGCCCGCCACCGGGCGAACCCGGAAGCGGCTCAGGGATCGCCCTGGGACCCCCGTCCAGCGCTAGCCTGGCCATCATGCACCTCCGCCCGCGCGGGGCTGCGATCGCCGCGCGCGCCAAAACGCGTCTGTTCTTCGTCGCGCCGCCGGCCAGGTCCTCCTCGGGCTGAGCGGGTGCGTGTCGAAGTCTGTGATGCAGTTCGCCGGTCGCTTTTGGGCCGAGGCTCCTGCCGAGCCTGCAGACCATGGCTCGGCAGGAGCCTCCCCCTCCCCAGTCGCTGTGCTGTCACTACACGCACGGGGCTAAGGGGACGGCCACTGGTATAATCGCAACCACCATGCCCTCGGCCGCCGCCGCAGATCTGCCTACGTCCAGCGAACCCATCGAAGTCCGGCTTCACGGGCTCTGCAAGGCGTTCGGCCGGCGCCGCGTGATCAAGGACATCCAGGTCT
>Ga0163209_1001248_pt1 | contig 11162 bp, 8 predicted proteins | sample Kivu_160m_FD_113538 | JGI IMG/M metagenome (GOLD analysis project Ga0163209, IMG submission 113538) | Freshwater microbial communities from Lake Kivu, Western Province, Rwanda to study Microbial Dark Matter (Phase II) - Kivu_160m | ecosystem: Environmental > Aquatic > Freshwater > Lake ... | reverse complement strand
TTTTTATCTCTACCTTAAGGGCAGAAAAGAAGTGGGTAGAAGGAAGCTTATTTACTTCGCTCTCGTCCTTGTATCGTTTCTCTTTGCAATCCTTTCAAAACCTTCCGCAATTGTATTTCCTGCAGTTCTTCTTATTTACGAGATTGCTGTGGCGCAAAATGGATGGATGGATGATGTAAAAAAACACTGGCTGTTTTTTTCCATCTCCACATTGATTTCCTTCATCTTTGTCTCCGTGTTGATCAACGTCATGTTGGATGCGGGGGGGATCAAACCTTACCGTGGTGGTTCTTTTTTGAATAATTTACTTATAAGTTTCTATGCCTTCCTCTATAATATAAAACTTCTCGTCTTTACGATTAACTTCTCGGCCGCCTACACCCTCTCTGTTCCAAACCCTATTGTGAATCTCCAAACCTTCCTTTTGGTTGGGATCACTCTTTTTCTGTTCGCGTTGAGCCTCTGGTTTTTGAAATGGACGAAGGTCTTATTTTTCTCCACCTTCTTTTTTTTTGTGACTTTAATTCCTTACCTTAATATGATCCCCATCAGTACCCTGCTTGCAGATCGATATGTATTCATTGCCTCCTTCTCATACTGCTTTCTTTTGGGAATTGCTTTTGATAGATTTTATAGGGTCAGGGCGGAAGGATTTTCTGAAGGCTTTTTTAAGCTCCTCTCCATCACGATATTTATTTTCATGTTGACGGGGTACTCTTTGATGACCGTTCACCAAAACCAAATTTGGGAAAACAGTTATACCCTATGGGCCGATGCGGTGGAGAAGTATCCCGACAGTAATACGGCCAATGCCCTCATGGGTGTGGTATATATGGATTTGGGAATGGATGAAAAGGCGGCAACCTATCTTGAGAAAGCGATCGAGACCGTTCCCCATGATTATCAGTCACGGAATAACCTCGGCATTGTATATGGAAGATTGGGGGACCCTGAAAAGGCTCTAAAGGAGTACATGACCGCCATTGGGTTGAAGCCGGAGGATGATACGATCAAGATCAATCTTTCCGTTTTTTATCAAAATCAGAAAGAATATAAGAAATGTGAAGAGGTTTTGAAAAACCTCATATCAAAAAATCCCAAGAACGCCAACCTTTATTTTCGATTAGGATTGCTGTATAAGGAGATGGGTCGGTATCACGCAGCGATTACAGAATTGAACAAGGCGATGGAATGGGCCCCCCATATCCTCAATCCCTATGAAGAACTTGGAAATATCTATTTGAGCAGATTGAACGATACAGAAAAGGCAAAGTATTTTTATTTGAAAGGAATGGAGGCGGTCCCGAAGGCAAAAACGAGAGTGGAAGACCTGAGATGGATGATCCAAGATTTGGAGTGCCTTAGGTAGGAATTCAATGTTAAGTGTCCTTTCCATCATTTTTGGAGCAATGGTCGGTAGTTTTCTTAATGTTTGTATCCTCAGACTACCTCAAAAGGAGTCCATCGTGACTCCTGGTTCCCATTGCCCTCATTGCAAGAAACCGATTCGGTTTTATGACAATATCCCTCTGATCAGTTATGTTTTGTTGAGAGGAAGATGCCGGTTTTGTAAGAAACCGATTTCTATACAATATCCATTCGTAGAAGGAATCACAGCCATCGGTTCATTCCTCTTGTTTTTAAAGTATGGCCCTTCGTTGAGCTATCTCATCTATTTCTTTTTTATTGACGGATTGATTGTCATTACGGTCATTGACCTTTATCATCAGATCATCCCTGATGTGGTCAGCCTTCCGGGTATCGGTGTTGGGTTGCTAAGCGCTCTCATCATCCCCCATTTCACTTTACTCAATTCCTTGATGGGGATATTATGGGGGGGAGGAAGCCTCTTCTTCGTCGCCACTCTGTATCAATGGTTGTTCAAAAGGGAAGGGATGGGTGGTGGGGACATTAAACTATTGGCGATGATCGGTGCCTTCTTAGGGTGGAAGGCAGTTATCCTGACCATTCTCTTGAGTTCCTTAGTGGGATCTGTGGTTGGGATCGTTCTCATGATCTTAAAGGGAAAGAATTTTAAATACGCTATTCCCTTTGGCCCATTCCTCTCGTTTGGCGCTGTGATAGCTCTTTTTTATCAAAATGAAATCATTTTTTGGTACTTACATTTGAAAGGATAATATGCGGAAAGGAAACTGGTTATTTAAAAAAATTGGTTTGAGCCTCAGGACAGAAGTGATTATCAATATTTCGCTGCTCATGCTGGCGGCGATCCTGTTGATTGGATTTACCACATCTAAGATCAATGAGAAGAATCTGATTCAAGAGAAGATAAAAAATGGGGAGGGAACGATCCAAGATTTTCAAGGGATCATTGACTTTCTGGCCAAGGATAAAAAAGATTTTGCCCTGGGTCATCCTTTTTTGAGGAAGGAAATCCAAGATTTTGTTCGCATCTATATAAAGGAGAGGGGGTTCTATGATTTAGTGATCGTAGATTATGATCTAAAGATTATTGCCAGCAAGCGGATCGATCTGGTCGATAAGGGCTATTCAAATGACATGATGAAAAATTCTATTCTCCTCGGTCAATTAAATTATGAGATTGAAAAATCCGGAGGGTTTCTTTCACCCTACTATCGGAAATTGATTCTGTATTCTCCCCTGTGGGTAAGGGGCAAGATTGCCGGGGGAATTCAAATGGAAATCCCCATTGGAGATGTGATGATGCATTTATTGAGGTCTCAAAGAATGATTCTGATCTCAATGATTTTGGATGGAATCGTGCTGATCGTTTTTGGGAGTTTTTTGCTCTCTCGTGTCCTGGTCAAACCCCTGAAAGATCTTGTGCGATTAACACAAAGGATCAGCGAGGGGGATTTGAGTCAAAAAATTGAGGTGTCTTCTGGGAACGAAATTGGACAACTGATTTCTTCTTTTAACCGAATGATCGAGAGATTAAGGGAAGATCAGGAGAACATCAACAATTACTTAGAATCCCTTGAATTGGCGAATAAGAAATTGAAGCAAGCCCAGGAGGAGCTGATCCGCACGGAGAAATTGGCCTCCATCGGGAGGTTTGCAGCGGGAGTGGCTCACGAGGTCGGTAACCCTTTAGGAGCCATTCTCGGATATACCAGCATTTTGCAAAAGGATGGAATCGAACGAGAGGAATCGAAAGATTATCTGAAGCGAATTGAAAAGGAGATTGAACGAGTCAATCGGATTGTCCGAGAACTATTAGATTTTGCACGACCCTCTCCCGTTGAGATTCGCGATGTGGAGATCAATAAGGTGATGGAAAATACCCTTTCATTAATCTCCTATCAAAAGATCTTTAAGAATATCGAAACCCAATTAGACCTAAGGCCGAATCTACCCATGATCAAAGGAGACGAATCTCAACTCTCTCAAGTCTTTATCAACATTGTATTGAATGCGGTTGATGCCATGCCTGCCGGTGGTATTCTCAGAATTCAAACCGAAGACCTGTTCATAGAGGACCCATTAAAACATCCTTTCCAGCAGTTCTATTCGCGCCGGCGTAGAGGAGATCCGATAGAATCCGATTATTCCCCATTGCGGAAACTCGATCCCGTATCAACGGTTCTCGCAAAATTCTCAAAAGGGGATCGATTGGTCAAAATAACAATCTCCGATACAGGCGTGGGGATTGAAAGGGAAGACCTCGAAAGAATATTCGATCCTTTTTTTACGACGAAAGAGCCTGATAAAGGAACAGGTCTTGGCCTATCGATTTCTTTAAGGATTGTTGAATCCTTGGGAGGAAAAATAAGGGTGGAGAGTGAAGTGGGAAAGGGTTCCGCCTTCGAGATTTATTTTCCGGCTGCATAGAAAGTAAAAGTCAATAATCTAAAAGGTTAAGGTAACGATGCCCGTTTCGTTATGCGGTAAAGTGAACGGTTTTTAAAGATTTGCAAGATGAAAGGGAAAATAACAAGCTTTCGAGATTTGGATGTTTATCAAAACACATATAAAGGGTGTATTGAAGTAATAACAAGAATTATTCCGGCAATACCTGACTTTGAAAAGAATGATTTGAAAAGTCAGCTCAGGCGTTCAGTTAAGGCTGTCCCTAGATTGATTGCTGAGGGTTATGCTAAAAGGCATCAGAAGCATGGGTTTCAAAAATACCTTGACGATGCGATGGGCGAATGCAATGAGACAATTGTTGGATTAGAACAATGTAGGGATTTATATGGGACAAAAGTTGATAAGCCACTATGTGAATTATTGATTGATTTGTACGATAAATCAGGAAGGCAACTGTATAATCTGTCATCTGCTTGGAGTAAGTTTAAAAGACGATAAACGTTACCTTTTGATAACGATACGGGCCTCGTGGCCTATTACCTTTAAACAAACGATGGACCTTTTAATCATGAAATAAACAAACAGAGGCTTCGCTAGCGATAAACGATTCAATCGGGGGGAGAAAGATGCTTCCAAAACGTATTCTCATTATCGACGATGAGGAAAACTTTAGACATATGCTTTCCGTTATATTGAGAAAAGAGAGATATGAGGTGGAAACGGCTTCAAATGGAGAGGAAGGATTACAAAGAATGGCGGTTTCCACCTTTGATCAGATTCTTTGTGATATCCGTATGCCTCAAATGGATGGTATGGAATTTTTGAATGAAGCCCAAAAGATGGGAATGGATATACCGATTATCATGATGTCGGCTTATGGCACCGTCGATACGGCCATCAAGGCAATGAAAATAGGAGCTTATGACTACATCTCAAAACCGTTCAAGCCCGATGAGATCATTTTGACTCTGAAGAAGGCGGAAGAAAGGGAACGATTAAGAAAGGAAAATGAACTTTTAAGAAAGGAGGTTGAAAAAGAGTACAGTTTTACAAATATCGTCAGTAAGAATGAAAAGATGCAGAAGATATTTGAGGTGATCAAAAAGGTGGCCCAGTATAAATCGACGATTCTCATCACGGGGGAAAGTGGGACAGGAAAAGAGTTGGTGGCGAGGGCTCTGCATTATAATAGTGATCGATCCCAAAGGCCTTTTATCGCTGTCAATTGTGGAGCCATTCCAGAGAATCTATTGGAGAGTGAACTCTTTGGCCATGTGAAAGGGGCCTTTACGGATGCCATTCGAACGAAGAAAGGGTTGTTCGAGGAAGCAGACGGTGGGACCCTGTTCTTGGATGAGATTGGAGAACTCCCTCTGCAGCTTCAGGTCAAACTTCTCCGGGTCCTCCAAGATGGAGAGATCAGAAGGGTCGGAGAATCGAAATCCATGCAAATCGATGTTCGAATCGTTACGGCCACGGTGAAGGATCTTACCAAAGAAGTAAACGAAGGTCGGTTTCGGGAGGACCTTTTTTATCGATTAAATGTCTTGCCCATCCATATTCCACCTCTTCGGGAAAGAAAAGAAGATGTCCCTTTGCTCATTAACCATTTTGTAAGTAAATACAGTCAATCCATGAATAAAAATGTGGCGGGCATTCATCCCAGGGCTCTGGATGCGATGATGAGTTATCACTGGTACGGTAACGTGAGGGAGTTGGAAAACACCATCGAAAGGGCCATCGTTCTGACCGATGGGGAGAATATTGAATTAGAAAATTTACCTGTTGAAATTCAGGATTTTCGAGATGGAATTCGGTTGGCACCTCCGGCTGAAGAAGAATATTCCATTAAAAAGGCCTCCAGATTTTTGGAGATGAATTTAATCAAAAAGGCTTTGAAGAAGACGAAGGGCAATCATACCCAAGCTGCAAGATTGCTCGAAATAAGCCACCGAGCCCTGTTATATAAAATTAAAGAATACGAAATCGTAGAAAGTGAATTGTGAAATGGCAGGATAAGTCGGATATGGATCCCCTACGTTTTAAAATGGTTATGCAAACATTTCATTTCCTTTGGAAAAAGTTTATATCTCCATTTGCTTTAACTCATCGTAATTTAATAGGCCCTTCTTGTGATGGCATTTTTTGTCTGAATTCATTAAATTTTTTTCATATCGATCTGCCAAGAAAAGAATAAGCAGAAAGCAGTGAAAATCGTTTATTTGTTCCAATCTTTCACGCTGGAAGTTATAACCTATCAAAATGATTAAATAAGTTTATCATTCCCCCCTACCATTTCAAATCCAAAAATATATTGGTATGGCTTTTGCAGTACTAATGCTCAATTCAATTTAAGGGCTATATTATGGACCGCTGTATCACATCAAAAGGTTTTTCATTAATTGAAATTTTAATATCCTTAGTCGTCCTATCCATATCGCTATTGGCTTTGGCCGGTTTAATGGTGACAACAACGAGGAACACCTCATTTGGAGGTCATATGACCGAGGCAGCGACATTTGCGCAAGATAAACTGGAGCAATTCAGAGCGATGGGATGGGAGCATATAACACCCGACTCAACAGATGTAGCGACTGGTTCGACTGGAATTAATTATAGTCGAAATTGGACTGTGGTCGAAAATGGAACTCTAAAGACGGTCACGGTTACGGTTAATTGGACTGATCAGACCAATCATACCGTTACACTGGTTTCAGTGATTTCGCAATAGATGAGCCGTTTGGGATCTTTCCCGCAGAGATAGACGGGGGCAAATAGAGTAGAGGAAGTCAAACGATGGGGACCAGAGGGTTATTGAAAGAAAAGGGAGTTACCCTCATTGAATTATTGGTCACACTGATCATATGTTCGATGGTGGTTGCTGGGATATATCGTGTGTTTATTGCCCAGAGTAAAGCCTATACAGTCCAGGATCAAGTCGCTGAGGTTCAACAGACGGTCAGAAGTGCCACGGATATTTTATTGAGGGACCTTCGAATGACAGGGTATGATGACGATAGCCCCACTTCGCCGATTGCGATCACTACTCCCATCGTCTATCCGGTTGCAGATAGCTCAATCACGATCAGTTATGCATATTATAACAGCGGCACTGCAACGTATCAAAAACACGCAGTACAATACTGGAGAGATGCTCCCACTTCAAGATTGTACCGCCAGCTGACAGTCAATGATGTGGCTCAACCTCAAGATATTTTATTAGAAAATGTGGATGCGTTCAATTTGACTTATGGTGTCGATGAAAATGAAAATGGGGCAATGGATGATCGGAATGGAGATGGCATTGTGAATGATCAGGACTGGGTTTCTGCTGCAAATGTGGGCGCGATGAAGGTGATTGCTGTCCGTGTGACTTTAACTGGAAGGCCTGAAAAGGTGGATGCGAATGACGATCGCTTCAAGAACGTGACCCCCAGAACTTTGGTCACGGCGGTTTCATTAAGGAATTTATCTTTGAGTCGATGAGACCGACAAACTCAACCCAGGGTAAGGAGTATCGGATATGGTGAATGAAAAAAAGAATGGTTTTTTAGAAGATGAAAAAGGTACAGCCATTGTCATCGCCCTCATCATGATGGTCGTCCTGACACTGATCGGTATCGCTTCGATGTTTAGCTCGACCTTCGAAATTAAACTTTCTGGGAACAAAAGAGGAGCCACAGATGCCTTTTATGCCGCCGATAGTGGAGTGAACGTGATTATCTCAAGCCCGGGTAATTTCGCAAGAGATAAGTATGATCCGACTTATCACAACTATGATCCTTTTACAGACCCCCAAAATGTGAATGTGACGAATGTCCAGCTAAATGTTAATTATAATACAGACCGGAAAGGGCCGCCAAGGACAGGAGGTTATAGCGCTATCAATCTTGAATACGACCATTTTTTGATCCAATCGATAGGAAAGGATCAAGTTGAAATAAGTCCAATTAAATCCGTGTGCACACTTGAGGAAAGAGTACTGAGAGTGCTGCCTACCCAGCAGTAAGGAGGATATGGATTCCCATGCAAAAGAAAACCTGTTTGGTTATTTTGTTGATGCTCTTAAGTTTTTCTTTCCAAGCCTTTGCCCATGATACGGATATCTATGTTCTGGATCAGAGCATGCAGCAGGTCCCTCCGGATGCACTGATCGTTCTTGATTTATCGGGAAGTATGAATTGGACCCCTGCGGGCGATACCATGTTTGTGGAAGGCACCGACTGTTGGATTGACGGTCCGTTTTATCCCAGATCAGAAGGGACTCACACCTATGAATGTAGCGGTCTCTCCCAGACCTCGGGTCCCAAATATGGTGATTCAGAATCATGCAGTGGCCCTTTTTATAAAACTACAGGCACTAAATTAATTGATGGGAATAACGTTGATTTTAACACCAATTGTAGTAAATTGGCCATCTCCAAAAGGGCTGTTTTCACATTTCTTGATGCGGATGGCAATAATGTTATTAATCAAGATGACGAAAATAAGTTAAAAATGAGAATGGGGTATATGAGATTTTATGGTTGCGGGAGCGATACAGGAGATAATTACAGCGCCGGTTGTAATACCCTTATTAAATCGATCAATACATCATACAGCAATATTTATTGTAACAGTGACGCGAGTTGCACTTCATCCAGTTCTTCATCCGACAGTGTGAGCGGTGAAAGTGCATCGGGAGGAACGCCTGTTGCACCTTCATTGAGTGAGGCGAAGCTTTATTTTGACTGGACCAAGGACCCCTCTCGTGATAATGCTGCGAACTGCCGCCAGAAATTTGTGATTCTCATCACAGACGGAAATGACACTTTGGCGTGTAGCGGAACTGGAAGTGAAGGCCAATCAGATCAATATAAGAGAAGAAGAGAGACGGTGGCTAAGGCGAAGGCCCTTGCCAATGCCGGATATTTGGTCTTTGTGGTGGGATTTGGTGCCATCATGCCCCATCACATGATGAATACGCTGAACTGGTCTGCCTACTACGGGGGGACAGACAATCCCAATGTGACCAATTCAATCACCAGTATGTATTCCATCCCTTACGGCCAGAGCTACCCATCCGGTATTACCAGTTGTATGGTTTCTCCAAAGTCCTCCCATAACCTTGGAGATGGTTCCCATTATTTTGCAAGTACCAGCGAAAATAGTGGGGTTCAGTCCAACGACCCTGGAGAGATGGGAATCTCGGGATATGCATTTTTGGCGACGAGCGCAACAGAACTGCGAAATGCGATAGAGTCCATCAGAAACTATATTATTGCACTCCTTGCCAAATCGACCTCATACGTAGCCCCTGTCGTCCCGATCAGCCAGATGGAGAAGACAAGCTCTGGGAATCGAATGTATCTTGGCATGTTTAAACCAACCACAAATAGTTTTTGGAAGGGAAATATCAAGAAATATGGAATTGCCACAGAAAATACCGAAACCTTAAAAATAGGTGATATCATCGATGCTAAGAACCCGCCTGAACTCGTTATGACCCCCCAGAACAAGATCAGTGACACCGCAAAGTCTTACTGGAGCTCTGTCGTAGATAAAGGGGAGGTCGACATGGGAGGGGTGGGAGAGAAACTCCTTGCAAGGGATTTCAGTTCCAATCCGAGAAGCATATACACTTATATGGGAACCAATAGTGATCTGACCCATTCATCCAATGCATTTACTTTGTCGAATGGAGCCATCACCACAACCACTCTGGACACAACCGATCGAGACAACGTTATCAAATTTATCCATGGATGGGATGCCTGGGACTGGAATAAGAATGGTGTTTTCGATGAGAAAAGGGATTGGATCTTAGGGGCCTTTATCCATTCGAGACCTACGGTCATCCATTATTCGGATCGATCTGTGATCTATGCCGGAGCCAATGACGGGATGCTCCATGCCTTTGACGATGGCACAGGGGAAGAACTGTGGGCTTTTATCCCCCCTAACCTATTGCCATATTTGAAGCAATTTAAGGATGAACTTTCTCTCCAAGTATTCGTGGATGGTTCTCCAAAGGCCTACATAGGCACCGATCGAAAGGTTGTCATTTTTGGCGAAAGAAGAGGAGGGAACCGATACGTTGCATTAGACGTTACAAACCCCATTTCGCCCACATTTCTATGGGAAATTAGCCCTTCGAGAGCCGGGTATGAAGAATTGGGACAGACATGGAGTACCCCAAGGATCGGAAAGATTAAAGATGGGACTGGGGAAAAATGGGTGGCTTTTGTCAGTGGAGGATATGACGACACCCATCAGGATCCTCAACCTCCTTTGGCCCCCCCGGATGCCAAAGGCACAGCCATCTACGTAGTCGATATCGTAACAGGGGACCCGATCTGGGTGTATTCAAAGAATACGAAGAATGCAAATATGACCTATTCCATCCCCAGTGACATCGCCCCGGTAGATGTCAATGGAGATGGGAAGATCGATAGGCTCTACGTGGGTGATATGGGAGGGAGAATTTGGAGATTCGATATTGGAGACGTCAATCAAACGGCCAGCTGGACAGGAAAGATGATCTTCAGTGGCAGTGGAAAGATATTTTATCCTCCTGATGTGACGCTTGAAAAGGATGGTAGTGGAAATTTTGAAATGCTGTTTTTTGGGACAGGGGATCGGGAAAACCCTAAGGATACCAGCTTTGTCAACACCCTTTATGCCATCAAGGACAAAAACCCAGCCACGCCGTTAACAGAGGGCAATGACCTTGTGGATGTCACCTTAGATCTGCTACAGGACCCGAATGCATCTCAGTCTGATAAATTGGACTTGCTCAATCAGTTGAAGGTAAAGAAGGGTTGGTACATCAGGTTGAACCAAAATTCCGGTGAGAAGTGCCTTGCCGAGAGTGTCGTTTTCGCCGGAACGGCCTATTATACAACTTTTTCACCGACCTTGGGCAGCCCATCGGATATCTGCCTTGTTGGCGAAGGACAAGGGAGAATCTATGCACTGAAATATCAGACAGGGAATGCTGCGTTTAATCTGGATGATAGTAATGATATCGGAGCTACGGCGGTCATGAGGCGAGAGGATCGGGTGATGGGCATCGGTACTGGCATCCCATCTGGGGTCATTCTTACCGTTATCGGCAGTACGGTAATAGGATATGCAGGTGTGGCCGGGGGCGTTTATTCTCCACTACTGTCAGCTACCCGAACGATCATTCCCACGGGTTGGAGGATGGTTTTTTAAAATTCGCAGATTTGTTTCATACTCACAATTTGTATCAATTTTACCCTTTGAAAAGAGTTTTTTTTCATCTCGATAGACGGGGTTTTCTAACCCCGTTGCGGCGGGACAAGAATGTCCCGCCTATCGGATTCGGGGCTAATTTAGGGTTTTTCAAAGACCTAAAGTGTTGCCAC
>Ga0163209_1001247_pt1 | contig 11177 bp, 10 predicted proteins | sample Kivu_160m_FD_113538 | JGI IMG/M metagenome (GOLD analysis project Ga0163209, IMG submission 113538) | Freshwater microbial communities from Lake Kivu, Western Province, Rwanda to study Microbial Dark Matter (Phase II) - Kivu_160m | ecosystem: Environmental > Aquatic > Freshwater > Lake ... | reverse complement strand
GGGCAAGTTCAACCAATTTTTGCTTGAACTCCCTGTCGTACTTGGTCCTTTGTGTTGTCATCATGGTAAATTACTACTTTTTTGTAGCTTAACTTACCCTCCAGGTTTTTGTAGCATATCCAGCGCGATGCTGTAAGCCGGCACGGTGGCGATGTTACAATAGTGCATCTGCCGGAAATAGGGATTACAGGCAACACTCATTTTCCATTTTCAGATTTAAACAATGTAGCAATAGCCGATTTAATGTCAGGTTGGCTCAACGAAAAAGGATTGGATAAATACAAATAAAGTAAGGAGGAAAACAGTAAAATTGAATAACGGGGTAGAGATGCCTATTTATGGCTATGGCATCTTTCAGATTGCAGATCTGGATGTATTGTGAAATTCGGAAAATCAGTGTAGTCACCTTACAGAACTATAAGGTTTGCCCGGCTATTTTCCTGGCTTGAGATCCATTCCCGACTAACCAGCTGAAACAATAAGATAACCAGTGTTTTTTGCACCTTAGTCCATTTTTCTGATAAAAATCTTAAGTAGTCCCGGCAGGACAATTAGCAACAAGGGCAGAGCCATGATAAAGCCGCCGATGACAGCGATAGCAAGCGGTTGGTGCATCTGTGCCCCAGTGCCTATACCCAGGGCCAGGGGAGATAACGCAGCCACTGCACCGGTGGCGGTCATCAGGTTCGGACGCAACCGGGCCGAGATGGCATAGACCAAAGCTCCGTTTATCGAGGAATTCTTGAGTTCAGTGAGAAATTGCTGGATGGTGAAAATTGAATTTTCTCCAATGATTCCGATGATCATGATCAAACCCGTGTAGCTTCCCACGTTCAAAGGAGTTTGGGTCAAATAAAGTGCAAAAAGCCCCCCTGCAATACCAAGAATGCTGATAAAAATGACTATCCCGGAAAGCCGGAGATCCCTGAACAGGAACAGGGCAATCAGGAAAACCATCAACCCGCTGATTAGAAGAATCAAAAGGAGTTCTGAAAACGACTGCTGCTGCTCGGCATAAGATCCGCCATAGACGATCTGGTAGGATGGCGGGAGTTTAATACCTGATAGTTTTTTCCGTATATCCTTGATTACGCCCCCCAAGTCCCGGTTATCCAGCCTGGCTGTTACAGCCCCCAGTGTCTGAAGATTCTCACGCTGAATCTCCGATACGCCGGCCTGAATTGAAAGATCGGCAAATTTGTCGAGCGGGAAATCCTCGCCAGCCGGTGCGCTGATCCTGATTTCCTTAATCTTTTCAAAGGTGGTGCGGTTATTTAACGGATAAATGAACCTCACGTCCGTAAATTGTTCTTTTTCAGGGATGGAACCAACAACAATCCCTCCAATCCAGGCTTCAGCCTGCGACTGGATATCGGAGGACTTCAATCCATATTGTTTCAGGACATCCTCCCGGGGATCGATGTTTATGATTGGGCCAGAGATGACAATGCCATTAAAGACATCAGCTGTTCCCGCGACCTGGCTTACACTATCGGCCACCTGTCTTGACAACTGCTCGAGTTTTTTGTGATCATCCCCAAAAATCTTGATCTCGATCGGTTGAACACTTTTCATGAGATCGCCCAGCATGTCGGTTATCACCTGCCCGAAATCCACCGTAAGGGCGGGAACCGCTGCCTCAACCTTTTTCCGGATGTCATCCGCCACCTCCTCGGTTTTTCTTTTCCTGTTCTTGTTCAACTCTATGAGGTAATCTCCACTGTAGGGTTCGGTGATAAAAAACCCCATTTCAGTTCCAATTCGACGTGAATAGGTCTTTACATCGGGTATCGTTTCAATGATCTTGTCAACCTCCGTCAACATTCGGTCTGTTTCAACCAGTGAGGTACCAGGAGGTGACCAATAGTCCAGCACGATGGACCCTTCATCCATATCCGGGAGAAATCCGGAGGGTAGCTTCGGTATCACGTAGAATATCCCTAAAACCAGCAATCCCGCGAATATTATGCTCAAATAAGGCCTCATAATAAAGAACCCGATCCATTTATGTGGCTTTAAACTGTGTGCCTGTGTTTTTGTTGCCATCGGCTTATTCCTGGAAAACAACAGGTAAACTACCGGCAACCCGATCCAGGTAACCAGAAATGAACAGACCAGCGTGATGATCATGGTCATGGTAAGGATCTTGAAATAAGCTCCTGCAATTCCCGTCATCAACTCAAATGGGATCAGTATGACAATGGTTGCTAATGATGAACTGACCATGGCAGGCAATAAGAATTTGATGGCCTTTCCTACCAGCTCCCTGGGAAGCCTCTCCGGAAATTCTTCGTGGGTCCGGTGGATCTGTTCGACCACAATGATCGCATCATCAATAATAAGTCCGATGGCTGCAGCAATGGCACCGATGGTCATGATGTTGAAATCATACCCTAAAACGATGAGTGAGATGAAGGTAAGTGCAAGGGTCACTGGAATCGTCACCAGGATGACAGCGCTGGCTTTCAATGAACGAAGGAAAATCACCACCACCAGGATGGAAAGGATCAGCCCGATCCAGAGGACATCGATAATGCTTTTGATTCCGTCATGCACAAATTCCGACTGGTTGTAATAAGGCTTCATGGAAACTCCTGCAGGCAGGACATTTTCCAGCTCCTTTACGCTTGCCGCAACCTGGTCCGCCACGTCGATCAGGTTGCTTTCAGGCTGCTTCAGGACAGCGATCAGGGGCACATCCCTGCCATCCGCCTTGATCTTGGTGTATTCATTCCGTTCCGATATCTCAACCCTGGCCACATCCGAAACCTTAATCATACGAACCCCGTTGTTGAAAAGGACCAGATCTTCCAACTGCTCCTTGTTGCGAAGGGTCGCATCCGTAACAGTGAGATACAGCCTGCTGTAATCGGACGTATAGCCCGTTGATTGGATAAAGCCGGTTTCCTGAAGGGCATCGGCAATATTTTTCGGATTGATTTTCAGTGTTTTAAGCTTAATCTCGTCGGGAATGACTCTGTATTCCTTCACCTTTCCACCAATCACCTGAACCGATGCCACACCCTGGATTCTTGACAAGAAGGGCTTGATTATGTATTCAGCGATCTGCTTTAATTCAACCTGGCTTTTATCATCCGATATGACAGAGTACCCCATGACCGGCAAGATGGATGGATTCATCTTTTCCACCTTTATCTCAATGTCAGGAGGCAGGCTGTTTTTTATGCCTGCAATTTGCGATTCCACCTGTTGCTTGTCGAGATCAATGTCGGAACCCCATTCCATGTAAGCTGAAATCTCACAACTTCCCATGGTGGTGGCGCTTCTGATAAGGCTGAGATGTTCGACTTTCTTGATGGCATTTTCCATCGGTTTAGTCACCTCAATCATCATTTTGTCCACCGGTTGCTCTCCGTTATCGGCTATTATTTTGATCTTGGGAAAGGTGACATTAGGGAATAATGACGTTTTCAGATTCTTGTAGGAAAATGCTCCACCTGCCAGGATGATCAACAGGATCACGGCTACCGGAGTCTTATACTTAATGAATATCTTTTCCATCACTTGACAAGTCTGACCTGGGTGCTGTCAGGCAAACCATAGGCACCATCATAGATTACCAAATCATTAACGTGTAAATCCGAAGTAAGTACCTCGATTGTGTCTCCCCGCTCAAGCCCCTTCCGGACAGGAATCCTCACAGCGGTTTTGCCCCCTTCAATTTTCATCAACCAGAATTCGCTTTGGGTTTCATTAGACTGGAGTGACGGTTTTGGGACCAGAAGCGCCTGCTCATGCCTTTCCCCGACAAAATACAGGATAAGGTTCAGGTTTTCGGGCAGCAGCCTTGCCGTTGCAGGTTCTATAAGAACCGTCTGAGTCTGGTTTGATCCGTCGACGGAGGGCAGAATTCTGGAAACGGAACCGGCAATAAGCGAACCATCCACCAACCTGATTCGGCATTTCTTCTCCCTGCCGAGCAGGGAAACATATTCAAAGGGAACATTCACCCTGACCAAGAGATTCTTGTGGTCTGCAATATTGCACAGGACACTTCCCTCCGCGACATATACCCCGGATTCCGTGACATAGAGATCACTGATAAACCCGTCGACATTGGCAAGAATCTTGATGGTGCCGGTCATCCCGGATGCATGGTTGAGGGACTCCAGGGCTTTGCCCTCCCTGGTCTTCAGCTCAAACAGAACCATATCCTTGCGTACCTCCTGGCCGAAGCTGATGCCGGCACTGACCACGTACCCTGAAATCGGTGAGATGACCTGGCTTTTTCTCAGATAAACCGTACTGCCGTTGAAGCTGACCTCCTTTTCAATGGTCCCGGTTGCCACCGGTCCCGCCTTGACAGAAACAACGGGCATCTGCTCTTCCACGGGTACATTGCGGGATTTGCAGGAGGTGAGAATGGCAAAGGAACAAGAGACATAAAGGAAAATGGATGACTTTTTCATATGGGGTTATTAAAAATTCAGGTAACGGTAATTATTGATCAGGAATTGCTCCTCCATCCGGAGTTGAAGCAGCTCCTTACTGCATGCGGCGATATCCTTAAGTAGGTTCTTTATGTCCATGACCGAGGCCTCACCGATGCTAAGTTCTTTCAAATAAGCTTCTTTCAGGGTTTCATAACGGTCTGACTTTTCTTCGGTCAGGAGGATCCTCTCTTTGACGGAACTGATCTGGCCAAGTACCTTGTTTCTGCAGATCTCATTTTGTGTCATGAAATGATTTTTCCGGAATTCGAGCGTCTGAAGGTTGACAGCCGATTTTTCCCTTTGAATGTCCCGCTGATGCCCGTCGAAAATATTCCAGGTCAATGAAAGGCCAGCGCTTACACCCAACCGTCGCGGAGAGGGCAGGTAGGCAGCATCCAATCCGGCATCGGTGAATAGATTCAACTGTGGCTTGTATTTTAGCTCATTAACCGCCTGGTCGAACAAAATTCCTAAGCTGTCCAATGTAAAGGAGGCCATGAAGGCAGATATCTGAGGACTCCGGGGATTTAATCGAAGATCCAGGTCTTGAAGTTCAACAACCATGGTGTCGGTTATCCCGCAAATCAGGTTCAGGTCATACAGGTTTGTCTTGTACTCGTCCAGTAAGGACTTATATTCCAGGCCAAAATTATCCATTTCCATTCCAAGGAGCATCAGGTCAGTCTGCTTGTAAATCCCCTGCTCAACCAGTTTCCGGAGCAACACGTAGTGCTCTTCAAGATCGCTCAACAGGGACTTGGAATTTCGTGCCTCGCTGGATGACCTGATGCATTGAAGATATTGATAGCTAACCACCTGTTCAAGTTCATGAATCGTGAGTACAATAATGTTTTCATTGATCTTGGCTGAATTTTCGGCCTGATCAACATAGACCTTGTACTTCGATCCGTTCAGGAGCTGTTGGCTCAAAGAAACGAGTGCCTGGTAATGTCCGCCATCGGTCAGGGCAAGATCGTGACCGAAATAATCCGAGGCACCGTCGGAAACCAGGTGAAAGCCGGCACGGTTTACATCCCTTGAAACAATGGGAGAAAATGTAAAACCTGATACAACATTTATTTCCGGTTTATACAAAATCCTGTTTACCTGCTGCAAATCAAGTGAAACTATCTTTTTATCGTTCTGGGCCTGGTAAATCAGGGGACTGCTGACCTTCGCCCGCTCCAGGTAAAAATCAATATTCCTTTCCTGGGCATTCAAGCCCAGTAGGTTTACTGCCGTAAGCAGTAAAGTAATTGCTGAAGATTTCACTTGCTTTTTTTGTTTTTTAATTCGTATCTCGAAACAATGGAGACCATTCGTCCGGTACTGAACATCCAGGTTGTGCATTTCGCAGATCTGCCTGACAATGGCCAGGCCCAATCCGGAGGACTTCATAGCCATATAGATGTAAAGATACACAAATGAGCTGACTGGTCATTCCATATAGATTTTGTCTGAATTTCCAGGTTTCACATCATTGAGTACGCTCAGCGCAGACGATAATCCGGTGCTGATTCTTTATAAGGTAAAGGATTTCTGAAACTATCTGGTAGCCATCCGGGGTGGATCGCATTCCGGGTCCACTCAACCAGTATTTCCTCGAAGATTTAACCCGATGAGGAATGTGTAGCAATATATGTATATGGCAGGGCAAGAAACTGTTTCCAATATCATTTTTTCAGATGTAGCAATACGAGCATCTGGTTTGCTTCACCGGTAAAGTTCTCAGCAATTTCAACAATCCTATCGCGAATTTCTGGCTGACTGACCCTCAGGTTCCTCAAGCATTCAATATCACGCCACTCGGATGCCTCTTCGTAAGAAACGGTTGTTATATAGAAATCGGAGCCCGTTTGGAAATGATGAAGGTAAACGGGTTCTATCCCAAAAATATCATTTTCAATGGTTGGCCTTTTTCCATCACCCTTATAGCAGGGATTCCTGACTGGAATGCTATAGGTTGCCCTGGTTTCTTTATCGTAACCGATAAGGATTGGCTTTCCAAAACTATAGCCATAAGAAAAAATATACCCAGGCGTATTATAAACAACCCATAAGTAAGTCCTTTGCGCCATAAGCTCTCTCGTTACTTGATAATTTTCATTCTCAAACAGATCTGTTGTCAGAGCATTATTCTTGATTACAAATTTGGCGACAGTTTCTGCTTTCTGACCTGCATCTACCTGATATAGAGTATTTTCAAGTTGATCAAAAAAAGTAATTCCTGCCGGACCATCAATCATCTGGCATTGGCTCATCCCTCTTAAGGTAGGATCGGTTAGTGGTATCACAGCGTTAAGAGGCTCCAAATCTGTTGTATAGAACTGGATCCGGTTATAGTTATCAATCATTAACCTTGGCTTTCTAAGATGGACAGCAAAAGTTTGGCTATTTGTAAAGCAAATATCTTCGATTATCCTGGACGGCGAACCTTTAGGGAGGGTGACTGATTTTAATAGTGATCCATCCGGACCATAGGAAATAAGTTTACCTTCAAAATCACTGGCAATAATACATTTCTCGTCAGGACTCATCGCCACTGCATTCAATAAAGCGTATTCGCCGGGCCCATTTCCTTGTCGCCCAATCTGCCGGAGGAATTTACCCTCACTTGAAAACAACAGAATTATACCTGGTGATTTATCCCCAACCATAATATATTTTGCTCCAACGTGAGCCCAGTATACAGATCGTATATAAGCACCCCTTACCCCTTCGAGTTCTATCATTTCCGCATGATCGATCAATTGGCTGAGTTTAATGTTTTGCTTGGTTTTTAGGGCTTTATCCACATCAATGGTTATTGTGTTTTGGCCCAGGCAGACTGGAAAGGATGAAAGAAGTGAGAGCAGCAGTACTGCAGTAAAATTTATAATTTTCATGGTTATGTTGGTTTTGTTGATGCAATTTTCCGCCTAAGACAAGGCCTTATGTTTGAGGCACATAAACCTTATCGATCATTTCATTGTATTCCGATAGCGGATCGCTGAATGCCGTGATGCCACCTCCGCTGCGGTAGATGTATCCGGAATCGCTTTCTTCAATAAAGCGTATTATCACCCCGCTGTCAAGGTTGCGGCCGTCAAATATCCCAAAGACTCCGGTATAGTATCCACGGTCCCTGTTTTCAGTAGCCGCAATGATCTCCAGCGTTTTTTTCTTTGGCGCTCCGCTTACTGAGCCTGCGGGAAGCAATGCGTAAATGATGTCTCCGATATGAGATACGTAATCACTATTCAACTCACCGCCAATCTCAGAGCTGACCTGCAGGAGTGTTTTTTCGTGAGTCGCTAAGGGTTCAACATACCTGAAGCGCCCTACCCTCACCCGTTTTGCAACCCGGCTGAGATCATTTCTGATCAGATCGACAATGGTATAATGTTCTGCGGTTTCCTTCAGGTCGTTGAGTATAATCTTTTCAGCATTCGGAACCGAAGCATCGATGGTTCCTTTCATGGGGTATGAACTGATTATACCCTCCTGAATTGTGACAAAAATCTCAGGTGAAAAGCATACGAACTGTCCGTCGATCCAAAGCTTGTACCGGGCGGTGCTTTGGAGAAAAACTTCACGGAGGGATAGATTCAGGTCTATCGGAGTGGCACAGGTCAGATTCAGCAGATAGCTGTTTCCGTAGGCAATCTCATCCTTGATCCTGGTAATCTTCGCAAGATACCCTTCAAACGGTTCAGGATACTTAACAAGCTCTAACCGTTTCGAACCGGAAGCTTTTATTTCACAATTGGTTACTCCATTGAGAAAGTAAAGCAGTTTATCAGGATCGATCTTATTCAGGCGGAAAATCAGCGGATTCTTTTGTTCAAAATCAATAATAAAAAGAAACGGGATGCCAGCTTCTGCCCATTCGTTCATGTTTCCTGATATACTACTTTTGAGAGGCATTTTCGCCAGATGAGCCGTAAAGGTATGGATAATAAGAATCCTGATATTTTGGTTGTGGATAATTATGACTCATTTACTTACAACCTGGTTCAGATCATTAATGAGCATGGCAATTGCCACTATGATGTCATAAAGAATGACCGCCTGGATATGGCTGATGCGGATCGCTATTACGGATTCTTGTTCTCTCCCGGTCCGGGCCGGCCTTCAGATGCTCCGGTCATGAATGAGTTGCTCAGGTTATATCACAAACGGAAGAGTTTTCTGGGGATTTGTCTTGGTCATCAGGCAATCGCTGAAGCCTTCGGATTGCATCTCGTCAACCTTCCAACGGTTCGGCATGGCATAAAGACGAAAATCAGAATTATTGATCCTTCGGATTACCTCTTTCATGAATTGCCCCAAGAGTTTAATGCCGGGCTTTATCATTCCTGGGCTGTAAGTGATCAAGGCATCCTGCCGGAATCCTCATCACAGATTCGTGTGACCGCAAGGAGCTTTGACGGCATTGTCATGGCCATTGCACATAACCGTTATGACATAAGGGGAGTGCAGTTTCATCCCGAGTCCTATCTGACGGAATATGGCCGGTTGATCATGCATAACTGGATCAACCATCTGGCTTTGAAACCATAGCTACCTGCCGGAAACCAGGGTGTTTTTTTTCGTATTTTCAGCTCCGTGAATGATACTTATACAACCCTCAAGAAACCTTCCGCGGGAGTCTTCAAGGACCGGGGAAGCCGGTTCCTGGCATACGCTTATCCGGTCGATTCACCGGATCAGATCAAAGCAATCCAGGCTGCCTTGCGGAAAGAACACCATGGAGCCCGTCACCATGCTTATGCATACCGTATCGGTCCCAGGCTGGATAATTACCGCGCCAATGACGACGGAGAACCCGCTAATTCAGCCGGTAAACCTGTCCTTGGCCAGATCGATTCCTTTGGGCTGTCAAATATCCTGATTGTGGTGGTCCGGTACTTCGGAGGCACACTCCTGGGGGTCGGAGGATTGATCCAGGCTTACCGCACTGCCGCCAGGGAAGCTATCGTGGCCGGAGAGATCATCGAAAAACATTTCAGCTCGGAAATCCGGATCAGCTTCAGCTATCCGTTTCTTAATGACATCATGAAACTGGTCAAGGAAAACAAGGCGGATATCGTCAGCCAGGATTTTGAATCCGGGTGCCAGATGGTTATCCGCATCCGTTCAGGTCTGGCCGAACCTGTCATGGGCAAGCTGAGCCGGATTGAAACGGTTGAAGCCCAGGTTCATGAATTGTGAATAACTATTCTAAAAATAACAGGAGCGGCAAGCATGGTCAGGGCAGCAGATGCCTTATTTTTAGGTTAATTTCACGGCGCAAAGATTTACCCTATGAAAAACAGGAGTTTAGTCTCAATTACCGATTACAATAAGGAGGAAATGCTCCAGGTCCTGGAGCTGGCTTCCGATTTTGAGAAAAAACCGCATCAGGACCTCCTCTTTGGACGGGTGGTCGCCACGCTGTTTTTTGAACCTTCCACGCGAACCCGCCTTAGTTTTGAGTCGGCCGTCACACGCCTGGGAGGCAATATTATCGGATTTTCAGACTCCTCATCCTCCAGCGTAACCAAAGGTGAGACCCTGAAGGACACGATCCTGATGGTATCCAATTACAGCGATCTCATCGTGATGCGCCATCCGCTTGAAGGGAGTGCCAAATATGCCAGCGAGGTATCGTCAGTGCCCATCATCAATGCAGGAGACGGAGCCCATCAGCATCCCACGCAGACCTTGCTCGACATGTACTCCATCCTGAAAACGCAGAAAACCCTTGAAAACCTCAAGATCTGCATGGTCGGGGACCTTAAATACGGCAGGACTGTACATTCACTTCTGATCGCCATGTCGCACTTTAACCCCGTCTACATTTTCATTGCCCCGGAGGAACTCCGCGTGCCTGACGAGTACAAGAGCTTACTCGACAAAAAAGGCATTGAGTATCATGAATACAAGGACCTGGCCGACAACCTGAACCAGGCTGATATTGTGTACATGACCCGGGTCCAGAAAGAGAGGTTTTCTGATCCCCTGGAATATGAGAAAGTCAAGAATGTTTATATCCTGCGCAATCACATGCTGGCTGACACCAAACCCAACATGAGGATCCTGCACCCCCTTCCACGGGTCAATGAGATCAATTATGACGTGGACACCAACCCGAAAGCCTATTACTTTAACCAGGCCCTTAACGGAGTGTTTACCCGGATGGCCATCATCAGCAAGATCCTGGGAGTTAAATAAGTAAAAACCGCTATCATGGAAGCCAAAAAAGAATTAAAGGTCAGCGCCATTAAAGATGGAACTGTCATTGATCATATCCCCTCTCAGAACTTGTTCAGCGTGATCAACATTTTAGGCTTGAACAAGATTGAACATCAGGTCACTTTCGGTTTTAACCTCGAATCCAAGAAACTGGGGAAAAAGGCCATTATCAAGGTGGCGGACATTTTTTTCAAGGATACCGACATTAACAAGATATCTTTAGTGGCTCCCGATGCCAAGCTGAATATCATCCGGGATTACAATGTGGTCGAAAAAAGGATCGTCTCGGTGCCGGATGAGGTTTCAGGGATAGCCAAGTGCATGAATCCCAAGTGCATCACTAACCACGAACAGATGACCACTTCCTTCGACGTGGTTAACAAAAAACCCGTAGCCTTGAAATGCCGGTACTGCGATAAGGTTACTGACCAGGAGCACCTGGAAATAATCTAGATGGGGCTATCTCAGGCGGTTCAGGGTTTTCAGCATCAGGATATCCATGCGGAT
>Ga0163209_1001245_pt1 | contig 11190 bp, 10 predicted proteins | sample Kivu_160m_FD_113538 | JGI IMG/M metagenome (GOLD analysis project Ga0163209, IMG submission 113538) | Freshwater microbial communities from Lake Kivu, Western Province, Rwanda to study Microbial Dark Matter (Phase II) - Kivu_160m | ecosystem: Environmental > Aquatic > Freshwater > Lake ... | reverse complement strand
GGGGTGAAGCGGTTATTCTCTGGAAAATATTGCTCATCAATAGAAGACCTTCCTCTCTGCATATCGGAATTGGAGCACCGTCAGAAAGATGACCAAAGCCATCAAAATCACCGACTGAGCTGCAGAAGTACCTATCCTCATATTCACGAATCCATCCAAATACGTTTTATAAACCATAATGGTTGTTGAATCCCCAGGACCTCCCTGGGTAACCGCATGGATGATTCCGAAGGTTTCAAAAAAGGAAAAGACCATATTCATGATAAAGAGGAAAAAAGTCACCGGTGATAAGAGCGGGAACGTGATCCATCGGAAAAGCTTGATTCCACTTGCCCCATCCACCTTTGCTGCATCCATGACAGATTTTGGGATGGTTTGAAGCCCTGCCAGGAAAAAGGCAACATTGTAGCCCAGATGGGCCCACATCGCAGCAAAGATCACCAACAGGATGGCTATCCATCCCTTAAGAAGCCAATTGAATTCATAGGTCGTTACCATTGAAAGCACATAAGTGAGAATTCCGTAAGAGGGGTGGAAGATGAAGAGCCAGATAATGCCTGAGACAGGCGGAGCAATGCCATAGGTCCAAAGCATCGCCGTCCGGTAGAAGGGAAGGCCCATGATTTTCTGGTTCGCCAAGGTAGCCAGAAAGAGTGAAAGGGCCAAGCCCAAAAAGGTCACCCCAAAGGAAAAGACGAAAGAATGGAACACACTCCGATGGTACTCAGAGGAGACGAGGAGATTAAAAAAATTCTGCACCCCCACAAAGATCTGTTTGTCACCAAAGGGAGAGACTTGAAATATGGAAAGTCGCAGGGAATCAAAGGCAGGCCAAAAGAAGAAGACCAGGACAACCAGCAATTGCGGTGCAATCAATACATAAGGAAGCCATCGATTTTTAAAGATGCCCCTCTTCATGACAAATTGGGGAGGATATAAACATCCTCCCCACTTCTCCATTGACCCAGGATAGTCTACCGCAAAGGCCTATTTATACATCGCCGCAAATTCTTTTAACAATTCATTACCCTTCTTCACTGCCTCATCTAATCCGTCCTGAGACGTCTTCTTCCCAGCTACCACGTTTTCTATTTCCCCTTCAATGACATCCCGAATGGCTGGAAGATTTCCGAGACGAACGCCTTGGCTGTTCTTGGTCGTCTTCCCTTTTGTGATCTGGGCGAAGGCAGTCCACATGTTGGGATTTTTCTTAAAATGGCCAGCTGCCTCAAGAGCCTTTAACGCAGAATTACTGATGGGCAAATATCCAGTTTCGGCATGCCACCATGCCTGCTGTTCGGTCTTACCAAGAAACTCAAGGAATTTGGCTACGGCTTTGTATTCTTCAGGTTTGTGACCTTTCATCACCCAGAGACTGGCCCCTCCAATAATGGAATTGCCTGTAGGATATCCGGCTATTCTCGGTAAATTTCCAGTGCCCCATTCGAATTTGGCCGTCTTAGTTAGAGTCCCGACTAATGCGGTCGATGCTAGGCCAATGGCTGCTTCACCATTGATGACGGGCTGGTCGCCTTTGCTTGTCCTTCCAGAATAAGTAAAAGTCCCTTCATTGTTCCACCGGCTCAGAAGATCCAGTATCTGTCCTCCTAACCTTCCATTGATCTTCAATGTAGTGGCCATACCGGCGAATCCGTTGTCTTTGTCGGCAAAAGGTTGATCGTGCCAGGCGTGCATATTCTCCATCAGTATCCAGGAAGGCCACGCAATAGTAAACCCGATTTTAGTAGCTCCCGAAATAACGGCTGCCTTTGCGAACTTTTCAATCTCATCAAAAGTCGCCGGAGGTTTCTCAGGATTAAGGCCGGCCTTTTTAAAAATGGTTTTATTATAGTAAAGAATGGCCGTTGAAGAGTTGAATGGCATCGAGTAAAGGTCCCCCTTAAACGAGTAATAGGATTTGACCACACTGAGAAAATCGGCCCAATTGATATTGATACCCTGGTCCTTCATCAATTCATAAACTGGATAAATTGCACCCGAGGAGAGCATCGTTTGAGTACCCACCTCAAAAACCTGTAAGATATGAGGATGGGTCTTTGCCCGATAGGCAGCAATGCCAGCGGTCAGGGTTTCAGGGTAAGACCCTTTGTGGATAGCTTTGACCACATATTCCGTCTGGCTGGCATTAAATTTGGTGGCAATTTCATTCACCCTTTCCCCCAGGAAACCTGTCATAGCGTGCCACCATTGAACCTCTGTCTTCGCGATTGCGGCCGTTGGAATGATAAACACGACCATCATAAGAATGAACATTTTTATAAACTTCTCCTTTTTCCCCACTGCTGTTTCCATCGATACACCTCCTTTGTAATTTAATACAAACGCAATGATTCCTTTTACCCCCTACCACCCCTCGCCCTCAAGGGGGGAGGGGTGGTAGGGGGGATGTTATTTTATTTAATGCGTTTGTATTAGTCCGGATTCATTCTTTTACAAAAATTCGAAGAAGTCAAGAAATTATTCCAAGATTTCTGAAAAGGCCTCATAATCTCTGATTAGAAAGATTATGGAACGATTACGCCGATTAATCAAGAGAGCGAAAGTCAGTTTTTCAGAGCTCTCATTCTGAGGGTGTCCCGAAATGGAAGAAGTCATAGACCATTCGTGCCGATTTCTTATTCATCTTTGGGGCCTTCATCAATTCTTCTACTGCCGCCTCTCTTACTCTCTCCACACTCCCGAAAAATTTCAATAATTCCTTCTCCCTCACCCTTCCGATACCCGGAATCTGCCCTAATGCTGATTTGATCGTCTCTCTTCTTCTCACCTTCTTGTGGTAAGTGACGGCAAAGCGATGGGCTTCGTCACGGATCCGATCGAGAAGATGCAGGAGAGATGAATTCTTTCCCAGAATCATAGGTTCCTTGTATTGGGGATGGAAGATCTTCTCTTCCGTTTTTTGTGAACCTGAGGAAGGAGATCCTTCGATAGCCCTTTCCTTAGCCAGGCTGATGAAATCAACTTCCTTGATCTGGAGTTCTTTGAATACCTCCTGGGCCACATTCAGTTGTCCTCTACCCCCGTCTAATAAGACCAAGTCCGGGAGATCTCCCTCTTCAACGGCTCTCTTATAACGACGGAGGAGAACCTCATACATCATGCCATAATCATCTGCCCCTTCAATCGTTTTGATCTTGAAATGGCGGTATCGGTCTTTAAAGGGCTCTCCATCTTCAAAAGAGACCATGGATCCCACTGCATACCCTCCTTGGAGATTCGAGATATCAAAGGCCTCGATCCTTCGAGGGGTTTTTCTAAGATGTAGCCTCTCCTTCAGGGCTTCAAACAGCTTCTTCTGATCCTTTTCTATCTCGGCCTCTCTATGAAGAAACTTTTCAGCATTTTCACAGGCCATTTCAAGAAGGTGCTTCTTATCCCCTTTGACGGGAGTGAGGATATGTACCTTCTTCCCCTTCAAATCTTTCAACCATTGCTCTATAAAGGTTTGCTCAGGAACAGCTTTTGGAATCAAGATCTGCTCAGGGATGAATTTGCCTTCACGATAGTATTGATGGAGAAAGGAAGAGAGGATCTCCTCGTCCGGAAGACCAGTTGAAGGGAGGGTAAACCCCTTCCCTCCTAACAGCTTCCCCGCTCTGATAAAGAGGAGATAGACGATGATCTGATGATCCTGACGATGGATCCCGATCACATCCTGGTTAAGGAAGTCACGAGATACAATCTTCTGTTTCTCAATCACATGCTCAATATGGTTGATCTGATCTCGAATCTTTGCGGCAGCCTCAAAGCGGAGTTGATCCGCTGCTTCTTCCATCTTTTTCTTCAGCTTCTTGACGAGGTCTTTGTTTTTCCCTTCAAGGAACATCCTCACCTGTTGGACCATCTCTCGATATTCGATGGGGTCGATCTTCCCGCAGCAGGGACCCAAACACCGCCCCATTTCGTAATTGATACAGGGTCTCAACCGATGTGAAAATTTGGTGTCGAGGCAGGTCCGAATGGGAAAGAGTCTTCGAATCAGTTTGAGGGTCTCTTTAAGAGAGGTGGCCGAAGGGAAAGGGCCAAAGTAAAGGGAACGGTCTTTTTTTGCCCGCCGGACAATACACAACGTGGGGAACTCCTCATCCAAGGAAAGCCTCAAAAGGGGGTAGGTCTTGTCATCCCTGAGTTTCACATTATATCGGGGATGGTGCTGCTTGATGAGGTTGTTCTCCAGGATGAAGGCCTCCTTTTCTGTATCCGTAACGATGGTATCGATATCTGCCACCTTTTCTACCATCGCCATAGTCTTCATATCCTTTTCTATCGGCCTCTGAAAATAGGAACTCACCCGGTGTTTAATACTCCCCGCCTTCCCCACATAGAGGATGTTCCCTTTTTTATCTTTAAACAGATAGATCCCGGGATTCTCAGGGAGGCTTTCAATTTTTTGATCTAAAAGGTTCATTGTTACCGTTCATTCTACGGCTGTCTGCTTTTTGGCAGCCCTTGTCGGGCGAGAGCTCGGAACCAGCTTTATATCCAGCCGACAGCCGACTGCCTGAGCATACTTCTTAAGGGTAGTCAGGGATGGAGCATGTTTGCCTGCAGATTCAAGACGTGAAACCGCACTTTTTGTCGTTCCCATTAAATCTGCAACCGCTTCCTGGGTGAGACCGAACCTTGAGCGCGCGCGAATCATTTCACTGACTAGCGTGTACTCTTCTTTCAAGTCCTCGTAGGCCTTCTTGAATCCCTTACGCTTTAAGGCCTTCTTGAGGAAAGCCTTATGATCATGTGGAACTGGTTTATATCTTATATCAGCCATTCTGCACCTCCTTCATCCTTCTCCGAGCAATACGTAATTCCTGCTCCGGAGTTTCCTGGGTTTTCTTAACAAAAGCGTGAAGTATCACAATGCGCTTGCTGACGGCAAAACAGTAAAATGCCCGCCTGATGCCTTCGCGGCCGCGTGGTCTTAACTCGAAAATACCGCCACCCATGGCACGTGAGTGCGGCATTCGAAGATTTGGTCCGAACTCCATCAATAATTCCACCAGCCGCGCATAATCTACCAGGATGCCATCTGGCCAACTTTCGATTTCAGCTTTGACGCGAGAATGAAAATACTCGATGGAATAGTTCACCTTAATAAGGTTAGCAAGTTTGCTAACTTTTGTCAAGCCTTCTTAAAAAAATTTACCGATTTTTGATATAGTCTCTGAAGAGGAGGAAATATTCAAGTTGACCCTTATGCCACAAAGAGAGAGGGTATTGTTAAGAACCATTGAGGAAATGGCCAAGGCTTGGAGATCTTTATTTATTTATCTTATCTGCAAAAGCTTAAATTTGGCTCGACAGACATCGTCAGGTTGCTACCGACTGACAACTTCAACTAAATACTTCCGCTCAACAATGAAATTAACTATTACCGTTGGAAATGCTCATCCCTATCATCTGAGCAAGAGCAGGAGGAGCCTTTCGGCTCCCCCTGCTTGGATTATACGTGATACGTTGGTGTACATGGGTGAGCACTGGGCTCAATAAAAAGGTGAACGTAAACGCGTACCATAGGCACGATACGCCTATATCAAATTAGTACCGAGGGCGAAACACGACTGTAAACGCGGCCAGCTTAGATTTAACTGGAACGGCGTACCGCAATTATTTCTATTACTTTACTTATATGCATGCGCTCAGGGCTTATAACAATTTATGATGATCCTAAATGGAGCAGTACTCGTAGTAGGTGGATTAACTGAGGTACATCCAGCAAGCCAGCGCTGAGCAGCAATTGTAGTTTGATGTGAGTACCATAGAGCCTGGGAGCTTGTTGCACACACAGCTCCTCCTGAAATGATAAGTTGCCCCGTCGGACAATCACAAGTGAAAACATTCTGACAGGAATACCAATGCATCTTGGATTCATCAAAACCTCCAGCTGGTCCTGTGGGGCCAGTCGGACCGGTCGCACCAACTGCCCCGGTTAGCCCTTGAGCGCCAGTTGGTCCTGAAGGTCCCGTAGCACCCTGGGGACCCGTCGGTCCAGTGGGTCCCTGGGGTCCTGTGGGGCCCGTAGCACCTTGTGCACCCTGAGGCCCTGTCGGTCCTGTAGGCCCCTGGGGTCCTGTGTCTCCCTTATCTCCCTTGGGACCTTGCGGGCCCGTTGGCCCCTGTATCCCTCCCGTCCCCTGCAAAGCAATGCTCAGGGACGCCTCATGGCTCGTCGTCTTGTTCTCCTTGCTGTCAAAGCTAACGTCGATCCCTTCGGTATTGGGTACAATGGCAATCCCGTGATTCGCAAACACCCCATCTGCCCAATCTTTCACAAGATTCGTCAGGTCAACCTTCACATACGACAGAACGTCCGCTGTTTCCACCGACACCCCATCTGCCTCTACACTTCCAAGCGCTGGGGCCGTGTTGTCAGTGATGTTGTTCTCATCCCAATCCCCTGCGACCCTCACCACGTCAAAAGACCCCGCCTTCGTCACTTTATTGACAAAAAGCCTCAGGGTCGCCTTTCCCACATTACTACCCGTCGCCCCAGCCGGCAATACCGAAAGGTCGAACTTCAGGAAACTCCTCTTTCCTGGAGAATTGCCCGGTGAGCCCTGAACCAATAAGGTAATCTGTTTCCCAAAATTATTGGCCCCTGAACTCGAAGATGTATATGTATCGTCTGTGAGAATGGCCTGTAGCCCAAAAGAGAAGCTCGGAAGAAGGGCTAACATTGCCAATAAGAGAAGACTCAAGAAGAACCGTCTTGCCATTCGCCCCCTTGTTTCTTGTTTCGATCTCACTTTGTTCGCTCTTTTCATCACCACACCTCCTGTAAAAGGATTAGACTAAAATCCTGCCAATCACTTCAAGAGCCCGCCCTGCATTTATCAAAAAAGCCCGGCTTCGTCATTTCGAATACCAGGCCTTTTTTAGATTTATAACCACCTCCCCACGTCAAACAGGGTGTCGAAATCATAAACTGAAACCCGCTATTGGTTTATATTAGCTGTCGTGCCTTGCAACCTCTTACATTTGCGTCATTGAAGTACAAAAACAAGATCTTGTCAAGATCTATTTTCTAAGAAATGAGATTGTGAAAATCATCTTTTAAGGATTATCACTTGCTATCTGGCATAGATGGATGGATTTTCAGAATCGCTCTTTCAGGAAGTAATGGAGGGACTAAATCATGAGAGTGGAAACATTTGGGGTCAAAGCTAAACTATACACTTTACTGTACCTCTTGTTAGTAGGGTCCGTTTCACGACCTTCTCCGAATTCTCTCTTTGACCAATTCCCAAGGAAACCCGGTGCTTGGATCTTTTAATAAGCAGATAGACGACGACCCAGTTCCTCTTTCTGTTCTTCTGTCAGCGGAACGGAATCAGGGACTGCCGCTATGCTATCCCAAATATCCTCAACGAGCTGAATCCTCTCGGAAACACTCAACTCCAGAAAATCTCCTGTTTTAATTTGCCTCATATCTAAATCCCTCCAAAAAATTGGTCACAAAATAATTGCCCCCTCACCTCCTCCCTCTCCCCAATGGGGAGAGGGAGGAGGTGATAAGGTCTATCAAATGTTGATTAAGGATTACGGGCATAATTGTCAACCCCAAACTTATAAATCCATATTCGATATAGAAATTTCGAAACCTCCCTGATCGAGGCGGGCACGAAACTCACCAGAGGGCATGCAAGACGTAAGTTATTTTTTTCAATAGGATTTATGTATAATTCATGTGGAGCACAAAAAAAAGAAAGGAGACAAAGATGGAACAACTGAAGCAATATGATGAAATAGTTGTTAAACTCCGAAAACTGCCTGAACCTCTCCTTCACAAAGTAAATGACTTTGTAGACTTCTTATTGGCAAGGCATGATCCCATGCTGGCTGAATCAGACTTTTCTGATTATTTGCCCAACCTTGAGAATTATGAGGAGCGTTAGCGACGTGGCAATCTGAGGGATTGCTTCGCTTCGCTCGCAATGACAGTTCTATTGCAGTGCAAACTATAAAATGCTCCGAGTAGTATTAAAGAAAATCATGAAGGAGCGGAAAGAATTTGAATCAATTCTTCCCTGGAAAAGGTCTTCAGTAAACCCGGATCATCCTCTCTCACAATGCTGTCCATCAGGTTTCGTTTCTTCTCGATAATGGCTGATATTTTTTCCTCCAGGGTCCCCTCTGTTACCAGTTTGAAAACCTGGACGCCTCTCCTCTGCCCGATCCTGTGAACCCTATCGGTGGCCTGATCTTCTCTCGCTGCATTCCACCAGCGGTCATAATGAATCACAACTGAAGCAGCCACAAGGTCAATTCCCATCCCCCCTGCCTTGAGGCTCCCAACATAGAGCCGGCAATCAGAGTCTTCGTTAAACCGGGAAACAATCTCGCCCCGTTTCCTGCTTGATCCGGTCAGAGTAACGAAATTCACACCTATTCCTCGCAGGTATCGCTCTATGATCCTGATCATTCCGAGGAACTGACTATAGACAACAACTTTCTGCCCACTATCGAGACTTTCCGAGAGAAGCTCCTTGAAAAGGTCCCATTTGCCAGATTGGTATCTATCAAAATCATCTACCCTGCTCTCGACCAGGGCAGGGTGATTACAGATCTGTTTGAGGAGATTAAGCAATGCAAAGATGTGGATGTAAGGTATCGGTTCTTCACCTCGCTTCAGGACCTCCACCAGCCCTTCACCCCTTGAAGAGATGGCATCTCGATAAAGTTTCGTTTGGTCTTCACTGAGGCTGCACATTCGGATGTCCTCTATCTTTTCAGGCAATTCCTCAAGAACCGTCTTTTTCAAGCGGCGAAGCGTGAAGGGAGAGATAAGTCTGGCCAGAACCTTCTTCCTTGAACTTGTCAAATCCTGTTCAATAGGTTTGACATATCGTGTAGCGAAGTCTTCATCGGTCCCCAGGTAGCCGGGAACCGTCAGATCGAAAAGAGCCTTCAGTTCGACCAGTCTGTTTTCGATCGGGGTTCCTGTAAGTCCCAGTTTTATTCTTGCCTTGAGATTTCTGGCAGCCTCGTAGGCAAAGGTTTCAGGGTTCTTGATATTTTGTATTTCATCAAATACCGCGAGGGAGAATGGGATCTGCTTCAACTGTTCAATATCGTTTCGCAGGATACCATAGGATGTGAGCAGCACGTTGTTATTTTTAAGCATTTCTTCGAGGTCACGCTGCCCCCCGTGGAAAACCGCCGCTTTTAAGGCCTTGGCATGGTCCAAAATCTTGCTGAACCAGTGGCTCAAGACTGTAGTAGGACACACAACCAGAAAAGGCTCTTTAACTCGCATATGCTTCCACAGCAATAGCATGAGGGCCATTATTTCGTGCGTCTTACCCATGCCCATGTCGTCACATAAAAGACCTCCCAGACCGTTTTCAAATAGGAAAAGAAGCCATTCCACACCCAATTTCTGATAGGGTCTCAAGGAAGAAGTCATTCCATCCAGATCTGGCAACGTTCTTCCAGGCCTCAAATCAAGCATTCTCTTGAATAAGGAAGCCATCTCATCATCACCGGTCACCTTGAAAGGGATTTGACTGGTGGCTTTCATACGAAGGAGGTCCACGCGGGAGAGTTTCAACTGGCTGGATTGATTGGTCAGCGGCCCCACTGAAAACTGACCCGGATCAAGACCTTCAAAGTCCTGAGATTGACAGTCCACCCATCCATCGGTGGTGGGAATAAAACGTTGCCCCTCTTTCTTTGCACGAAGGATTTCCGCAAGGGAAATGGACGAGTTACCAAAGCCATAACGGACAGAAAGCCAGCACCAGTCCCTCTCTAAGGCTCCAGGAGCTATCTCAACTCGGTCAAACTGCTTGTAAATCTTGAGACTCTTCACCGATGCATCGATGATGTGGGGGCCATCCTGAAGTTCATCCCCAAGCTCCTGCAGGAAACTGGGAACTTGGGATTTCTTAAGGACCATCCTGACCGGAGCCGCGAACCTCCTTGGTATCTCTCCAGGGGGTTCGAGCTCGGCTAATATACCGAGTTCCTTGATATAGATCAAATCTCCATATCGGAAACGTTCCAGGTCTTCTCTCTCAAAGAACCTCGCCTCTCCACTCTCCTGGAGAACTTGGATGATAGGCCTGACCTCCAGATCCAGCTCCGTGTTTATGGAGATCTTAAAGATTGACTTTAGGGGAATGGGATAGATTGACAGGCCGTGCTGGTTTGGGAGGAACTCTTTGAAAGCAACGAGCAAACTTTTCACTTTACTCCGTGGAATGATCATGCGAAAAATGGGATCATCTCCCAAACCTCTGCAGTTCACTGTGAATGTGCCTGAAGCTTCTTCGATGGAGGGATAGAAGTTGATTCCTTTGTCCCCAAATTCACGAAATCCGTGATAGGCGAGCCGATACCAGAAACTTTCCTCCAAGACCCGCCGAATCGTTTTGACCCCACTCTCCCACATGATGTGTTCCGCATCTGAAAGCGTCATGCGTGCAAGCTCCTCTAAGAGGGCTCCTCTGTGGGGAACGGTATTCTCTTTCGGAACCTGCCCCAATCGCTCTATGAAACGAATACCATCAGAGAGCTTTGATAGGTAGGAAAGCATCTCTTTACCATCGGAACCAAGGACTCTAAGAGTCCTTTTGGATTCCCGACCCACAAACTGAAGGCGGATGGATCCTGTCGTTTCATGGCAGCCATCGGCCATGATGGTGGCCATGCGATTCCAGAGGCTCGATCGGAAGGCATCCTGAGGAGACTGCCCTCCGAATTCTTTCTGGAGAGCTTTATATAACTTGACAAGTTTCAAAACATGAGAGCAGGTCTCCCTTCTGGCGTTAGAACAGGAACACATCCTCAGATCGGGTTGATTCCCATTCCCTTTCAAGAAGAAGGTAATCCCCGGCTTCTTGTCTGAAGGGTCAGGAACCAGGGCGAGACCATGCCGATGAAATTCGACCTGGTTTAGATCCATTACAGAGGCATTGCGATCCTGGTTGCTCTTCTCAGTCTTCGAAGATCCCTGGGGGGTTGACCTATTCTCTCTGTCTCGCGCCACACTACTCCTCATCTGGTATTCCTTGAACTGAAGCGATTGTCCTTATTTTTTAATTATCTCAGATTATGCAAAAAAGCAAACATCGCACGCTGCGCTGAAAGGAGGGATACATTGATTACCCTTGGCGAGATATCAAAATTGAGAGTAATCATGAAAATGACAAAGGCAGGGAGATCTTGATT
>Ga0163209_1001244_pt1 | contig 11191 bp, 8 predicted proteins | sample Kivu_160m_FD_113538 | JGI IMG/M metagenome (GOLD analysis project Ga0163209, IMG submission 113538) | Freshwater microbial communities from Lake Kivu, Western Province, Rwanda to study Microbial Dark Matter (Phase II) - Kivu_160m | ecosystem: Environmental > Aquatic > Freshwater > Lake ... | reverse complement strand
GTCGTCGGCGATGCGCACGGCCGGCTTCTTGGCCTCGGCGAAGAAGACGCGGCGGCCGCCGATGCGGAAGGTGTAGTCCGGGGCTTTGGTCGCGCCCGCAATCTTGATTGACTCTTCGTGGATGACGGGCTTGAAGACTTCGGTCAGGCCGGCTTTGTTGGATACGTCCCAGCCGAGGGACTCGAAGAAGGGGTTGAGGAACTCGAGACGGAGTTGTTCTTCTTTGTAGTCTGGGGACAGGAAGACCTTGCGGTCGCGGGAGAACCGCTGGACGAGGTCAGCCACCAGTGCGGGAGGAGAAGCTCCCATGGAGGCTCTAGGATATTCTCCGGCAGAACGAAGTCAAGTCTTCGTCGAAACGTGACGAGGTCCTGGTCGAAGCGCCGGGCAAGGAACGGGGCAAGCAGCTTGCTCAAGAGCCTGCCGGAGAGCTCGCCGGGGAACTCGGCGAGGAGCCTGCCAAAGCCCCTGCCGATGAGCGGGGCAGAGAGCCCGGCAGAGGCCTCGGCGGAGAGCACGGCAAGGAGCTCACCCCGGAGCCTGCCGATGAGCTGAGCAAGGAGCTTGCCGGAGAGCCGACCATTGAGCCTGGCAGAGAGCTCGCCGAAGAGCCTGCCGGGGAACAGAGTAGAGACCTTGCCGGAGAGCCTGCCGATGAGCGGGGCAGAGTCCTTACCGAAGACCGTGGCAAGCGCCTCCCCCTATAGTCCTGGGGATAACACCCCGGGGAAAGTGGTCTAGCTATCTAACTTGCTTGGATACCGTCAGTTAGGCCATAGGAGGTCCGGTGATTGCATGGAATATGGGCTGCTTTTAAGTATACTTAATGAAGACCGGGCCCGTAGCCACAGCATGTGGTGTGAAGCGGGCCGCTCCCCACGATTCTGCTACCCGCCCCACGACCCGGAGGCCGCCCTCCCTGTGGCCTTCGCCGTCGCAGCGCGAGATACTTTGAAGCCAACAATGACTGGAACATTGACTTGAGCATTGAGCCGAACAATGACCCGAACGTTTTCTCGATCAACGTCTCGAACAACGCCGCGCGCAATCTGCGCTACAATGCCGCGTACAATCGCTCACGCAGTGCGCGACGCAGTTCGCTATTCACTCACCGACGCAGTTGTAGACGCATTCTACTACGCAGTGAGCGATGCCTTGACCGGTACTTTCTGACGAACGATGAGAGGTACATTGACCGGCCCAATCACGGGTTCGTTGCTCCGTTCTTTACTTCCGCCGATTTGCTGCAATAATACGCATTCATGCATTGGCACGGCGACCTTGAACTCGAAGAGACCAAGCCCACGGGCAAAGCCGGGACTTACATCCGACGGCTCTGGCCGTTCTTCCGGCCGTACCTCGAGCGGGTGATCGCGGCCGGCGTGTTGCTCTTGGTCTCGACCGGGCTCGGCCTGGTCGGGCCGGTGCTTTTGAAACGCGCGATCGACGTGAACATCGGTCAGGGCGACCTGCGGGGTCTCGCCGCCACTTCACTCGTCTACCTTGGAGTGCAACTTGCCCTGCTGGTGGCGAGCTACTTCCAGCAGGTCTGGCTTGCCCTGGTCGGCGAACGGGGAGCGGCCAACCTGAAGCACGCGCTGTTCCGGCACGTGCTCGACCTGCCGATGTCGTTCTTCGACAAGACGCCGGCCGGCAAGCTGATTTCCCGGGTTGAGAGCGACACCGAGGCCATGAAGATGTTGTTCACGCGGACTTCGGTCGTGCTCGCGCAGAGCGCGCTGATGGTTGTGGGGATGAGCGTTATCATGGGTGTGACGAGCCTGCGGCTGTTCCTGTTGGTGCTGGTGCTGCTGCCGCCGTTTGTGGTCGCGTTCTGGGTCTTCCAGAAGAAGGTACGGCCGGTCTATGTGCAGGTGCGCCGGACCGTCGCCGAGACGAACAACCTCGTCAGCGAGGCGCTCAAGGGTCTGCCGGTGATACAGATCTTCTGCCAGCAGCAGCGTTTCGCGCAGCGTATGGACGATTTGAACCGGCTGAAGTACAAGGGCGAGCTGAAGGCGACGATACTGTGGTACGCGGTCTGGATGCTCGTCGACTTCGGCGAGGTACTGGGCACCGGCCTCGTGCTCGGCATCGGCGGGGTATTGGCGCTGCGAGGGCAGCTGACCATCGGCACGCTTTTCCTGTTTGTCTCGTACATCACCCGGTTGTTCGGGCCGCTGCGCGCAATCTCCGACCAGATTAATGTCATGCAGCGGGCGTTCGCATCGGCGGAGCGGACTTTCCAGGTTCTGGACCAGGCGCCGGAACCGCCCGGCATTCCCGTGGCCGAGCCGTTTCGACTCAAAGAGGCCATTACCTGCGATGGCCTGAGCTTCGCCTACGACGGACAGAACCTGGTCCTGAATGATGTCAGTCTGGTTGTGCGCAAGGGTGAAAAGGTGGCGCTGGTCGGCGAAACGGGAGGCGGCAAGACATCGATCGTGAACTTGTTGATGAAGTTCTACCTGGCGCAGTCGGGCCGGATTCGCTGCGACGCCGAGGAGGTCGCGACGATGGACAAGCACCGGCTCCGGTCGGCCGTCGGGTTTGTTCCGCAGGACGTCGTCATGTTCCCGGGTTCGGTGCTCGACAACTTGCGGCTGTTCGACGATACGGTATCGAGCGAGCAGGTGATTGCCGCGGCCCGCCGGGCGCGGATCCACGACAAGATAGCGGCGTTCCCACAGGGGTATGACACGGTTTTGACTGAGGGCGGCGGCAACTTCTCGCTGGGCGAGCGGCAGCTCCTTGCCTTCGCGCGCGCCCTCGTGCGCGACCCGGAAATCCTGATCCTCGACGAGGCCACGTCGTCGGTGGACCCGCACACCGAGCACCTGATACAAGAGGGACTGGAGGAGCTGCTGAAGGGCCGGACCGCGGTCATTGTCGCGCACCGGCTCGCGACTATCCGCATGGTCGACCGGGTCCTGGTTGTGCACAAAGGCCGCATTACCGAAGAGGGCAGTCACGACGAGCTGCTGGCGAAGGACGGCATCTACTCCCGGCTCTACCGGCTGCAGTACGTGGGGGAGACGGCATGACGGCTGAAGTCAGAAGTCAGAATTCAGAAGGCAGAACGCAGAAAGGCGGGAGCCTGAAGATTGTGTTCGAGTTCTGGCGCCGGCGGCCGGGTTGGGCAATCGGGCTTCTCGCCGGCACGGTCGTCGTCACCGCCATCTCGATAGTCTTTCCCTACATCCTGCGGATCATCATCGACGGCATCAAACGCGGCGTCACGCAGCCGGAGCTCGTCAGGCTCGTGCTGCTCCTCGTCGGGTTCGGGTTCCTGCGGGTGGTTGGCGAGGTGCTGCTGCCTTTCTCGCGCGCCCGGATCAACGAGCTGTACCAGTGGAAGGTGAGGAGTGACGTCTTCCGGCGAGCGCTGGACATGGGGCACACGTTCAGCGCCAGGTACCCGACCGGGGACGTCATGGAGCGTCTGGACCATGACATGGGCGAGCTTTCCTGGTTCGCCTGTTCCGGGCTGTTCCGCTTCGCCGCGGCCGGGCTGACGGTTATCTTCGCGCTGGTCATCATGGTGCGGATGAATCCGCTGCTGACGTTCATCACGGTGCTGCCGCTCGGACTCGCGGTGCTCGTGTGGATGAGGCTGGGGCCGTTGGTCTACGCCTGGTTCATGAAGTGGCGGCAGAAGATATCCGAGATCAACAACCAGCTCGAGGCAGCATTCACCGGCATCCGGCTGGTCAAGTCGTACAGCATGGAGGAGCGGCTCGGGCGCAGGTTCCGCAGCACCCTCGACGAACGCGTCGGCGTCGCCATGGGTGAAGCCCGCACCGAGGCGAAGATCGACATCATGTACATGGCGATTGCGGGAATGGCGACGCTCCTTGTGCTCTGGCTGGGCGGCGTGCAGGTCGTGCACAAGAGCCTGACCCTGGGTGCGTTCGTGGCGTTCAACGCCTACATCCTGATGCTGATCGGGCCGATGTTTGACATCGGCAATCTGTTTGTTTCGGGCCGGCGGGCACAGGGAGCGGCGGAGAGGATTGACGGGCTGCGGCAGCACCCGCCCGAGGTTACGTCGCCGGCGGAGGCCGTGCGGCCGGCCGCCGGGGAGTTGCGGCTGAACCACGCCTCCTTTGCCTACGGGACCAGGACCGTGCTTGAGGATGCCGAGATGGTGTTCGCACGCGGTCAGAAGGTCGGCATCGCCGGAACGGTCGGCTCGGGCAAGAGCACCGTTTTCCGGCTGCTGTTCCGTATGGCCGACCCGAGCCAGGGCAGCGTGACGCTGTCGGGGCAGGACATCCGGTGGCTTGACCTCGACGGCTACCGGAGGCTGTTCGGGTATGCGCCGCAGGAGGCAACGTTGTTTTCGGATACGGTCAGGGGCAACATCGTCTTTGGCCGCGAGAACGTGGGCGACGCGGAGCTGGAGGCGGCGGTCGCCGGGGCCGAATTCTCAGCCGACGTCGCCGGATTCCCCAAGGGCCTTGACGAGGTCCTGGGTGAGCGGGGGACGCGGCTCTCCGGTGGGCAGAAGGAGAGGGTGGCGATCGCCCGGGCGCTCGTCGGCCGGCCGCCGGTGATGGTTTTCGATGACGCCACGTCCGCGCTCGATGCCGAAACCGAGAAGGAACTGGTCGGCCGGATGATGAACCAGTTGCCGGGTGTCACCGTCATCATCGTTTCGCACCGGTTGTCGGTGCTCTCCGTTTGCGACTGGGTCTACGTGCTCGACACGGGCAAGGTCCGGGAGCAGGGCACCCACGAGGACCTGCTGGCGAGGCAGGGCCTCTATTGGAAGCTGTACCAGCGGCAGTTGATCAGCGAAGAGCTGGAGAAGTTGTGAGGAATAGGACCGATAGGATCAATAGGACCTATTCTAGTAGTGCGAGTGCGCGAAGAATTCGCGCGTGAGGTCTTCAAGCAGCCGGGCGCGCTTGTCGTAGAGCCGACGGAGCTTGCGTCGAGGATGCGTGGCCAACGCGTAGTGGACGAGCATCGGCAAGGCAATCGTCGAGTCGGTGTAGCAGACCACTGAGTCGGGCAGCCGCTCGGGGTCCACTTTGCCCCAGGAGACTGCTTCCTGCGGGGTGGCGCCGGACAACCCGCCGGTGTCCGGGCGGGCATCGGTTATCTGGAAGAAGTAGTCCTGGCCCAGTTCCTTGATCATCAGCACTTCCTGGATCTGCGGTTCGGTCTGGAGCGTGAAGTTCTTGGGGCTGCCGCCGCCGATAAGCAGGACCGCCGACTTCCCGCCTGAGCGCTTGGCGTGGAGCACGTACGAAGTCGTCTCGTTGACGTCGATGGACGGGTTGATGCGCAGCTTCAGGCCCTTCAGTTCGAGACCAGCGATTATCATGCCGATGGTGGAATCGCCGGGCGAACTGGTGTGGATGGGGACGCCAGCCCGATAGGCTGCGGCCAGAACCGAGACGTCCTTGTTGTTCGTCTGTCGTTCCCAGTCGGCCGCGTAGCGGCCGAGCAGGTGGTAGAACTCGGCCGTGCCCATTTCCCGCTGGAACTCCGGTTGTACGATCATCGAGCGCAGGATTCTATCGGTCGCCATCAGGCAGTCGGTATAGCCGAGAAACACGTCGTAGATGCGGACTATGTCGTTGCGGCGGAGGTCGGTATCATCGACGAAGTGCGAGCCGACGTGAAGCGGCATATTGAACGCGAAATGCAGGTCGTGGTACATGTTTGCCCCGGTAGAGACAATCCAGTCCACGAATCCGGCCTTGATGAGAGGGACAATTGCCGAGCAGCCAAGGCCTGCGGGCGTGAGCGCACCGGCGAGACTCATGCCGACCACCGTGTCCGGGGAGAGCATTTTGTTCGTGAACAACTCGCAGCCCTGGCGCAGGCGCGCCGCGTTGTAGGCAAGAAAAGCGCCGTCCATCAACGCGGACAGCTTCTCCTTGCCGGTGATGCCTGCGGGCATGATGCGTCTGCCGCTCATGTATTTGGTTTTATGCGGGCACTCGCGCTCACGCAGCCAGTCCGGGATCTCGGACAGGTCTCGGCGCATACGCGGCATCACCGGTGGCTCCGGAGCGGTGTTCTCAAGTTTGCGTTCCCGGCTTCCGGCCGGCGACTTTGACTCGTGAACCTTGTTCTTGGTTGTTCGCTTCGTGCGCATGTGCCCTCCCTAGGGGACCAGTACCGGCTTGGCCGGCGGTATGCCGTTGAAGGTCGTGGCGCTGGCCAGTGAATAGGCACCGATGCGGCGGGCATAGACCAGGTCGCCGAAGTCGAGCTCGGGCAGTTCCTCGGCGCCGGAGATGATGTCAAGGGAGTCACAGGTTGGACCGGCAAGGGTCGTGAGCTGGGTCGGTCCTTTCTTGAGTACTTCGAACTGGTACTTGCAGTGGTCGAAGATGATGCCGGAGAGGGCACCGTAGACTCCATCGTCGAGGAAGTACCAGTGCTTGTTGTTGCGGATTGACTTGCCGACGACGCTGGTCAGCAGCATGCAGGCGGGACCGACCATTGCTCGACCCGGCTCAGCGATGATCCTGATGTTGCGATCAAACAGCCGGTCTATTTCCATGTTCATCGCGGGCGCCATGTTGGCAAACCAGTCTTCGTCGGTGTCGAAGTGCCGGATCGGGAACCCGCCGCCGATGTCGATCATCTGCAACGGTAGCTGTTTGAGTAGGGCGTCGTTGATGATGATCTTGCAGAGCTCGAACGCCTCGAGGTAGTTGTCGCCGTGGGTGCACTGCGAGCCAACGTGGAAGCTGACGCCGACCGGCTTCAGGCCGAGCCTCGCCGCCTTGAGCAGGAGCGGGACCGCGTCGGCGGGGTCGGCGCCGAACTTGAGCGACAGTTCGACAATCGAACCGACATTCGGCACCTTGATGCGGATCATCACCGAAGCGCCCGGAGCGTGGGTCGCGATCTTGGCAAGTTCGTACTCCGAGTCGAACGTCATCAGGCTTACCTTCCGCTTGCAGGCGAACTCAATGGACTCGTTCCGCTTCATTGTGTTCGCGTAAACCAGCCGGTCCGGAGCGGCGCCCGCGGCGAGGACCCAGTCGATTTCTTGGGGTGAGGCGACGTCGAACCCGAGCCCCGCCTCGGCCAGCACCTTCAATACGTGAGGGTTGGGATTGGCCTTGACCGCGTAGAACGGCTCGACGCGAGGCAAGAGCTTGCGGAACCGCGCGACCTGTTCGAGCAGCAGCGTCTTGCTCACAATGAACAGAGGAGTCCCGTGCTTCCTGGCTAGCTTCGGGAACGTCTTGCGGAGCTCGCGTAGGTAGGCGGCGGAGGTCATTCTCGACTGCCTTTTCATGTTGTCTGAGCGGCAGATGTGCCTGTATGCATGGCCCCATTCAAACACGAATCAGACGGCAAGTCAAGCGATTCCTGTTTGCTGTTCAGGGTTCGGGCCTCCGACGAATCGAGGCACCAGCGCTGTAGGTCCGCGTGAACATGCCGGGGTCTTGAGATGCCTAGCGACAGAAATAGTGTCAAGTCATGGCCGGGTACGGTCTTTGGTCGACCGTCGTCAATCTGCGCTCCCCTCCAGCCGGGCGAACCTGGCAGAAGACTCCCCACCAGCATAATACAAGTATTTTCAAATACTTAGGTAATATTGGCTCTCGTACATATTGCTTGACGTGGGTCAGGAGTGTTTATAGAATCAAGCCAGTTGCTAGTTAAGTGGTGAATTATGGCAGAAGATAGCTACGACTTCCTCTTCCTTGGAGACCACGTTCACGCCGTGGATACCAAGAATCGCGTGGCTATCCCTTCGAGTTTCAGGCGGAGCTTCCCAACCGGAACCGACGATAAGGTTGTGCTGCTGCGTGGAGCCAGTGGCTGCATTGAGGGTCACGTCCGTCCGGAGTGGCGCGTCCACGTGACACGTTTGAGGAATCTCGACCTCTATGATGAGCAGGACCTGGTGCTCAGGCGGTTGTGGCTCCCGGGTGCCAACGAGATCGAACTAGACTCTCAGGGTCGTGTGCTCCTGCCGAAGAAGCTCACCGAGTTGGCAAGTATCAGCTCCGAGGCCCGCTTTGTCGGTCTCGGCCCGTTCTTTGAGATATGGAATCCGGCGCGGTTCGACGACTACGTCGTCCAGAACGGCCGGTTGTACGACGAACTGATTAAGAGGCTTGATGGCAGACAAGCGACCAATGACAGGTCCGCATTTCTCAGCGGACGGATTCAGCGCGATGTACCATCAGCCGGTTCTACTCCGTGAGGTTCTTGAGTACCTTCGGCCGGTCCGCGGGACCATCATCGACGCCTGCCTCGGCGGAGGCGGGCACGCGCGGCCGATACTCGAGGTCCTCGTCGCGAGCAACCAGAGAGAGCACCGCCGAGACGCATCCGCCGGCCCTCACCGGACGGCGAACGACGGCGTTGGCAAGGGCCAGGGTCGCTGGCCCTTCGGCCTCCTAGGGATTGATCGCGACCCCGAGGCGCTGGCCTCGGCGAAAAGGCAGCTTATTGGCTTCGACAATGTTGAGATCGTTCACGCAAACTATGCCGATCTTCCCGCGCTTGTGCGCGAGCTTGGTCTCGATCCTGTCGCCGGAGTGCTCTTCGACTTCGGCGCGAGTCTGTTTCAGCTCACGTCTGGTCCCAGGGGATTCGCGATCGACGCAGACGGACCGATCGACATGCGATTCGACCAGACTGCGGAGGTCCCGACTGCTCTGGACCGGATTCGTCGGTCGTCGGAACAGGCCCTGCGCGACTGGCTTCGGGCATACGGTCAGGAACCGATGAGCGGGAGGATCGCCCGAGTCATCCACGCACGACGGCTGGAGATGGAGACGACCGGCGACCTGGTTCGAGCAGTGAAGAGCGCGGTGCCGGCCCGGTTCGCCCGCAAGGCGCTGGCGCGTGTCTTCCAGGCGCTGAGGATCGTGACCAATGACGAGATTGCGAATATCCGGCGAGGTCTGGCCGGGGCGCTGGAAATGCTTGCCCCGGCCGGCCGGCTGGTCGTCCTTTCGTATCACTCGCTCGAGGACAAAGAGGCGAAGCAGTTCATGCGAGCGGGTCGAATCGCCGGGAAGCTGCACGTACTGACGCGCAAGCCGGTCCGGCCGAGTCTGGAAGAGGTAGCACAGAATCCCCGCTCGCGGTCGGCCAGGCTTCGAGCTGCAGAGGTGATTTCATGACGACAATGAGGCGCATTCTGCTGGTCTTCGTGATCTGTTTGCTGGCAGTCGTCTACTTGTATCAGCATAGCTGCAGCGTGAAGTTGACCCGGAACCTCTCTCGGTTGGAGACCGAACGGCAACTGCTGGCTGAGAGGCTTGAGCGAGTGGATGCCGAGATCGTGACACTGTCCGGGTTTGCCCGGATGGAGTCGCTGTGGGTGGTCCAGGGGCGGCCGGCGGCTCCCGCCGATCGCACCAATGTCGTTGACGAACAGCTGGCGGTGGTGGCAAAGCACGCAGGGGTGGATGCGGCAGCCCGTTAGTCGAGCGAAGGCAGTAATTGCCGCGGCCGCCGCGGTCTGGACCGGTCTGCTCCTCTTCCTCGGATACGTTCAACTGGGACAGTGGAAGCGCTACGAGCGGCAGGCAATGGGGCAGCAGGGCGAAACGCTTGATCTGCATGCGGCGCGGGGCCGTGTCTTTGAGGCGGGCGGCCGTCCGTTGACGCTCAACCGGTCCTGCTGCTCAATCCGGATTCTGCCGCAGTGGGCGCGAGACAAGGATACGCTGGCCGCGATCCTGTCGGAATTCGGTCTGGCCCAACGCAACGCGATTGCCCGGGAGCTCTACCGCCGCAACCGTCTGTTCTGGTTCAGACGCGATGTCGACTATGCGGCCGGAGACTCGCTGCGACGAGTGCTGGTCGAGCGGCAGTTCGCCAATTGTACGTATGTCGACGATGAGTGTGTTCGGGTCTACCCGCACGGCGAGATCTGCGCCAATGTTGTCGGGTTCACCGGCGACGACTGCGGACGGGCGGGACTCGAGTATGAATACGATTCGGTGCTGCGCGGGAGGGGAGGTTGGGTTCAGCTTCAGAAGGATGCGATCGGCCGGGCATTCCCGTATCCCAGTTTCCCGACCAGGCGTCCGGTCGCCGGCCTGGACATCTACCTGACACTCGACCTTGACGTGCAGCAGACCTGCTACGATGCACTGAAGCAGCGAGTCGAGGAGTGCGGCGCGCTCCGGGGCTCGGCGATAGTGCTGGATGCTGCGAAGGGCTCGATCCTGGCCTTGGCTGACTACCCGGGCTATGACCCGATGCGGTTCGCGGCTTTTCCCCAGGAGTGGTACAAGTCCGCGGCCGTGTCCGACCAGATCGAGCCGGGGTCGTCGTTCAAGATCGTCGTCTGCGCCGCAGCGCTGGAAAGCCCGACCGCGGACCGGCTGACGCGTCAGACCTATGACGTTTCGTCCGGGTTTGTCGAAATCGGCAATCGAAGGATACGCGACGTCCACAAGAACGGCATACTCGACTTCGCCGGGCTGTTCATCAAGTCGTCAAACCCCGGCTGCGCGCTGCTGTCGCAGCAACTGAGTCCGGAGAAGTTCTACGAACTGGCGCAGGCGTTCGGCTTCGGCAATGCCGTCGGCATCGGCCTCCCGAACGAGGGGAGCGGCCGGCTCGACCGGCCGGCTCGACTCAACCAACTGCGCTTCGCGAACGTCGCCTTCGGCCAGGGCGTGACGGTGACCTTGTTGCAGCTCGCCGCGGCATACCTCTGCGTGGCGAATGATGGCGCCTACCTCCGGCCTTATCTCATCGAGTCGGTGCGGCAGTCGGGCCGGGTGGTGCGGCGGTTCGAACCGAGCCGGCTGCGGCAGGCGCTTAGGCCGGAAACGGCACGCCGGATGAAAGACATCCTCGAGCGGGCGGTCATCGAGGGGACCGGAGTTCTGGCTCAGATCGAAGGCGTGTCAGTCTGCGGCAAGACCGGCACGGCGCAGAAGGTCGAGCCCGGAATCGGCTACTCCCGGACCAAGTCGCGCATGTCCTTCATCGGTTTCTTTCCGAAGGAACGGCCCCGCTACGTCATTGCCGTGTTAGTCGATGAACCAAAGACCGAGCGGTTCGCCGGTACCGCCGCCTGCCCGGTGTTCAAACAGATCGGCGAGAGCCTGCTGCTGCTGGAGCGGATGCGACGCCGGGAGACCGAGTTGGTTCAGAGGGGCGAGGGCCGAGGGACGAGGGGATAGCCGTGAAGCGAGTCGCGGACTTGACCAAAGGCGTCCCCTGTACGGTGCAAGGC
>Ga0163209_1001243_pt1 | contig 11192 bp, 11 predicted proteins | sample Kivu_160m_FD_113538 | JGI IMG/M metagenome (GOLD analysis project Ga0163209, IMG submission 113538) | Freshwater microbial communities from Lake Kivu, Western Province, Rwanda to study Microbial Dark Matter (Phase II) - Kivu_160m | ecosystem: Environmental > Aquatic > Freshwater > Lake ... | reverse complement strand
CGACATTTCTGCAGTTCTGGTACAAGCCAGAAAACTTCAAGGTTTGGAACTGGGGCATCCTGTCTCCTCCAATGGTCCCTGACGCGAATACGAAGGAATATCTGGACTCCCTTCCGTGGATGGGCGGCTTTGCCACCACCAACCCAGTCGACAACGCCGCGATCTATGGGGATTTCTACGCGAACACAGCGGAGTTCACCAATATTCTCATTCCACATGCATCCGAGGTGGTTGTTGGGACAAAAACGCCTGAAGGCGCCGCCGCAGACGCTCAGAAAGAACTAGAGGCGCTGGCCGCTCGGATATTCAAATAGGGATATAGAGTCCGTCAGACGTCACAACTCACCGCGCGGTAGCAACGCCATTGCTGCGGCGCGGTGAGGCACGGATCCACTTTTTTGAGCCAATCCATGCGAGGTCTGCCTGTATCTTCTCAATTGAGACCGGGACGCAAGTTGTCATTGCGGACCCGCCGTCTCTTGTTTATCTACTTGATGGCAGCGCCTGTGGCGCTGCATCTCGGCTTCGTCTTCGCATACCCTATCTTCCAGCAAGTCTTTTTGAGCTTCACCGACGCGCGTTTGCTCGAGCGGACTCCACCCAATATTGTTGGTTTGGACAACTACGTCGAACTTCTGAGTAGCGGGCCTTTCCGACAAGCTTTTGCTAATACGATCTCCTATACTCTCGTAAACGTGACCTTGGTTATCTCAGTTGCCGTTTCACTAGCACTTCTGCTCAACCAGGATTTCACAGGGCGAAAATTTGCGCGGGTGTTGATCGCATTGCCTTGGGCCTTCCCCGAGGTTGCTGCTGTTCTTCTGTGGAGTTGGATGTATAGCAAGGATTTTGGGGTAATGAATCTCTTTGCGCGCGGGCTACCGTGGGTCACGGAAAACCCAAGCTGGCTGCTCGATGCCAACACCGCTCGCGTTGCGATTGAGATCATATCGCTCTGGCAATTCCTTCCCTTCTACACTCTTGTCATTTTGACTGCACTTCAGTCCATTGACCTGGAGCTATACGACGCCGCCAAGATAGACGGTGCGGGCTCGGTGGCAACGTTCAGGAACATTTCCTTGCCAGGCATCTCACCCACACTCGGGGTTATGACCTTACTGATCACAATATGGTCGATCAAGCGGTTCTCCACAATTTACCTCCTCACCGGAGGCGGGCCAGGAACTTCAACTGCCACGTTGGTCATTTTGACTTATAACACGGCCATTACCAACCTCAATATTGGTTTCGGGGCAGCCATGGGGATTGTCGGCTTGGTCGTGTCGCTCCTGGTTGCAGTCGCTTACTTTACCTTGGAGCGTCGCCTGGGCTTTGGAGGTGAACTCTAGTGTCATCTGCGACTCCGAGGCAGCGGCAAAGGCGATTTTCCAAGATTTTAGGCCGAAGGATCTTGCTCTACGCAGCCGTGATCTTGATCTGTGCTGTGTTCATATTCCCACTTTATTGGATGGTTCTCATATCGATCATCCCTGCCAGGGATGCCTTCAAGTTTCCCCCATATTTCTTTCCGTCGCACTTGAGACTGGATGCCTACATAGATGTCCTCCGGCAACAGCCCATCCTTATCTGGGCTAAGAACTCCCTGATCATTTCGCTGGGCACAACCGCTTTGACTCTTGTGCTGAGCATCCCCGGAGCATATGCCTTGAGTCGGCGCGGCTGGCGGGGAAGGGCCGGGCTGGGATTTGGATTGCTGATTACTCAGATGATCCCCTCCGCGCTCTTGCTGATTCCCATCTATATCATTTTCAAGAATCTGGGCTTGCTCGGTTCATTGCAGGGACTAATTATCGCTGACAGTGCGCTTACCGTGCCGATCGCGATTTGGGTCCTCAAAGGCTTTTTTGACAACATTCCGAGTGAAGTCCTGGAGGCCGCGGTGGTTGACGGATGCGACGAGATTGGTGTTCTCGTCCGAATCGTCGCGCCCATGTCAACGACCGCATTTGTCGCGGTAGGGGTTGTCTCTTTCTTCACTTCATGGGACGAGTATGTCTTTTCATCAACCTTTGTTACCTCACAATCGCTGAGGGTCTTTGCTGTAGGCATCTCATCATTCATTGGAGAAATGACAACCCCGATCGACTTGATCTTTGCCGGTTCGGCTTTGTTCGTCATTCCTCCACTTGTATTCTATCTGCTTGTTGAGCGATACTTGATCGCTGGCTTCAGCGCGGGTGCGGTCAAGGGATGAGCTCAGCCGAAGCATTCGCAGGCGGCTTGAGCATTAATGGAGTCGCGTATTGGTGCTAAGCGGATTTGGCTCAAGGGAGCTGTTTAGCCTCCAGGATCGCGTGGCGGTCGTCACGGGAGGAGGAGGAGGCCTTGGGAGAGCGATTGCCAGCGGGCTGGCCGAATTTGGGGCATCTCTCGTGATTGCGGATATTGACGAAGCGCAAGCGCGTCTGACGGCATCCGCTTTGCTTGCTCGAGGCCATTATGCGCTCGCCGTCTCACTTGACGTATCAGACGAACAACAGACAGAGAATATGGTTCGGAAAACGCTGGACGAAATGGGACATATCGATATCCTTGTAAACAATGCGGGGGTATCGCGTCGCTATCCGATTGATGAATTTCCCGTAGAGGAATGGCAACGCGTGATACAAGTTAACTTGATCGGTGCGTTTGTCTGTTCGCGTGCCGTCGGAAAAGAAATGTCGCGACAGAGGAAGGGCAGCATAATCAATATTGCCTCCATCGCGGGCTTTATCGGGCGAGCGATCAAGAATAGCGCCTACTCTGCGTCTAAGGCAGGACTGATCAGCCTGACACGCACCCTGGCCGTTCAATGGGCAAAATCCGGAGTTCGCGTAAATGCGATTGCTCCAGCTGAAATGAACTCCCCTCTCTTGGATGATCTCCGACGCGAACCGGGCGCATTGGAAGAACGTGTGGCCCGCATACCGATGGGAAGAATCGGCAACCCCAATGAAATCATAGGGCCAACGGTCTTTCTCGCGTCTGAGGCATCGTCTTTTGTTACGGGACACGTGTTGTCCGTCGACGGCGGCGCGTTGGCATTCTAGCCAAGGACTGGTATAATAGAAAAACGGGCTGACTAATCGATAACAGACGAGAATATTGAACAGAGTGACAGGAACAATGAGCAACCTCATTGCACACCCAAATTCAGTCTCCTCTGACCTGGAAAGGCCCATTAGCGAATCAGTTGCATATCAGCGACGTGCTGAGAAACGGGCATTGGCTGATCAGGTTACGGATGAACTACGCGAATATATCCTGCGCGGTCGCTTTAAGCCCGGAGAGCATCTTCTTGAGGAGGAACTCTCCGAAGAATTGAATGTAAGCCGCGGTCCCGTTCGGCAGGCTATTACCCAACTCGAACTCGAAGGCTTGGTGACGGTTCATCGAAATCGCGGGGCTTTTGTCGCGCGTCTTTCTTCTGCAGATGCGGCAGACGTGCACACTTTGCGGGTTGCATTGGAACGTCTTGCCGTACAGTCAGCTGTTCAGAGAGCGACAAACGAAGATCTAGCGGCGCTTGAACTAGTCATAGATTCAATGAAACAAGCGCAGAATCAAGGCCTCTCTCAGCATCAAGCGGCTGAGTTGGACATCAAATTTCATGATCTTCTCTACTCATCGGCACACCACGAGCGACTCGCAGTTTTTTGGTCGAATCTACGCTCTCAAGTTTACATCCTGATATTGTCCGCCATATCGAACAACGCTGACTACGGCGACCAACTAGCAAGCTCCCACAACCTTGTGCTTGACGCGTTGAACACTCGCAACCCAAACCTCGCCACACGAATTGTCGAAGATCACCTTGCAAGGGAATTTGAATTGGTTCAGACGAGTTACACGCAAGTTCGAGAAGGTGATACATCGAACATGGCGACGCCTCGGCAGAGATCCGATTCGACGCCTGGCAAGGCTAGCATAGGTTCTTGATTCAGAGCTGTCCCCACGTTCTTCAAGATTCCTCTCGGTTCCCGCGGCCTTCACTCGACGACATCCAAGACTTGACTCTCGGACTCTGCTCCAGCAAGTTGCTGTCTAGGCAGGTTTCCACAGGAACTCACTTTCCACCCGCCGAGTGGGAAGATAAGAACGCAGCAGAAATGCCAAGTTCAACGTTAATAGTGTTGGCCTGCGGTTCATGGCGAGGCTCTCGCGTCAAGGCTCGGCGGTTTGTCAACAAGCATACTATGCCGTGTTATGAAGAAGATTGTTGACTAGTTGGTTGACCTTCCGCTCGTTTCGACTGGCGTTAAGCAGGACACCGGACCGACTAGTTCTGTCCGTCCGATCTCACTAGCTGGCTTCAGCTTCCTCAGAATAGTAAAACAGCCAAAGAGCCATCACTCCAAGCATTGACTACACGGTCTTGCCCGTCAATCTTACTTTCCCTGTCCTGACCGGCTCGGATTTCGAGCATGCGATCAATTCGCACCTTGGCATTTGTGGAGATCGCTCGTCCCATCTGCGCGCTTTCCGCAAGAACGAATCCGACGCAGTGATTGGCTACGTTCTGCGGCAATGGCATCTGCAAAGCATTCCCGAACGCGGCCCGGGTCAAGTATCACTGAAGATTCCAGCTAGCCTGGTCCTGCCTGTCTAGCTCCACAGTCGATCTCTACATGTTCAATTCGAGGTCGCAGTTCTTCGACTGCTGCCAGGGAGTTTCTGTGTTTATCAAAGATGCGGCCAGCAACAGCTGGTAAGTTGCTTTCGAGGAGGTCTGCAAGGGGAAATGGTAGGTGCTCTATCTAGGTCATTCACCGCTCTTCAGCAAAGGCACTGCAGGCATAACGCGTAGCCTCACCTCTTTCCGCACCGTGAGATTCGGCAACAAACGCCAACCTTTTAGCAGAGGAGGATTCAATGCGCAAGCCTGCCAACGTCGCATGAATGCTGCCATTCTGCTGTACTAATGTGATATCTCTTGTCGTGTTGCCAGACTGACTTGAACTGGGACTCGGGCCGCCAAATGGTTACCAAGCTCGTCTCAACCGGATGGCCAATACAACTCCTCCGCGTTGTTGCCCATGATGAGTGCGAGCTCGCTTTGCGAAAGGTACGAATAGATCCGCTCTTGAAGCAGCAAATTGCGGCGAAAACCAATCTTTAACAGTACGTGGGGGAAATCACTTCCCCAAACCAGGCGCTCCGGCCCAAAAGCATCGTACAGAGCACGGAACACATTCCAACAGTCTTCAAAGGGATAAGAGCATCTGGAAAAGTAGTAATATCCGGACACTTTGGCATAAATCTTGTTGTGCTGAGAAAGCGCCAGCAGGTCCTTCAGATCTGCGGATTCTACCCCTGGGCGAACATCGGGGTGTCCCATATGGTCAATGACAATCGGTACAAGCGGAAATCGCGCCGCCAGCATTCCGATGGTGCGAAATTGACTCGGGCTAGCCAGGATGCTAACAACAACTCGGAGTGTCTGAGCTTTCTCCCAGAGTGGGAAAGTCGAAGAGTCTCCAAAACAAAGCGCCTCATCGGCAATTCGCGGTCGCAGACGCAATCCAACACACCCGCGCTTTGCTACCCAATATTCAAGACGTCTGACCGCGCCGGGCAGGCGTGGGTCCACGACACATACCGCTTTGAACTTGCTCGGGTCGCTGCTGGCGCATTCCGCGACGTAAGTATTGTCTTGGCCGGGATACACTGGCTGAACGAGAACGGCGCGCTCAATACCATACTCGCTCATATACTGATTGTAGAGTTCAAGGGGAATATCGGAGGCGGGGCTGGTTATCGTTACTGCTGGATTTGGGTGACCTGGGATCGCGCGCCAGACATGAACTTGACTGTCAACTAACATGGACCCTCGACTCAAATACGCCAGTAACCTCGATCTCAAGGCGAAAACTGGCCTGCCTGGTGACTTCGGGATTCACTACATTAGGTGGAACTTGATTGCAGAGAACTTGAGCTACCTGGGTCGCAGCATTCCGCTCGAGTTCCTCAATAACTTCATCTGAACAGAAAGCAGCATGCGGAGTGACAATGACATTCTCCATTCTCAAGAGTGGATTGTCTGGATTCGGAGGTTCGATGCCAAGGACGTCGAGTGCCACACCTGCTATCCAACCTCTCTTCAACGCTTGATACAGGTCCGTCTCATCAATGATCGCGCCGTGCGATGTGTTGATCAGATAGGCAGACGGCTTCATAAGGCGCAAGGCGCGTGAATTGATGAGTCCTCGAGTTTCTGCATTGAGGCTCATATGAATAGAAACGAAATCAGACTCGCTCAAAACGAACTTGAGATTGTTGGTCAATGTGCCAAAGTTGGTCATCTTTCCGTAGGGGATATGCGGCGTGTACGCAATGATCTCCAAACCAAAGCTCAACGCTTTTGGGATAAGCGCTTTCGCGACATTGCCAAACCCGAGGATCCCCAGCGTCTTGCCACGCAATCGCTGCAAAGGTTGGCCTGCATCGAGATCCCATTTTCCGCGTCGCGTCGAACTTGACAGCTTGGCGATACTCCGTGCGCACATTAGAAGCAAGCCCATCGTATGATCGGAAACTTCCTCGGTGCAATTGTGCGGAACGTTCGTAACCAGAATCCCTAGGCAAGTTGCATGCTGAACAGCCACATTATCAACTTCAAAGCCGTAGCACGCAACAACTCGACATGATCGCGCCGCGTCGAGTACGGTCGGGGTAATCGGCTTACGGTTCGTAAGGATGGCATCTGCTCTTGGTGCTAATTGGACCAATTCGGACTCTTCACCTGTCTGAGCAATTATGAGTTCGGCGCCGATCGCACCAAGGACCCTGCGCTCGATATCGAGAGATCGCCAAGCATGGTCGGTGACCATTACACAAAATCCCATAACCTAGCTATCCTTTCTTCAGGACTCCCACACTTTGGGATTAACCAAGTTTGGCGGCCTTTCTCCGCGCAGCACCTGAAAAGCCTGAGCGATGGCCTGTTCCCAGAGTCTTTTCTTGCTTGCCAGCGTTGCTCCTGCGATGTGCGGCGTGGCAATGACATCGTCTCGGTGCAATAGCGGATGCTCACAGGGAGGCGGTTCGGAATCAAAAACATCAAGGCCCGCCCCCCCCAAATGCTTCTGTTGGAGCGCAGCCAGGAGCGCGGTCTCGTCCACGAGGCCGCCACGTGAGGTGTTGACCAAGAGCGCACCAGGTTTCATCTCAGCCAGCGCTGCAGCATCTATAAGATGACGAGTCTCAGGGATCAGCGGCAGATGCAAAGATACGATATCGGCCGAACGGAGCAACGACAACAAGCTTGTGACAGGGCTGACGCCCTGGATGGCAATCGTTTCTTTGGACACAAATGGATCATAGACAGAAACCTGCATCCCGAGCTCCAACGCGATGCGGGCAACACGAGTTCCGATTCGGCCGAATCCAACCAGCCCGAGGCAAGCGCCATTGACTTCTAGACCAGTGTAGAGGTTGAAGTAGTCGTGCTTGCCACCTTGCTCCAGCATGCGTTGAAATGGCCTAATCTGTTTAGCAAGCGCAAGAATCAATGTGATAGCATGCTCGACGGTTGAGATCGTTGGAGCATCAGGAGCATTACAAACGGCAATGCCGCGCGCTGTCGCAGCTTGAACATCGATATTGTCAATCCCAATGCCGGTTCGCGAAATGACCCGCAATGTTGGCGCTTGATCCATCAACCTGCCATCATATCGAATCCGGGCAGACGCGATGATCGCGTGGGACCCGGGTAGCGCGCTCAAAGGCTCCTCTGGCGTAGCGCTGGCGGGTCCGACCGCCTCGCCCACTCCCTCCAACAGCCCCGCGTACTCTCGTGGTAAGGCACGCTCAAACCAGATCTTGAATTTGGCGGGATCGGTTCTCATGTTGGCGAATCCTTTGATCCTGCAACCATTTCGTCAATCTCGATGACTTGTCTTTCTGTTAGTGTCCAACCAAGTGCTTGGACATTGCCACTTAGCTGTTCGATGCTCGTTACCCCTATCAGAATCGAGCAAACGTACGGTTTTGAGGCTAGCCAAGCGATGGCTAACTCGCTTGGTAAATGACCCTGCCTATTGGCCCATTCGGCCAAGTGCCCTGCAAGACGTAGGTTGGGTCGGCTCAACTGGCGCAATAGTGGCTTGCTCGGATTCTGCCATGCCCGCGAAGCGGGGGAAATCGGCTCATCGGCACGATACCTGCCAGCGAGAACGCCTTGGGCAAGCGGCCAATAGGCGACAATACTCATTCCGTAGTATGAGCATGCTGGTACGATTTCTGATTCAATTTCGCGTTCAATCAAGTTATATGGAGACTGACTGACTGCGAAGCTCGCATAATGGTGCTCCTTCGCGATCTGGTTCGCGTGCGCAATTTGCCAACCGGAGTAATTGGAACAGCCCACATAGCGCACTTTACCTTGGCGTACCAAGTCGTCAAATGCACGAAGCGTTTCTTCGATGGGAGTACACAGGTCAGGACGATGTGCATAGTAAATGTCAACATAGTCGGTGTGGAGGCGAGTTAAGCTGCCTTCGATGCTGTTCATAATGTGAAATCGTGACAACCCAGTGTCATTTGGTCCATCCCCAAAGGGTAGTCCTACTTTACTGGCAATGATGAACTTGCTTCTCTTTCCAGCGATTGCATGCCCGATGTAGCGTTCAGATTCGCCCGCAGCATAAATATCTCCGGTGTCGATGAAATTGACGCCGAGTTCTTCTGCGCGGTTGATTATCGATGTAGTGGCAGCTTGATCGTTGAACTTGCCAAATTGGAGATGCTTGCCGAAAGTATTCCCGCCAAGACCGATGAGGGGCACCCTCAATCCGGAATAGCCGAATTGGCGATACTCCATCTACTCTCCTTTGATTGCATCAGTCCCAACCGAACAAATCGTCGCCAGCAGGCTCCGCCTTCGCTGAAGGCAAAAGCGAGTGGGGACAATTGGCTTGCCCCGTCTCAGCGAATGTCATCTCGCGTGTTGTTCGAGTTGCAAGGAATCACCGATTAGGAGAATCTCTAGTTTAAAATCAAACTGCTCGCGGTAGTAGAGTTCGAGGAGCTTCTTGATATTACCCGTGTGATTGCGCCAGAATTCCCAGTGGAATGGCAACAAAGTCTTCGGGTGAAGCTTCTGAGCCGTTCTCAGCATCTGCTCCTCATTCATATACCAAGTTCGCCCGAACGCGAGCAAGGCATAATCCAAGTCATTCGTCGACGCGATCTGGGTCACCGCAGGCCCGTCTGACATATCTCCCGATACGAACAACTTCACGCCATTCGATGACAAGACGTAAGAAACAGCGTGGGGTTCGCCTGGGTCATAGGATGGATAGACTTGAAACTCCACATCGCGGAAATTGAATCGGTCGCCGGGTGCCACCTGTCGAATGCGATCCCCAGGAATGCCCCACTCCCGCATGAGGCCGGCCGATGAACTTGGGCCTACGCAGAACGCATTTGTGTGCTCGAGGATCGGCAGCAGCGTCCCTTTGTGACAATGGTCGACATGTGCATGGGTGGAGATCACGATATCACCCAGACGAACCTCATCTGGATTGACAGGAATCGCAGTAGCACGATACGCATCGGGAACGGCATCGTCTGGAGTGCCATAGAAGTACGGATCGAGCCAGATGAAGGTCTGCGGGGTACGATAGACGAAGCTTGGTCCGCCTAGCGCGCGCAAGAGGACGCCATGGTCGACGGATTTGCTTTCGACTTCATCCAGAAACGTCTTGGGCCAATACGCCACGTCACGCATCATTCACCTCACTTTGCTAACATGCTTGATCTCTGGAGGAAGGATCATTGTGCTCCGGTTTTTGATTCCGTCTGGCTTTGTACCAACTCAATGATATATCCGTCCGGATCTTCCATAAAGACGACGTGAACTGTGCCGGACTCAAGATCAAACCGGACTGGGTCAGATACGAATTTGACTCCTTTTGCAGCGAACTCTTTATGTGCCGCTTCGACATCTGGCACACCCAGGGCGATATGTGAATGTGCAACGTCGCCGAGTTTTGCGGTAGACTTCCTGCCTTTGGGTTGCAGGTACTGCTGTAGGTCGATCAAGATTGATGGCGTTTGGGGAGCCGCTAGACGAACGACCTGAAGAATAACGTTGGGTTTGCCAGCCATCTTTGAAATCCCTGCACCCTCAAGGCGATGGCGTTCGACCTCTTTCAGTCCCAAGAGATCGCGGTAGAACACCAGCGAGCGATCCAGATCGCTCACTGTCACCGCAACATGGTCGAGGACGTTAACCGAGTTTTTCATTTTGCCTCCTTGTCTTTTCGGGATTCACCCGAACAATAGGAACGGATTTTCGATTGTTTCTTGGAACGCATGAAGAAAGGTTGCAGCTGCCGCTCCATCAATTGCACGGTGGTCGACACTGAGAGTAATTTTCAGCATCGGGCGCAAGATAATCTGCCCCGCTAATCCAATAGGCGTATCCTTGACAATGCCGATTGATACGATCCCTGCCTCGGGCGGATTTAGGATTGCCGTGAATTCCTCGATCCCATACATACCGAGGTTGGATAGTGTGAAAGTGCTACCTTTGATCTCATGAAGCTTTATCGTGTGATTGCGAGCCCTCTCAGTCAGGTCACTCATTTCAGATTGGATCGCGCCCAGCCCCTTACTCTCGATTTCTCGAATCACTGGGACGATCAGGCCATCGTCCACAGCGACGGCGATACCCAGATGCACGGATCTGAATTCGTGTATCTCCCCGTCAAAAACATGTGCATTTAGCCGAGGATATCTGACTATGGTTGAGCCCAGCAGTTTGGCGATAATCGTCGTAAGTGAAAGCTTGTATCCCGTTGTTGCCTCGATGCTCGAACTCAGGCATCCGCTGAGGCGATTCACCTCGGTCATGTCCGCGGACACTGTCAGAGAGATATGGGGCGCGGACTGGTAGCTTGATCGCATCCGATCCGCGATCACACGACGCGTACCTGTGATGGGTACAACGCGAAACTCCGCTTGAGGCGCGATTTCTGTTGCGGCTCTTGGTGGGCTAGTCCTTGGTTGCTCGAACGATTTGAGAACGTCAACTGCCAGGACTGCACCTCTCTCCCCCGAGCCACGAATCTCTTCAAGTCGGATTCCCCGCGCGGCAGCGAGAGAGCGGGCTCTGGGAGAAGCAGGAATTAGCTTGCCTGCGCGCGGGGCGCTGTCGTGAGAACGCGACTGCAGATAAGCCAGCACAT
>Ga0163209_1001242_pt1 | contig 11193 bp, 12 predicted proteins | sample Kivu_160m_FD_113538 | JGI IMG/M metagenome (GOLD analysis project Ga0163209, IMG submission 113538) | Freshwater microbial communities from Lake Kivu, Western Province, Rwanda to study Microbial Dark Matter (Phase II) - Kivu_160m | ecosystem: Environmental > Aquatic > Freshwater > Lake ... | reverse complement strand
ATCTCTTCCTTTAAGGCTTTTTTATATTGCTTCAGAGCTTCAAGCTGGTCTTTTTTGGTCTGGGGCCAATTCCAGGCAAAATATCTGCCCAAACCGCGACCAGGTCCAAATCGCCTCCGCCAACCCAGACCCAAGCCACATGGACCAAACCCCCAGCCGGTTGGTCCCAAACCTTGCGGGCCAGTTCCATTAAATGCTGGCATATCTTCTCACCCCCTTTCTTTTAGAACTAATTATGAATATATACCCATTATAGAAACTGACTAAATATTTGTCAAGAGGGAATTTAGGTAGAAAATGTGGTAAACTCTTCTTAAGATGCTCAATTTTGTTTCCGGCTATCTGGCAGGGCTTTCGGTTGGGGTTTATTGTCTAGGGTTTTGTCTGCCAGTATTTTTACCAATTCTTCTTTCTGAAAAAAGAAATACTAAAAAGAGCCTTTTGGTACTCGTGGAATTCTCCGTGGGAAGATTGGTCGGTTATTTTCTTTTTGGTTTGGTTTTTGGCTGGTTGGGTCAGACGATTCAGGTTTCCTGGATTCATACCTTAGTTTCTTTGGCCAATTTTTGGATGGGGATATTAATGATTCTTTATGGTCTTGGTCGAATTAATCAGCAGTTTTGTGCTTTTTTGCCCTTTGCCAAAATTCGTTGGCCGGCTTTGGTTGGTTTTTTAACTGGTGTTAATGTTTGTCCACCGTTTGTTGCCTCTTTAACTTATGTTTTTAATCTCAAAAGCACTATCCGTTCAATAGTTTATTTTTTAGCTTTCTTTTTTGGTACCAGTACTTATATTATTCCGACCGCTTTCTTTGGTTTATTGACCAGATTTCCCTGGGTCCAAAAAATCGCTCAAGTCAGTGGGGTGGTGATAGGAATCTATTTCATCAGCCGAAGCCTTCTAGGAAATTAAAAATTGAAAATGACAATTCAAAATTCAAAATTTAAGTTTGAATTTTGGACTTTGGTGGTTTTAAGTAATAATTCAAATGAGTAAGTAAGTGGGTTAAAGCAATGACAACAAAGGAAGCTCCTAGGTTATTATGCCAGAAAAGTAGAGTTTGATTTTTGACTCCTAATCCTAAAAGCAAGCCAGAAATTCCGCTGGGGATGAATAAGAGAAGCAAAATGACATTCCAAAAATATTTAAAACCAGCGGGGGAGAATAGTCCACTTTTTTTCTTTAAGTTAGTTTTGGAGACGAAAAACCAGTGGAGAAAGTAGGAAGTAGAGGGGAGAAAAAGAAACCAAAATGAAATAGCTGTTGTTCGTTGGGGAGCCTTTGTTGCCACTCCTTGGACATTTTTTCCCGCTTCTGGCTCACTCCGGTCACAGACTTGATTGTTATTGGTATCCAGATAAAGAGAACACCATCCCGGATAAGTGTCATTTATTTTCTGGTAGGGACAATCAAGCCAAGCAAAAGTTTTGGCCGGAGCAAAAGTTTGCCAGAGAATGAAGACGATAATAATTATAGGAAGACGGATAGCTTTCATTGTCTATTAATAAAATTAAAAACAAAAAACCAAATACCAAAAACACATACCTAAAAATTCAAAAAGTTAACAAACCTAAAAATGTTTTTAGTGTTTTTACGTTTTTAAGTTTGTGTTTTTCATTTTTAATTTTTAATTTTTGGTTTTAGACCTTAGGTTTATTTTACCACTTTGGCATTGTAAAATATCACTGATGAACAAAAAATATCTTGGTCTGGTGGTAATTTTAGTTGGTCTTTTACTTTCACCGATACTAATTGTTAAAAGGACTGGTGACAAGAAAAGTGGTTTCGCCGAGGATTTAAAAGAAGCGAGTTTCTATGAGCAATTGCCAGGTGGAGAAATTCGGTGTAATCTTTGTCCCAACCGTTGTCTTTTGGCCGAAGGACAAACAGGAATTTGCCGTAGTCGGCAAAACATCAGCGGCAAGCTTTACTCTTTAATTTATGGTCGGCCAGCGATTATTCATGTTGACCCAATTGAGAAAAAGCCGTTCTATCATTTCCTGCCTGGAACTCAAGTTTATTCTTTGGCTTCCGCTGGTTGTAATCTGCGCTGTAAATATTGCCAAAACTGGGATATTGCCCAAAAGGCACCGGGAGAGATAGAGTCAATGGAAAAATCGCCCTCCCAGATTGTTGATGAAGCGATTAAATCAAGCACCCCTTCAATTGCGATTACTTACTCTGAACCGGTGGTCAATTATGAATATGTTTTGGATATTGGCAAGGAGGCAAGAAAGAGAGGAATTAAAACAGTGATTGTTTCCAATGGCTATATCAATCCCGAACCGCTCCAGCAACTCTTACCCTATTTAGATGCGGTGAAAATTGACCTTAAAGGTTTCAATGATAAATTTTATCAAGAAATTGTTGGTGGCCGGTTAGAACCGGTCTTGGAAACTTTAAAAATTTTAAAGGAAGAAGGAATTTGGTTTGAAATTGTTTATTTAATCCTCCCTGGTTACAATGATGATTTGGAAGAGATTAAAAAAATGGCAGTTTGGATTAAGGAAAATCTGGGCGAAAATGTTCCTCTTCATTTTTCCCGCTTCTATCCGATGTATCAGATGGAGAACTTACCACCTACGCCCGAGGAGATGATTAAAAATGCCCGGAAAGTTGCCTTAGAAACAGGCTTAAAATATGTTTATACCGGCAATATTGCTGACGAGGAGGGAAGCACCACTTTTTGTCCGCTTAATGGCCAGCCTTTAATTGTTAGAAAAGGCTATTTTATTGAAGAGAATTATTTAAAAGATGGTCATTCCGACCTCTGCCCGATAAGAATTCCAGGAATTTGGGAATAATGTAGGCAGGAATTCACCTTCCAGGTGGAGGAGGTTGACACCTGGAGGTTTGAAGAAGAAAATTAATTATGAGAAAAACGATTTTTATTTTAGCAGGAATTATCTTCGCGGTTGTTATTTTGCCTGTTTTTTTGCTAAGATGGAGCAAGATGAAGAGAATTACTTTGAAACCAGAGAAGGTTAAAGAACAGTTGTTTGTTCGCCAACCAGCAGTGGCAGGAAGTTTTTATCCAGCGGAGAAAGAGGCTTTGTCTGACCAAATTGAGGATTTTCTTTCCCAGCCTTCAGAATTAGAAAAGCCAGAAAAGCCACTGGCGATTTTGATTGTTCCCCATGCTGGATATGAATATTCCGGGCAAGTAGCAGCCTTGGGATTTAAACAATTGGTTGATTCGGGGATAACTAGAGTAATAGTTTTGGGTGCTACTCATCAGTTTCCTTTCAGTGGTGCCGCAGTTTTTGACAAAGGTTTTTGGGAAACGCCTTTGGGAAAAGTGGAAATTGATGCGGATTTAGCCGCCAAAATTATTGAGATTAATAAGCAGATTTTTGCTAATCAGGATTATCACCAAGAAGAGCACTCCTTAGAAGTTCAATTGCCGTTTTTACAGAGAACCTTGAAAGATTTTAAAGTTGTTCCTATTTTAATGGGTGGCCAAAATAAGCAGTTAATTGAAGATTTAGCTTCGGTTTTGGCGGAAAATCTTGATGCGCAGACAGTTTTGGTTATTTCCAGCGACCTTTCTCATTATCCTTCATACGAGGATGCCAATAAAGTTGATAAAAAAACAATTGAGGCAATTTTGTCAGGGAAAATAGAAAATCTTGACCAACTGATTTCTCAATCAATGGCCCAGCAGATTCCTAATCTGGCTACCTGTGCTTGTGGAGAGGAGGTAATTAAAGTGGGGATGAGAGTGGCGGAAAAATTGGGGATTAAAGATATCCGATTGATAAAATATGCTAATTCGGGGGATGTTGTAGAGGATAAATCAAGGGTGGTAGGATATGCGAGTGTTGGCTTTTACTTACCGGATAGAAAACATGGAAACACTGAAGCACTGAATGAAGCTGGAACACTGAATAGAGAACAGCAAGAGGAGCTGCTTAAGATTGCCAGACAGACTTTGGAGAATTACCTTAAGACTGGCGGAATTCCCGAGTTTGAAGTTGCCGATGAGCGACTTAATCAGTACTTAGGCGCTTTTGTAACTTTGAGGAAAGATAGTCAATTAAGAGGTTGTATTGGTCTTTTTGAGCCGAAGATTCCTTTAGGGCAAGTGGTGCAACAAATGGTAATCGAAGCGGCCACCAAAGATTTCCGTTTTCCGCCAGTGACTGCTAATGAACTTAAAGATATTAAGATTGAGATTTCCGTGATGTCTCCTTGGCAAAAAATTGCTGATTGGCGAGAGATTGAGTTGGGGAAACATGGAGTGGTGGTAGAGAAAGGCGGACGCTCGGGAGTTTTCTTGCCTCAAGTAGCCACGGAGAACAACTGGGATTTGGAGACTTTCATGGGTCAACTTTGCTCTCAAAAAGCAGGTCTACCAGCTGATTGCTGGAAAAACCCCAGTATTGACCTTTATATTTTTACTGCTGAAGTGTTTGAGGAAGAATAAATGGGTAATTTAAGTGAATCAGTGATTTACAGGAGGCGAAATTGTATGTGAATACTTTAGTACCGGCCGGTGTTAAACTACACACATATAAATTATGATTTTGGGGGAGACTTAGGGTTGTTTTGTTGTTCGTGAAGGTTTGGGGGAGCTGGTTTTTAGGTAGAAATTGGCCAGTAAAAGAATACCAATCATTAAAAGCATATAAGCAACAGCGGTGCTGGTTAAAAAGTTTTCAATGGTGATACTGCTTAGATCCATATTTTTTGCTCTTCTCTAGTAATAGATAAGCAACCACTAAACCAAAAATACCAAAAGGTAAGTTAGTTGTCAATAACCTTAAGTATTCCTCAAGTGAAGACACGCCGAATAAACCTGGACTGACTAGCAAGATTCCAAACCATCCAGAAGAAAGGTTAATAGATAGGTCTGCTAAAATTTTAGCGAGGGTTGATTTTGATAAATGTTTCATTGGTTCTTGAGAAAATCGTACCAAGTGGAGTGATAGTTGTCAACTCCCAAACTTATGTGTTCGTGAAAATATGCCGATCGGCATAAAATTTGTTATAGCTAAAATGTTAGTTTTCACGGGGTTTTCTTAACGGATTATGTTAGAAAAAGCAGGGGAATGATAATAAGAGTAAGAAGGCAAGAGGTGGAGGTGAGGCCAAATAAAGGAATGAGAAAGAGGCTGGAGAGGGTGGCGCCCAAAAAAGAGCCGACTAAATCAGCGGCGTAGAAAGTGCCGATCTGGAATTGTTTTTTAAGATAGCTTTGGGTGATTAGAGGGAAAATAGTTCCTGTCAATGAACCGGCAACAAGGGCCAAGAAAAAGAAGACAAGCGAATGGTTGGTATAGTTGAGAATTGTGGATAAAAGAAAAGAGAATAATAGTATCATTGTCAAGACAACTCTAATGAAACGAGTGCTCTTTGTATCATTCTGTTTTTTGGTCTTGAATTGTCTGGTAGCCCAATAATTGCCTAAAGCCATGCCGGTTAAAATTGTGGCTAAAAGAAAACTGATTTGCTGGTAGACATAGCCGAATTTGACTTGAAAAGCAAAAATCAAAATTACTTCCCAGACCATCATTGTTGCCCCGGTTAGGGCCAAAATTGCCAGAGGTAAAATTTTTCGCTGACGAAAGATGAAGAGCCAAAAACCGGCGATTAGTAAAATTAAAAAAAGCAATCCGAATTTTTCCAATACTTTTAACAAAGCCGGCCAGCGGCCGCCAAAATAACTTTGCCAAAAAAGAGTTTGAAAAAAGTAGGCGATAGGATGAAAATCAGAGTTGAGCCGGCCGTTTTGTTTGACTGCTTGAGTAAACATCATCATGCGGTCGTTGTTGAGCCGATTTTTTATATAAGCCGGAGAAATAAAATCGGTTTGGATTTGGTGGTCTTTTAGTCTTTGCGCCAGGATTTGGTAATCAGTGGTTAAAGCCGGCTCGGAGCTGGCCAAAAATAATAAAGTATATTCGGGTAGAAGAAGAATATGCCTAAATTCGTGATTGAGAGTCTCGTAAATTGAGGCCGCCAGATTTTGTGACTCTCCCGAGAGATAATCAGTAGGCAGATAAAGATTAAGAGCAAAAATCCCTTGAGGATTAAGAATTTTTTTTATTTCGGCAAAGGCCTGGCAGGTATAAAGCCGATTAATTAAGGCGGTTGAAGGAGGAGGAAGATTAACAATTACCAGGTCGTATTTTTCTTGGCTTTCTTTTAAGAATTTTCTGGGGTCGGTTAAAACCAGATTAACTCTTTTATCTTCAATTACTTTTACCAATTGGGGATCCAAAAACTTCTTGGTTGTCTTTACCAAAATTGGGTCAAGCTCAACAGAAGTTATCCTTTCTGGCTGGTATTTTAAGATTTCTCCTAAGCTTCCATTCAAGCCGCCACCAATCATTAAAATTTTTTTGGGATTTGGATGTTGAAGTAAAATGGGGTGGATTAAGTATTCGCAATCTTCAGTCTTTTGACTAATTCCAGTTAATGTTCCTGATTCAAAAAAATTAAACTGGTTGTTTTTTTTGGTAACCGTAATCCGGCCGTAAATTGAATTTTTACTTTCCACCAAACCGGGAAATTGAAAAGCCAGGGTTTTTTGTTCCCCAAAGGGAGCTTTATAAAGCGCAATCATTGTCAAGATAAAAAGAGAAGCAGAAAAGAGTTTTCTTCTTATGTAGAGAAAAGTCAAGAAGAAAATGGCGGCAGATAGAGTAAGACTAAGAGCAAGAGGAGGAAATTTGGTAAGGTAGAAATTAAATCCTATTCCTCCCAAGGCTAAGCCTAAGGTCTCAACCAGATAGGCGCGGCTGGCTAATTGAGCCAGTTGGCTTTTCTTAAAATTAAAGAAAGCGGTAGGAAAGAAAAATCCTAAAGAAAAGCATAGGGGAGCAAGACAAAGAAAGGTTAAGCCAATGGCTTTAGGAAAATCGATTAAAGTTCCAGAAGGAGAAAGAGTTTTTATAAAGCGAATAAAGACTATGCTTAAGGGAAGAAAAAAGGCGAGGAAAATTAAGTTAAAAACAAAAGCTTTTTTAGTTGTTAATTTCCTTCCCCAAAAACTACCACTGGCGGTCCAAAAAAGCCAAAAGCCTAAAGCCAAACCTAAAAAAAGCTCATTGCCATAAAAAGTGACCATTAGTTCTCTTAAAACGAGGACTTGGGTAATGATAGAGACGAAACCGAGGACAAAGAAAGAAAGAAAAAATCGCGTTTTCATGCCGGTCGCTTTTGAATTACAGTATAACATCTTTCAACTTAGTCTGAATTCTCCCTAATCAGACGTTTCTCTAACTTGTTTTTTCGTTTTCTGAAAGATTTTGGTAGAATTGTAGTATGAAGATTGTCTCGCTAAAACCAGAATATATTAATGGGCTGCTTAAATTAGAAGAAAAAATGTATTGGCGAGGCGACAAATGGAAAAATTTATGGCAAAAAGAAGCAAAAGAGAAATTTAGGGAGTTTATAGAAGATTATTTGATAAACTTTCCCAAGGGGTGCTTTGGCTTGATCGAAGGTAAAGAAATTTTAGGTGCGATGTTCTTTACAAAAATCTCAAAATTTAAAACAATCCCTTATCTTCACAGAGTATCCGAATATCTTGAAGTTAATGGGCGGATTGCCTATGTTTCCCTATTTGTAATTAAGGATGCCAAAAATAAGGATGAGATTGGACGGAAGTTATACGAGTACGCAGAAGAGGTAGCAGTTAGGCTCGCTTGTAAAACAATAGAAGTGGTAATTTACTCTTCCCCTTTAGAGGAACAGATAATCAAGGAAAATAACTATAGGAGGTTAAAGGACAAATTTGACTGGGAAATATATTCGGGGATGAAGGTTCCTTCCCGGATTTTCTATTATAACCTCAAGAATTATTTTGATGATCAAGACATTGAGATTTATACTCAAAAACGAATAAAAGAATTTGAGAAAGAAGATCGTAATTTACCAAGAGAGCAAGATTAGCAAAGTTTCTCTTCAAAATTGTTGTCCAGGTCAACTAATTGAAAAGTTAGCGGCGTTGATTTAGACTAAATTTATGTTGGCAAGAGTTTTCTCTGGGGCGACCGTTGGTTTGGATTCGGTGCCAGTGGAGGTTGAGGTGGATATTGCCGCTTCAGGTTTGCCTGCCTTAACCATTGTTGGCTTGCCTGATAAGGCGATTGAGGAATCAAAAGAGCGGGTAAGATCGGCGATTAAGAATTCCGGCTGTGATTTTCCTTCAAAAAGAATCACTGTCAATCTTTCCCCGGCGGATTTACCTAAGGTTGGTCCGGCCTATGATTTGCCGATTGCCTTGGGGATTTTGTTAGCTTCAGGTCAAATTCCGCCGGTGGATATTAGCAAAAGTCTTTTTTTGGGCGAACTTTCTTTGGATGGCTCGCTTCGTCATACCAACGGGATTTTGGTGATGGCTATTTTAGCCAAAGATAGGGGCTTTAAACACCTCTTTTTGCCCCAAGTTAATGCCCAGGAAGCGGCGGTGATTAAAAAATTGGCAATTTTTCCGGTGGCTACTCTTTTGGATTTATTCAAACATTTATCCCAAATTCAGGAAATTAAGGCTGAACCTCACTTGCAATTTGGCAAATTATTGGCTAAAGCGGAAGCGGAGTTTGATTTTGCTGATGTTGTTGGTCAGGAACAGACTAAAAGAGCCATGGAAATTGTAGCGGCTGGGGGGCACAATATCTTTTTACGAGGTGTTCCGGGTGCCGGCAAAACAATGATTGCCCGAGCTCTGCCGGGGATTTTGCCTGACTTGACTGAAGAAGAGGCTTTGGAAGTGACTAAAATTTACTCTATCACCGGTAATTTGCCAGAAGGAGAGGCGATTATTAAACACCGACCTTTTCGTAGCCCCCACCATACTACTTCTCGGATTGGTTTAATTGGTGGCGGTTCTCATCCGATGCCGGGAGAAATTTCTTTAGCCCACCGTGGCGTTTTATTTTTGGATGAATTTCCGGAATTTCCCCGGCATGTTTTAGAGGCGATGCGCCAGCCAATGGAGGATGGTAAAGTGACTGTTTCTCGAGCGGCTGGCACCTTAACTTTTCCTGCCAAATTTATTTTAGTGGCCGCCTCCAACCCTTGTCCTTGTGGTTTTTACGGCGATCCGGTGAAAAAATGCCATTGTTTGCCTGGCCAGATTCTTCGTTATCAAAAAAGAATTTCCGGGCCAATTTTGGACCGGATTGACCTCCATCTAGAAGTCCCGGCGGTGGAAGTCGAGAAGCTAACGGGAAGTAAAATCGGTGAAAATCAGTCTAAAATCAGTGGTAATCGACAGTCAACCGAAACCTCGGCGGTGATCAAAAAACGGGTTCAATCCGCCCGCAATTTACAAACCAAGAGATTCCGCAGTACTGGTCTTGCTTGTAATGCGGAAATGAACACCCGAGAAGTAAAACAGTTCTGTTCACTCTCTTCAGCATGTTTAGGCCTGATGCGTCAGGCCGTTTCCCAATTTCATTTATCGGCTCGCTCTTATTACCGTTTGATTAAAGTCAGTCGGACCATCGCCGATTTGGCCGGAGAAAAAGAGATCGGCCCCAATCACATCGCCGAGGCGTTACAGTATAAGCCGAAAGTTGAGGAGTAATCTTGACAAATCTTGGATTTTATGGTATCTTGAATTTCAAGATGATGAATGGCAATCTTCAACCGAAATTTATTCAGCCTTTTAGCAAAGGGCAAATTACTCTCCCTAAGGACTACAGGGAATACCTAGGTATTAATGAGAACAGCTGGCTTAAAATTTCCGTATTGGATGAGCAAATATTAATTCAACCTGTTAAGGGTATGGAAGAGTCTAGAGTAATTAAACCCAAAATTAACAGAGAGGCATACCTTAAAAAGCTTTTGAAAATCAAGGGAACATGGTTTGATGAGAAGGAGATTGACGAAGTGAGAGCGGAAATTGAAGAAAGGCTGGCTAGAAATGAAAAAACTCTTACTTGATACTTCAGTGTTAGTAGATTTTCTTCGGAGAAAAAAGAAGGAAGAGACGTTACTAGCGAAAGTTTTTCGCGCCGGATATATGCCTGCTATTTCCTTGATTACTCACACCGAACTTTATGCTGGTAAAAGTGTGTGGAGCAAAGCGAAAGCCAAAAGAGAATTAGAGAACTTGCTGGCAGGATTAGACATAATTATCTTGAATGAAGAGGTTAGCCGTTTGGCAGGCAAAATAAGAGCCAAATACCGGCTTGGCATTATAGATGCAATTATTGCGGCTGAAGCCATAATTTCACAATTGCCTTTAGTTACTTTGAATCTAAAAGATTTTGAGAAGGTTAAAGGAGTTAAAATTTTACTAAATTTAGTAAAAGGAAATGATTAAAGCAGTTATTTTTGACTATGGTCGGACTTTGGTTGATTCGGAGAGTGATGATCTATTTCCTGAAGCAAAGGGGATTCTTAATGAACTTCTTGAAAAGAAATTGAAACTGGCTCTTGTTAGCAGGTCGTATCACCCAAAAAATAGGCGCTATCACTATTTGGATTAAAAAAGGTAAATTTGCTGACGAATTACCTATTTCCAGAGAGGAAGAGCCAGATTACACCATTACCTCATTAAGGGAACTTCTCCCTATCCTTGAGTCATTGGGTAAGGAGTTGACAACTTTTCCTTGTTTTGGTAATATTTCCTTACGATGCCACAAATAGCGACTATTACCAGTAAGAGGCAGCTGACTATTCCGGTAGCGATATTTCACGAATTTGGATTAGAAAAAGGTGAGCAAGTATTAGTAGATGAAGATAATGGTAGAATCGTGATTAGCCCACTCCGGCAATTGGTAGAGGAATTAGCCGGTTCGGTGCCAATGCCAAAAAAATTTAAAAAGCTTCCTGTTGGAAAAATAATTAAATTAGCAAAACAAGAGTATTTCAGAAACAAAAGATGATTTTTGTTGATACTAATTACTTTCTCCGCTTTCTTCTTAAGGATGTTAAGTCACAGCACCGGCTGGCTAAGGAATTATTTCTGCAGGGAGCTGAAGGTAAGGTGTCGCTTTTTACTTCAGTGATAGTTATTTTTGAAATATATTGGGTATTGACCTCTTTTTACGAGAAGGAAAAGGAGAAAGTGCTTAAGATACTGGAAAAAATTTTTGATTTAGAATTCGTGAAAATTGAAAACAAGAAACTTTTGAAAGAAGCATTAGCAATTTACAAAAGAGCCAATTTGGAACTTGAGGATTGTTACAATTTGGCGTTAATGGAAAAGATGGAAATAAAAGAGCTTAAAAGTTT
>Ga0163209_1001241_pt1 | contig 11194 bp, 20 predicted proteins | sample Kivu_160m_FD_113538 | JGI IMG/M metagenome (GOLD analysis project Ga0163209, IMG submission 113538) | Freshwater microbial communities from Lake Kivu, Western Province, Rwanda to study Microbial Dark Matter (Phase II) - Kivu_160m | ecosystem: Environmental > Aquatic > Freshwater > Lake ... | reverse complement strand
GGACGTTGAATCTCCTGATGAGGATAGTTGGAAGGACACAGATGATCGAGACATAAATGGCTCCCCCGAGGGTGATGCGGGTGAGCACCTTGTCAATATATTCGGCGGTCTTCTGTCCTGGCCGGATGCCGGGGATGTAACCGCCAAACTTCTTCATGTTTTCGGCCACATCGTTAGGGTTGAAAGTAACCGCCGTATAAAAATAACAGAAGAAGATGATGAATCCCACGTAAAGGAGATTGTAGAGGAGCGCACCGGGTCCGAGGCTATTGAAAATTGACTGGACCCAAGGATGTGCCTCCAACCAGGTTTTTGGCATAAAGTTGGCGATCGTCAACGGAAACATCAAGATGGAGGAGGCGAAGATGGGAGGGATGACGCCCGAGGTGTTCAACTTTAAAGGTAGATGGGTACTTTGCCCACCGTAGACTTTCCGTCCCACAATTCGCTTGGCATATTGAACAGGAAGCCTCCGCTGGCCGGTCTCGACAAAGATGATCACCGCGACCACGAAGACCATGAGGATCATCAAGACCAGGATGGTGATAATATTCATTTGTCCCACTCTGAAAAGCTCATAGGTGCTGGCAATGGCATTTGGCATTCTGGCGACAATCCCCGCGAAGATGATCAGGGAGATACCGTTCCCAATTCCCCGTTCTGTAATTTGCTCACCCAACCACATGATAAAGGCTGTGCCTGCGGTCAGCGTGATGACGGTCATGATCCGGAAGGACCATCCCGGAATCAGAACGATCATCTCACCGGCTGCTCCCCTCATGTTCTCCAAGCCCACGGCGATTCCAAATCCCTGAATCATGCTAAGGACAACGGTTCCGTAACGAGTATACTGGACAATCTTTTTTCGACCAATCTCTCCCTCTTTTTGGAGCTGAGCAAGATAGGGAATGACCACAGTGAGAAGCTGGAGGATGATGGAGGCGCTGATATAGGGCATGATGCCTAAGGCAAAAACCGAGAGCCTTTCTAATGCTCCTCCAGAGAACATATCGATGAGACTGAAGAGGGTCCCCTTCGCTTGTGCAAAGAAGGAAGCCAGTGCATCCCCATTGACTCCAGGCGTAGGGATATGGACACCGATGCGATAGATCGCCAGAAATACGAAGGTGATCAGGATCCTTCGCTTCAGTTCGGGTATCTTAAAGATGTTCTGGGCCCCTGAAATCATGAGCCGATCACCTCCACCCTCCCTGAGGCATTCTCCACCTTCTTAAGCGCGGCCTTGCTCACTTGATGAACGCGGAGGGTCAGAGGGTGTTGCAGTTCCCCATCGGAGAGAAGCTTTACCGCCCCCCTCTTTCTCAGAAGGCCAGATTGGAACAGGAGGTCAGGTTCCACCACGGTATCTCTTGGAAAACGATTGAGATCTCTAACATGGATGATCTGAAAGTATTTTTTAAATGGGTGACGAAACCCCTTTTTGGGAAGACGTCGCTGCAGAGGCATCTGCCCTCCCTCGAAACCGGCCTTCGTCCCCCGACCGGAGCGGGAGTTCTGGCCTTTAGCACCTCGGCAAGCCGTCTTGCCATGCCCAGACCCAATCCCTCTTCCCACCCGTTTCCTCTTCTTCCTTGCTCCCTTCGGAGGTTTCAGTTCTTCCAGCTTCATCCGGGTTTCCTTTCAGATCTATTCACCACTTCTAACAGATGCTCCACACGACTGATCATCCCTCGTATCTGGGGTTGGTCCGGCAAGGTGAGGGTTTGATTGAGTCGTTTGAATCCAAGGCCCTGGATGGTCTTCCTTTGGTCTTTGGGCCTTCCAATCACACTTTTTCTCCACTTGACTGTAATCGTATGCTCCATCTTTTTCATCATGAAACCTTATTAGCCCTCTGCGGCTTTTTCACCCCTTTTTTCATAAACCTCCTCAGGAGCTCTCAATTGGCTGATGGCTTGAAGTGTAGCTTTGATGAGGTTGTGAGGGTTGTTCGATCCAAGGGATTTTGTTAGGATGTTTTGGATCCCAGAGGATTCAGCAATGGCCCGGACTGCAGCACCGGCGATGACGCCCGTTCCCTCGGAGGCGGGCTTTAATAGAACCTTGGCTGCACCGTATTTCCCCGTGACCTCGTAGGGGATCGTTTTATTCATGATGGGAACATGAATCAAGTTCCGTTTCGCATGTTCAATTCCCTTGCGGATGGCCTCAGGGACTTCGTTGGCTTTCCCTAAACCACTCCCCACATGACCATTTCCGTCCCCCACCACCACTAAGGCGCTAAAGCTGAATCGTCGACCCCCTTTAACTACCTTGGCCACCCGGTTGATATGCACCACCCGGTCCGTCAATTCCAATGTACTTGGATCAATCTTCGGCAATGTCCATCCCCTCCGTCAAAAATTTCTGATTACGCAGATTAAGAAATGATTACACCGATATGAAATGCATTGGATATAGAGAAAATCTGTGTAATCATTTTTTTGAATCTGTGAAATCAAGAGAGCGCATTCAAAGCTCTCTAGAAGATTAAGCCACTCGTTCTGGCCGCCTCGGCCAATGCCTTGACCCTGCCGTGATAAAGATATCCATTTCGGTCAAAGACCACTGTTTGGATTCCTTTCTCAAGGCACTTTTTAGCGATGAGTTCTCCCACTTTCTTCGCTGCCTCCACATTCCCTGAATAGCGAAAACTCCCTTTCAGCTCGGGGCTCATGGAGGAGGCACTGACCAAGGTTTTCCCCGTCGTATCCGCGATGGCTTGAGCATAAATGTGCTTCAAGCTTCGAAAGACATTGAGGCGAGGACGTTCGAGTGTTCCCTTTAAATCGCTCCTCACTCTCTTTTTTCTTTTCAGTCGGGCCAATTTATTTCTGTTCTTCAATGGACTTCCTCCCTGCCTACCGGTAGGCAGGCCTGTCCCGCCATAAGCGGGTCGGGATTCCTTAAGCTTTGGTCTTTCCGACCTTCTTACGAATCCTTTCTCCTATATAGCGTAAACCCTTCCCCTTATAAGGTTCGGGTGGTTTGATCGAACGAAGTTTGGCTGCGACGATTCCTACCTGTTGTTTATCCATTCCCTTAATGGTGATTTGGGTCTGTTTTTCCACCTCTACCTTGATCCCTTCTGGAATGGGGTAAAGAATGGGATGAGAAAATCCGAGGGAGAGTTTGAGCACCTTGTCTTGGAAGTCTGCTCGGAAGCCAATGCCGATGATCTCCAGTCGTTTCTCAAATCCCTGAGTGACCCCAGTGACCATATTGGCGATGAGGCTCCGTGTCAGGCCTTGAAGGGCCCTTGATCTGCGCTCATCATCTTCGCGGTGAATGAACATCTTTTCTTTGTCTACTGAGGCCGAGATTCCCTGAGGCAGAGGGTAGGTGAGGTGGCCCCTGGGTCCCGTCACCTCCACCTTCGATGGATCACAGGAGACTTTCACTTCCTTTGGCAATACAATCGGCATCCTTCCAATACGAGACATCCTATACCCCTTTAATTCCTAAATCCGAATATCGAAATCCGAAACAAATCCAAAACTCTAATTCTCCAATTTCTAAAGCTTTCGTTTCTATTTGGGTTATTTGCATTTTGAAAATTGGTGTTTGTTTCGAATTTCGCCTGCCTGCCGCAGGCAGGGATTTCGTGCTTCGAGTTTGAAATCTTTACCAGACATAGCACAACACTTCTCCCCCCACATTGGCTTTGCGCGCAGCTTTGTCCGTAAGGATTCCCTTTGACGTGGAGAGAATCGAAATACCCAACCCGCTCATGACGGAGGGAATTTGGTCGCTCCCGACATAGACTCTCCGCCCCGGCTTGCTAATCCTCCTGATATGAATGATTCCCTTTCGGTTCACATCATATTTGAGGAAGATTCGGATCATCTCGTGATGGTGATCCTCGGTCACCACTTTAAAATTTTTAATGAACCCTTCCTCTTTCAGAATCTTTGCGACCTCTTGTTTCAGTCTGGAGGAGGGCACCTCCACTTTCTCGAATTTCGCTTTAGATCCGTTCCGAATTCGGGTGAACATATCGGCTAATGGATCGGTCATGGACATAGGAACCCCCGTACTTTTCACCAGCTGGATTTGATCACTCCTGGGATCTCGCCCCGGGAGGCATATTTTCTCAGACAGAGACGACACATATTAAATTTCCGATAATAAGCCCGCGGCCTTCCACAGAGAGGGCATCGATGGTACTCACGAACCTTGAATTTCTGAGGTCTCCTTGCCTTGTTCATCAATGAAAGCTTTGCCAATTTTTCCTCCTAAGAATCCCCCCAACCCTCGAACGAAACGGTTTGAAACCGTTTCCTACAAAAAAGGGGGAATTTAATTCCTAAAGGGCATTCCCAGTAACCTCAACAGTTCCTTTCCTTCCTCATCGGTCCTGGCCGTCGTCACGATGACGATGTTCATCCCCTTCACTTTGTCAATTTTGTCGTAATGAATTTCTGGAAAGATCAGTTGTTCCCGAATTCCAAGGGCATAATTTCCTCTACCATCAAAGGACTTTCCAGAGAGGCCTTTGAAATCCCTCACTCTCGGAAGGGCTACATTCACCAGACGATTGAAGAATTCGTACATCCTCTCTTTTCGAAGAGTGACCATGCATCCAATCGGCATTCCCGCCCTCAATTTGAATTGGGCAATCGATTTCTTGGCCTTCGTGATGACCGGCTTTTGTCCTGTTATCTGACTCAGTTCTTGGGCAGCGGAGTCGAGGATCTTTATATTTTGGATGGCCTCTCCCAATCCCATATTGATAACAATCTTTTCAAGTTTAGGGACCTCCATTCTGTTTCGATAGTTGAATCGCTTCATCAGTGCGAGGATTACGTTCTGCTGGTAAACCACTTGTAATTTCGCCATTACATCACCTACTTGTCGAAGATTTCCCCACATTTTCGGCAGAATCGTGCCTTCTTGCTGCCCTCCACGATACGGTGCCCAATCCGAACCGGTTTATTACACTTTTCACAGAGGAGCATCACATTGGAAACATGGAGGGGAGCCTCCTTTTCCAAAATCCCTCCTCGTCTTTGTTGACCGTGGGGCCGAGAATGCTTCTTAATGAAATTGATCTTTTCGATGATGACTTTTTCCTTCTCTGGAAGGACCTTCAGGATCCGACCACTCTTTCCCTTTTCCTTCCCATTAATCACCATCACCAGATCATTCTTTTTGATATGATATTTCGGAATGCTCATTTCAAGTTCCATTCTTCCTATGGGTTCAAAAAGGCGTTCAAAGTACCTCTGGAGCTAAAGAGATGATTTTCATAAACCGTTTAGCCCGAAGTTCCCTGGCCACAGGACCAAAGATTCGAGTCCCGATGGGTTCCCCTTGGGGATTGACAAGGACAGCGGAATTGTCATCAAACTTGATGTAGGAACCATCAGGACGTTTTATCTCTTTCTTCGTCCGGACGATGACCGCACGCGCCACATCCCCTTTTTTGATCTTTGAGTTCGGCAAGGCGTCCTTGACAGAAACGACGATGATATCACCCAGGGTGGCATATTTCCGACGCGTACCGCCAAGGACCTTAATACACCCCAATTTCTTGGCTCCCGAATTATCGGCGACTTCGAGGATACTTCGCATTTGAATCATCATCAACTCCACAATGGAAAGCGGAGAGTAGTTCCACACTCAACCTTCCAATCCATCAGGCGGCCCTTTCGAGGATCTCCTTGACACGCCATCGTTTTTCTTTGCTGAGCGGACGGGTTTCGATCAGGAGGACCTTATCTCCGATATGACATTCGTTCTTCTCGTCGTGAGCTTTTACCTTCGTCCTTTTCCGGATATATTTCTTGTAGACAGGATGGAGGACCAGGCGATTAACCATCACAACCACGGTCTTATCCATTTTGTCGCTCGAAACCACGCCCATTAATGTCTTTCGTTTCCCTCTTTCTCCCACTGGCATATTTAAGAATTCCCTCCGAAATCTTCCCATCCCTGTCAGATGGGTCCCAAATGCTCGCTCCTCCCTGTGGGAGGAGACCCCAATCATTGCCTCTCCCTCACCCGAACCGCTCCGTCGCTGAAGCTCTGGAGCGTCAGGGACCTCTCCCGTCTAGTCTGTTTGCGGTAGACAGGGGAGAGGGGAGAGATGTCTATTTTCCTTTGTTCGGAGCCTTCTCCCTGAGGATCGTTTTCACCCGGGCAATGTCCCGTTTGACCTGAGGGATTCGCATAACATTCTCCAATTGTCCTGTAGCTTGCTGAAAACGGAGATTGAAAAGCTCCTCATTCAGTTCCCGTTCTTTCTCCAGCAATTCCCCTTCGCTGAGGAGGTGGAGATCCCTTGCCTTCATAGATGACTCCCCCTCATGATGAATTTGGTCGAAATGGGCAATTTATGAGAGGCTAAGAGGAACGCCTCCCTGGCCCTCTCTTCAGGAACCCCTTCCATTTCGTAGAGGATTCGGCCGGGCCGGATAACCGCCACCCAATCTTCCGGAGCCCCTTTTCCTTTTCCCATCCGCGTCTCCGCGGGTTTTTTGGTAATGGGCTTATCCGGGAAGATGCGGATCCAGATTCGACCCGTTCGTTTGATGAACCGGGTCATCGCAATTCGTGCGGCTTCGATCTGCCGGGAGGTTAACCACCCACATTCCGTGGCCTGGAGTCCGAAGTCACCAAAGTTGAGCATACTTCCTCGAGAGGCGATGCCTCTCCTTCTTCCCTTTTGTTGTTTCCGATATTTTGTCTTCTTCGGCATCAACATAACCGCAACCCTCGTCCGTCCTCAGGCGGCCAGGCCTTCTCCTTCTTTTGTAGGGAAGACCTCTCCTTTGAAGATCCAAACCTTCACACCGATGATCCCATAGGTGGTTTTTGCTTCAGCCAGGGCAAAATCGATATCCGCCCGGAGGGTATGGAGTGGGACCCGACCTTCCCTGTACCATTCTCTTCGAGCCATTTCTGCCCCTCCCAACCTTCCGGCGCAGGAAATCTTGATCCCCTTTGCCCCCAGTTTGAGTGAGGAGCTCACGGCCTTTTTCATCGCCCTTCGAAATCCAATGCGTCTCTCCAGTTGGAGCGCCACATTCTCAGCGACCAATTGGGCATTGGTCTCTGCCCTCTTGACCTCCTGGATATTGATAAAGATTTCCTTTTGGGTCATCTTCTGAAGTTCTTTTCTTAAGTTCTCCACCTCCGCTCCCTTTTTCCCGATGATGATCCCGGGGCGGGCGGTGAAGATCGTCACTTTGGCCTTTTTGGCCTTACTCGCGGCACGTTCAATCTCGATCTTTGAGACCCCAGCATGGTAGAGTTTTTTCTTCAGATAGTCACGGATCTGGATATCTTCAATGAGGAGTTGAGGATAATCCTTCTCCCCATACCACCGGGAATCCCAGGTTTTGATATATCCTAATCGGAAACTGATCGGATGTACTTTCTGTCCCAAGATTTTTCCTCCTTTACCCCGTTAGAAAGGACAGGGCTTTAACCCCGCCCTCAATAAAGAATGAATACTTTCTTTCTACATCCCCGCTATAGATGGCGAAGCCTTCTAACGGGGGTTTACTCTTCGTCTAAGACGATGGTGATATGGCTCGTTCTCTTTCGGATCATTGTGGCGCGGCCCAATGCTCTCGGCTGGAAACGTTTCATGGTCGGCCCCTGATCCACCGTGATCTTTTTAATGTAGAGACGATCGATGTCTACAGTCTTTTTTTGAGTGGCATTGGCAATGGCCGATTTCAAAACTTTGATGATGATTTTGGCCGCCGCCTTTTTTGTAAAGGTCAGGATATTCAAGGCCTCTTCCGATCTTTTCCCTCGAATCAGATCGGCCACCAATTGAGTTTTTCTGGGTGCCATTCGCACAAATCTCAACCTCGCCCTGACTTCCATTTTTCAGTCACCCTTAACCCCGTTAGAAAGCCTCGCCCTCCACATCGGGGATGATATAAAATAAAATTTTAATTCCTCATAGAAAGGGCAGGGCAAAGCTCCGTCCTTTCTAACGGGGTAAATTAAGCTGCCTTCCCTTTGATCTTCGTCTTTCGGTCTCCTGAATGGCCATGGAAGGTTCGAGTCGGGGAGAACTCCCCTAACTTATGCCCGACCATTTCCTCGGTCACGAAGACCGGGATAAATTTTTTTCCGTTATGGACTGCAAAGGTCAACCCCACCATCTCAGGAATGACGGTGGATCGCCTGGACCAAGTTTTGATCACTTTTCCTTCTTTCGTCCTTCGAACCTCTTCGATCCTTTTTATCAAATAGGGGTCCACAAAGGGGCCTTTTTTGATCGAACGGGCCATCAATCTCTCCTCTTCAGGATATATTTATCCGTCGCCTTATTTTTTCGAGTCTTCTTCTCCGGTACCCCCCACGGACTACAAGGGTGTCTCCCCCCTGAACTCTTCCCCTCGCCTCCACCCAGAGGATGGTCGATGGGGTTCATCGCTACGCCGCGAACGGTGGGCCTCACGCCCGACCATCGGCTTCTTCCAGCCTTTCCCAATGAGACGGTTTCATGCTCAAGGTTGCTCACCTGGCCGATCGTCGCATAACAATCCTGGAGGACCAGCCGGACCTCACCCGAGGGAAGTTTAATGTGCGCATATTTCCCTTCCTTCGCCATCAATTGGCCATAGGTTCCTGCGCTCCGGATGATTTGTCCGCCTTTTCCGATCTTCAGTTCGATATTATGAATGAGCGTACCCGCTGGGATATTTCGGAGCGGAAGGGCATTACCAGGTTTGATGTCTGCCATTGGGCTTGCGACCACCTGTTCCCCCACCTTCAACTGGGCAGGTGCCAGGATATAGCGTTTCTCCCCATCCGCATAATGAAGCAAGGCGATCCGAGCAGATCGGTTAGGGTCGTATTCAATGGAAGACACCCTGGCCGGGATCTCCCTTTTATTCCGCTTGAAGTCAATCAGTCGATATCTTCGTTTATGGCCCCCTCCTCGATGCCACGATGTGACTCTTCCATAACAGTTTCTCCCCCCGGTCTTTTTCAAAGGGGAGAGAAGGCTCTTCTCCGGTGTAAAAGAACTGATCTCTTCAAACGTAGAAACGGTTTGGAACCGTCTTCCAGGAGAGGTTGGACGAAACTTTTTGATACCCATCTTTTGACCCCATCAAATGCAAAATTCAAATTTCGAAATCCGAAACAAATTCGAATGACCAAAATTCAACGTTTCGAAATTCGTGCTTCGGATTTAGAATTTCCTCTCGAATTCTATTCGAGAGGGTTAGGCTCCTTCAAAGAAATCGATCCGATCCCCCTCTTTCAGGGTGACGATAGCCTTCTTCCAATCAGGCCTCTTCCCGAACCTTCTCCCCAGGCGTTTTACTTTACCCAAAACATTGCAGGTCCGTACCTGGACAACTTTAACTTTGAAGAGGCGTTCCACAGCGGATTGAATCTCAATCTTATTTGCATCGTGATGAACTTCGAACGCATACTGGTGGTTTGCCTCTTTCTGTTGGGTACTTTTTTCAGTAATCAAAGGCCTTCGGATAATCTTCTGCGCTTCTTTCATGATGCAAGCACCCCTTGGATCCTTTGAATCGTTGGACTGAGCAGAATTAAGTGTTCGTGATTTAAGATGTCGTAGACGTTCAGGCCATCGCACCGGAGGACCTGAATGTGAGGGATATTTTGGGACGATCGCTCCAAGAAAGAGTGTTTCTCATCTGTCACGATAAGGGCATCCTCGACCTGAAATTTTCTCAGCACTTCAAGAACTTGGCGAGTTTTAAATCCTTCCATTGGAAAATCCTTTAGAAGAATTAGTTTTCCCTCCTGGCATTTCAAGGTGAGAGCTGCTCTGAGTGCTGTTCTCTTCATCTTTTTGGGAAGAGAGAAAGAGTAATCTCTCGGCATAGGTCCAAAGATGGTCCCTCCTCCCCTCCATAGAGGGGATCGTCGGGATCCTGCTCGGGCCCTCCCGGTCCCTTTTTGTCTCCACGGCTTTGCCCCTCCTCCCCGGACAAGTGCTTTATTCTTGGTTGCCGCACTCCCTTTCCTTTGAGAGGATAAATGCATTCGGACGACATCATAAAAAAGATGAGGATTGACCTTCGCATCGAAGACCCGGTCGTCCAATTCGATATCGCTCACCTTTTGATTCCCAATGTCATAAACAGCGAGGGTAGCCATTGAGTCCTCTTCCTTAGACCGAGGAGGCAGCAGAGGCCTTCTTCTTCGTTGCACTTCGGATAAGAATCCAACTATGACGGCTTCCAGGAATTCCACCTTTGAGCAAGATGAGGTTTTGATCCTCTTTGACGTCCACGATTTTAATATTCTGAATCGTTACCTTCCGATTCCCATGGTGCCCTGGCATCTTCAGGCCTTTAAAGGTGTGGTGAGGATATGCTGCGGACCCGACAGACCCTCCGTGACGGAAATATTCGTGGGTGCCATGGGATCCAGGTGAGCCATGAAATCCGTGCCGCTTGATCACTCCTGTAAACCCTTTTCCCTTGCTCAGGGCTGTGACATCCACCACATCTCCCGGCTTAAAGATATTCTGGGCTACCGTCTGGCCTATTTCAGGCCGCTCCGCATCCTCCACACGAAACTCCTTCAAAAAATAGGTGGGACCCACCCCAGCCTTTTTGAAATGCCCGGATAGCGGTTTGTTCACCCTTTGGCTATTCTTTGGGACGAAACCAAGTTGAACCGCTTCGTACCCGTCCCTTTCGTTCGTCTTCTTCTGGATCACCGGGCAGGGGCCAGCCTCGACCACAGTCACCGGGACGACTGAACCGTCCTCGAGAAAAACCTGAGTCATCCCCAATTTTCTCCCAATGATTCCCAACGTCCTTTTCATTGTTTTCTGTCCTAAATCCCTCTTCCACCTTTTTAGGGAACGGTTTAAAACCGTTCCCTACAGGGGGCGGGGGGTTAGAGCTTGATCTCTACATCGATTCCGGCTGCCAGATCCAGTTTCATCAGCGCATCAACAGTTTGTTGGGTTGGCTCTAAGATATCGAGAAGGCGCTTGTGAGTCCGAATTTCGAACTGCTCTCTCGATTTCTTGTCGACATGGGGAGACCTCAACACACAATATTTGTTGATCTTTGTCGGAAGAGGGATTGGACCGGCCACATTAGCACCGGTTCGCCGAACCGTATCGACGATCTCCGCGGTCGACTTATCGAGAAGTTTATGGTCATACGATTTTAGGCAGACCCTGATCTTCTGAGCTGTCATATGAATGCCCTTTCCCCCCTTATTCTAGGAT
>Ga0163209_1001239_pt1 | contig 11198 bp, 10 predicted proteins | sample Kivu_160m_FD_113538 | JGI IMG/M metagenome (GOLD analysis project Ga0163209, IMG submission 113538) | Freshwater microbial communities from Lake Kivu, Western Province, Rwanda to study Microbial Dark Matter (Phase II) - Kivu_160m | ecosystem: Environmental > Aquatic > Freshwater > Lake ... | reverse complement strand
TTATTGATGCTTTTTCCTTAAACTATCCGGCTTGGCTGCATCATCAGGCGATTCACCGATATAGTAAGTGCTCTGCGGCGGTAAAATTCGCGATTCTGCTGATACGCTTGTCCGTAGACTTTCATCGCTTCCGCCTCGGCTTCACCTTTGATGACAGCTGCCTTCATCTCCGCCTCCGCAATGATGGTGCGGGAGATTTTATCAGCTTCAGCTCTGATTTCTATAGCTTGTTCTTCACCTTCCGCCAGATATTTCTTGGCGATCCGGTCCCGTTCCGCCCGCATTCGGTCGTACACCGCCAGGAGGTTCTGATACGGCAGCATAATCCGCTTAATGAATACCTTTTCGACTTTGACTCCCAAGTCTTTACTGTCTTCCCGCATCAGATTAGTCAATTCATCATTTAATTCGCCGAACTTCATTTTACTGCTGTCCACATTGATGAGTTCGGACAATTCCCGCACACCTAAAAGCAATCCTGTGTGCGAAGCAAGCAGATCTGAAAGCCGCAGTTCAAGCCCCGTTTTGTTCCTGACTGTCTTCAAATAGGCGATAGGATCGCTTATCCGATAGCAGATACAGTTCTCCAGTATTAAATTCTTCTTATCCGAAGTCAAGAATTCCGAAGGTTTGGGTTGGAGCAGCGCCAGGCGGCTGTCGATTTTCTCCACTTTATGCAAAGGATAGGGCCATTTCAGATGCAAACCCGGTTCGGATATGACCTTAACCGGCCGGCCAAAACTGGTTATGACCGAAATCCAGCCTATAGTTACCTGAGTAGTGCATAACACACAGAAAAACAGGAGGATAATAATGACCGCATAGAAGTATATCAATTTATTTCTCACGGGCTTTTTCCCCTGAATAAGTGTTCTTAGTGAATATTCTCCGCTTTGCTCCCTTGGGGAGAATATAGATTTTTTTATTCTTCAAAGTTTTCTCCACGGTTTCCCACCAAAGCCTATCACTTTGCACATTTTGATATTTAAGGAAGAATTTTTGCTTGAGCAGGAAACTTTGGGCGGCGCCATTTGCGGCGGATATTCTCTCGCTGCTAAAGGCTGCGGCGGCGCTCAATTCCGCCCCCGCCGTCCCTCTGGATTTGGGTATCTGTTCATTGAAGTAGGCGTTTGCACGATGAATGATTTCACTTTTATGCTCCCTGGCGGAAGCAACCTGCCGATATTGAGGTACGACTTCGAGCGGCGGATGCGTTTCTTCCAGGCAAACCTTGCGTACTTCCACACCCAAAGGTATTTCTTCTACCAGCGCTTGCAAATTCCGCTTCAAATCCGTCTGAACCGACTCTCGACCGGTGGTGAGCAGACTGTCCAGGGAATACCGAGCAATCACCAGATGCAGCTCATAGCAGAAGAGATTCCGCAGTATCTCATGTGAATTCTGCACATTCAGCGTGTATTGCACAGGATCGACAATCCGGTAATAACAAAGCGCATTGACATCCACCAAGTTCTCATCCCCGGTGATAGTAATGGCTTCGTCGTTTAATTTCACATATTTCCCCTGATTATGGGTGAATTCCCAAAGATAAGCATCAGGTTCCGCGCCTTGGAAATCCGGCAATGTCCGGTATCCGCTTTCAAGCCGAGCTAAAACTTCGGTATCGACCAAGATGACTTTACCAAAAGGTTTGGGTAGATGATAGTGAAATCCGGGCGGATTCTCCGACACTACTTTACCAAACGCAAGTTCTACCCCCGTCTGATAAGGAAGAACCGAATAATATCCCGTCCCCCAATACAGGAATACGATTAACAAGAGGTCGAAGAATATAATTTTCTGCCGATGCTTCAGGATAGTATCTTCCCTGATGAATACTAATTTACTAGTTCGGCCTTTAATCCTTGAATAAAATGCTTTCAGTGCTTTATTGAGACTTTTTATTTGCTTCACTATCGATTCTGAAAGAAGCCTGTTAATCAGCCGCACCAATCTAACCTTCACATCGAAGAAGTCCAAGGACAGAAAAGATATTTTCAATCCGATGCGGAGGATAATCAGTCCCACCACTAATGTCATCAATCTTTCAATATGCACTCCGAAATACCCTAAAATCAGAGTCATCCACACTCCCAGGGAAGTAAAGAAGTCAGAAAGTGTATGAACACTTTCAGCGATGAAAGCGATGGAATCTCGTGCCAGCCCCACTTTTCTCTTGAAGCGAAACATAATGAAGGAGATTCCGCATGCGACGCTGCATCCGGCGATGGCGATTATCAGAGGTATAGCGGGTCGGAGAAGAAATTCATCCGCGCTGTTTTTAAATACGGAGGCAATTAGACCGATACTGCCAACCGCTAAAACGAGTGAGATAAGCAGTGCAACTATTCCTTCCGCATTCCGCGCCCAGATATTCGACTTATATCTTTCGCTTACTATGATAGATGTGAGCACGGTGAAAGTCACGGCAAAATCTCCGCCTGAATGCCAAGCGTCAGCCCAAAGAACCGTGCTGCCGGTCAAACAAGCTAAAAGTGACTTTAAGATAATTAGGGATAAATCTGCGGTTAAAGCGATGCCGGAAGCTTTCAAAAGTGTGAAATATCGATTGGAACTTGCGCTTTCTTTCTGATTATTTATGGATTTGTTCTCTATTTCGGTTTCCTTTCCGGATGGAATTGACTCAAATGCCATTCATTCTTCTTTCCTCTTGGCCATATCCAGCACCTTCTTTAAAATCTCACCATTCGCGTTCTCCACAAAGCTATTGAGTTTATTAGCATCGGCCTCCGGCAATAATTCTTTCAACTTTCTTCTGAATATCGCCTTTTCTGAATCTACGGTCGAGATCTCCTTTTCTAAGCCCAGAATTTTACAGACAGCGGCGATGTAGTTTGCAGGTTTGACCGGTTTCTCCAGATAGATTCCAGGTCCGGACATAGTCAGCTCCTGTAAATCGGCTTTACCCAAGTCGTCTTGTGCGTGACCGGTGACGATTAGTATGGGGATTTTACTCCATCGCTTATTTTTCTGTATTTCCCGGAAGAATTTGGCGCCCGAGTGCTTGGGCATTACCAGGTCCAGCGAAATCAGGTCCGGCGCTCGTTCTTTGACTTTTTGTAAAGCTTCAAATCCGTCATTCGCGATATCGACTTCAAATCCGGCGTCTAATAACACGGTTTTCAGAAAATTGCGGATATCTTCCTCGTCATCGACAACTAGCACCAATTTGCCTTGATGATCCTGCATAACCGTAGCCCTAAGATTATATTGATTTTTAAGTTAATATTCAATGATTTAGCCATTAATGGGAAGTTCCGGCAGTCTATTCAGGGGAAATTCCATCCTAAAACGCGAGCCTTTGCTCTTGACACTTTCCAAGGTAATCGAGCCGCCATGCTCCTGAATGATACGGCGGGTGGTCAATAGCCCCAGACCGGTGCCGCCTCCGCCTTTGGTAGTAAAGAAGGTAGTGAAGACCTTCTGTTTCACCTCATACTCCATTCCCACTCCATTATCCTCGACTTCAAAGAAAAGAGCATTTTTTCTCATAAAGGTGCGGAGGACGATTCTGCAATTTTCCTGCTCGCTCATTTGGCAGGCGTCAATGGCGTTGGAAACTAAATTAGTCAGGCAGGTATGGATGCCATCGGGATCCAACGGGACTTTAGGTATTGCTGGCTGCAGTTCCAAAGTTAAAGTTATCCCAACCTTACTCACCGTATCTTTATAAAGCTCGTATATTTCCATTACTAATTCATTGGGTTCAATCAGTTTGACTTCCGGCTGGCGTCCTCGGGCAAAACTGAGGAAATCCTTCACTAAAGAGGTGGTCTTTTCAAAATTCCTTTCCAACACTTCCCAACCTTCACTGATGCGCTGCTGGTCTCGGTGCTGGAGGCCGGTGCTGACCATATACATTCCGCCTTCCAGCCCCATAAGAATGTTTTTCACGCTGTGCGCCAGTCCGGCGACTGTCTGTCCCACTGCGGCCAGTCTTTCAGCGTCAAGTTTCTCCTTCTCAAGCTGCTTTAAATGCCGCAGGTCGCGAATGAAGGCTGTTGCGCCTAAAAATCTGCCTCGATCTTTCAAAACAGTGCCGGTGAAACGGACAGGTATTTTTTCACCATCCAAAGCGGTCAACTCGGTCTCTTCAAAGCGGCAGCTGCCCTGCCGGTGGTCAAGAATTTGCTTAAATTCCGCAGGCAGTATTTTTCTATAACTCTCTTTATCTAAAATCTTAGAGGAAGGATATTTCAGTATTTTTCTCGCTGCGGGATTAAAGATTATTACTTCATCTTTATCATCGGTGGCGATTATCCCGTACCAGGAGTTTTTTATTAGATTTTCCCTGAAATTATGCGCGGCTCGCAATTCGCTTTCCAGTTGGTGCAATTCCGTGACATCATTGGCGATTTCAATCACTAGTCCTCCTCCGCCGGCGCCGGTTCTACCTAAGGATGAAGTGGAGACGATATAATGATTCCGCACCCCGCTTTTCGTCCGCCCCACCTGCCGGGAATGATGAACTTGCCCATCAAGGAAAGTCTTTTCCGCCGGGCAGTCCGGGCATTTACTCCTTCTGCCTTTATATACGACATAGCAATGTTTGTTTTGGGCTTCGCCGAAAGTCTCACGGAATTTCTCATTTGACCGGATAATCCTGAATTCCCTGTCAATAATCGTAATATAGCATGGTACCCTTTCAAAGAGAAGGTTATACTGCCGCTGCCAGCGTCGCGTCTCGGTAACATCAGTAGTCATCTCCAGCACATAAGGTATATTGCCGGCCGCGTCTTTGATGGGAGCGATATGCCCCACATAATGTGAAATTCTTCCATAACGGTCAATACCCTCTTCATCCCTGACCCGGATTAAACCGTCTTTAAAGGTCTTTTGCGCGCTGCAGTTCGGGCACGGGCTAAATCGGCCCTTATAAGCTTGATAGCATTTGCGGTCTCTCCAGTCGCCGAAGAAGTCCTCAAAATTCAAGTTTGCTTCCACAATATTGAAATCTCGGTCGATGATAGCAATATTAAATGGTATTTGCTGGAAGAGTTCCTGGTGAACCCATTGTTTTATTTCATTGTAAGACATAAACTCTATTTCTTATCTTGAAAACAAGTTAGCAAGTGTGCAAGTATATAATTGTTCAAGTAAAAAGCAAAAGCCCTATGCTGCAGAGTCCCCACACTCTGCAGCAGGCTTCTGGTGTCGACCCTCTGCGGTCGACACTATTTTCATGCTTCGTTATGCATCGCCAGGCGCATGATGGGTTTATCTTGAAAAATAGCTGCTTGAACAAACAAAAGACTGTTCTTATGGAAGGCTGGATTTTAGTCTGATACCTTAATTGACCACACTGTCCTGCGCTTTCACCTGACAAATGACTGCTTTTCAGTCCAAGCTGAGAGAGGCAACGATTGAAACCGTCCAGAGCGGTTCATCCTATTATTCTTCTTACTAAGGCAATGAATTGATCCACATTCAGCGGTTTTTCGATAAAGGCAGATGGCGGAGGAATACTTTCATCCGGTATCATTTCTCGAAAATTGAATTCATTTTCGGTTTTTATACCGCTAATGATAATGACCGGCATGTGGGCGAATTCTTTACTCGCTTTCAATTCCAGGTAAAGCCAGATTCCCGAATGCTTCGGCATCATAATATCAAGGCAGATTAAATCGGGCTGGAAGGAGGCGAGTTTTTCCAAAGCGCTGCCAGCGTTTGTAGCCGAAATGGACTCGAAACCGTTATCGCGCAAAACTAAAGTCAGGTATCTGACCACATCCGGTTCGTCATCGATTACCAGAATTTTCTTCTTTTCATTCATCGGCTTATTGCTTTCCTGGCGCCGGAAGCACCACCCAATTTAACTTTGAATGGAAGCTTTTCACTCCTTCCGCCAGCGCTGCTGACGGAGTATTGCCAGGCTTATGGCAGGAAGGACATCTACATATATTTGCCTTGCCTTCCATTTCAACCGCTTTGACTTTATGGCAGTCGATGCAGAGACCGTGCATAGCATCGGTGTAACTGACGGCCTGATATTCAGCGACGGTTATTGCCGCTCCGGGCGGGAATATATCTTTATGACATTCTTGGCATTTCTTTGCTGTTAAAGCCGTACGCTCCCGCCCTGAAAGATGGCAGTCGACGCAGGCTAATTTGCCGCCTGCCGGGGAGGCATGCCAGTCATGTTTGAGCGCATCTGCCTGAAGGTACATATCTGAATGACAGATATAACAGGGTGAATTTTTATCGAAAGGCAGGTTCATATGATGACAAAGGACGCAGGAACTGTCACCGCCGTTGTCGATTTTATGCTTGCTGTGATTGAATATCACACCATAATAATTGCGGTTTCCGTCGATGAACAAAGTATCGCCGCCGCGGGCTCTTTCGACCGGAGACGGTACGACTCCTTCGCTCCTGACCTTACTCCCGGATAATAAGGTAAATCCTGCCGCCGCCATTATAATAAAAATGAGAGAAAACTTAACTTTTCCCGCCACCGTTGGTTCTCCCAAAGAGGTATCGGAAAATCTGTCGAAATGGGGGATAATTTCCAGAGCCGATTCCGGGTCTATCGGTCTGCATTCCCAGATGGTGCACTTTTCTAAGATGAAGAGAAAAGCGAGCGCCGCTGCTGCAACTACTCCGGCGCTTATAACTACTTCAGTCCAGGAAGGCAAGTAATATCCCACAGTACTCTGCATAGCGAATCCGCTGACATTCACCCGGTTGAATACAGTTCCAATCACTACCATCAAACTGCAAGCCCATAAACCCTTGAGACTATTCCGCATTGCCGGCAGGGAGAGCAGTACAAGCGGGATGATAAAAGTAATGAGAACCTCTGCCATAAAAAGATAACTTTCCCAATCTCCGCTAACTAGCAATCTCAATTTACCTGCAAGAGCGAGGTCTCCGAAGCGGAGAATAAGATATATTGCCAGCACCAGGCTTGCCGTTTTCCCCAGTTTGGATAATAAGTGTATTTCAGCCTGGCGGCGGTAGAGATAAGAAGTCAGCAGGCTTTCAAAGGTAACCATCATCAGCCCCAATCCCATGGCTGAAATGAAGAACAATATCGGCAGAATTGGCGTATACCATAGCGGATGAAGCCTATAATTCGTCAATAAAAACAAAGAACCCAGCGATGATTGGTGCAAAGTCGAGAGCATAATACCCAGTATCACTAAGGGAAGCCGGAGCTTCACCAGAAAATTCCGCACCTTGATTAATATACCAGCTTCATCCAGAGGAATGGGTACAAATTCCAAGAAGAGCACCATAGTGTAAAACATCACGCACATAGCGACTTCGAACAAGGCGCTGTGATACTGCCAGTGGAATAAAGGCTGCCAAATATTCCAGGGCAGTCCCAGATCGAAAATTAAGCCGACAATAACCGCTAAGTAGCCTAAGAAGGCGGTAAGAACTGCAGGACGGACGATAGGGTAAAATTCTTTGCGTTTTAAGATATACACTACTGCGGTGATGACAAATCCGCCTGCCGCCAAGGCAACTCCGCTGACCACATCGAAGCCAATCCACAAGCCCCAGGGAGTGGCGTCCGAAAGGTTAGTTACCGATCCCAGCCCGAACCAAAACCTTGTAACCGCAACAGCAGCGGCGAGTCCGGTAATCCCCCAGAGAACTGCCTTGAAATTCCGCACTCTATTCATTGGCTCTGCCCTCTCCGGCGCGCTTTTCCTTCTCGATACGGTTTTTCCGCAGCGTGAACAGATGCAAGCCGGTCATTAAAGCGCCCATTCCCAGAAAGACAAAGGGAACGGAAATCATCGCCGGCGCTGCATTCTCCGGAATCGCTTTCTCCTCAAACTCTCGATTATATGATAGGATACTTAGGTCAACATCCGAAATATAAAGGACGGAACTGCCGCCGATTTCTCGTTCGCCCCAGACCCTGAGGATATACTTTCCGGGATTTTGCTGAAGCCGGAGATGCGCTTCCTTTAGTAATTCATCCCTGTCACCGAATATGGTGGCGCCGGTGGGGCAGGCTTCGGTACAGGCAGGCTGTCTGCCCTCTTGCAAGCGTGGATAGCAAAGAATGCACTTGCGGACATAGGGAACCGGCTGCTGCCAATCATAACGGGGAATACCGTAAGGGCAGGACATAATGCAATACCGGCATCCCAGGCAAATGCTGCTATTGTAAATCACCGCACCTTCCGGCGTCTTATGCAGAGCTCCCACCGGGCAGGCTGCGGCGCAGGCTGGCTCCAGGCAGTGGCGGCATTGCTTGCGTATAAAATGACCGTCTTCGGTGCTAAGAATCGAAGTCCAATTTTTTGCGGAAAGGCCATCGCTTTGTTGCCAGCGCCGGGGAATATCAATTGCCTGATTATTAGCTGTTTTACAGGCGTTTACACATTCGGCGCAGCCTATGCACTTAGTTACATCGGTCAATATCGCTGCACTCATACCGGAAGACCTTCTTTTTTAAGAGATACAGCTGTTCTCTCGCCAGCGTCGGCAGGGAATTTCCAGCCTAAATTGGAAACGAGAATTGACAGAGGAAATAATATACAATGAGCTATCTTGGTAAATGGTATCATAATAAAAATTACCTCGGCGGAAAATATATGTATCAGCATTACATATTGGTAAGTTTTTGCTCCTAATCCAGTGTTACTGCAAAGGTAACCGGTGATGAAAGGGATAAGAATCACCGCCGGCCAGATGAAATCCTGCTTACGGCTTAATACCCGGGCGGTTTTATCCAGGGTTCTGCCGATGAGTAGCGCTGCGGCGCTAAAGATAGCAGTCAAGGTCAGTATATCTGCCAGGCTGCGCGGTAATGCCGGCCAACCGATGCCCAATGAGCCCCGCCATAATTGAATATGGGCGAATAGAAATAACGGGGTTAATATCAATCCGATGTGAAAGATAAATGATATTACGCTGTAAAGCGGTTTCCTTCTGAAAAGCCGGTTGAAGGGCAGAAACCAGTTTATAGTCCTTAATATAATGTCTTTCCACGGCAGCTGCTTATCGCCTGCTTTTATATAAGCGCGAAACGCTTCAAATACCGTTAAAAACAGAATCCTCATCAAACCCAGTATCATCAGGGCAAAGGACAAGCGGAAAAGCGGACCTCGAAAAAATCCCTGCAGATTTTCCAAATTTATGCCTCATTTTTTATGCATAAAAAAATTAATTATTCGAAGATAATCGCTTTGTAAATCAAATCATGAAGACCCACAACTTCGCAGTCGAGTCCGTTATCTTCCACCACTTCACGCAGCTGCTTTTTGCAATTTGCGCAGGGAGCGACGACATATTTAGCTCCGGTGCGGCGTAACTGCTCAGCTTTGGCGGCGCCGCTGACCAGCGTTCGGTAGGGACGGACTTCATCTATGGATACTGTACCGCCGCCTCCGCCGCAGCAGATATTATCCCGCCTGTTGGGAGTCATCTCGATGTAATTTCGGCAGAATGATCTTAAAATTTCCCGCGGTTTATCTACGATCCAGCCCTGGCGGGCGATATTACAGGGGTCGTGATAAGTTACGCCTTCAGTAATTACATTGGCATCCAGTTGCAACCGCCCCTTTTCCAGCATTTCCCAGGCATATTCCATACAGTTTATCACCGGCAGCGCATTTTCACCCCCGCAGAACATCGGAAGGCCGTATTTAGCGGCGCGGGAAGCATGCCCGCATTCACCGATCACAATTTTCCCACCCTTCAACCTGCGGGTTTCCGCATCCACCCTCTTGACTATCCTGGCCCACATCCGGTCGGAATAGAAAAGACCGTAGTTTATCCCATCGTAATATCGTTTGCCAATTGTCCAACTGTCGCCGGTAGCGGCGAAAACGGCGGCGTTACCCATTAAAGTATCTGCTTCCATCAGGAAATCGCTGACGGCAGGGAAAAACACAAATTCGCAATTTTCCACCTCGAGAGGAAATTTAATCGCTCTGCCTTTGTCAGATTCCATCTCTTCTTCCAGAAATTCCAGTGTATCCAGCAGTGCCGGGAGAGGAATAGCGGAAGTATTCTGGGTCTTGCCTTCTAACTGTTCCCGGGTTGAAACCACCAGCGCTCGAGGAGCGATATCGATCTCCGATAGGATATAACGGGTTAAATGAGCTATGAGACCGTGGTCGATACCCATCGGACATTCATTGGAGCACCTTCTGCAAGCAGTGCAGTTCCAGAAGGTATCGGACATCTTCTGAATCGTCTCATCGGTCAATCCCGCATCGCCGAAAATCCGCCCGCGTATCATTCCCCCGGGAGTGAAATGCCGGCGATAGACATTCAGCAGAAGTTCCGACCTTTTACAGGGAATATCCTCCGTATCGCCCGTCGCCTGGAAAATCTGGCATTGTACCGTGCAGCGCGAACATTTGGCGCTTACACGAATATAATGTTCCAGCGCTAACCGGTAGGAAGGATAATGCTTCAGAATAGCAGCGAACGCTTCCAAGAACTTGCGAGGCCGGTCTTTAGTCAAAGGATGTTCAACATTGTAACGCACCCACAGATTTTGTTCCGCCATTAGCTCCGGTTTCTTCGTCGGTTTATAAGCTCGCTGCAGTTTTTCAATGCTTACTGGTTCGATCATAACCCTGTTTTTATATCCCGTTTTTTCTAATTAAAAGGCTTAAAGTAACTTTATATGAATATTGTACTTATTGTAATTCTCTACAAGCTGTTATTGGCTAATTCTTTTCCTTCTTCGCTTTAATAACCGAATGAATCCCAGCAGGAAAATTACTCCTGGTACTTCTTGCATATAGCGTTTGCAACTATCGCCAAATTTCTCAATCTCATATTTATCCGCCATCAAAATGTCTAAATACAACAATATTATTACCGCAGCGCCTATAATCGCAATCAGCCATTTTTGAAAAAAGAACACCCAGGTTATACTCCATAATATTCCTGCTGTGTATTCCTGATGCCGTATAACTGAGTATAGTCCAGTATCAACAAGAGTTGCCGTATGAACAAAACTCTTTCCTTTGGGCACTCCGCCTTTTCTTTTAAAAACAATAATTGGCAGCCAGCCAAAAAGAAGTAAAATCCACCACATTACCCCTGCAGCATATACCAGTGTATTAAGTCTGTCTTCATTGACTCTACCTAATATTAACACCAACACGATTTGCAATAATAACGAAGGACTCCAGACGCAAGAAAAAATGAATCTCATCAACTGTTTCATATTAAACCTTAATATTCAAAGGCACTTA